>Ga0180433_10000323_pt1 | contig 82953 bp, 109 predicted proteins | sample SS_ome_8_FD_132980 | JGI IMG/M metagenome (GOLD analysis project Ga0180433, IMG submission 132980) | Hypersaline lake sediment archaeal communities from the Salton Sea, California, USA - SS_1_D_1 metaG | ecosystem: Environmental > Aquatic > Non-marine Saline and Alkaline > Hypersaline >...
CGCGTAAGGAAGTTGTGATGGTCCGGTTACCAGTCTATATCTAAGAGTTGACGATGGTGTTTTTCCTGTCCAGTCTAGATATATGTAGGTATCGTTCCAATTTTCTACAATTTCTCTTGAGTCAAGATTTCTCATCTTATCTGCGGTTACATCCCATTCCTGAAGAACAAGACCAACGACCTCTAATTTATCTCCAAGCGAGTGAGGTACGATCGTCGTTGAAGTGTTTTCATACCACGGTGTTTTAAAACTACGAGTGGCCGTTATTAGTCCATTTGATTGACGTGTAAATCTAAAAAGACGAACTATAAGTTTATCACCTGCACCAAAACTTATTGAGCTAGAATTGATATGAGTTTCCGTATCATTTGAGTAAAGAATAAGACCACCACTTTCAAGAGGCGTTTCCTTTTCTCCGGCCGGAGCAGAGTCGTCGTAAAACCAAATCTTTATCGTATCTGGTTGACCACCAATGTCGGTATGAGTAATTGTATTGTCGGCAGCGGCGGACGTAATAGAGACGTCCTCCTGTGTCTCGGTGTATGGATAAAATCCACCAAGTTGTGTGTGAATAAAATTTTGTGCGTTGTAGTAACTACTTCCTACCCATGTGTTACCTGTCGACGGTGTGATAAATCCTGATATGAAAATGAAACGTGCTGGATTTAGCTCGTACGTGTCTTTTCTAAGAACAAAATCAGTGGTCTCATAAACTGGAACAACTTTTCTTTTCGTGTCGGTTAAAACAACCGGATCGCCAAGTTGGTCTAAATCAATATATAGACCATAATAACTAGAGTTGTCTGGAGAGGCCACGATTGCAGATAAATCAACCTCTAGGTCTGCAAGACTTCCTTCGTTTGCAGGATTTCCCGTTATTAAAACTCTTAAATCATCTAACGGTAACATGGATTTTTTGATTATCGCCGTAGCACCACTCATTGACTTAACTCTAAAGGCAACGGCGGCACCATCTCCTCCACCTCCTGCACCACTTCCAAATCTAAAAATTCTAAAATCAGATCCAACTTTATTTTCAATTATATTGGTCGTCGATCCTGCGGTTTTGTATTTTGCTTCTCCAACGGTTGCGTCGGTACATTCAAGATCAACATATCCAATTGGAATACCTTCTATCTTTGCAAAAAGCTCTCCAGGATTTTTTAAGCTTGAAACATCAGTTGGATGTGAGTCAAAGGTTGAGTCGACGACGTTGTTTCCAGATTGATAAACAAAAACATGTCGTGCGTATTCACCAACCGTGCAATCAGGAAGTTGAAAGGCCTCACCATCTACGTAAACCGTTCCGCCACTTACCGATCCACCTGAGGCGGCTTGATAGTCTATGGTAGTGTCTGGAAACAGGTTTATCAAATCATCAAGAGGTGGACTTGAAAGACCGGCACCGTCTCCTTGTTCGACTCGGTTTGTTCCAATGTAAAGAAGTTGATTTGCTGTCGGTGACCCCGCATGAAGTCTAAAAGGAATATTGAGATGTTTGTTAAGACGACCATGAATTTCTTCAAGATCTGTTCTTTCTGGAACACCCAAAACATCCATTGCAGCGTCGACCACCATTTGATACGCTTGCATTACGTTTGCAGCCTGAGCCGTAACAAAAAATACGGCGAGGCTACTTAAAATGACTGCTGGAATTAAAAGTTTTTTCTTCATTTTTTCCCTCACCGTTAAGTAGTCTTGTACATTCGTACACGTGAATTTTTTCTAACCGCATCGATAAACGTTACGGTCGTAGCCTCTAGATGTTCTTGATAGTTGAAATCTACACCAACGTGTTGACCTTTGCCATTTACTTCAATTTTGAGCTCATCGATGAAACCGTTATACTTTTCACCTGATGGTAATGTAAATACCTTATGAGCCGCATCGTAAAGACCACCACCATGAGGTGTACCAATATCAGTGTCAACGAGAACAGATTTATCGTATTGACGCAAATCTAAATCATCGTCAATCAATGACGGTATTCCATTTACAAATCTCATTACTTTTGCCATAACCATAATTCCCCTCGTTATGCTATATCAACACCAAGAAGACAACCAACACCACATTCAACCGCAAAAGTTGAGTCGGTTACCAGTGTTGCTCTTACCTTTTGTTGACCTACAACAAACGATGCATAAGCGTCTCCAACACCTATGCCTAGTTTTGCATCAGTACTAAACGATCCACCTTTATTCAAAAATAATGGAAGACCGTCGTCCAGTGCATCAAAGTTTGTATCCGATGCTTTAAGATTTAATGTCTCGGCGTATTTGATAACTTCAACAGGATCATCGGCCACTAAAGCAGAGCCAGTTTGAACAACACCAATTCCCCAAAATTTATTTGGAAGATTTTCATGATCGGACGATGCCTTGTAAACCTTGCCGGCATCTTCTCCGTTAAGACCATAACGTACAACAAATGTTCTATTCGCTTCAAATGCCTCACCCGCAACACCAGGAAAATTCAGAACAAAATGTTTTTTGTTTTCAAGTTCATCGTCCACGTATTTTTTATTTGCAATATGATAGTCGTCGGTCGGCGCAGATGAAGGTGTTTTGGTATGATTTACAAGTTCTGGTTCATTCGATGTGTTTACCTTTAAAATTTCAACGTCATCGGTATCTAAAGCATTTCTTGCTCTTAATGTTTCATTATTAGCAAGTCTTAGTTTAGATCCATCGACGGCGTTTGCCACGATGGTAAACGTTCCATCATTTGCCATGCTAAGATCACCACCAGGTGTTTGTTCGGCGGCTTCATTAGAAGCGTTACCAACCCAAATCTTAGCATTGCTTAAATCAATTGACTGGACCTTACGAATTTCCCATTCGGGTGTTCCATCGTCGACGTAAAGTAAATCTCTATCCAACGTGTCACAATAAGCAACGTAGCCTTCTAGAGGAGAAACCTTCACCCAAGATCCTGAAGTGAACTGAACAATATCTCCAGCAGATGCTCCGTCCCAATCAGCGTGAGGCGCTCCGCCTGTTGTTTGAAGAATGTATCTATCACCTTCAACCTCTGTTGGTGGCGCAACAGTATTGTCGGTGATAAGATTTATCACCTTAGTTCTTCTTGAGTAACCAGTTTGAAGATTGTTTATCTGTGTTTGAATGTTTGAAGTCACACCGTCAAGATGTGCAATTTCTGCCGCCGTGATATCTGAGTGTGTAGGAATTCCAGCAGCGTCGGAGATAAGTGCACGACTTGCAGTAATGGGATCAGCCTCAACGATTTTATCTCCAAGACTTCTCATTACTCTATTATTCACCAACGTGGTACTTGAATTGGTACCACCGTTTGCAACCGGCAGAACATTGTCAACCTCACTGGTTAAATCAATATTTCCGCTTATTAGTTGTTTGTTGGCGTCAAGACGTGCAGGTTTGCTTTCCGTTACCGTAGGGTCTGTAACTTTAAAACTTGTGGCTTTAAGTACGTTGCTATCGGCGGTTAAATCTATGCTTTCTGGTAGTCCATCTACCATGTGGGCAATGACCGAAACTTCCATGTTCTATCTCCCATATTGAAAAATAAATTAGTGTCGTGCCGTTAACCCTTTTCGGTAATGTCTAGCACAAATTTAATGTTAACATTATGTTCAAGCATATCCTCGATAAAGTACTTGTACTTTTTACTGATGTTACTCAGCTCGTCGATAGCCTGTTCCACTTCTTTTCGTTTTTCTTCGTCGTTGATCACTACTTTATTGTTAAGAAATTCTACCAATTTCTTTGCGCCGCCTTTACTTTTTGCAGTCTTTACTTTTTTCTTAATAATTTTCTTTTTTGTTTTTGCCATTACGCTACCCCAATCGGTGATATTTGAAGAACCAATCTACCTTCATCCCAAATTCCCATGTAAACAATCCAAAGACCACTTCCTGTTGTTGGCGGTGTGATAGAGTATTTACCAAGATCGTGTAACCAAATGCGTGATCCGTCTAAAGGTAAAGTTCCTTCTACAAAGTTTGATGCCGTGAGAATTCCTTCCGGCACTGTTCCATGTGTTTGAATAGATCCGTACTCGTTGTTTGGTACGTCTTTAAGTAGAACACCAAAAACACGTGAGTTAAGTTCAGTGTCTCGGCTTGCTATATGAAACTTACTAAGCTGTTTGCGTACGGCCCATCCTTTGTAAATAGTTTCACCAGATGTTTGAAGAAATTCTCTTGGTGCGGTTGCCGAAATTGGAATTGACGCCCCGCCTCCTGTTTGATGAATTACTTCACCAGTGTTTTTGAGCCAAATACCAGACATGCCGGCCGGAAGTGGATTACTTGCCTGTTCGGTAAAACCAACTCCTTTAGGATCAATGATTCCTGTTACGTCAATGTCTCCAAGAAATCTTGCTATTTTTTCACCAGCAGGTCCAGAGATTTGCCACGGCGCACCGGCCACTGTTTCAATTGTTCTTCCATTATTGTAAACCGTCTGCATATCAGGTCCGGTTGCAATACTTCCAGCAGCGGCTCCTTCAATTCTTAATAACTCAATTTCAACACGGCCGTCTTTTCTAACGGTTCGATCGAATTCAATTTCGGTGCTTGAAATTTTATTAAAATCTACACCCTGTTCTTGATTTACCCCGTTTAGTCTTACGTTAATATCTCTAACCGATGCGTTATCCGTCCAGTCAAATTGTGTAACCTGAAAAACTGTTTGACCAAGTGGATTGGTTACGTCAAAGAATTGTATCGTTCTTGCTTTAGAGAAAATAGCACTTGGGTTGGGACTCATTATTGTAATGTCGGCTTCGGAAATATCTTGAATCGTTCCTGACGTTCCAGTACCATCGTCCTTACATGTTACCATCCAAAGTGGAACACCATCGGCCATGACTGGTTCTTCCGCATCGACGCGGTTGACGTTTTCACCACTTGGTGTTATGACTTTTAATTTCCCACTACGTGCAAGTACAACGCCGTAAATAAAGTACGTCCCAGGGGTCGTAGGCGTATACGGAGTGAAATCATCTCCACCACCTGTAACTACACCTGTTGAAAAGTTGATCGTTCCTCCGGGGTATTTAGACGCAGTATCTTCTACAACCATTGCGTAGGTTTCTCCAGTGGCCAAAGTTACTCGACTACTGGATACGTTTACAATTTTATCCGGCGGATTTGATATTGTTGGTCTACAAATATTTCTAAAAAGTGTTCTATCAAAAACTTCATTTAGACTTGCATCGACAGGTATCTCGGTTCCGTCACTTGTTTTTGAGTAAACCGGTCTTGATCCTGTGCGAATTTCTTTACTTCTTATCTTACCAGTTCCTTGAGCACCATCTGCGTCAAAGTGATATTCGTTATCGGCTTCAACAAATCTTATTTTGTCATCGTCCGAGAAGTAGATACTGTTTCCAATAACTACGTCTTCCAGTTGTCGGGACTCACCTTGCTCAAGTTGAAGACCTCCGCGTACGTTTACCACTCCATCGTTTCGATGAAAAATCCAAACGTTTCTCATATTTGTTAACGACGCCGCACTTCGTGGTGCTTTTTGCATCGTAAGTGTTCCTGCAACAAACGGATCTGGAAGTTGTACGTAGGCTACTTCATCATCGGCCAACTCAACATTGCTTGCCGCGATGGTTACTTCTGTACTGTCACCAAGTGGACGTATCTTTAAATCACCACCCCATGCTACTTTACCAGTAACCGACGGGTCGTGGTTTATTGTTCCGCCGCCTTCAAGTAAGGTAAGAAGTTGTGCGGCAAGTCCAGATCCTGGCTCCATTGTCAGTGATGGTAGAAATTTTCTATCGGTTTGATCAAAGACAGTTGGAATGGCTCCAGTATTTCCGTCAATGATTCCTAGAAAACAAACAGTGTCATCAAGACGAAGATCTGTATTTTTCTTAACGATAGGTCCAAGAAGTGCACATTCATACTCATTTTCATCTTCACTTACTAGTCCTATTTGTTGACCAAGCGCAGTGGATGTTGTAATGACGTTATTGGATCCATCCCATGTTACGTCACATGTTTCAAATGGTGTGGACTCGGTTTGTGGACCAATTGATCCGCCATCTTGACGACGTTTCATCCAGATGGTTACTTTTCTTCCTGCGTTTGAAACACCAGCCTCAGTTACCGAGTCTACTATAAATGTAATGGTACCATCACCGTTGTCGTTAGCACCGTTTGGTGTTGCTTTAAGTCCCACTATTTCTTTGTAGACACGATATTCAATAAGACTGGTTTTTACGTTGCGTTCGGTCTCGTCTGGAATTAGTATTGGTTTTATCCCAACGTAGTAACTTGATCCAGTATTATTTTCAAATGCAATGTTGGAGGCCAATGACGGTTCAAGAAAACAATCGACGCCGTCTGAATTCATTCCTTCACATGGCGTTTCAAGAGTAAACGTGTCGGCAAGGGTTGACGATATATCTCCGCCCCTGAATATACCGCCGCCCCTGTAAACCCGCTTACCAACATCAAGGGTAAGTTTCTTTAAATAATCCATGAAGAGTTCGGTGATTTCTTGCTGCGCAAGGAACTTCTTCAAATAAATGATTACGCTTTTGTCGTTAGTTGTCATGTGTTTGGCCTCGTAATAGCAATTCTATCTTCATAGTGGACATAAATACATACAATTCTAAAGTAAGTTGTTTGGAAGTATTTTTTCTACATCAAGTGGATGTTGAAATACTTCTATCTCGGATACCTTTATTTTGCCACCTACGGATGTTTCTAATCCAAACTTCCCTTTGGTAAACGTGGAGTCGTATATCTCCACAATCTTGTTACGATCGTGATAACAAATAATCTTGTCATCGAATATTGCAACAGTAAAAAAATACTGGACGCCGGGATACATATCCACATAATGTGGACCAGATAACAGTGTTTGAACACCGTCTACAACTTTGTAAAGACTTACGGTTCTTGAAACTGTGTCAAATCTATAGACGTAATAATTATTTTCGTCCTGAATGTAGAAACGTTGACCACATTCTCCACTTACTGGAACTATTCCAGCCTGAAAAACATAGTTCACCCAGTCGATGTCTTCGGCCAATGCAGAATGTTCTCCAGTATTTGACTCAAGAACAAAATAGGTTTCACCGTCCACGTAGGACGATCCATTTATTGTATTGAACTGACCTTTGCCGGCACCAAAATTTGTGTAGAAGTCTAAATACAAAACATTCAAACGTTCTGAAGTTATTCGCATAAGATTTAATATCTGTTTCAGAAGAAGTCGGTTAAGATCACCTCGATCAACAACTCGTACGTCGGAATAAAATTCCGGAAGAAGTTCTTCCTGATACTCGGTGAATGGAAGTACTGGCACTAAAAGTGAACCACTTGTTATGTTGTACACGTTATTCAATGAAATTCTAAGATTGTCGATGAAGCCTTCAAATCTATTTTCAAAACCTGTGTCGCAGGTCAATATGTCGGCCTCGTTTGTAAGATCATCAATTGCCGTAATACTTGTTGTTACGTAACCTATTCCATTGAAATACATTCGTGCTACATTTGTGGTGCGGTTTACCATCAAAACAAGATGACGTAACGTCCCGTCTTTAAGGTTTGGTATCGTGCTTTCACCAGATGTGTTTTCCGTCCCGTCGGAGATTGTCCATTTTATTTTCCCAGAGTTTGCTTTGTATTCTATTGTCACTTCTTTTGTCCCAGATTTTTTCTGAAACAACACCATATCTTTATCCGTGACGGTTCCAACAAACATCTCGATGGTAAAGTCACCGGAAAAATCATATCGACTAGAATGTTTTATCTTTGCAAACCCACCGTACAACCAAAGACCGTATCGACTTTCATTTCCTGCTACGGAATGTTGTACGAAATCAACATCACCAGATTTTTCAATCTCATTTCTTACAATACTTCTATCAAGAAAAGATTTTTCTAACGGCCAAAGACCTACTACGTTATTTGTTGGAATTGTCTCGGCATAGCCCGGTCGACTAATAAACCAAGAGTCTTCACCAAGTTGTTCTTCACCAAAGCTAGCCTCTCCAACAATGTATCTGAAATCAAACCAATTGAAAACCCTTGAATCGCTACCGGTAAAACTACGAACGATGTTTTTATAACCTACATCAAGTCCCTTTTGTCCGGTCAATTGCACAAAAAGACTTATCACTCTTCTAAGATCATCCTCGGATAGATCTTTAGTTATCTTATCAAGATTTTTTGTGAGACCTACGATAGGTTTTAAGTATTCAAGCGCAGCGGCTGGTGTTCTTGATGGTACCCAAAGATCTAAAATGCCATTTATTTTTGGCCAGATTTTTTCTTCCCATATTCGTTGAGGACCAAACATGTATCTTTGAAGAAAATTTCCTTGACTTTCATCAGCAACCCGCAATGGTTTATGAATGAACCTAAACATATCATGCGGGAAATTTTCGTTTAATTTAGCCATTTATTCTCTCATACAATGTTCACGGTTATCGTGCCAGGAAACGGTAGTTCTCTTTCACCTAAAATCGGATCCGTTGCCGGTGTAATCAGATTAACGTTCTTAATTGCTTTTGGATCTACGTTTGTAATCTCGGTTATCATAAGACTTCTTGGAACAGTGTCTTGAAAAGTCCAACGATACGTGTAACCGTCGTCGTATTTTGCCGTCGGTGTCAAAAGGGCAATAAGTGCGTTTTTGATTTCCTCTGGATTTCCTCCAGATACTTCAACTTCAATATCAATTATTTTACGATCATAGTTGGTTACGGTAATCTCATGGTTTGAAACTAAAATACCTTCTATTTCTTTTGTCTTGTTACCGTTGAAATAGTCTTCAACATCTTCTCGTTGTGATAAAGACAATTGATTGCCACCAATACCTACGGCAACAACCTCAAGAGTTTTAACACCGAATGTTTCTTCAAATGCTATTGCACGTTCTATAAGTTGACTATTATTTTCGGTCCTGTATTTTGTGGCCAAGAATTCTGCGTCTTCCGGTGATATTGCTCTACCTCTTGTAAGAAGTGTTGCAGGGCCTTCTATTTTTAGTCGTTCAATATCTTCCGGCGTTGCGCCTTCTTTTATTTTCCAACCAGTTGCCTGACGTGGATTGTAGACTCGGTTTACGAATGCAATACCACTTTTGTTTACGGTTATTGTTCTTGCACCTACGTTACCGTTTACGTCAGCGCCTATTGAGTAAAACGCCCGTATATTATTTGATCCAACGTTAGGTATTTTTCCTTGACTACCACTACCAAAAATCACAACCGCAGTGTCGTCGGATTTAATATCTAGTCGATAGTCTTTACTTATGTTTGTAGAGTTTAGAAAATTGTCTACCTGTGACCATTCGGTAAAACCGTCGCCTTCATCTATTTCAAGACGAAGTGTTCCATCAATGATCGGTGAGTTTGTTATCTCAAATTCTTGATTGGGTGACCCGTTACTACTTCCAAGAGGATCGTCCGACGTGCTTCTTCCTTGAACAACTTCTACCAAAAGATATTGTTTACCGCTATCGATTAGCAGTCGATCGATGTTTGGAATTCCACCAATTCCATTGTACGTATGCGGGTAGGTTGTTTCGGTAAGGCCAAGTATCTCTTTTGTTGCATCGTTTGCACCAGGTTCTTCTAGTTTAACTTGACTTTGTTGACCAACGGTTTGACTGGAGAGTTTTAATTGTCCACCTTCGTTCGATGCCACGGAGTTAAGACTTGCATCAACACCGGACAAAACAGAATTGATTTGAGAAATTACACCAGACAACGTATACGTACCAGCAGATGCTCCGTTATCTCCTGTTACGTCTACCACGGTCGAGGCAAACTCGTCTATCTTTATTTTTATATTGTAATTGGAAGGATCAAGATCTTCAAGTTTTAAATTTGTTCCAACTACATAGGCAGATGTTTTTTGGTATCCAGTAACTCTAAATCTTATCCAGAAGGCTTCAACACCATTTACTATTGATTTGATCCAATTTTGTGTTTCGTCTTGAGGTAAATCAAATTCAATTTTTCCTTCTTCGGTAAATCCATTTGTACCATCAATTACATTTTTAAGTGGATTCCAATTTGATCCAACGGTGTAATCGTCTACGTCGGTACTTACAGACGATTGACCTAGAAGACCAACGGTCTCAATAATATTTTTGCCACCAGAATAAATGCTTTCAACTTCTTCATACGCCGACGATGAATTCAGTACAACCTTAACCAATGATCCAGATCTATCTTCGTCTCCCAAAAGATCTGTCAAATCAAATCTAAGATTAGATCCAAGATTCGTCACTGCGTCTGGTTTTGTGTCGTCCGTGTCACCGTCGTAGTATTCCCAAACACCACTTATCCCACTTCCTGGTGTGTTGTATTCAAACTCTACCGTATCAAACATGATAGAATCATGACCTACGTAAAACGCAGTGTTCAAAACCGGCTCCGAGTTGAACATGTCAACATAAACACCAACCGTACTTAATGCACCAGAATGGTTGGCGCCAAAAACACTGGCCTCGTGTTGATAAACGGCAGTTGGTCTATCGGTTCTAGAAATTTGATTGTCACCTGTTGCCTGATAAATAATTTGAGGCGTATCATCGGTTTCCTCTGTAGCAAACTGTGTTCCTTCTGGGACGATGTTTACCGACGATGTAAAGACCTTTGAAAACTCTAATAAAACTTCAGCAGACGCCGGGAGATTATGCTCAAGCTTAACTGCTATAAGAGCCAACCAGTTACGCATTGACTCAAGAAGTCTTGCGGTTCCAAACAATGCTTCATTGGCCACGATGTCAAGGTTTACGTTATTGAGATGAGCACTTAAAGCATAAGATTTTAAAAGCTGGATGTACGGTTCGTGTTGATCTTCATCTGTGATTTCTGGTGCATAAATACGGTTGTACAATATCAACGCACGATATATGTCCGGATAGTAGAATGACGTGTATTCAAAATCTGGAACTTCAATAATCTGTCCTGCCATTTCTTACCTCGTAAACTTTGTTCTAAATTCATCTTCTTCATCTGTTTCTGGATCAAAAAATCTTACCGTTACATCCAGTTGACCTTCAACGTTTCTTTCAAGAGTGATTGCATTTTCTGGAACTAATACAATCCGACCTTCAAAAAGTGAAACTATATCGTTGACTATTTGACGTATTTCTCCAGCATGATTTGACGACGCCACTCGATAAATGATTTCTTGATCTATTCCAATATTTTGAAATGGATTTTCATCGTCGTTTTCACCAAATGCAAGACCTAGAAGTTTTTTAAGCTGAGAACTTCCTTCGACGGTTTTGCTTCCTCCGTCGTTACTTGTTCTTACAGGTATGTCGATTCCCTTGGTCATTTATTTTCCTCTCGGAGTTTTTTGCATTCCTTACAAAGAATTATTTTGCAAGTAGGTTGACCATCTTTTTTTAAAATAATATCATGCTTTTCAGTTTCAGTAAGGGGTTTCTTACACGAATAGCAATTATATTGTTTAACGAAAAGTTGACCCATTATTCTATGCTCACTTTCACGTCTAGACGCACAGGCGGTGAAAATGCCGGTATTGGCATAAGCGGAAGACTTGGAAGTTTAAAACTTGGTAAACTTGGAAGCACCACCGCAGGAATTGAAGGTAGGCTTAGACTTGGAAGATCTGGCAAGGCAAAACCATCTCCATCTCCAAAATCAAAACTTGGAAGACTTGGAAGACTTGGAAGTTTGAAACTCGGAAGACTTGGAAGTGCCACAGCAGGAAGACTCGGTAGACTTAGACTTGGAAGACTCGGAAGACTTGGAAGAGTAAAACCATCTCCATCACCAAAATCAAAGCTTGGAAGTTTTGGAAGATCTGGAAGTTTGAAACTTGGTAAACTTGGAAACGCAATCGGTGGAACAAGAGCAAGAAGAAGTGTGGCCGGTACCCGTAACTCGGTTTGGTAAATCAATACATCGTATCGATATGCTTTTATCGTTGTTACTAAAGCCGGTACGCCCACCGTTAAATTACTCCTCCAAGATATGATAGTGGATTAGGACCAGCGTCTCCTGTTTTTGAGTCTAGTCCATCTACCTGGTATTTCAAAGACGCAAACGCTGCCAACAAATAATCTGGCATCTCGGTTGAAGTTCCAGTTGTTGGTGGATATTTGTCATCGGCCAATGGGATGGCCGTAATATCTGCTAGAAGAGTAGATGTTGCCAACGCTAACGATGCTGGATCTACAACACAAGAATTCACAACGCTAAAGGTTGTTCCTGGTGTAGGTGGATCGGTTGTTGCAAAACCTGGTGATGCCAACATGACCGAAGCGGCAACGGCAAGGTTAAACGCGTTTGAAATTACTACCGGTCCATTTCCAGATGGAGTAATTCCTGCTACGTTTGCTGCAAAAACTGCTCTATTAAAAGTAAAGACTGGTGGTACTCCTCCTGCCGGTGGACCAAGAGTCATCTTACCGTCAACTCGGTCTCCAAGAAAATCTGCAAATTTTTGAGGATACGCAGCGCCGGTTGGATCTGGGATCATGTCGATTTCCCATTTTGTTTTCCAAATTGTCAGAAGATCAATCGTCACTACAAATTACCTCTAAGTTTCACGTAATCAGCAGCAGGACTTGTTGGCGGAGCCAACTCGGCAATCGCGCACGTATTTGGTGGAAGAGGCGGACCACTTGGTCCTACGCCTGTTGCATGGATATGGGCGTCGAAAATTGTTTTCAAATTCTCATACAACACCCCACGAAATTCTGGTTTACCAAGAACAACCGATGCAACCAATGCGGAAAAACTTTTACCGTTAACGTTAACCTCTCCACTTGATATGATACCGATCTTACCATCCTCGGACATCGTTATCATTTCCTTACCAGTGCTTCCAACCAAATTAATGTCTTTCGACAATGAAATACTGCTACCGTTTTTAGAAATTACAGACACGGCATTTTCTTCAGCGTCTAGGTTTATCAGGTTACCATTTGCAAGAATTTTTATCGATCCATTCTTGTCTATTTGAACTAACCCGCCACTTGGATTGTAAATCGTGATCGCGTCGGTGTTTTTATTGTCATCAAGTAGAATTATTTTTCCCTTACTTGACTGAAGAGCAATACGAGCACCGTCGTCCGAGTCGTCAAATATAAGGTAATGACCTGCTTTGGTTCGTATTCCTTTTCTAAAAGGATAGTTGGTTGCAAATTCTTCCGGCATTTCTGTTTCAAGATTTAAAAGAACACAACGCCAACGTGGCTCTGGTTTTTCTTTTGATGTGTCTATTTCAATTTCAATCCAATCGTCAACGTTAGGCACGTCAAACCACTCGTGAGGAAATATCGGTTCGGCTGGTACTGGAAATTCTTGGTCTTCCAACAATTGATCACATTGAAAAAACACAGCACCTCGAAGCTGTTCACCAATATCTGGATCAGTGTTTCGTGTTACTTTTGCCTCATAAATCTCAAGTGACATTAGTCTACAACCTTTGAACAATCTACACTGCATTCATAAACAGGACTTCCACTTACGTCCATTTTATGCAGTACTTTTGTGAAAAAATAATTACCAGAAAGACCTTTACCAATTCCTTCAAAACGGTGAACCTGTCTTGATTGTAGAAATTCTGTTCCTACAACCGACGCAGGTCCAGTTACGAAGTTATCTTTTCTTGCTTGCATCCATTTTTGGATTATTCTTTCGGCGTCCTTTTCATCTCGTACTGGTTCGTTTGCAATGATTTCACGACTTACGCCAAAAGCTTTAAATTTTATTTGACCAGGATTCCTTACTTCTTTTTTGATTGGTTTGTACTTGTCAGTTCCTTTGAACTGTCGTTCTTCCTTTTCTTTAAAAGAGTATTCTTTAGATCCTTCATTGTAGGTGAATTTTTTGTTAACGTCGCGGGTTACCGTCTTAACTTTCTTTCCTTCTTTTTTGTTGAACGATGTAACCTCAAACTCAAGTTTTTGATCTTTGGTGTTTAGATCTGGATTGAAATCTAATAGAGTATTCCAAAGAAACTTCTCGCTCATGTTGTAGGTGTAAGTGTAGATTGGTTCTTGCTTTTTATCTGATGGTCTGAAAAACAACACCCACCGTTTTGTTCCAGCAACCTTCATGTAACGAACATAGAAGTCGTACGAATTAAAATCTGCTATCTTTTTTAAGAATTCGTAGTCGTTTTTGTTTTTCTCCTGAAAGCGATCGTGTACTCCTTCTGTTTTTCTGATGTATTCAAAAGTAGATGGATCTGATTTTGCAATGTAGATACCATTTCTTTCACCAATTATTGAAGCAATTTGACTGTCTCTAAAATTTTTGTACGATATACCTTTCTCAGGTTTTGAGTCAATCATTCTATGAGAAATATCGTACGCCTCTATTTGAAGACTAGGAAGACCATCACGTGGGAAACTTGGTTTTATCTTGACAACCTCACCGGCGCCAACTGGTGAAAGTTTAGATCCGTATCCCATTTCAACTTCAATTAAATTGCCTTCGGTGAAAATCTTTTGATCCAGCATCGTCATAATCTGGCTGCCTTCAACAACCATTTGACTACCAACAGTGAAACTTAATTTATCACACATGTTGGCGTTGTCTTCATATTCGACGGCGCCTATGAATTTTGAAATAGATTTCGGTAATTCGTCGCCGTTCACCAATAATCTAAAATTAGGTGCGTAAGGGTCTCTTGCTAAATTTATTTCGTTTGCCAACTTGTTCTACCCTATACGAATATAGTTTTTGTACCGCTACGTGACTCGTACATTTCTTTTTTACGAGCGTTGTTCTCGGTCTTGTTTTTCAGCATTACCGACTGTTGTGTAACCTCGGTTCCAAGCGCATCGTCTTTTGTTATCAACAAAACCTTATCGCCAGGTTTTAAAATTCTCATATCAGGATGTGCACGTCTTAAAATATCTCCACTAAGAGCGTAGCCGTATTCTTTTTGTGCAATTGTTTCAAAGGTGTCACCTTCTTTAACGACATGTTTTCTTGTAGTTGTTTTAAGACTTCCACCAGGTACGTCTATCTTTCCAATTTTCTCGGCAATACCACCAACGGATTGAACAACACCAACTGCGGTTTTAATTTTGGTTGCAAGACTCATCCCTTGGGCTTGAGTGGGAATATCTTCCAAAATGACCAGATTCATTGAAAACGTTGCACCACGAAGACTACCATCGTGTCTTGGTTCATCGTAAACAATTCCACCAGGACTTTTTACGAAACACTTAAAAGCAATCTCGGTTCCGTTTGTGAAAATAAATATCGGAGGTCGTCGTAGATCGTCTCGTCTTTTTGAAAACGATTTTAAAAGAACAACCTTATCGTGTATGTTTTGAAAACTATATTGTGCAAAAATACGTGCGGTGAATGTAAAGGTTTCTTCATCGCCGGATCCGAATTGATTTGACGGTCGTTCCGAGTTAACGGAGTTAGTTGTGCTTATTCTTTGTCCAGTATTTTCCGTGGCGTTTTGTGCTACAAATTGTCCTACAAACTCTGTTCCAGGTTTATCAAGCATACGAAGACGCCAAACCTGTTTTTGAGTTGGGAAGCCAAGAAGCTCACTACCGAATTCTTTTATTTCACCAAATAAATCTGCCATCAATTACCTCTACTGTGCAAAGGCACCGTTCTCTATCATTTTTCTTTTCTCGATAGGTGATACTTGTTTACCGCTACGTTCAGAGTTTTCTATCGATTGTCGTGCTACGGTTGAAGCCAATGTTCTACCATCTACCTTCAGATTTACTGTGGTTGAAATATCTCCACGAGACTCACCACCACCATTTATCACCTGTAGACTTCTTTGTGTTGCGCCTACCACGGTAGCCTTAGACTCGATAGATCTTTTCTGTAGTCTTGCAACATCTTGACTTGCTTTTGACGTTGTTGCAATTGTAGGGATTACGTCAGATTTTGCTCCAGTGTATTTATCGATAGCGTCGACGCCAGGAATTTTTCCAATGAAACCCTGTAGAGCCGCTGTATCTACACCAGCAAGACTAAGTGCTTTCCTACCAATTGCAGAGTCGGCAACCTTTAGAATCAAACCCTTCATCATGCTTAAAACACTTCGTATTGGAAACGTTAACGCATCAAAGATGAATGATCCAACTCCTACCATGAAATTCTTCACTATTCCAAACGCTCCCATTATTGCCTCGGCGGCTATACTAAATGCGTTTGGTATTGTTGTGGTTGCAAAATCTACCAACCAACTGAATCCCGAAGAAAACATGTCAACCATTCCCGTAACGAGTTGATTGACAGTCTCCGAGACGCTTGTGAACACTTGTGAAATCATATTTCCCATCCACGTGAACGCTTCACCTGCTGAGGTTTTTATCCATGTCCATGCTTGAGAAAATGCCTGACCAACTTGTTGTACCACTTCCCATATCTGGTCTCGCCACACGTAAAGTGCTACACCGATTCCTACAATCGCTGCTACTATTAATGTTATAGGCCAACCTATGGCGGCAATCGCTGTTCCTATGGCAGGAAAAACAACTCCTGCAATTGCCCAGATGGTACTTATAACACTCCATATCGTAGACATTACTGTGACCAAAATACTAAATCCTGTTGTTAACAATCCAACAAAACTTACAACGCCACTGATGATTGGAGTAAGAAGTGCAAAACCAAGAAGAACGGTGCCAACCAAGGGACCAATAATGGCAATACCTGCAGCAATTTTTGTAACAAGTTTTCCAATTTCTTTTGCAGACATTTCTCCATCACTGAATCCTGAGATAAATCCTTTAATACTTACCAAGGCAGAACTTACTGCTTCTTTAACTTCTCCAATTCCCTCGATGAAACCTTGGAGAAATTCTACCATTTTTTGTCCGGTTTCTTGTCCCATTGCGTCGTAAAATAATTTGGCACCTTTCGATGCAGGATCTAACGAACCACTTGCAAGTTGAAACGCAACGGCAAGGTTAGAAATTGTTGACGCAGCCTCTTCAATAGGTTTTCTAAGAAATCCACCTATCACCGAGCCGGTCTCAATAAGAACACCACTCACGGCGCTTGAAAATCTTGTGAATGCACCACTTAGGTTATTGAGTCTTTCTTCTGCCTGTCGACGAGCCTCTCCAGTTGAAGCAGCAACACCATCCGATAGTTTCTTTATTGAGTCAATGCCTTCATTTCTAAGTGCGTTGTATGCTCTAATTCCTCTAAGACCAAAAAGCTCGATGGCCATTGCACTTCTATCGGCCTCGTTAGGTATTGAGTCCAACGATGCGATAAGATCTTTTGTAATATTTGGCATCGACCTCATCTTACCTTCGGCGTCGGTAAGAGCAATTGAATGTTTTCTCATGAAGTCGGTTGCTTTTTCAGATGGTTTCAAAATCTTATTGAACATGTTCATAAGAACAGTACCACCAACACTACCTTTAAGACCAGCGTTGGCCAAAGCACCAATCGATGCAATAATATCTGGAAGTTGAAAACCAAAACCGGCTAAAGATCCACCACCGTATTTGATTGCCTCACCAAGTTGCTCAATATTCGTGTTTGTTTTAGATTGAATGAAAGCCATCTGGTCGGATAGTACGGCAAGATTTTTTGCACGACCTGCTGTTTGATCCATCGCCGGAGCCAAAGCACTCATTGAGTCGGTTGCAATATCACTGGCACGACCAAGATCAAGACTACCAGCCGAAGCAAGTTGAAGAACACCTTCTAGTGACTCGGTTTGTTCTTGAGCGTTGAAACCTGCCAAAGCAAGATATTGAAAACCTTCCGCCGCTTGTTTTGCCGTCCATGCCGTCGTTGCACCAAGTCTTTTAGCCTCGGCTCCCATTGCTGCAAATTCTTCTTCCGTAACTCCTCTTGTCAAAGACTTTACAACACTCATTTGACTTTCAAAATCTGCAAATTTCTTTACCGACACACCAGCAGCAATTCCTAAAGGTAGTGAAGCCATGGCTGCAGTTTTAAGTCCTGTTGCAACACCAGATGCTTGTGAACTGGCCTTCCCCATTTGAGCCTTTAATTTAGCAAAACCAGCAGAGGTTTTTGCCATTTGCGTTTGAACACCAGGTGCTCTAAAAACCAAAAGTGCATTAATTGGGAAAGCCATCTTTCGTCCTTTACTTACCTTTAGTTGCAGATTCTATTGCTTTGTTTTCTTTTTCGATCTGTTTGCTCAATCTTTCAACCCACCATTGCTGTTCTTGTACTGACATTTCATTTATTTTCTCGAACGTCATTCCGTTTATGTGATACAACAATAAAAACTCCTCTTCCCATAAGTCTTCTAGTCGGCGGGGAGAGAAGATTGTCCGAAAAAATGGTCGTAGCTCCAATTCAAGAATTTGCTATAATCAGTTCCACAAAACTCACACTTATCTTCAAGTGAAAGACTAGGACCACCATTGTGCTCGCTAATCTTTTGACTTAATTTTTCAATGTCTCTTTTATGTAGATTCTCAATAATACTTGCAGAGTCGATATGACCTTCGGCGTCGTTCATTCCAATGATAGAATTTCTGAAGATCAGTTCTTTCATCAATCCTTCATTTGCAGCAACTTCGTCTTTTGCCGATTCCATTGCATCCCATTTTGTAACACGTATTTTGAGTTTCTCTACAGTTTCTCCACCAAAATCAAATGGCTTGAGCAGGGTGTAATAATCGTAGCGAGGTTCGGTTTTTTCCTTAACGTGAATGTCCATTGACTCAATGTTAAACGTTCGCTGTTTGTTAAGTCTACCGCACGTAGGGCAATTTACATCCATTACAACAAACTCACCCATGACTTCGTATCGTAGATACACCCACATATACATCACGTTGGGAAGATCTAGTTGATTTATCGTAAGGATTTTTTCGTTGGTGTCTTTGGCGTCAAAGTCTTCACCACAAAAACGATTCAACATGAGTTGAAAAACACTGGATACAAACTTACCCATCATACCAGAGCTGGTTTTCAGCTTGGCAATCTGTTTTTCTTCTTTCATTGTCCAGTTTTTAAATGTGAATTCTTGAGTTTCTCGATCTGGTAGTTCAACGGGTAGGTTGTTTTTTAGATCTTTCAGTTCCTTGGCAGTGTTTTCTTTCTTTGTCATCTCTAATCTCCCAAATACAACGTTTGTTGAGATTTTATGTTATGTGGGTGACCGAACCGATTTCAATCCTGCTGCCGGTTCAGCCACCCTATTCCCGATAAGCCATATCTAAAGTAATTCTATCAAATTACTTCGACACAGTTAACCTACAAAACAACTTTCGCGGAGAAAGTCCAGACTACAAAACCGGGTTTTCCTTCGTCGCTCATGTCAACGTCAGGGTACTTACGTTTCTTGACCCATAGTTCTGTAAGCGGGATCATCTTTGCAACCGCACCAGAAATTGTTCGATAGATCATGGTACCGTTTTTCTTGTAACCAAGAGCAACGTTACCTTTCCCTAGATTGTACCACGTTTCCAATGCTGCAAGCTCGGTGGTATGGTGAAGAGGCATCTCGGCTGTGAATTCCACAGGAAGAGTATTCCCTCCACTTGCCATTGTCTTGTCGGGCATTTCAACGCCTTCGATTTCTTCTTCAATTCCATCTACTTTCGTAAACGTGATTTGAGGAAGCTCAAGCACTATCAATTCAAACGCATTGACGGGTGCATGATCTGGTTTTAATACACCTTTGATTCCCATATTGATCGTCTCCTATCGTTTAATGTTTTGTTACTCAGTTGATTCAAAAATACCAAGTTGTCCAACGGTAACAACAAGTCTTTCAACGGTGTCCACAACACGGAATCGTAGTGCGGCGTTGAGGTCTCCGGCTGCACGTGTGACCAATGTATTGTTTTCATCGTCGACTTTGAGAACGAATGCCTTCTGGAAACTGTCACCTTCAAGAGCACCTTTATTGTACTCTAAAAGGTAATGCGCATTGAAAGCCGTGATGAGTTGTTGTTGCGTACTCGCCCGTTTCGAGTTGATTGCAAAAACAATCCAATCAAAGTTTTCACGAATGATGTTTTCCTGATGTGAAACATACTCACGTTTATGAGCAAATTTCCAAGCAGGATCAATCGCCGTGCTTCTATCACCCCAGATAACAAAATTCCCTTTGACTTTCTTGATAACCTGAATTCCTTGAGGATTCAAGAATTCTTCATTGAGTGTTCTGTTTCCAGTTGTGAGTTTCACGATGGCTGGTAATGTTGCATTGACGTCCGTGCCTGCCTTATGATAACCATCATAATTTTTGGCAATCAAAGCTTCTCGGCCTAAGATCATTCCAACTGTTGGAACAAGTTTTAGACCTTCACCATTTGGATCATTTACCCATGCCCAGGAATTCATGGTGAATTTTCCAAAATCATTTCTACCAACCGAGTCGTTAAGCCATTGTTCGGCTGCAGACTCTGTTGTGATGTTAGATGGGCATTCGTATCTCCATTGGTAGTTTCTTGACTCGGCATAAAATGCACCAGCTTTTTGAACAGCGGTTGAAGCCACACCAGCTGCACAGAGTTTAACAAGACCAACGTTCTTTCCAAACATGTCGTTGAAAGGAGAATCGGACGGGTCAAGATGTTTGGTGTAATCGACGTCACCAATTCCTACAACGCCGTCGTATCCACCACCAAGTTCTTGTTTGTATTCAAGAACAAAGTTTTTAGTGGTGTCGGTAAGCGTTGTAAGATCTACTCCACTTTTCACGTCAATTTGATATGCGTTGTTTCCAACAATCTCATGACGAATTCTTCTGGCGGTTGCGTCTGGAACAAGAACTTCACCAACAAGAGCATTTGGCTCAAATGGTTGAACAACAACATCAACCGTATCACCAACGTCGAATTCTTTTGATACCATTCTTGAAGTTTCAAGAAGTTTAAGACCCATTGTGTACTCGTTTGGTTTTACAAATGCAACACCAGCCGTTAAGGTACCAACTGCACCAAGTTGATCATGGACAACATCCCATGTTTGAGCAACTCCACCAGAGGTTACAGTGCCGCCCCATGTTGGTTTGTTTGAACCACCAGCCGAAGTCGTTGAAATTCCATTTCCTTCAACACCGGCAGTGTTTACAAAAATGTCCAACGCAGACGATCCAGATTTCTCAGGATATGTTGAAACAGCTTTCAAATATAGAAACGTCACAGTGTTGTCAACACATTCTTCAACGGTTCCACCAATTTGAATTTCGGTTTCTGAATCTGACACGGTTGTTTTGAAAGTGTAAGTTACACCGTCAATCTCAATTGTGTCTCCATCGTCTGGTATTGCACCGAACGTAAGACCGGAAGTCGCATGTGAACCTTTTACCGCACAAGTCAATGAAAGTTTACCCGGAACAATTTCACTTCCATAGTCTGCTTCAACCGCTACGGCGGATCCACCATTTGCGGAATTCACAATGGCGTGATGAATTCTTGCCGTAAGTTTTGTTGCAGTGACTTGTTCAATCACTCCAAAGAAGTTTGAAGGTCTTGCGCTTGCAACATAAGCACCAACATGAACGTCTTCAACTTCAACGTAGTAGTTTGATGTGTCGTCGTTTATAACCGACTCAAAATAATTTGGGTCGTCGGGGTCGATGCTCAAGTTTTCCCAGTTCTTGACCAAGACGCCATTGTCATAAACTTCCATTCCGAATTCTGTGTCTGGTTTTTGAAGACCATCTTTAATGAGAAATCCAATTCCTTTCTCATTTACAAGTTCTACCTTGTATTTTTTATCGGAAACAAGACCTACGTCATCAACCAATAACGTATCGGCTGCAAAAGTAAGAACACCAGACTCATCGTTTGAAACAACCTTATAGCTTTTTCCGGGGACGCCATTTAAGGTTACGATCGCGTCTTTAAGTTCATCTTCTAGCATCGTACGGCCAGTAGACAATGTTATCTGTGTGATTGCAGAGTATTCTCCAACCAACGTCTGTTTTCTACCAGCCCAACGACCGGCGTTTCTTCCTTTGACCTTCATGACTTCGGTTCGAGGATCTTTTCTTGAGTAAACCGTTGCCTCTGCAATTTTTTCGGTTCCATCAGTGACTCGAACTAAATACTGTCGGCCAGCCCCTTTACTGAGAGTCCAAAAATCAAACATCGCATCAGGAAGATATGACTCTTTAATGTATGAGCCACAAATTGCCTTGAAGTCTGTTTTGCTCAGGACCTCAATAAGTTCTCCAATTGGACCACGTTCGAGGACTCCAATTCCTCCGATAACACCTAACGCAGCCTGTTCAATGGTTTTACCACCATCTTCTTCGATGACGGCAACACCTGCCCCTTGCGTAGGGCCAAATCGTCTTTGCACCATGCTTTAACTCCTTTAAGAGAATTGTTAGCATTACTCAGTTGTAGTCTCGCTGTTCAAACGTAGAACAAGTGGTACGTCTTCCGATTCCTTAAGATAAAAAACAACGTTACTAACCTCAAAAACACCAATCGAACTATTGGTATCATCAAGATCTGGTTTCTGGTCAAAAAATAATCTTGCCATCGGTTGCACGAAATACTTTTCACCAGTTCCCCATGAAGTAAAGTGAAGTTTTGTTTTAAGGTATCTTTCAACTTCCTCCGCTAGGTTTTGAAGGTCCACCTGTCTTGTCGTTAGACAAACGTACTCAAATCTGACACTATATTGGGCTGGCGATTCCAATAGAACCGCAGTTCCCGCTGTTTTATTTTTCACCGAGTCTTGTTCTTGACCGGATCGTTCAATTATTCTGTTGTATTCTATTCTTTCAATAACTACTACAGGAAATTTTGCAACCTCGTGGTAGTCTTGACTTGTATTCACTGCAACTTCTGGTTCACATTTCATTTTTATATCAACGTCGTGACCGGAAGGCACCTCGGTGGTAAGTGTTATCGTCCCGTTGTCGTAAGTACCGTCACGTCTTTGTGGTCCACGACTATATGATTGAAGTAAATTGACCTGTCTCAATGGATCTACAGTGATGTCGTAAACACTTTCACATGTGTCCATGTTGTAACCATCATTTTCTGGTTTGAATTCATTTAAAAGATCTATCTCGGTGGTAGGTTGATCGGTTACAATTCCAAGTTTAAGAACGTATCGTAAATTTTCTCTGAAATCTTGAACGATGGTATCAAAAATAAGATCATCTTTCCAATTGATGTCGTATCGACCAAGAAGTTTTATCTGTTGTACGGTTGGTGTGGTGGTCTCGTTTGATGTTTTGAGTTTTATCTGTAGTTTTATTTTAAAAGTATTGTCACATAATTCAAACTCTTCTAGATGTTGGTTGATTTCATCCTCAGTGTTCCAATCATTTACACCAGCAATGGCCCAATTTGATCCATTATGAAAATATTTCTCAACGCCATTGTCAAGACGTAAAAACCAGTCTGTATTTTCTGGTTTTGTTCCAACAACTTCTACGGCCAACCATTTTCTTACTGCGTGCGGTTCTACTTCATAGGTTGATGCATAAATATCGTCGTCGGTTGGATACTTACCACCAGTTGCTTTAAGCATCAATGCTGGATGTTCTGTGTCCTCGGTGTTTAGTCTTATTTTGTCAGTGTTGGAAAGAAAAATGTCGTCTCGTCTTTCATTTTCAAAAACAAAATTGTAGATAAGTCGATTTATCACTTAGATGATTTCCTTATGGCACCGTTCACGGCCATCTCCCAGTTCTTGTTCATTAAAGCCTGAACCGCCGGGTCGTGAAACACAATATTCATGAATGGCCTAGGAGGGATTCTAATCAATCCACTCGAACTTTTGAACTTTATTTTTGTTCTTTTTCCACCACCACGTTCTTTTGCCTTTGCAAAAAGAAATCTTCTCATTCTTGGCGTCATGGTTATCGTGCCACCATCGTGAAGAAGACGAGCAACATTTATCATAGGTCCACCGTGACTGGTTTCACTGTCTGTTAGAAAACCAACACGTGCAGTAAATGGTGTTTTCTGGTTTATCTCGATTGCGTTTATCATTTCTTTCGTATCTACCAGAGGCATGTTCTTGCCTTTAAGTAGAATTGTAAGATCTGAGTTTTTGATGAATTTTCTGCTGGCAATTCCTTGTCGAACCAAGGTTTGAAGAGTAAGAGCATTTTTAAGAGTGGCTTTCCCAATCTCTTTTTGCAGTTGTGGAGAAAAGGTTTTCAAAAATCTAGAAAACCTTATATGACCAGTTCCCACCAATTTAATTTCACCCGGCATCTATGGTGTCCTATCACTAAAATAGTAACGTACTAGACCAAACGAGGATCCGCTGGAGCTTTCCGCTCCAAACATGTAACGTGTTACATATAGGTCTACCTCTTGGTCGCCCAGTTTCGTTATTTTATCGCCACGTTTTATATTTACACCAAGTGTGTTCATGTCTTTTGTTCTGACGATTACGTAACCAACAGAGTCTTCGTCTATTCCTTCACGTTTAAGCTCAAAATCTTTCTCGGACAACCACTTTACTTGTGCCTGAATCGTGATTGTAGATTTTCTTCTTATCCGACCGGAACTTTCTCGTCTAGTGTCTGAATATCTAGTCGAGTCCTTATCGATAGGCTCTATCTCGATCGGTACGGCAAAAAGTAAGTTTGGTGTAGTCATGTTTAGTATCCTGTCAATGCGTTACGAGGAGAATCCATAATCGATCCTCTAATCACCGTCGGTGCTCTATACAATTTTACGACATCGTCTACTATTTTTATCCCAATGTCACCAGGTGATTTTGTGATAGAACTAGATCCAGTGTTTGGATCAAAATACTCTATCTCATGCATGTCGGTTTTCTCACGACGTTTAACAAGAGGCGCACCACCTGTGCCGGATGATATTTGCTCGTCGATTGGATTTTTGATATCATTCACAACCAAAGCAATCACAGCCTTTTGTATCAAAGACGGTGTCGATCCATCTTCTTCGATAAATCCAAACTTACCTTTAATGGTTGTCATGTAACCACGAAGAAAAGTCCCTCGGCTTACTCCGGTGTAAATACTTCTATCATTGCCAAACAATTTAATTCGAGGATTTCTTCTATCGTCTGGATATGTTCGGTTATTGAAAACCTGATAGTAGCTAACCGGTAGGTCGTCGTCCTCTCCATTTATTTTCATATACTCGATCTCGATGATCGGTATTCCAAGATGAAGAAGACTGGAGTTATTACCTTCTACGTTCATGGTGATTTCGCGTTCGTTAAAGAAATTTCTTGTTCTCATGTCAATGTACGACATGTTTTCTTTAATTATTTTTTCAATCGCTGCGTCAGAAAGTGTACCAACATCGGTTGAGTCTTTAATGTCTTGAACCGTTACGTATGGTCCTGTATTGTTAGCCATGTTTCTCACCTCGAATATCTATGATTGTTTCAAATACATTGTCGGCTTTTGCAATATCGTCTGGAGTTATTGTCATAATTCCAAAACGCTCACGTAAATTTAAAAGACCAGGTGAAGCCGACTCAAGACACCAGTAATACATCTCGGAGCAATAAACAGCCTTACGTGCTTTCTTATCTTTAAGAGGAGTTGGATTTTTGCTACGTGCAACAAAACTCCAATCGTACGGTGTTTTTCTATCTACAAATCCATAAGCTTCGCTTACCATTTCTTTAATTACATCTGGACTCACTTTAGGTCGACGAACCATAACTCTACTCGATCCAACCATAAGTTCCAAAATGTCTCTATCTTCTACACCTTCTCCTGTTGCATCAATAATAAATTTATCGGCAACCTTCATTGCAGCATGAGTGAATTTTGATCCTTGTAGATATGTAGTAGACTCAAGAAATGCCCGTATCAAAATACAGTCACCTTCTTTAGTGTCTTCAATTACTTTTCGAAAATCTGCGCCATGTACAAGATATTTTTTTATTCCGATTTTATCTATGAAAAAAAGAATAAAACGAAGACGACCATCTTCTTTTAGCCAATTGACAAATCTAATAAAAGCACCTTTAAACATCAAACGTTTCCTTTACAGAAAGTAGTCATTTCAATTCCAATCCACGGATCTTCGCTACCGGCTGTTAGTTCAAATCTTATTTTCCAACAATTGTACAACAATTTTCCTACAACATCAGTAGATTGAAAAATAGCCTGTTGACCATCTTGTTTTCTACCATGTAAACAATTACCAAACGAGTGTAAGTCTATATCTATTGTGTACAGATTATAACCGCCTTGTTGATCAATGTTTGGCTGAATTACATTCGAAAATTTATCGTAATCAAAAAATCCAGTATTGCCTGCTGCTGGTACTGGCACGCACATTAATACGTCACCGTTGTTGTTAACAGTTGCGTCAAGATCTAAATCGTGTGTACCTGCACCTTCTCCTACATAAATAATAAGAACGCCACCTGCTATTATGTATTCTCCACCTTCACGTGGTATCAACCCTTGTGTAGCAGGTGCATAAAGATACGAAGAAACTTTATCTAATCTACTGCAGCCTTCAAATATTGCAGTTGCCCCACATGCAAACCAATGACGAAGAAGTTGAAAATCTACAACGTTTTTTTGTTTTGTCAATTCTATTACATCACCGTCACCAAAAGTTCCTGCATCGATGTTGTCACTACGACCAACAATGTAAAGACTATAACCTGATAGAATTCTGTTGACTGCAAAAATATCTAAACCGTCGCTAGTTTTTTCAGGTTCCCACGGAAGACCCACAAGAGCATTCATTTGTTTTAAAGGCTCTGTTGTAAGATCTGTTACACCATCTACACTCACCTTCGTTACGCCATCTAAAATGTCTTTCAATAGATTTACATCATTCTTAAAAGAATTACGAAGATGATCTTCTATATGAAAAAAAGCATCTGGTGAAATAGGCCTACCAAAATATGTTTTTGTTTCTTCACTAGTGTTGTGTATCCATAGACTCATAATTCAATCCTATACATAGTCGTCGTTTACAAAATACAAAATTAGAGAAGCGTCTGAAGCATTTCTTCCAATATCTCTATAAATACATCTAATCTCATCTTGGGCTTCAAACAAATCATTTCTGGCTATGACAGCATTTTTTGTATTGTCTCCTGGTGACCACGTATAGATAAGAGTGCCAGAAGTGTAATTTGATGCCTTTGTGTATCTATAAAAGTCAATTTCCCAATCGGCGTTTGATCTTGAGTTGTCGAAAACTGCTTCCTTCAATCGACTTCTCTTAGGAACAATTATTTGTGCATTAGGAAGAAGTTCTGAGTATGTAATTCTCTGACCGTTAGATAAAGTTCCATTATTAAGAAGGGTGAGAGTAAAACGAGCAAGTTTACCCGGTGCATTGTTGAAAACAAACTCTATAGCAGATTGAGTCTCGTCCCTATCAATCGTACCGACCTGACCATTTGTATCTGGATTTCTATTTGGTTCAAATGGTGTCGATTCTGCAACATTTGTAATGAAAGGATTGGTCACCTAACTAACCTCCCCTACTGCAATACTTCCAGTACCCGTCGTGACTTTTGCCCATATCTTTGTATCTGGTCCAAACGGCAATATTGCTGTTTGTATTTTTCTTAATTGAAATGATTGAGAAGTTTGAGTAAAACCAAACACTACATTATTTGAAAGAGCCTGTATCATAATAAATTTACGAAGAGCTTTTGATGATGTTCCAACTCTAAGTTCTTTGGCCGTTGCAGTAAGTGGTATAACTGTATCAATACCACCATTGTCAAGAATGTCGGAAGACCGTATTTCTTTATTTTCAGAAACTTTAACGAGGTTTCCATTTTCATCTGCTATGAAAACTGTTCCTTGTACAATGGTAAACGGTAATCCCATTACGTCCTCGAGGTTACGACGTTAACGTCTTTAATTGTTTTATTTGTATTGTATGTAACGACGGCAGTAATTGTTGCTACAACGTTTGTGCCATCTTTATTGTAAATAGTTTTCACTATCTGTTCAATGAAAGGTAAAGGCGAATACGTAAAATCTACAACCGATCTTACATAATTTTTTAACGCCGAATCGTATGTAGTTATGTTGTCAATGAATGGCGTAGATCCAACATAACTTGTCTCGGAAAAACCTTTACCAGTATCTTCTTCTGCAAGGTCGTTTATTATTCTTTCAAGTTGATCGTCACGAAAAACATTTTGTTCAGCATCTACGTCGTGACTTATTCGATTTGTGTTTTTTTGTGCCATTCGTTGGTAAGGGGCCCGAAGGCCCCACCCTTTGTTTACCTGTTAACATTTTCCATTGGTCGGCGATATGCTAGTTCGATTTCTTCGTCCTGTTCCAGAGGTTCATTCATTCGGTTGCGTTCGTCTGGTCTGATATGGAATGAAATCCATTTGTAACCAGTGTTTGCATTGACCAAAGAAGTACCATCGTTCACGTAACGAACCTGCTCGATTTCAGCATAGTCACCAGTACCATCATCAAGACCACCAGCAAGACTAGTTGGTCCAAATGGCGTTACAACACCTGAACCGTCTCCACCAAACTTCATCTGAACAATTCTCTTAGCAACTGAATCGGCATTGATAGCATCACAAATTTCTTTTGCTGTTGCCGAACCGCTGTTGCTATTGACCTGTACGAGATATTGGGTTTGTGCAGAAATGATTTCAGTTGAATTGGCTTTAAAGGTTTTTGTAACAGACACAGCCAATCCAGCTGCGTCTACAACTTCGATTTCAACTTCATTTCCCAAAAGACCCATCAACATTGAGTCACAAATAAGTTGTGAGTCGCCAGATCCTTGAGAAAGAGTTGCTCGAGTTCCTGCGGTTCCAAGTTTCTTCTTTGTTCCATCGATGTAGACCTTAGAAGAATATTGTCTGAACAAAAACTCTGTTTCGAAAGCTGTCAATGTACCTTCCGACTCACCGTTGATAACGTTCCCGTCTTCGTTTTCAACTGGTCGATCAAGTTCATCGATTCTTTCTTGGTTTCTTACAATTGCTTTGTCAACAGTCAAAGCAGTGTTAAGAATAAAAGGATTGGTTGATGCAAGCGCATCAATGACTTCGTCCACCACAATGGTAGCACGATTGTTTGAGTCGTCGGCGTTTGGTGAAACCGATACAATTGTAGAATCATCATCTACGATACCTTCGTCTGCCAAGACATCAACGGTGTCACCGGCTCTCCAAAGACTTGCATCTTCAACTTCAAAGGTAGTTTGACCAGCAGATGGTTTGTTGAGCTGTTGAGCCAAAATATTTTGTCTCAAAGTCATTTCCAGTTTACCAGACAAACGACGACGATAAAGTCTATCGATTGCATCTTGCCCGTCATCAATTTCTTGACAACGAATTTTTGGAGTCCCAGTTGCTGCGGTTGTGTCAACAGCGGCAGACAAAGTGAGAGAAGTTTCTGGATCTATTGCCAGTACACTTAAATTGTTGGCGAGGACACCAATCACGTTTCCTTCAGAGTCTACATCAATAACATCTACCTTGTCATTGATTTCGAAGTATCCGGTGAAGTCGACGTCTTGAATGTCATCGTTCTTCGGGTTGAGTACAGTTACACGTGGGATGAACTGTAAACGTTTAATGTTTCCTTGTCCCATTCATACCCTCCTCAGTATGGACTATCGAGTAGATAGTTGATTGAAAGTGGTTCGTCCTGAAAAGGTGGTGCGTTAAGTCTGTGAGGTTGTTCGGGATCAAGCCTCAAAAGAAACCCGCGTTGGTCAGGTCGTTCGGTAAAGTCTCTATCGGGATTGTTAGCCCCACCTATTAATTTTAACCCACTTAGGTGAACTTCCAAACTGCCTGGGACAAATTTTTCGTCGTCTGGTAGTAAGTATTCTAAATTTACACTATTTTTATCACCAATAGGCTTAACATCTCTTCGAAGCAAGTGTTCTAAAAGATAGTAAGTGTCTTGAGTCAATCTTGAATTGGCGCTTTCTCCACTCATTTACTAGATCCCGACCCATGCCCAAACTCTAACTTGAGTCGATCTTTTTTCTGGTATGCGAATGTAAACCTCGTCTTGATTTTCTAAGTCAAGCGATATCGATTTGTCTCGAGGATACAATTTACCGTCTAGATCATGACCGTTAAAGCTGAATTCTACAGTATTTTCTCTACTGTCGTTTACAATAATGATATGCCGAGCGTTGAAACCAAACTTAAAATTGGGTACGTTAACCCACTTATCAGAATCGATTGTTTTTTCATCGAAAAAATGGTTACGATCAGACATATCTTATTCCCATGCAAAAACTCTTACGACTGCGCCGGTTCCTTTGAGATACACTTTGTCAACGTTCGCACCGTGAAAATCTACAAGACCATCTGTGGTGAGAAGTTTACCATGAGTGTCAATACCGTTATAACTGAATTCAACATCAGCAGTTTTGGTACACATTTTCAAATGATTTGCAGCAAATCCAAAATCTACAACAGTGTCTTTGTAGTTTGCAGTTGCCGTTTTTTCATCAAATATTTTGTTCTGCATTTTTCTTTCCTTTCACCAATGAGCTATGTCGTAAACGACCAATCTTAATGACGTCCACTCTACTCATTCGTGGGCGTTTACCAAAATACACTAAAACTGAAATCTGAACATCGTCGACTTGGCAAATAATTCTCTCACCAACGTACTCGTCATTTTTTCTGTGTTTGATTATTTCTGCAAAGTAAACACGGCGGGAAAATTTTTTGGGAGAGGGAAGGGTGTACAGCTGAGAATTATAAATAATCCCCATTCCAGTTATCTGTTGTTGAAAACTGTAGTCCGTACACAACGCATCCCACTTCCCCTTCTGAACCGAGTCGGTCAGATCGAAAGTTAACGTATCACCATTTTTTACGTTAACCTTTATCATGATAGAAAAACCTTTTGTGCATAAATAACATGTATTCGCCAAATAAGAATTTTCAAAAAATTAAAGAAGACTACTTCTTGTTGTTACCCGACTTGAAAGAAGATCCCATTTTTTTAGAAACGGGTTTCTTTTCATCTGTCTTTGGCTTTTCCTCGGTCTCGGTTTTCACTTCAACCTTGGGTTTTTTTACTTCCTTAACAACGGCTTTTCTTTCGTCGATAAGTCTGATCATTTTTGCCAATTCAGGTTTCGTTTCTTTAATGTGAAGATACTCGTCTCTTGAGACAATTTTCATTACCTTCGGCACCAAGTGAACTGAACCTTTGACAGAACGGTTACAACCTTCGGGGAAGTCTTCTAAATACTCAGGCATCTTACCTAAATATTGTATCTTGACTTTATCCATTTTAGACTCCCGTCATAAAAGGTTTCACTTCTTCTTCTTCGCTGCTTTCACCACCGCTTTCTTGGTCGCCGACTTAGCCACGGATTTCTCCGAAGCCTTCGGGGCAGGCTTCTCTTCAGAAGTATCCTCTTTATCAACAGGTTTTGAAGTAGTTTTCTTAGGTGCTTCAACTTCTACTTTCGTATACGTTAAATCACCTGAAGAGTATTTTGCAACTTCTTCTTCTGTTAGCAATTGAGGTTTACCCTTTTCGAACCTACGATCACGAAGGTGAACGAACTGTGCATCTCTTGGTTGCACTTTAAACATTGTCGGCATACACTTATCTCCTATTTTTAGTTAGACGGTGTTACACCAAACCAATGTTCTTACCAAGAACGCATGCGTCTGTTTCTTCGATTTGAACAGCAACACGAGCGGTCATGGCAAATTGGTTTACAGACTTGAAGATGTCGCGATCTCTTTCAATCCGGATGTCTCGACCGATACCGTAAATCAAGTTGCGGTATTCAGTCAGGATGATTTGAGACTCAGTTTGATACGTTACCTTAACGGTAGCGCCATCACTGATTCCTCCACCACCTGTACGAGCCAATGTTCCGTTGACAAGATCGACTACGTAGTCTGTTGTGTCAACATAAGGAGCAGTTGGTGTACCAGCCAAATTTGAAGGAAGAACAAAAACGTTACTGAGTTTCTTGTGTTTGAGTTGAACTGCTGTCGTTCCACTTAATGTAACATGCTCAACTACTGTTGGCTGTTGATCAAGAAGAGGAACTGGAACAAGTTCGATTCCAAACGGTGTGAGGTTTCGTGTCGTCATAAGAGCAAGGTCGCCTTCGGCGGTTGCACGTGACGCAACGTTGTTACGATAGTTTTGTTCCGACTCTGGTGAGCAAAGGAATTTCAACATACCGCGATTTCTTTTGAATTTCTTTGGCATGGCATTGATCATCTTGTTGAAGATCGTTGGTCCCATGTTTGCTCCAGCAAAATCCACGACGTGAGATGCACCGGCGAGTGTCAACCAACCGTCCTGAAGTGCAAGAAAACCGTCTTTGATATGATTGGTAGCGTGGCCGCCTTCAATGATATCTGCTTCAACAACCGATTGACCAAGCGTGTTGCCCGAAATGCAAAGCTCTTCCAAGTCATTTACAAATTGGGTCGCCATCATCTTAACGATGTGGTCTTCAATTGTCATTTCTTCCAGGTTTTCGATTTCGAATTCATCACTGATTTCGAAAGGTACCATTACCTCTTTGGGGTTCATGGAAATTTTCGATGTTGTTACACCGCGTCGAATTCCTGGATCCGTTGCTTCCACTTTAGGAACTGCAACCCTTTTGCCAACCTGAATCTTATCGATATCAGTTTGACCGCCTTTTAGTCTTGCGACCCTGACTTTTCCTTTCAAGCTTGAAAGATCGACAACGTAATCGATAAATTTGTCAGCCTGCTCTGGATTTAATTTTCCATTTGTGGCGATGGCAGAAGTATCGATGATGCCCTTCTCAACGAGTTCTTTCATTTTAGCCAGAAGTTCTGTGTTGTTCATGTTTTTCCTCCTTAAGACATTTGAACTTCACACCAAAAACATTCACATGCAACTGGGCATTTTTAGTAGCCGTGGATTACACTGTGAAACAATGACTTTGGTTTTTCTTTTTTCACTTCTGTTTCAACAGTATCTTCAACGTCGCCGTCGGATTTACTTGTTGGAGCAGAGGCAGATTTTTCGAGATTTTCAACACGGCCAACGACCGCATCAATTTTCTCATCGAGACCTTTGAGAAGTTTTACGACTTCGCTGTCTTCGTCTTTCTTCTCTTCGGTTTTTGCTTCGGTAGCAGTAGTTTCTTTAGAGGGTGTTTCCTCTGTTTTTACTACTTCTTCACCTTCAACCGGCTTAACTTCTTCAGGAGTTTGTTCGGTTTTGGGATCAGTTACTTCAGCGTCAGCACTTTTGTTTGTAGTTTTGTCGCTCACGTTGCTTCCTCCCTTTTCTGAGCTAGTATCTTGAGGACTAGCACCTTGAACAAGTTCCGACAAAATACTGATGACGTCTTCTAATTTTTTGAGTCTTTCTTTTGAAAGTTTTCTACCAGCCTTTTCAACCGGTGCTTCTTTCGAGATTGGCTCTCCAAATTGTGCAATAACTTTGACAAGACTTTTTGCAACGTCTTTGATCTGAGTTATCACATCACCAGGAAGTCTTTGCTTGTCAACATTCTCTTCCTCACTGTCGTTGTCGACTGAAACCACTTCCAACGCGTCAATAGATTTTGCAATCGACATTAGCGTTTCGGTAGTTTCTCTCACGGCCTTAAGAACACTTTCTTTAACGTCGTGAGATACCTGTTTGATGACATCGTCGTCAGCAGGCGCATCGACTACATCACTAGATTCTGTGCTCTTATTGATGTCTTCGACAACATCATCGAAAAGTTCTGCTTCCTTTCGATTCATTTGCCCACCTTCCTTGCCTTTAAAGAAAATAAAATCTTCTTCATTGGCAGCCTCATCCACAATAGAAACCTCTCGTGGACGAATGTTTGTTAAACGACGCTTTGCTTTTTTACCTGCCAAAATAATCCTCCTTTCATGCAGCAAGTTTTAATAATTTCTTAAGTTCCCTCACGGTCGCAAGTGCGCCAATAGAAAATCCCGTAAGTTTTTTAAGTTTAACATTTTCCCAAATGGCATCATCAAGAATGCGAACCTTGAATAACCACGTTCCTTTCTTTATTTTTCTTTTTTGACCTTTCATGTCGACGATTGTCATGTTGGCCGGTGCGGTGTAAGATTGAAGAATTTTCACACGCTTGTTCACAATGAGTTTGTGCATAAGACCAGTGTTTGCAAAATGCTCCATGAAGAAATCTGCAGCTTTAACCACTGTGTCCTCGTCGTAAGTATCACCATGCGCGTCGGTGTCGTTAGGCTTAAGAACAATACCATAGGCAATACGTTCTTCTTTTTTCTCGACACCATTTTCATCTAGGACCTTGACGAATTCAATATCCTTTTCTTCAAATTCTTCCTCCGTGTTCTCTGACCTTCGACTTTTGAACAACATGTTTTGTTGTTGTATTTGCTCGATGGCATCAACAATGGAAGTGTCTTGAATATTTTTTAGGATAAACAATTCTTTGAAATCAGATCCTGTGAAACCGTCAGTCAATGCTGCGTATTCGGCTAAAAGATCTTTCTCAAGATAGTCGAAATAAAGCTTAAGAAATTTTTCTCTCGAGTTGGTTGAAGGTAAACCAATCTCATATTTTTTATCAAATCGACTGGTTCGTTTTAAAAGAGCCTTGTCAAGACGCTCGGGATAGTTTGTTGTGGCAATTACCAACGAATTGTCTAGTTGACTCATACCGTCCAAGAAATTTAGAAAACTACTACGTCGACCAATGCTCGATGCCACAGTGTCGACGTCTTCGAATACTAGAACTTTTGCTTTGTCTCTAAGTTGCTTATCCAAGAAATCAAACATGTATCCATCTGGTGAATAACTTGAACAATCAATGAGAATCGAGTAACGATCCGACTTCATCTTGCTGATGTAGTCTTTAATGAATGTAGTTTTTCCATTTCCGGGAGGTCCATACAATAGTATCCCACGTTTATGTGGAATTCCTTGTGATTTGTACCAGCTTCGTTTTGTGAAAAATGTTTCCGTGTCGATGTTAAGTTTTTTGACGATATCCTCGTCAAATATTGGCTCTACTACGTTACGGTTTTCAATCGGTACCAAAACATACCCGTTACGTGTCATTTCAATAGCGTAGTTTCCTGGCGCATAGTTCAGGTACGGATTATTCTGTACTTCCTCACCGTATCCAAGTATCTTTTCAATCTCTTCTTTATCATCAAAGAAAATTATTAATTTACCATCAAGGATAAACGCGTCAATTTTCTCACCCTTGACAACAAGATTTACATAACCATGGTATTCAACATCGTCCAAACCAGTGTACGACGCAGATTCTACCTTGTAATTTTCCTCAAGGTATCTGATAAATCTCTTTTCTGGGTATTCAACGGTTACAAATTTTCTTTCAACGTTGTTTAGTTTTGCAACCTCCATCAAAAGAGATTGTGTTGTTCCCATTATTGCTTCTTCGGTTCCCCAGTAAACAAGATCCTTATCAAGACGTTTCATATTTCTAATCTGTTCTTGTGACTCGGAACGAAGCTTTTGATCTTTAGGTCTTACGAAAACAAATGATTTCTCAATCGGTGCATCAGGTGATGCGGTGAGACTGGAGACTTGAGTACCAGATAAAATAAATCGACCAACGAGGAGCCCTTTTTTGCCTTTAAAGATAAACTCTTTAAAGTTCTTCGCCTGTACGCCGGCTAACCACGTGCCCTGTTCTATCGTCGATATTTTAGCAGACTTAAATCTAGTCGCACCGACACCACCCGATGGTACTTCCACTGTACTTTTTTGTGCAACGCTTAACCAATTTTTTGATTGCTTTGACTTAAAAGTACATGGTAGTTCTTTGTTAGAACCTATCTCGGCTCTAAGTGCATTCACCGTCCCAATGTCTGAACTTCCAGAGATGAGTAAACCGGCCAGATAGTCTAGTGAATTCGGTTTTTGTACACTCATTCTAAGATCATAATGTTGCCCCTTACCAACACTATGACTATGAAGAACAAACTTCCCCGTCGAACCTTCTTTAATGTTTTCATCAAAAATCATTTCACCAAAAGATGGTCCTTGAGGTGAAGTTGATTTATCTACCGACTTGTTTATCTCTGGACACAATGTGTCAAAAATTCTTGTGTCGATATTTTCATCATCAATGAATTTGCGGAAAGTATTTCTATCCCAGTTGTCCATCACGCTAAACATGTCTACAACTGATTTCTTTACTTCGGACGGTAAAGATATTTTTTCAATTTCATCTGTTGTGAACGGTAGAGTTTTCTCAAGTTTTTCAATAACGTCGGCCGATACAATACTCAGACCAACTTTGTCTGATGTTTTATTTACAAGAAGTTCTTGTATTTCGATACTGGCGATGTCGCCCTTTTCTAATCTGACGTCAGTCGGAGAAGTGCTACCAAGAATTACAAAATTAAAACCTTGGTCGGAAGAAATCTTAGAATATTTTTTCACATCCTTTTCATTCACCATCACTCCAACTGAGTACGTGAATTTTTTATTGCCAGCAAATGTTTTATCAATAACCTTTACGTTTGCTTTACGAACTTTTTTGAATTTTCTTGCCGGTAGGTTTTTGACAAGTAACTCATCGGTAAGAACTTTATCGATTACGTTGTCACCAAAATGAAGAACGTATCCTGTAAGATCATGGAAGTCTGTAAAGCTTGTGTCTTCAAACATCTTGTTGACTTCAACAATAATCGGTTTGATTTTTTTGTAATCATTTTCCAACACACCGTCAGGGTCTATTTCTTCAAATTCTGGAAGCGTTATCTTGTTCATCTCGGTTGTAAGAGCTTCCATACCGATTGTAAATCGATCAAGATAACTCAATTTGTTTTCATCTTTCACAAGATTGGCAGACAGGTCAATGAATTCATTAAGAACAGGTATGAAAGTATTGAGTCTTGCTTTTAGTTCGGCAAGTTGTTTTTGATATTTTTCTTTGAGTTTTGAAAGACGGTCAACCTGGTTGTCTGAAAGATGAGGACTTTCGGTTTCAATCTTATCTTGTATTCTGTCAAAAGAACTTGATGTTGTTGTTACTCCGGTTTCTTCATCAACCTTTACGTCGTCGAATTCCTTAAAGGTACCAACGATTGCCTTGACGCCAACTGTTATCTGGTGTTCCTTAAGACTTTCTTCAACGAATCGTTCTCGGCTTATTTGTTCGTAGGTGTAATATTTCCCAATATCATCGAATTTGCCAACGTCGTATCCATTTTTATCTGCCCATTCTGCTGCCTTTTCTGGAACTGTAAAAGTGTCCTTGTCGAACATTAATGAATGAGTGTGAAGATCAAATCTTTTCTGAGCGATCACGTCCTTGTTTTTCTTGACAAGTTTCAATCCCATACTATTTCACCTCTTCTGCAATAAAGCCAAGTTTTGGACCATCGGCAATTATTGTCTTAAAAAAATTCTTGTCGTCTGGTTGTAGTTCAACCTGCTCGGTGTATCTTACAATGCCTTCTTTTGTTTTTTCTGAACCGCCAGACTGTGTGACGTACGGCTGAGAAAACAAACAATAAAAGAAGTCTGCATTGTATTCTTCATCTTCTTCGTTAGACTGTTCGGCCTCTAAAAATATTTTACCATTATTTTGTTCAACTTTGGCCAAAAGAGTACCATCAAAATTTTTCAACGCGTATTTCAATCCAACCACACTCCAAATAAACGTTCAAGTTCTGCAAGTTTTTCTGGTGCAACCCGCATTAGTCTTTCTTTATTCTTCCAATAGAACTTCATAACCTCTGCAAAATCTTCGCATGGATCGGTCTCGGCATACCAGGTAATGTATCCGAATCGTCTATTACCCCAGACGTGTGCCATTTTTCTATCGACCATGTACCATGGTCCTTGAAGACTCATGATAGTGAAACGACCGGTTACCTTGGGACCACCGTTTCGTATGTAATGATCAAAGGCATGACCAAGCTCATGGACCAACGTGTCCCAACCTGTACTTCTAAGATTTCTAACAGATAAAAGTCTATCGTGTGTAAAGTTTTGAGAATAAAAACCTAACACATTTTTATTTCTTCTATAATATTTTTCAGCGTATTTGAACTTACCACCAAGATCTAAAAGATTTACGGAATCTGACATCATGATTTTTGAAAGACGTTTGTCTAATGCTACCTGCATCATCCAATCTTTAGCACGGCGTATGTTATCACCACTTGAATCGTCCAGATAAAGACGTACGTTGTATCTTTTGTTTACGAGTTTTTTGAAATCACTGGCCGACGTGGCTTCATTTATCATCTTTGCAAATGCTTCGGCTTCTTTTTGTGATGTAAATGGAACGCCACGTGGTAAATCATCATATCTTGTCGGTATTGTTTCATCTGGTTTCGTAGTTGCTCGAGGTTTTCTAGGTTTCTTTACAGGTTTTGGTCTAGGTACATCGACCGGTTGTACCGGTATTGTTGTGCCGCCTGGTGGTTTTGGAATTGGTGGCGCAACAATTGGTGGTTCAGGTTCAACAACAGATCCAAGACGATTTGCTTTTTTCTTAAATATGTGAACCTGAGTGGTTTTAAATTTACCTTCAGATGTAGTGTAACCTACGACGTCGATATTTCCTTTTGAAGGAACAACGAAACGTTTCGTTACTGTAACTTCTTGATTTTTGAAAAGATATTTTTCACCAATTACAATATCGTCGGCGCTGTCTAGGGCTGCATTCATACCTTTCGGTAGAGTTTCATCTGGAATTACTTCAACACCACCAGGACTTGAAGCAACAACCTCCACCGTCGTCTTACATCTAAAATGATATGGTGGTAAAGCAAGACCAGCGTCGGCCAAAGTCTTGCTTGTTTTGCTGTTCATTTTTTGTCCAGCACCTTTGATACCAAAACTAGAAAGATCTCGTTGCCAAGGTGCAACTTTCTTCAAAGCGTCTACATCTTTGGCGCCAAGAACAGCCTTCATTTGAGAAACGCCTTGGTCTATTCTAAAAACACGACCATTCATTTGAATGCACGTGTCGTTTACTGGAAGTGGGTTGAAAATTCTGTACTCAGTAAATCCAGCATCAACCATTGCCGTCAACGACGAGAAAGTTCTTGCTCTATTCATTGAAGTACTAGCAAGACCTTTAAAATAACTTGCACTGCTTCCCGTGTAACCAGAAGGAACTATTTTCTGATCAATTACTTTCTTTGAAAGACCAAGACGACCAGACAATCTATCTCTAAGCGCCTTGCCAGCATTTGTCATATTCTTGCCTTCTTTATATGTATTGGCAAGAATTTGTGACACCTCTTTCGAAAGATTTCCTTTGTAGAAAGCATTCGCTGCAATCTTGTTCTGGTCTTTTAATATCTTGATTGTTTTTTTATCAGCATCTGTAAATGCTGGAATGATTTCTACGTTAGATTTTTTCTTTGCTTTTTCTATGGGTCGTACCATTTGACGGTTGACAAAATCTGCTTTATTAAGACGATACATCAAAGAAATATCTCGCTCAATATCTTTGTCAAGCGGCTCGGCAAAGTCAATAAAAAGACTATCGCACAACCTCGCCACAGAGTCGTAGTCATTTTTGGTGGGTTGTTTATCACCCGTGAAGGTTTTAGCGATCTGTGCGTCAAGTCTAGCGAGGTTCTTCTTCCATTCAACGGCCAACGTACGAGTCAGTGAATTCTCACGTTTCTCGGCGACACGTTCAATGTTTCCCGTAGCCTTGTAGATGGCAAATTCTAGACCATGTACAAGGTCGGTAAGTTTACTAATCGACTTCGTCATCCTTGTCTTCACCAAAAATATTTACGTCTAGATATTTTTCAATTACATCGCTAAAGTTTTCGATTCTTTGAATTCGTTTTTCCACCTTATCGGGATTGGGAATTTGTCCTTGATTGGGTGCCTCTCCAGAAGTGTTCTTAACACGGTCGGCCATTGCAAGACTAAACGGTTCGTCTGGATTGAATGTGATTTTCTTAGGATCGTAGGCCGGTATGTCGATATTTAAAATATCTCCAATGATCATTCTTGCAACGTTAGGTGTCATGCCGCCAGATTTTTCTGTTCCACCTAGAACTTTCACCAGATCTTCATCATCTGTTACATTTGGAGAGTTTGATTTGAATTTCCAATATTTGATACCAAGATCTAGTATCAGTCTATTCATTTGGAAGTCAAACATTGCTCTTTCAGGTGAGAAAACCTGTTCATCAGCAAGACGACGTGAAGACTCTGCCGTTGCTCTAGTATAGTCATCGGCACGACCAACAAAAATTGGAGGAAGACGAAAACATCTTCTAATTTTATCGGCATTGTTCTTGTCGTATTCTTGAAAAAGCTGGTCATTGTTCTGTGCCTTGGTAAGATCTTCCAACTCAATTTTCATTGGACCATTTGAGTCGTTGTCTTCCGTGAACGGTTCGGCCTCCAAAATAAGAAACGAACTTCTATTTTTGCTTCTCTTGATATGAGACTCTACAAACTCTTCGATGCGTTCAATTGTCCCATCAGTTAACTGGCCATTGTTAACGATAACCGCCATGGCCGGAATATTGTTGTTTTGAAAGGTGACAAAATTTATTTCTTCCGCCACACGACTTCCAAGAACCGAAAAAAGATTTCCAATGTATCGAGGCACACCATAAGAACTCGAACTGCTAAAAAGACGAAACCTTAAAACCTCCGACGCACGAAATTTTGGATCCAGATTTTCATCTGCAATTTTACCAGTTCTAAGATCCATTATTCTTGGATCCCCGTACTCTTTGAACCAGACTTTTTTATTTGCACGAACCTGAACGAAACGAGTATATCGTTTCTTAAAGATCTTATTTTTTATTTGATAGTCTTTCGTGACGTATGGTATTTCGACGTCGGTTGTTTGTTTGTCCAAATTCGTGAGACGAACCGAATGACTTTCCATGTGATACATCGAATGAATGTCTTCGTTAGAGTCACGAAGAATTTCAATGTATCCGTTTCCTGTTGTTTCGATGTCTCGACGGACACGTTTTCTAAGTTCCGTAAGATCATAATCAGGATTAACGTTATTGAAAACAAGGTCAAGTTTTTCAAATTCTCGTTCAAGTTCGTCCTGTAACTTTTCTCTGTCTTCTTTTGGTACCCGTGGAACAAATCGTCCACCAAAACCTTCTATGTTTGTAACCATTGCATCAACGCATTGACCAAGTTCCGTTGAGTTTTCAGGCATCTTGGTAAGCATTAAAAGATCGAACGGTGGACATTTAAGATCCTCAACGTTGCGAAACATGTTTTCTTGTTCTACCTGATTTGACTCGGTAGATTTTTGTATGTATTTTTCAACTTGGCCCACAGTGATCGCACGTAGCGCTCGACGTTGACCGTCTCTATCATTTATGTTCACGACCTGCTGTGAGTTCGCGGTAGCTTTCCTACGAGGTTTGTTATCACTCAAATTTCACAACCTTTCGAAGCTGTATTAATGATTAGACTGAATTTAATACATTTTTCTGTAATGTTAAACATCAAATTAAACCTGGCTCTCGGCGACGGCGACGTCGACGTTTCGAGCGGCTGACTTTGTAAGCAAGATTTATTGAGTCGAAAACGTCTAGACTCTCCTTAGACGGAAAAGTTGCAAGTAAATCTCTAACCCATTCGGTTGTGGTAAGAACATGCCAGCGACCGTCTTCAAAAGATGGTTGAAGTTTCATGGCCTCTGTGATTTTGTCCTTATCGGTATAGAGAAGTTTAACCCTTACGTCCTCGTCGAGTTCCTTTACTTCCTGTTCTTTAATTGCCTGAAATGCGTTACCTTCGATAGCCACTTTTATCGGATCCCAATCGTTATGCTGATTGACGATAATCTCCGTCTGTCGTTTTGCGGTCGGTTTACTTCTTATTGCATCTACAATATAGAAATGCTTTGGTTTAGTCTGAGTTTCTACTATCGTGGAATGCGCAAAGAAGGCTGACGATTCTGATTTACTTACCTGAAGGTCAACCCCTTGCCAAATACGAATATTTTTTCTTGGGTAATCGGTCTCGATACTTATCCAATTGGGGTTAAAGTATTCACCGATTTCACGATCGATTTCCATTTGCATCTGAGTGTACCAATGGATTCCAAGCTCTCGTTTCTTTGCCAAAAGTTCCTTGGTTGGGTAATGACTTGGCCAGTAGGAAAGAGCACCTTCTGGATTGTCTTCCGTTACCAGTTCTTCATGATACGTTAACGCTGGAACTCGAAGAATGTGTTCTTTGTATTCATGTTTTTTAGACAAACGCCGGTAAATATCGTCCCAATGATAGTATGTACCGATAAACCAAATGATCACGTCTTTCTCAACGGCGTTATACAATGTTTTATGTACCCAGGTGTCGGCAAGGTCACGTTGATGTTGTGTTCTAGAATTTTCTTCATCAACAAGGTCGTCCACAATTATTTTTGTAAAGTGTTTAGACGTAAGACCACCACCGCAACCAATACATGTCACAGTCGACTCGTTAGCTTTGCAGGTTCTTGCCGCTACGTTTATCTCACGGGTGTCCCATTTGGCCCCTCTTTGTTGTCCAAATATTGCTACCAAAAACGGGTCTTCAAGATGTGCCTTGATTACTCTAAGAAATGCTTCGGCCTGTAACTGTGTGTCGGATGTTATAAGAATTCTTTCGTTCGGGTCCTGTAAGATCCAACAAACTATTTGACTATAGTTTAGAATGTGAGTTTTTCCAGATCCCCTGGGCGCCAGAAGAATTCCACGACGTCGCGGTCCATCGGGATGTCCCGGTCGATTGAAAAACTTCCACATCCTGTCGTGATGGTCTGCAATCTCATAACCAAGAACGTAGTTGGCAAGAATGTCGACTCGGTTTTCTTCTAAAACTTTACGACGTATCATTTCTTTAAGCGCCGAGAAGTTTTGTGCGTACAATTGCTCGATGTATTTACGGGGGATAAAACCACGACGACGTTGACCATTGTTCTTGACCATTCCTAATACGTCTTCTTCTTCAAGACGGTCGTCTTCATAATCCTTAGTCTGTTTTTTCACCTTTAGTTTTATCATCAGTTAAGAAATTGTCCTTTCGGCGAGGAGGTGTTTTGTAGAAGTTCAATGTCGTGGTCGTTGTAAATCTTTGTCTCGTCCAAATAAAGTGCGTCATACTTTTCTACCAAGGCAAGTAAGGCGGTGATTGCTTCGTCTTCTTCTAGTGGAACAAAAATCAATGTCACTTCTTGAAGATCTGGACGACGACGATGTAGACAAAGATACTCTTTCATTGTTTTTGATTGTCCTCTAATTGTGACGAGAGGTCGTCCGACGCAGTTCCAATTGTTGGAGACCCCTCGTCACGTGAGTCGTTTTTTGAAGAACGACCTTGGTACTTCTCGATGGCGTCGACCATTTCTTTCTCAATCTTTCGGACAAAAGCCGCATGACGCCGATATGTTTTATTTGCATGTGTCTCGGACAATATGATAAACACGCCAAGAATTGGATACATCACAAACAACCAACGTTGTCCTTGTGTCAATTCATAAATACCAATCAATATGAAAAACACCGTCAGTCCCCACGTCGACCAACCAACGGTTTTAAGGTCTTGTAGTTCTGCTATTTTTCTCACTTGGTTTCTCCTTATTCGTTTGACACAACTCGTAGAGCTTTTTTGATTTTACCGACCGAGGTAAGTTCTCCGGCGGCTACGCGATTTACAAGATCCTGTTGACGTTGAACCAAACTAAGCATTTGATCGTTACTGAGCTCGGCAAGATCTACTTCGCCAATAACTTTTAGTTCTTCTGGTTTTTTCTCCATGAAACCCATTTCCTGTGCCTTGGCGGCAATGTCGCGCAGGATTTCAAACTTAACTTTAAGGGCATTGGCAAGGGCGTTGGAGTTTGTTCCGGATTTGAATTTCTCGATCAAGACGTCGAGGTCTTTTATCACCTCCATTTGATTATGTCTGTACTGGACAAACTGTTCTTCGGCGGTGGATTTTCTAAGACTTTCTATTTCTTCCTTATATAGGGCTCGTTTGTAGTTGTGGAGTTCGTTTCCGGTAAGATCCAGCTCTAAACAAATCTCCGAGTCCGTGTAGGTATACGCCAACATCTTTTTTATCACAATCTTTCTTGCTTTGTGAAGACTTAGCTTCGCCTTCTTGACCAAGGGGGCCTCTACGCGAAGACCACGAGTCAAATTGTCTAGAACATAAATATGCTCGTCGTCCAACCATCGACCTACACTTTCCGGCACAAAGACCGAGTCGGAAAACGTCTTCGCCATTTTCTGGTCTTTTATCTTTAGACGACGACCGTAAATTGATTTTCTAAGCTCTGCAGATCTATTTTTGTTGTCCGTCTTACTTTTACGAGCATCGGTCTTAGGTTTGACCACCAGTCTTTTCTTCTCACCCATGATTTACTTCCTACCAATATGACTAAAAGTTGTTCTTGTTACTGGACGGTGTATGTATCTATCCAAACGGTCACGTCTTAACAACGTGGTGCATTTACCTACGTCTTGTGTGTATTGACTTCTACAGGTTGACGGCATGATTAAGCTTACGGACGACGTGTTTAAGTTTCCCCGTCTTTGGTTCGACTTCTTACGACGTCGACTTGTTAACAACGAGATCTTCGACTTTTCAGAAAAACGTCTAGACAAAAGTGGGCCTAGGAACGTACCCCCTAGAAAGAGACCGCACAGTTTTTTTGACACCCGGGGGCCCTTGACAAGATTTTTGCTCCCAACATAAGTCTTGTTGTGTCGTGACCTGTCAAGTGTGTCGATAGGCTTTACTAATGTTATCGGCCAAACGGATCCGTTCAAAAAACCCCCTTGTTTTCCTACCCTTGAAACGGTATAGTCTTCGGCCAAAAAGTATCGGTCAGTGTTGTTCAATAAACACTTGTTTTTTGAACGGTGTTTATCCTCTACTACCCCTTGCATATCCCCACTATTCTCACACAGGTTCTCCTTTTCTCGAGATTCTTTTCTCCAGATCTTGTCGACGGTCGTTTCGTATGGATCGACGCGTAGCGCCTCTACCCTGCTTATGACTTTAAAAGACGTCGTAAAAACTAGATCTAGTGTCGAAGCATGTCGGCGTACTTCGTGGCGTCGTAGGGTCTTAGTTTTGATTTGTGGTTGTTTGCCTATGCCAAATGGTGTGTGATTGATGTGGGGACGTAGTCTGTCGTAGTATAGCGTATGCTTTAGCTGTGTGTGGTTGTATATGTATTCCTTAGTAGTTGTATCTGTTTTCCTATATGTTTTGGTATGGTTTTTCACTACTGTTTTTCTCATTTATGTTATGGTTTTTTCCTTTACACGGTAGATTTATCTTAACTTTATTTTCTTTTATTGTACACAGTCTCTTGGCGGTTCGGTTTACGGTGAGGGTTTGGCTCGCCGGTCTTAAGTCTTTTCTTTACGGCTCGGCTCGGTTTTAGTTTGTGGTTCGCTTAGTTGTAGTTGAAAATCGGATTTCAAAAATCTAAAACGTGTCTAGTGTCTAGATTTTGATTTTACGTTTTGTGTTTTATTGACTCCACTTGTATCCTGGTGTGGTTTTTTTATCTATAACTATCTTATTGGTCTCTCACGCCAGACGCGTCGTCCTTTACTTCCCCAACAATCACATTCTACCTCCGACTCCCAGCAACAATACTCTTGGTCTATTCTTTTACGAGGTTTTTGAATTACTTTTATCACAACGTGTTCTAGTAGATTCATTGTCGAGGTGTCTCCACATATGAGGTTGAAGTCTAAAATCAAAGGTCCCAGTTAAAGGACTCGACACAATAAGAAAAGCGTGACCGTTTGGTCCACGCCACCATTTGACGGATAGATTTTTAGACCATCTCCACCAAATAGCCCAACGCCAGGTTATTGATTTTGGATTATGCCACGAGACCAATACATAACCACTATTCTTGACGTTGGTTTTTTTTAAAAAACATTAGTCCATTCATCTTGGTATCTCTTTTTTTATTTTCTTTATCAGTCTTTCATAGGCTCGTGCAACTCGTGGGTTACCGTACCAATCCAAAGCCAGATCAAGTGCCAACGCTGCAACCTCACAACGGTTAAACGACTTCTCGGATCTACCGTACCAATAGATGATCTTTTTAGCATCTTCATCTCCTTCATCTGCTGACTTACCAATTTCTTTTCCGTATTTTTTAAGAAATGGTAGTTCAATGCTACTCATCGAAGTCTCCTTCTATTACTTTTTTGAAGATGTTCATGTATTGCCTCTAATCCAATTTTAATTGCAAGCTCTGGACCAAATCTAATAACGTTAGATTCTTTACCGTCCTTTTCTCGTATTACTAGACCGTTTCCCCGAAAAGCTTCACTAAGTCTGCGGTTTCTCCAATCTATAAGAACACGTTCGACTGCAATTCTTCCAACTTCAAGCAGTTCTTCATTTTTTGAAATTTCAATCAAATCCATTATTGCCCTCAACTCTTGTACAGAGAATGACTCATTATTCTTGAAACCGTGTAAACAGGTATCCAACAAAAATACCATTTCACTACTTTGCTGGTTTGAAAATACTCGGTAAGATGATTTGTTTTCATTCTCTTTCTAATTAGATATTCTTGACTGCTAATAAGCATCAAAGTCTCCGTTTTTTCTCATTTTATCTGTGTTGTTAATTACTCGCCATATCTTTTTTTCAAGACGTTTCATGTGTTTTATTGTTTCCTTGGCAGGGTCTCCGGTTATTGTTTTGTAGTGCTTGATAAAAAAACTTAGACCATTAATAACGTTGTCGACGTCACCATTGTCTAGATTTATCAAAAGATACGGAGTAGGGATTTCTCCACCACATGTTGTTGGCTCTTTATCCGACGACTTACAAACACCGCAACTGCATTTCTTTTTTGTCATAGGGTCTCCATTTCTGGTCTAAGAAAATTAATGACAGTTTTTAGCGGTATTTCCACGTCTACGTCAAACGGTTCCACTTCTATCGACAATACATCGGGTTGGTAGGCTTTGTCGGTATACATTTCTTTTTTGTTGACAGATTTTCCAAGAACCGATAGCGTGACGCTATACACTTCATCGTCAACTCCAATTGTTTTAATTATTTTTCTCATATTTTGCAAAGCTCCACGAATTGTTTCTTGGTTGTTCTTTCTCTTATTTTCTTTATCTGATTTACACGGTGACGTAGACGCTCGGTAACGTAAACGTTAACTGCCAAGAGGTCGGTTGTGTTCCAATATTCGTTTACTTCATGTGTTGAGAAATAGATAAGTTCCTCGTCGATCATTAGTCTAAGATATTTTATCCGACCTACCGACTCTATTGCTTCTTCACGTCTTTGTTTCTCAGTTTTCACGAGTAACTCATCTCCATTATGATGGCATCAATTGGTGTGTCTTGGTCGTCGTAGTATTCGCGCCAAGACTCTCTATCACTTGATATTGGGAAATCCATACCAGAGGCTTCGTCGTAAAGATCTTGTAGCCATTTTTCAAAGGTAGGGTATCTATTTTCAAAACTATATTCTGTGCTCATTATTTATCATCCCAGTAACTATGTATCAAATGAAACTTAAGAATTTTCATTAGCGTTTTATCAGTATCTTTTTTTAGTCGTTGTCAAGTTTCTCTCTCCACATCATTGCGTCTAATTCGCAAACAGGATTTGTTCTTCTATAATTTCCAAGATGACCAACAAGAAGATGACAATTTATCCCGTATTTCTTATTTTCACACAACGATATTAGATTGTCAGGATTCAGTTCACGATCCGGTGCTAAATGAAAAGGAATTTTATGATGAACTTCTGGATTGTCAGATCCACAGATAAAACATTTTGGGTGTTTTTTAAGATGCTCTTTTCTCACCTTACGCCATTGGCTTGATCTACGTGCACCTGGCGGTGCTTTATTCATAATCCTGTCTTTGATTATGTCGATAATGTTCATCATAGCGTCTAGCCTCTTTTCTCATGGATCTGTGTTGTTTATTTGATAAGTAAGAACGTTAATAAAATGTTGTGCAACGTCGGCTGGTGAGCCATTTGAACAAGATTTAGAAATCACACCAATTCCCGTTCCACTTAAAATACAAAGAGCCATAGTCCATTTTGCAAAACCAAGTTCGTCGCCTTTTGTAGCAAAATATTTTTCCATTTCTTCTGCAACTTTAGATATTTTATCAATGCAAGTGTTTATGTCTTTAGCGTCTTGTAATTGTTCGTGTGTACTATCGTCTGGTCGTGTGAATGGTAAAACTCTTCCCATTTGATCTGGATTTGACTTTAGAAAATTATTCACAAAATCTTGAATGTCATCTTTCATAATCTACTCGCTTCCCAACCGGTAACCGATCTATCTATATCGTAATGTGTTCCAAAAAGTTTGTTTGCACAAAATCTAAAATGTGCAGGAAGACTTTTAGCTAAATAATGAGAAGGTGTGTATTTATTGTAAATACCGTGTTCTTTCATTTGTTCAACTATTTTTATCAAGTCCTCGTTTCCCATTGCGTCCCATTTGCTCATATTAAGATCAATATCCCACCAAAGTGGTAAATTGTTTTCGGCCCATTGTAGAATTCGTCTTGATCTTTCAAGTTTGGTTACCACCGTTGTTCTGTATCTATGTTTACCCATCTTACATGTCCGAAAGACGTTTTTTCAGTATCATCAACTTTTCTTTTGCATCTATAAGAGCTTTTTGTATTCCTTCTATTGCAGTTGCAACGTCTACGCGTATTTCAAGAGGTTCAACGTGTGTTCTTTTTATCTGTATCGAAAAACTCTTTACCTCTTCCTTTCGAGACTCGGTTGTGTATTCCAATGCTCTTTCAAGTCGACTTACTTCTGATTCAGCCTCACCGATTTCTTGCCGTAGTTTGTTTGCACGTTCAAGTGTTTCAATATCCATGTTTTCTCCTACACCAAGATATTGTACATTTATTTTAACGCAGTATTTTTGATTTTGTCCATTGCGTCTTTGTTTGTTTTATTCAATTGATTTGTCAACATCTTTAACGACGATTGAATTTCATCATTGATTTCCAACGCCCCGTGTTCTTCCTGTTTGTACGTAAGTGTTTTAATACGTGACACAGGAATTGCAAGATTTTTTCCAACCAACAAAAAACCTGAAATCTGTCGATGTTCTAAAACTTTTTTGATGTTTACTTTGTTGACCTGAACATGTCTTGTTTTGTAGTCATACGCAGCGTATCCCCAGTCAACCATTTTTATTTTATCACCGTCCATTGTCTCAATCTCTGTGGTGATTTTTCCAACGTTGTATTTCTTACCGGTTGGAATTTCCGATTTCGTTTTTGATTTTTGTCTAAAAAATGGGATTTTCATTTTTGATTTCCTATTCATCGTCGTTTATTGTACCAAAATAGCAGTTTTTTGGTAACTGATACGGTTCCGTTATCTGAAGGTTTCTAACTCGTAGTTGTTGACCTTTATTCTCAACAATCGATGGACCAGTAAATGATCCTGTTTTTTCTGAACCGTCTTCAAGAATAAAAGTAATGTGAACAGTTTGACAAGATTTGTTATCTATTTTATCTGTCATAAGCAATGTTTCTCTTTTGTTCTTCTAAAAGTTTTCTTTCCGACTCAAGGTCTCTTTCATTTGCCTCGGTCTCGGTAAATTTGTCTTTGTATCTAAGTTTTAATTTATTGATGTTTGTCTCCATTATTTGCTCAAGAGACACGTCTAAAGATCTTGCCGCTAATGCCATATACCACATCACGTCACCAAGTTCTTCGATTAGATTTACACGATCAAGTTTTTGACCATAGAAAAAATTCTTTTTTAGACAATCGACAAACTCACCAGTCTCTGTTGCAAGACCAAAACCTGCGTGCATTAAATCTATGTCTACTCTTTTAGCAACAAGTTCTCTATCTATCTCTGCTGTTCTACTAGAATCAATTACGTATCGTGTGGCGTCCATGTTTGTAGTGTCTCCATGCATAATGTTTTCTTGTGTACATGTAATTTTCATCGTATTGGTTGGCATAAGCCTCTCGTTCGAGTCTAATATTTAGATACGCCTTAACGTGACTCTTTTTACGTATCAGACGATTTAATAGATAGTCGTATGCATATATGAGATAAAAACCGACGACAAGTGTCTCCGTATATTGTCGAATGTGTATTTTTTCATGATTTAAAAGAATTTGATCAAAATAATCTAGCTTTACAAAAATAAATGGCCAAATTGTAATTGCATCGATTGGCATTTTCTTACTAATCAATTTTGGTAACCAATGATTGTACTTTACAATACCGTCCATTTACTCACCACCCTTCTTACACGCACAACCACCAGAAAGTTTCTCAATCTTGTTCTTCAACTCTTCTATTTCTAATCCAAGTTCATGAATTTTGTTGTCCCGTATTGATACTCGTTCCCAAAGAATAAGTTTTACAGATGCAAGTTCCTCGTCAAGATATTCTTTGAAAACTTCTCGTATTTTTGATTTGACTTTACGTATGATCTTCATGTCAACCTCATAAAGCACCCTGTCAAGATCAGGGTGCAAGTTTAAGCCAAAATTGGTAGGTTTGAAAAACCATCTAACTTTTTTGATAGCAGGCAAGACGTTAGACTCTTGAACTGGGTCTGAACAAGAATTGTGAACACATATCTGATTTGCAATAAAATTGTGACAATCTTTTATTTCCAAATCATACACATCAACACATTTATTTATTTCTAGTACACCAGTTATTGTTCTAAACTGTCTATGTAATATTTCACCACTTCCAAATGCAAGAACCCTTTGTCCATTGCTCAAATCCATTGCTTTTACATATTCACCACCTTCAACCCTTACCATGTGCTCTGGTGTCAAATCCACATAACCACCACTATTTCCACCACCTGACCAATGCAACCTTAATACTTTTTTATTGCCTGTCCTACCTGACCACACAACTTTTTTAATATCTAATTCTCTGTTTTCATCATAACAAAAAACATCATCACCAGCCTTTACATCCTCAATGGGAACTAAACCACGGACAACATCAATCATTGTTCCTTTTGCAAGACACATCCCAATCCACACTTCATTTCTTACTTGTTATCCAAATGTCATCGTTATCATCTTCATCGAATGATAAAACTCTTACCTTTCTTGTTTGTCCAGCAACCTTGACATCAACATTGTCAACTTTACATTCTGACGTGAAATTTTCTGTAAATGCTTCTATTCCTCGTTCCAAAATTTGTTCGGCTACCCATTCGCGTGCAGCATCTACAGATCCTTCAAAATCTTCCGAGCATGCAAAATCTTTTATTGATATCTCACATTTGACAACAACGTCAAGAGGTGTATGATCAATTAATCGAGTTGGTTTTCTGACTATTCCCATTACATGTCCTCCACAAATCATAATAATATTGTCTCGGTCTAGGTTTTCTTCCAGTCTCTGTATACATGTTGCGTACCGTTGCTATTGAACAACCAACACGGCGTGAAACCTTTTCAAAACTCAAACCGCTATCATATAAGTTTACAACGTCGTCGATATCTACATGACGTGTTTTGAAACTTCTTCTTTTCATGATCTTTTTATCTCAAAAACATGAAAAACTAAATCACCATGAGACAACTTAACCGTACCAAGATGTCGTAAAGTTCCATAGTCTTCTATTGGATGGCCCGTTCCAGCAATACGTATTTTGGTTTTTATTTTATCTTCTTTTCTATCTGCTACAACAGATGCCCAAAGACATATCTGGTCTCTTTGATTGTCGACGTGAAGTATTTCTGCCGACTCTGGTAAATCAATTTCTTGATAGTCTGCAATCATTAAAGGGTATTTGAAAATTTTTCTCATTTATTTGACTCCCATTTCTTAAAAATAAGTTCTGCAACATGTATCACCATGTCAACAGCCTCTTCAACGGTTTTCCACGTATGTATGCTTAAAATACTGTACATATTTTTGAATGCTTCATCCCAAACCATTGACGCTTTACCATCAAGTTTTTCTATTAGAAGATCGAATGCTTTGTCAGCATACTCTTCAGCCTCTTTGATGTCGACAATAGTTGAAGACGACAGAAATGCAACAATCAAATCTCCGTAATACGTTTCAATTAATTCGTCGACTTCAACATTTTCGTTCATTTCTTCCTGATCTTCATTTTCTTTTTTTGTTTCTTCTTTTGACATAAAGAATCTCCTTAAATGTGAAAATCATGAAAAGCATGGTTCAAATCTAGTTTCACGATGAATAATTTCAAAACTAGATGATAGTTGAGTACCGCTTCTCATATATTCAATCTTATTTTTACAGTACGGACAAATTCGTTCGTACTTTGTTGTAAACATCTGACCTTCACATTTATCACCACCGGGTCCCAAACATTTTCTCCACTTTTTTTCTTCATGTGCAAACACAGATTTCGTCAGGTACTTACTCATAAGGTATCTCCTTTGAATGCCGTTTTTCGACCACGTCGTTTAGTATTGTACTGATTGGTCCACATTCTATTAGATATACACTTAGAGCATCACGTAAATCTTGTTCATCTACTTTCTTGATATTTGCAATATGTTCAACTCTTTCACCAAAGAATTCGTACAGTATTTTATCTATTTTTTCTTTGTCTATTGTTTTTCCAGAGTTTTCATAAAGTTCCATTTTTTAGTCTCCGTACATGTATTCAATTACAAATCCAACGTACGGATGATCTTCCCATTTACCGCTGTATGGATGTTTTATTGCTTGGCCTATTCCTCTATTGTAGTAGTCTAACGCAAGTCTCCAGTCGTTTTTAGCCCATTCGATACATTGCGCAATGTATTTTGTCCCGTATTTAATATTTGTAGCAGGTTCTCTAAGTTTACTTAGGCTTCCTCTAAATCCAAGACCGTAAGCCGTTGAGTATTTCACCTGCATCAAACCATAACTCCATCCCTTCTTATTTGCATCTATTCCTGCAACGTCTGGTACACCACTAGATTCTTTTGCAATCATTGCCTCAACCAACAATGGATCGACATTGTATTGTGCTGAATATCTATCAATGAGTTTTGAATATCTTGATATGTTTTTTAGATACTCAGATCTATCGATGTGGTTTGTTGCCAGCAAAAAGAAAGAAAAAAATATTATGATTGATTTTCTGTGCATACGGTTTCATCGTCCTTCTTATCTATTATTTCTCTTTTATGTATTTTATTTATCACGGTAGCCTTCATGCTTTCAAATGATTTCTCGCTCATTATTTTCATCGACAGTGCCTTATCATTACCAGCGATTGTACCATCTAAAGTCTTGCCCTTCTTTATTGTTTTAAGACCCAGATTTGACATAACAATGAAAACAGTATCACCCATTGGATAAAACGCTGCCATTGGTGATTTTCTTTTTGGTGGTCCCTTTTTATTTTCAGTCAAAACGTAACTCCCATTCCAATGATTACCGAGTAACTTTTATCTTTATTGCTTTTGCATATCTTTATTTTGATTTCTCTATCACCGCAGTGATTTTTCTTCTTTTTTGTATCCTCTTTTGTAAGAAAATACTTACCTATCCTAAATATTACATCGTACTCACTACCCATGATTCGAGCTCCAACTAAATTGTTCAAACTCTGTATTAGATTGTTCGATTTGTTTTCGAATAAAATCAAACTCTTTACCAAGTTGATACGGTTCAGAGTAATAGACTTTCTTAATTCCACTGTTCAAAATAACTTTAGTACAATCTACGCAAGGTTGAGTCGTACAAAATAAAATAGAGCCTTCACATGAAATTCCAAGACGTGCACATTGAATAATGCAATTCATCTCGGCATGAATACAATCAGCCAACTCAAGACGTTGACCGCTTTTAATTTTGAATTGTTCTCTTACACATTTTTTTGGATGTGGTATCCCAGCAGGTACTCCATTGAAACCTGTCGCGATTATTCTTTTGTCCTTAACAAGAACCGCACCAACAGATCTTGAGCAACATGTACTCATTCTTGCACATTCTTGTGCAACGTTCATAAAAAATTCTAAATATCTTCTATTCACTTCAACCTCTGTATTGTTTGACCGGGCGTGGAGTCGAACCACTTCACTGTGCCTCTCATTTCATCAAGGTCAGCCCCATCCAAGAGTCCCGGTCATAATATTTCATCGCCTCATTCTTTGTTTTATGATTTCATTTTTCAACGAGTTGAAACCCAATCTTCTATATTGTCTCACCAGTTCGTCTTCATTGTACTCACCCAATACTTTTCTAACTGGTGTTCTTAGATTGTAGAAATTTACAAGTTTATCATTAAGGATTATTCTTTCTTCGTTGTCCTTTATTGCTTGACCCCAACGAGTTCCCTTTGTCAAATCATTTGTGTCAACGTATGTTATGACACCGTATATGTCATTGTACTCTCGTGCAAGTGATTGAATAAGTTTTGTAGGAAATCTTGGAATGCCTGGTACGTTATCAGATTTATCTCCTCTGAAGATCTTAAAAAACACTATCTTACTTGGATGGGGTATTCCGTATTCTTTACATACGTCGTCGGATTTGAATATTTTTTCCTCTTTGCCTGGTCTCATTACGCAGACATTAGTATCGTCATCTACGAGTTGAAACCAATCACTATCACCTGTGACCAAAATGAGATGATCATTTTTTGAATAATCTTTCTTGTATCTTTCAGTAATGTAATATGCAACGTCATCGGCTTCATATCCCATTGCACTATATTGATCTACTCCAAGAAGTTTCAAACAATTTTTAAGAGTTTCTACTTCTTCTAGAAAATCAGGAAACCAATCCGGTTTATCCTCTCTATTTGCCTTGTAAGTTGGATCAAGCTTTTTTCTTTTTGTAGGCATTTTATCCCAACAAAAAATTACTTTGTAGTCAGGGTAATTTCTCATCATTCTTTTAACGCTACAAATTGTACCGTAGATTGCACCAGTACATTTGCCTTCTTTATTTTTAAGATCTTTCATAACGAAACGATTACGATACGCAACATGCATACCATCAAATACAATTAGTCTCTTACCCATCGTTCTACACCTTCAAGCATATTTTCAAGGGCATCGACCTGTTTTTGTGATGCCCTTCTATTTTCATTTATCCATGTTGAAATACTTTCTGCTCGTTCTCTTACTGACTCAATGAATTCTATTCCTTCATCTGGTATTTCTGGTCCAAAAACAGTTGAGTTGCAACAATCAATAACTTGCTTTACTAAATCTCTAGCCTGACAAAGTAATTGAAGACGATTTCCCATTCAATATCTCCTCTACGTCGTTCCAAAGTACTCGACCTATTCCAATAGCATCTGCAATGTCGTTGTCTTTGTATTCCAAATTAAGGTTATACAATTCATTCACAACCTTAACGGTCATGTACTTTATGTCTTTCTTTACTTTCTTGCCATTCACTATCTCATATTCGTAGACTCTCTTTTTTTCTTTTCTAATCTTACCAGTTCTCTTGTTTTTGACCTCACCATCTTTGTACGAATATTTTGGTGCCTTAATACCTAATCGACTTCTCCACGTTGCGTTATGATACATCTCAACTTCATTTCCAGTCATGTCGTAAACCAACTCATGAAGTATTCCGTGCATTCTCAAAAGTGCAATGCTTGTTTTAAAGTTACTAGAAAAATTCAGTTCTTCCATTGCAACATGTTGTACACTATACATCTCAATTGTTTGAACTACAGCCTTTCTAGCACGATGTAGAAATTCACCAATGCCTTCTCCCTTTTTTGAAGTAATTTTTACCTTTGACAGTAACGTACCATTTTTCAAAACAGCAAGACCAGTGCTATGATATGAAACGTCTACACCCATTACGATAGGCATCTTATTTTGCTTCCTTCCGATGTTTTTATTATCGATATCTGTTGGTCGATCATTTTTTTAAGTCTATAATCTTGACTTATGAGAAATATTTTTTTGAAACCAAAATCCATGTGCAATTCATGTAACAAATCTACAAGAGTTTCTCTACCTTCATCATCCAATGCACTGCAAACCTCATCTAAGAAAAGCGTCTCCAATTGATGACCACTTCTTTGAAGTAGAAAAACAGCATAACCAATATGTATTGCAAAATCAGCACGATTCTTTTCACCACCACTGTAAAGAGCATACTTGTAAGTTTTGTTATCAAGCGTCAACATCAAATCCATTGCATCACTTTTAACGTACTCACCATCTGCGTCTTTGTGTTTGAGTGTTTTTTCTGTTTGAAATTCGATAGACATTCTACCGTTTGACAATTTATCTAGAAAAGAATTCGTGTTGTCTTGTATTTCTGGTATTGCATTTTCAATTAAAACATGAGGAATATCTTTTGAAAGAAGATCGATAGAAAAATCTATTACGTTCTTGTCTTCCTCCAAGGAGATTACCTCTTTTTTAAGATCCGAAACCTTAGAAAACTGGTCAGATAGGTGGTCCCTAGAGACGTCCAAACCTCGTTTCTGGGCGGCCGAGTCCCCCAATTTGCGTGTTATATCCCCACAGTGCTCCTCTTCCTCCCTGAGGACGTCTGAGGCGGCCCCATACCTGTCCATTAGGCCGTTAGCGGCAGTAATATGATCGGCCATGTCGGAACGTTTCTGACGACGTTTTTGGATGTCCTTTTCGTACGCCGTTATTGATTTCAGGTATGAGTCTATTTGGGTTTTAAATTTCTCTATTTGTATTTCACATCTTTGAAGACCATCTTTGTATTCATCTCTTTTTTTGATTACCTTTTCAATTGTTTTCTCAACATCTTCTTTTTGTTCTAAATCTTCTTCGCATTCTTCAATTGATTTTTCGATTACTTTTTTCTTCTTTTCTATTGCGTTATTCTTGGCAACGTATTTTTTTATCTCATCGTCAATTTCTTTTATCCGTTGCTTCTTTCTTTCTTCTGTGCCAAATGGGCAATCATCGTGATCACATTTCACTACGGCAACGTTTTCACGATCCTCTCTTAGTCTACTTAGCTGAGCAGTATTTTTAGATATTTGTCCAACTAACTCCATTTTTTCTTTGTCAAGTTTTCTCATTTTTGAAACATCAACTTCAGGTATCGTAGCCTTAAGTTCTTTGATGTTGCGTACACAATAGTCGTAGTCAATTTTCCTGGTTGTTTTCTTTTCATTTTCTTTTTTGTATTGTCTACGTGCAAAGTCGAGTTTACCATTTTCATTTTCAATAACAGTCTCGAGGTCTTCTATTTCTTTATCTATTGCTTCTATTTTTTCCTCAATGTCAGCATATTTACCAAGTTCGACTTCTAACTCGTTTACTTCCTTTTGTGTCTTCTTTATTTTAGCCTTTGATTTTTTCAGTTTCGTTTTCAATGATCGGATGGTCATTGTAAGATTTGCAATCTCTTTTTTGGTTGATTTTAATTGTTCCTCAATTTCAGATATTTCACCAACGTCGTCAAGGACTGCAAACTTGTTTGAAATTTTTTCTTTGACAATCTTTAATCGATCTTTGCACGATTGGGCGTAGTCGTGCCATTTTTGTAAGAAAAGAGCAATTTTGAAAAGATCTTCTCTTTCTGTTTTTGACGATCTTGCAAAAGTATTCGTATTGCCTTGTTCACATAAGACACTATTGTGAAACAAATCACAATTGCAATTAATAGTATCATCAATCCTATGCTGGGTTCGGTTGATTGCAGTTTCACGTTTACCGGTCCTTTTGTTTACTCCGGCTGAAAGCGATAAGTCCTTCCACTTTTTTCCAGATTTAATAAATATTTGTAGAGAAGTATTCCCACCAAGCTTCCTGCTTCGTGTCACTCTATACTCATTATTATTCATTTCAAATTGGACCATCACCTTACAACGTTCCGCTCTTTTTTCTCCTTCAATAATGTGGATGACGTCATCCTTGACTAACTCTTTGTCGAACACGTTTCTTGTTCTTCCAAAAAGACTCCACATCAGTGCATCAAAGATGCTGCTCTTCCCTGCTCCATTCGACTCCTTTTCACTTCCAGACTCGTCGTTGATACCTGTAATTAAAATTACACCAGACATGTCGGTGAAGTCGAAAGTTTCTTGACGATAGCCAAGAAAATTTGTAATTTCAATTTTCGTTACATTCATTTATAACCTGTTCGCACATTTCATAGACCCTGTTTTTGAATTCATCATCATGTTTTGACATGCTATCAAGACGAGCAGCAACAATTTGGGTATCTGTAAGTCTATGAGGATTTTTTATTTTTTGAGTTTTCGTTTTTCGTACCTTATCCCAAATGATTGGAACAAAATGAAACACGCCCTCTGATCTTAGAAAATCATATATCGGTTTTGGTCCGAATCGATTGTTTACACGTATTTTCAGTTTAACAATCTTGTCCTTAACATGACCTTTCAAATTTTCAAATATGTATTCGTAAAAGTCTTCTGCATCACAGTCTAGTGCATTGACCTCACAATCCATGAATTCTCTGACTGGAAGTTTCATTTTTTCATACGATACGTCTTTATCTATTTTCACTACGTTACAAAATTTATCGTAGTTTTCTCCAAAGTCTTTCTTGTAAATGCTACCAGAGTATCCACCACAAATGCCCTCGGACTCAAACATCTCATATTTATGAATGTGACCAAGTGCAACGTAATCAAATCTTCTTAGAGGTTTCATTTTAAGTTTGACTTCGTCTACGTATAAACCTTCAAACGTTTTCTCTGTGCTGTAGTGTGAAACCAAAATATTGAAATACCCATCTACGAGTTTCATCTCATCAATGGATTCATTTACGTATTTACTTATGTCGTCGTTCGTGTCGTACCGTGCACCGGTTTTTGTGTTGTACTTCATAAAATACGGTACACAATGAAATGCAATCTTTTGTTTTTCAAATTTGAAAGTTTCTATTTCAAAATCTGCAATATGAACACGAGGTATTTGTAATTTTTTAAGATACGTAACAGAAGTACTCGTACCAATAGATGAGTCAATGTCATGATTACCTGGTATTATTATGACATCAATTCCTGCATCTACCAATTTTATTATTTGTTCACAGAATTTCTCTATCAATATGCTATCGGGATTTCTTTCTTCATTTATGTCTCCTGCAATTATGACAAATCTAACCTTACGTTTTATTGCTTTATTCACAATAAACATCAACGTGCGATACACGTCCTCAAATCTTCTATTCAAACCAGTCTTTGGATTTATCCCACCATACGGGTGGTATTTAAGACCAAGATCTGCGGTGTGAATAATCTCAATCATGCTTTCTCATTCAATCGTTGTTTGATGTTGTCAAGTTTTGTTTTGTACATATCTGGATTGTCTGCAATCAATGAAATCTCACTAACGTATCCACCAAGTATCGTAACAAAACTTTCAAGTTTTTGCTCGGTAAGTTCACCAGTACGTCTTTCGTTAAATATTATTGTGTTTTCCAAAATTGTCTTAACACAACTACGTTGATGCCGATCATAGATTTCCAATCGATCACATACATTGTTTATCATTTTTTCGAAGGCTTCATCTGGCATTAGCTTAATACCTCTCCATAAACTTCAGCAATTTTTTCACAATTCTCTTCATACATTTTCCTGAAACCTTTGTATCCTGCAAATTTCGGAAAACCCTCAATTTCTTTCCACGCAGACTTAGGTACTCGTTTTATTAATTTTGCATCATTAAGTTTGTTGTAAATAGGCCAGCATCTATCTATGCCTATGCCAAAAATAATCAAACCCTTTGCAATCTTAAAAGGTGGTGCTACTTTATTTTTCACAACTTTAGCCTTGAATTCTTTACCAACTATTTCGTCATTTTCTTTGTAAGCAGTAGATGGTCGTATTTCAATTCGTGTCGATGCATAAAATTTAAGAGCCGAACCACCTGTGGTGTATTCTGGATTACCATACACTACACCAATCTTTGTTCTAATCTGATTTATGAAAATCACCACACATTTTGTTTTCATTGTTGACATAACAGATACAAGACGTTTTAGACCCTCACTCATTAGTCGTGCATGTGCACCGAGGCCAGCACCAGTTCCTGATTCTAATTCACCGGTCAACATGGCCTTCGGTGTCATTGCAGCAACACTATCAACTATGACGGCAATGGGTTTAGATGGTTTTTTGTATTCCACCTCATACTCGTATGCAGATTTTATAATCTTTTCGGTGATATCAAAAACCTGTTCACCATTGTCCGGTTGACTAAGAATAAGTTTCTCAATATCGACACCAATATTTTGAGCATAATCTGGATCAAGTGCATGTTCAACATCTTCAAACACAACCTGACCACCAAGCTTTTGAATTTCGGCAGCGACATGTAAAGCAAGTGTAGTTTTTCCTGAAGCCTCTGGCCCATAAATTTCAATTATTCTACCTGCCGGTAAACCACCAATACCAAGTGCTTCATCTAGTGGTTCATAACCTGTAGAACAAAGAGCCGGTACCCTATTACCTTCACCTTTCTTCATGGTCATAATACTTTCACGACCATAATCTTTTCTAACAACAGATACCAAAAAATCTGTGATGTTCTTTGGCTCTTTTTTATCGTCTGCTTTTTTCTTTACACTTACTTTTTTTGTAGTCTTACGCTTAGCCATTTTTCACCTATACGTCTTCGTCTTCGTCTTCTGCCTCAAACTCTGTTCCACAATGCTCACAGCTTAAGCTATCTATGGAAATCATCTCTCCACATTCTGGGCATTCTGCAGTTTCATCTTCATCTGTTTCCTCTTCTTCCTCTGGCTCAGGTTCGGGTTCGGTTTCTTTCTTCTTTTTTGTTTTGACTTTGGTTTTTGTTTTAACCTTAGTTTTTGTCCTAGGTTTTGTTTCAACTTCTTCTTCCTCTTCTACTTCATCTTCTTCAACCTCAGGCTCTGGCTCTTTTTTCTTCTTTGACTTCTTCACCGATACAGAGAATTTTTTCTTAGGTGCATCTTCTTCATCATCATCTGATTTTCTACTACGTTTTGGTTTTACGTCATCAGATTTTTTCTTCTTATCACCCTTAACACCAACGTTGAGCCATTGATCAAGTATTTTTGGGTCAGTGGGTTTTGTAAGTTCGTCAAGGTCATAAAGTTCCATTGTCTTTTCTTCTTTTGTGAGCTTAACTTCCTTATCCTTATAGCCTCTGTATTCAGTGTCTGTGCCTCTACCAGATTTCTTGATACGAATATCGTACGATTCTTCTTCGTAGTCACCATGTTCGTCAACGACGTCAATAATCTCGTCAAAAATACCACCACGACCAGATGAAATACCACCTTGAGAAGTAGATTTTGAAAGTATTTTTGTATGTTCATTTTCTTTACACCAGTTATCGTCACGATCGATAACATTCATGTATGCAAATTCTCTTGCTTGCCAACTTGCAGGATACTTTTGAGTAGGTGCCGAACGATCACCAACTGCAATTTCAGCCATCTCGATTTCTTCTTTTGTGTATTCACCGTCTGAATTCAAAAGCGCGGCAGCCTCAATATGTCGTTTACATACTTTACACTCACCGTTACCTTCTTCATCCTTTACACAAATTGAATGAACCGGTGTTCCATCTGCAGCGATAAACCAGTGTTCCCAAACAAATTTCATATCACCAACAATACGAAATCTGTTATTACCTGGTTGCAACACTTTTTTCTTAAACTCAGGCATCACACTCTGAGCATCATGTTGCTTCTTCTTCTTCATAATCTTGTCAATATTACCCATAGTGAACTTCTCCTTATTCGAGTTCGTTATTTATCTCTTCTATTTTTTCAACAATGAAATCTTCAACATACTTGACACAACGCTTTCTTGCTTTATCAAGTGTTTCGTCTTCTTCAACATCGGTAGAGTAACTAAAATGCACATCGATTGAACCAAAATCACCATCTGATATTTTTCTACTCATACCGTAATTTATTCTATCTGGTGTTTGTGGCATAATCATGCTCCATGTTTGTGACGAATTTTAGAAAGCTCAAGGTCCAATGCAATATGTTTTGAAAGTGATTGTGCAGTATGAACACCAGCCTTCCAAACTTCAAGCATACCTAGAGCAACTTTACTTTTTGCCTCAAGATCTCGTATCTCTTTTTTGAAACCATCTATTTCTTCTTTGTACTCCTTATAGATTGCAGCATCGATTGCTTTTTGTGTTGCTTTCTCTTCCATTGCGTTTGACATTTCATCAAACCATTCTTTCATTTTAAAATCAAATTTCTCTTTCTCTTCATTGTATCTAGCATCTATCAAACGATATTCCACTATTGCCCAACTGTACAACGAAGGGTAATCGGCAAGAAGTCTTTTCACTTCATGAGGATCAACATGCCCAGTGTCTTCTTTAATTACCTTTGCAACACTAACGAGACGTTTGTGCATCCCAATTGCAAATGTCTCTAAATCAAGATCATCTAAATTTTTAGAAAAATCTTCAGCATCATATTTCTTTACATTAAATGATCTTCCTGAACTTGCAGTTTTGCCTGCTTTCTTTTTAGGCTTTAATGCCATATCTTTCTCCTCTATTTTATTTTGCTCAATACTTTATTAAGCTCTATTTCATCAAGAATTTTTTCATAATAGTAAGTGGCCTGCATATCTGCATTATGGGTGTACAGAACACGTGGATCATATTTTATTGCATTCGTCCACGCACGCCGACCTGCATCTGTACCGCACGACTCATCCCACATTCCCTCTGCCCATCTTATTGCTGCACACTCAGTTCGAGACAGATCAGGAACATATTTTCTTGTCAACGCCAATGAAACTTCAGCGTGAGTTAGAATGTCGTCACGATATTGACCTTCATAAAATTTCATTTGACACCATACGTTGTCAATTTTTCTATTTCTAAATCCAATTTTGTAAGTGCCGACTTTATTAAGATCATGACCTATTGCAACAATCAACGTGTCGAATGTGTCTGTAGTGAATTGATCTTTAATTTTGCTAGATCTTATTTGATCTTCAAGTATTTCATTCACGTTTAACATGTGATCGACAAGACCACCAGGGTAATTGTTATGATATCGTTGAGATGCTGGATCTGTGTAGAAAGAAGTCGTCTCCAACCACCCAATCAAATCATCGTACGACCTATTATTCTTTTTTGCATTGAGCTTTAAAAGACCTAGCAACTTCCCTTTTTGACTAGACATTTTTTCTTCCCCTTCTTTTTAGTAGTTATACAAATGCGTTTCTTAACTTTAAGAGCATCTGGTGATTGTTTCACTTTAAATGGACTTCTTTTGCCCAACAGAACATCCCTATTTTTCTTTGAAAGAAACCTGTCGTTATTTATTCTTTCTTCTACATATTCTCTTTTCTTTTTAGGGTCGTTTAACCACTTACGATACATTGTCATTTTCTTTTTTCTTTTTGCTATTGTTTCAAAAAGATACTGATCCCAATCATATTTAGGAAAAACGCATGCAAGTAGTCTAAGAAGAAGACCATAGATTTTCATATCCCAATAGTATTCTTTACTGTATGTACCATCAAAATCGTCTACGTGAATACCTTGAAGTCTAGGATTTTTTTCAGTCACAATATACGGGATGTGCATACCAACATAGAATTCTTTTTTTGACTTTATCATATCTTCTGCAACTCTAATGTGCACAGCCTTTTGCTTATAGTTTTCTGGCCGACGAGATATTCTTGTCATGATGGTAATGTCTTTTAGATCAAACTTGCCGGTTTCAAAGATATTCATTTCTTTTCGTATGAAGTCTATGTAGTGCTTCAAATTATAATCTTCATACAGAATCTGTCTTATCAACTCTATTTGAAGACGTCGACCGTACTCAATGGCATCCCTTTTAATATAGTCAAGACCTTTACCGTAAACCTTATCAACCTTTTCTCCATCGATTTCAATTAGTCTACCTGCGTATTGCTTTTTATGAAGTAACAAAATCTTTGAATAAGTTTTTTCATGTTCCAAAACAATATGTGAAATATCTATATTAAAATCTTTTTTGAGATGTTCTGCATAACCTTCATGAATTTTTTCAAGAACTTTTGACACATCAGGATTGTCATCCATTTTCACAAAGACAGAGTCAGTGTTGTGAAGTATTGTACCACCACACGCATCAATAAACGTATGATCTTCTTCAACCTCTAAGTCATATACGTAACCATCTGTTTTTCTAGTGTGTTCTGATTTATATAAAACTCTTTTTTCTTTCCATCGTTTTATTGCAGCTAGTGATTTCGTATTTGCAGTGTCTTTATTTCTAAATTCAACCCAGACCACATTCTTTTCTTTTTTGTGTCTAAATCGATAATAATAATCTTTGTCAAAATAAAAATTGAGTAGAAAAAAAGCCTGACTAACCATTTTCCTACTTTTGCCACCAATGCTTCCAGTATTTAAATCTTTATCAAAAAGATCCTTTATGCCATCACCGTATTGATAACCTAAAAATATACCTTCAACAAAATCTCTATTCGACATGCACGAAAAATCTGGAAATTGTTTTTTGCTACTACCATATCCACATAACTCTTCAAGTAGTCTTGCATACAAAAATGTTTTCAATTTTATTCTTGCGCCATTATGGTACTCAAAATATTCAACAGCATCTGAACCAAATACTTTACGTGCAAGACTAAAAAAATATTTTACCTCTTTTTTATTTTTACTACAGTACAGAATAGGTGAAGTAAATTTCAATCTATTGTGTTTGGATACTGAACCTTCTGCCATGTACCCACCAAGGACGATACCGAAATCTTTATCTAATTTAATAAAACGTTTTGCTTTAAATAATTTATCGGAAAAGCCTTTTGTCTTTGCCTTTATTCCTACTGTCAATGTTTTATCTCTATTTTTTTCACAAGAGTAATCCATTCTTGTAATAGTGTCTTTAATGTAACCATCAAAAAGAGATTTAATATCTATACGTTTCACAGTATTCGTAAATTTTAATTTTCTTTTATCTACAGTATCTATTTTTATATCACTAGAATAGATCATTTTATCTTCATAATTATTGACAGTAGATAAAGATCCGTTCGAGTAAAAAGAATGATCAGTTGTTACACTAAAATCACTATCTGGACATGTGATATTGTAGAGTTTTTTACGAGTTTTGTGTCTTATTATTCTACGAACTTTTTGCCATTTACCCTTTCCAGACATTGTACGAATATTGTTATCATTTAGATAAATTATTTCTTTACCTCTATCTCGTACAATACGATTTGGGAATGCTGCAAAAATATCACCTATCTTCTCTACTACGACATTATTAGAGTATTTCATCGGTATATAAGTATCATACGGAACACTGTCACCGTACAGGGTCTCATAACCAAAATACTCTTTCATCAATTGTTTTGTAAGTTTTATCAGGTAATGGCCAGCCTTTGTAATGCTTTCAGCAACGTCACGGTCGTAGTATCTATTTCCTCTTTGTGCCATTGTTCCGTACAATGAGTTGGCCATTTCTTTAACGATGACCTGTGTGGCAAATGCTGCATCATAATCCTTTGAACCGTGTGGACAACTTAACTGTATTTCTTTGTATTTCTTTCTTTCATCAAGTAGTTTCCTAATGATTGTTGGTAGCATTCCCTTTTTGTTTTTCTTTGTCCAAAACTCATTGACAGTATTTATCTCAGTGGTTTTCGGTTTTTTCTTCATGAACGTTTCAAGACTAATGTTCCACGTCATGATTATTGTTGGATATAGACTTTTAAAGTCAAATACGTACACGTTGTCATGAATTCCTGCCACAGGGTCTAGTACGTAACCACCTACTACGTGTTCCTCTTCTTCTTTCTTGTCACCAAATGACGTCGACTTAAAGTGAACATCATTCTTATTCGAGTATCGTAAAATGTAGTTGTCAAGAAGTTCGCTTAAATAAAATTTACTCGGAAACGTACCGCACCACTGACATTCAAGAAGAATAAGTTCAAAGACTTTTAATTTCTGCTCAAGTTGTAGAAGAAGCACGCAGTCTTTGATGTTGTATTTTTTAAGTTTAGTAGGATTGTCTTGCCAGAGATTGTAAATACCTTCGTTGACTTCGATCTTAACATCACCTATGAAGTAATTACTTATAAAATTGAGACTCCAACTCCTGATGTTTTGATCATAATAGAACAATTTCTGAAAACGTTTCATGAAATCTATGTGTGCAACATCTTTCATTGTTGGAAAGTAACCACGATATCGTTTCCATCTTTCACGTAGATACGGAACGTCAAAGTTTCCAGAGTTCCAACCAATGATTATGTCATATTTGTAGATGTATTCCCAAATGTCGTTGAGAAGTTCTTCTTCTGCTTTGTCAGTGTCTTCCTTTAAAAGAAAGAATTTTTTCTTACCATCTTGATCTACTGCTGCAAATGAAAGTATCCTGTCTCTACCTACAACGATACCATCTTTTCTATCATCTGTTTCAATATCAAAAAAGATGTATCTAAAATCATTTGATACTTTGATTTCATGATCGATGCAGAATCGTTTGTAATTTTTAAGATCACCCTCTAAAAGACTCACACCATGTTTATTGAGAAAATTTTTCAAACGAATACGATCATCTTCATTTCTATCTTCTGGATCTTTTTCGTTTTCCCATATCTCATTTATAGACTCATTGTCTACATATAGTTTTAGATACTGTCCACATATCTGAATTTTCTCGGTGTATTTCTTTAAAGACCCCCTGGGCAGTTTTTTCATATCACTCTTGCTGATAAAACAATACCATTTGAAGTCTGTTATCTTGACCTTTAATTTTTTCTTACAATACACACAACGATAGGTAAGAACAATATCCCTACCATCGTCGTATGCATTAATAAATGAATCATTTGCCTCCCAGTATTTTTGCAGTTCCACACCAGGAGGTAAATGACCCATAGCCTCAGTCGGTATATAACCGATGATTTCATAGAGTTGTTTCATTATTCTTCTTCAAAGAATTTTTTATCAATTGCATCGAGTTTTTCATACTCGTCATAAATCTTCCATTCATCAGGATCTGGTAATTTTACTCCACTTTCTTTATGAAGTTGAGCGTAATCACTACACGACCAGTTAAACGTTGCGTATGGTTGATCATCTGGCCATCTACCACATCCTTTGAAAAGACAACCGAATGCCTCTGATAAAGTATAGTCTTGATGATAAACACATTTTTTAGCAAGATCACATCTTGGTCTAAGACAACTTGCCAAAAGAGGTGAATACGTTTCAACCTGGTCACGAATAAGAATTGCAGTTTGAACCGTGTCAAACATCTCACAAGCCATGAGTCGTTGCATACAATACGATCTCAGAGCCATGAAATTGCAACCATAGCGATAGTTATGTGTAACATTCATTGGCATTATGCAACGAGCAGTCTGAAACGAACCAGCACCGCGTTTCAAAATATCTTGATAAAGATCTTTGAATTGTTTCACAAACTCTTCGATGCGTGGTCTAAGTTCTGTATCATTTGCCAACTCGTTGGGTATTCTAAATCCGGCATCGAGTCGACTGTTATCTCGTACACCTTGACTTTGAAAAAATGCACCAACTCTTTGTCTAGCATGTTGATCAAATGCTGCACGTGTTGCACCACGAACGGTGAAACTAAAACTTAGCGCCTCCAATGATTGAGGAAGAGTTTGACCGGTCAAAACTGCATTTACAATTGCAAATCTATGTTGAGGTTTGAGTTTTGGCCATTTGTTCTCAAATTTCTCATCACCCCAAGTAGAAGTCACATGTTCTACAATTGTCTTTGCATAGTTACCAGGATGATCAAACATCTCAACTGACATACCTTCGGCACCGACATAAAAATTTGTCTCCTTGTTTTCCATGTTCATTTCAGGCAAAGTGCCCATCTCTTTTCTGATTTCATTCTTTTCTTCAGCCCCAAGACCTTTGAACAAGTCTTTCATTTAGATTCCTCCATAATTATTCTCATTCTATCGAACACTTTCTTAACCTGCATTCTGTAGTTATTCATTTTACTCATACCGTAAATTTTCACATACGATGGATGCCAGATCTTGAAAACTTCATAACCATGATAACCTCTCAAAAAATTCCAAACGACATTGCCAAGAGATACAATTATTTTTGGGTCAACTAAAATTACCTCGTTGTACAAAATTCTTCTATCACATTCAAGCATCATTTGAAGAGACAAAGAATTGTCAAACGTACTACACTTAACAAGATTTGTGAAAAACAATGGCACGTTGTCGTAATTCATTTCATTTAGCATTTCAAGAAAAAATGAGTATCTTTCATTGTCCCATATCTTGTTACCTGGGTATCTACATTTACTGGGATTCATACCAACAAAAAGAACACCTCCAGGTTCTCCCCAACCTTCAAGTTTGTTCATACCTTTAGAGTCTTTTTTATTAGAACAGATCAAACCTTCTGGACATCTTGCACATTTATGCATTTCATGATAGAGCGCATCAAGTTTTTTCAAAACAATTTTTCTCTTATCAAGATTTCATGTAGATTTCTGACAACAATTACTCTTGGATCAACACCATCGACGACAGTGTACGGTGATATTAGATAAACACGATAACCTTGTTTTGAAACACTGTTTGCATATCGTACATTGTCCTCAACCATAAACTTAAGTTTGGGAATATCTTTTACGATCTTCATATTTTTTCTTTCGTCAAACATGATTGCATCGTAAGCAATATTATTGTCCTTAAGCCATTTTATAGTGTCAGGAAATAATCTGTTGTATTTCTTGTACGGCCTACTTGTGAGTACAACAATATTGTGACCAGAGTTTCTTAAATTGTGTGTGAATTCTGATGCACCTTCTTTTGGTTTTATTTTTAGTTTTTCACCACTTTGTCTGTATTCACTTTTAAGTTGATCGTACTTTAAAAGATCAACATCAAGTTTCATCTGACTAAGAGAACAATATTCTGTACCAAGTTTTTTATTGACGTATTGTATCCACGGTTCAGGGTATTCACAAAGAACACCATCTAAATCCAAGGCAACAACCTTTTGAGAAAACTCTGACTTTATCTTATGTTCTTGGAAATATCGTTGATTTACAACCTCGGTTTTTCTCCAGTACTCTTCTATGAATTGTTCATACGATACACCAAGAAGTTGAAATGCACCCCATAGATACTTTTGACAATCAACAAGCTCTTCAATAGTGTTGGATACTATTTCTTCTTTGTCTTCAACCCGATGCATTTTAAATTTTCGAGTATTGAGAGCCTCGGTCGACTCTCTAATAAAACTCAAAATGAATTCCTTAAGATGGTCTGTAATTTGTGAATGACTTAGATTGTCAAAATCTAACTCTTTGTCTTGAAAGAAATCTCTGTTGAATTTTAATTGATCCTCGTATGCTTCTTTACATTTGTCTTTCATGTTTGACTATATCCTCAGTACGAATTGAATGGTTCCACCTTGAATACCTGCCAACGAATTCTACACCGTCAATCTCAGGTAGTACATCAATTGATTTTTTAATTTGACTTCTTGGCAATTGTTGAGAAAACATTACAAACATATCTCTATCTACACAATGTTGTAACGCCTCTTCTTCACGCAGTCCTGTGAATTCCACAATATGCTGACCGTTCTCATACTGTGTAATTCTAGTAAAAGGTTGATTGATGAAATAGATATATGATTTTGTATTGTCGTAAAGAAAACAATTCCTCACAAGAACAAATGTTTTATCAAGAGCACTAAAATCATATTCAAGATTTAGACCAGCAAGCTTATTGAAAACCGGTAACGGTAGCGTACTAACAAGATTTTCATAAACATACTCATCATTTCTGGTGTACACAATTTTATTTTCAACATCTATTCTTTGCACGGTGTCTTCTATAATCCTTTCGTCTTCTGCAATTTCACGAGTTAGTCTTGAAATCACTGTATTCAAACCCACGTCGTAATACTCAAAAACATTTTTTGCATTACTCATTACACCAGATGTCATATTTTCAGACGATTCATGCCTAGATTTTTCAAAATACTTTTCTCTAAATTCGTCTGACGCCTTTGATGCAAAACGAAGACCATCTGAGTAACCAATGACTGCAAGTTTTTTATTCGTTATCATACTAAGATCGTTGACGAGAAAATCTGACATTTCTTTTGTTGCATGTAACATACGAGGACCCAACGGAAATGTACTTTTCATTTGACCGCCAACCTTATCTGTAATGAGGTCGTATCCTTTACGATGATACGCTACAACAAGTCCTGCAATTCCACCCCCTAAAACAATATTCATTTTTTTGTCCTATTCGTTCATTTCACTAACACGTGAAATTATTTTTATTACATGTTCATGTACCTCGGCATCATCATCAAGTATCAAGAAATTTGGATGGTTTCTTAAAAAAGAGATGTACCCATTGTACTCCTCATAAATTTCCTTTAGTTCTTCAAATTTGATGTGCCAATCACCTCTTGACTTGAACCTTCTTTCAATTACTTCCAAACTCGGTTGACGTATTACAAAAAGAGGATCATATCTTGAAATGAAATCATTCATATCGTCCAGTATTTTGTCATGCAAATCATCATGACGTTCTCGTACAGAATTATAGACAAGACTACTTAAAAACATTCTATCGACAACAAGTTGTCTAAAATTTGTAGCCTTGTCGTATTCATGTCTAAGAGTTGTCTTACCGGCACAGTCACAACCCTCAAAAACAATAATCCTATAATCCCTCTTTTTTATCCACGTTGGTGTATTCATGAAGCGATCCTATTTGAATGAACATTTTCTTTGTACTGCTCTTAATTTTGAAATGATTTTCTGTCAACTGATAAATCAAATGATTTATGATACCGAGGTCACATGACAATCTTGTGATGTCACTACTTCTAATGTTAACAACAGCCTGATGAGAGTAGTCTTCATCGAAAAGTAGAAGAATACTTTCCATGCACGGTACCATGTTTTCATTTTGATTGTAGTGATACTCTCTTGGAAATTGTATCAACAATCTTCTAGAAAATTTATCGCGTTCAAACTCTTTGCACAACGAAGGCACCTGCGGCAAAAACATATTGAAGTACGGTGTCAATTCTTCTTTATCAAAATCTTTGAATTCTGATATATCTTGAGACTCCATCCAAAATGTTGCACCAACTTTCTCAACTATCTCCATGCCTCGGCGTACAACTTTTGTTGCGTTAATACTTGGATGTAAACATTGTCTACGTATTGATTGAATTGTATCTTTACTACTCACAGGGTTTTCTCCTATTTGCTTTGTCTGAGATGTACCAGTACGGTTTGAAATCTATGTTCTTCATTATTGTCTTTGCAGTCATTTCAATACCCTGCTCAAATGTGTATTCCGGCTTCCATCCAGTCGACAGCAGTTTTGAATTGTCACCTAAATGGTTTTTGTGGTAATCAAGACGTTGAAGATATTTAATGTTATATCTACCGGGAAATTTATTCATCACGTAGTCAACATAATCTTGAAAACGTCTACCACTACCATGTGCGATATTGAAATCCTCTCCCCAATAGTTATTGTCAACCAAATGCACAACCGCACTGGCAACGTCCTCGACTCTTATATAGTCTTTGAAATACTTAGGATGTAATCTTACTGGTAGTACTACATCTTTATCGTATTCCTTATTGTACAATCCGTTGTGCAAAATTCTAATTATTGCACTTGATGTATCATTTGGAAAATTACCAAAAGCAAATATCGGTCTAACGATAATAGTATTGGCCATTTCAAAAAGTTTTCTAACCTGTATCTCAGCATCAAGTTTATTGATACCATACAATGTCTCTGGATCTATTTGTGCATTTTCATCAAATGAACTTTCATGGTATTTCTGAATGTCACCAGTAGAAAAACCAGATCCACCAAATATCGAAGTCGTACCAAAAAATACAAGCCGTATGTCAAATTCTTTGCACACTTCAATTACGTTGAACGTTCCAAGAACATTGCTCAAAATAGAGTCCTTAGCCTTGACGTCACAAATATCACTGCCGACATACGCTGCGTTGTGAACAATAAGGTCTGGTTTAAGCACCTCAACTGCCTTCTTAAATGACTCAAGATTTTCTATGTTGATTTCAGGTGTACGATGTTGAAATGATCTGTACAATTTTTTGTTTTCAAGAGAATACTCATTTTCAGTAATAAATTTTTCTCTTTCATGATATCCTGGCTTGTTCACCACAACGTACGCACCATTTTCAAACATGTCGTGCATGCTTTCAGCAATGTAACCGCTTTCACCTGTTATGAATACTCTTCGTATCATTTTCAATACCTCTTATTCTATTTTTTTTTGTAATTTACCAAACGATGTTTTTTCTGACCGTAGCATAATCTGTAGGATCTTTAGTTACCAAACGATGAAAATGATATTTTTCTTTGTAAACGCCTTCCTTGAGGTTTGGATGTTCTTTAAATTTCTTAACGTTGAAAAACTCAACCTTAAGAGAATTGCCACCCTTTAAAGCAGTCATAATTTTCTTGCTATCTTTGAAAACTGCAATGTAGGCTGCACGTTCACGTATCTCATGACCACCATTTGCAAATTCTTTTCTAATGTCATCAATGAAACCACCAACGTCAACAACTTGGCCAACTGTTTTTGTAGCAGCAGCTTTTTTAGCACCGGCTTTTTTTGCAGCTTTCTTTGTCTCGGTTGTTTTTTCTTTTGATTTTTTTGCAGACTCAATAGATGTGACATTGTCTACTTCATCTTTAGGCGTGGATTCTACTACTTCATCTTTTGCAGATTTCTTAGTAGATTTTGCTTTGGTTTTTGATGAGGATTTTTTCGTAGCACCAGATTTTGATGCTGTTTTAGATTTTGCTTTTGAGGATTTTGCTTTTGAGGATTTTGCTTTTGAGGATTTTGCTTTTGAAGCAGTTTTCTTTTCTTCTGCTTCTTCTGTGGGTTCGTCTGTCTTTTCTTCCACTTCTTTAGGTTCATCTTCCTTTTGTTCTTCAATTTCTTCTGCAACATTCTTTTCAGCAGTGTTTTCTTCTTCCTCTTCCTCTACTAAAAATTCTACTGCGCAGTATGGGCATTGCCCACTTTGTACATTTTCCATTGTAAGTTCGGCTGAACACTCCGGACACAGGATCTTTTCTTCGTCTTTCTTAGTCATTTCTATACTCCAAAATTCTAGTGACAAAAAGTTTAGACACAATTGTCTTACAAAAGATAGATATACATTTTTGTCAAGAAGTATAGACTAGATCTGACTGATTTCTAACTAATTGGGTAAGCTTATTTTTAAGACTAGAAAATTCGTCGTCCGAAAGTGACAACATTCTTTTTATTGTCCATTCGTTCCTGTTCTTTATCGACAAATCTAAAACGTGAAGAGACATGATACCGTCTAAAATATTTTTTTGAAGCGTTTTTCTTACTCCAGACACAACACAATCCAGATCTTCGGAATTGATGTATGTTTGTGATTGTATTTCTGGTAGGTTCTCAGTGGGTGGGGTTTTAACTCTCCTGCGTTCTTTTCTTACTGATAGGTTGGTATTCTTTCTGGTATACATGAACGCAAAGGAACCGAAGTCTGTTTGATGCTTATCGTACATCATTTCAAAGCGTATTACCTTATTACCTCTAATCACTGCTTTGAAGGTTGGGACGAGGCGGTATTTTTCAACCGCCTCCCATATCCCGATTTTTGCTATCTGTTCAAAATCGTCTTGATCTTCAACTTGACTGAAATATTTCTTTCCAGTATGTTTGATCATCTTGGAGTATTTTTTGAACAAATCATTTAGAGCAGATTGATCACCCTGTTTTGCGAGTCGTATCAATTCTCGTTCCACCATCTAGAGTCTCCTTCAACATCAATTTCAAGTCAGGATTATAAATGGAACATTCTACTTTCTTTCTATTTTTCTTCAACCACAAAAATACTGAAAGATTTAGAATCTGGCCTATGTCGAATTCCTTTTCGTTGAAGCAAAACTCTTTAAGAATCTGGTGAAATTCGTCTTTCATGTGAAATGTGAAAGGTGTTTTACCATCTCTTTTGGATTGTTTCTTTTCCACGTCGCCATCCAATTCCGTATTACTGTATTTACGTATTTGTGTATCTATCATCGTGGTATCTCCTTGTAAATAAGAAAATGCGTCGATTGTAATTTTTGCTGTCTATTTTTTAGACAGCATTACTGCATCATTTTCCGTAAGTTTTTCAACATCTTTAAGAACATTATCGAAATCCCTTTCGTAGTTTTTCCACACCCTGCTCAGCCATTTTGCTTTTGTCTCTTTGGGAAAAACATTAGTCCTAAGACCAATGTGTTTGAAAACAAGTTCAGGAGTCATAACACTGTTGCCATCCTTATCCATAAGGAATGAACCAAAAAGTCTCTCGTATATTTGTAGACGTATTGCAAACTCCTTCCAATTTTCTTTTGTTATCTCTCCCATACCTATCGTCATCGTCAAAAGTATGAGACTCTCTGTTCGTTGTTTAAGATAGCATGAGTACAATACACATGACAATCACGTAAGTCTTTATGAGAAAAAATTATAGCATTCATTTCTGCATGAGCTGTCATATAATATTTATAAGGTCTTTCATGTGTCATCTTGTGTTCATCACAACCTGCGATAAATCCATTATATCCGAATGATACAGGACGATTATCATCTGTTGTAATAACACACCCTACTTTAGATGATGGATCCTTAGATTTTAAAGAAACATCATATGCTATCTTCATGAAATAATCTTTCCAATTCATAATAACCCTTATGATATTCTATTCCAAGATTTTTTACTCTTTTGTATATTATTAACACGTTTATTATTAATTAATCTATAACCATGTAGTAAAGCTATAGCTACTGCAATTCTATAATCTATATTTATTAAAATTGCATAACCTATCGTGAATAAAATTAACTCTAAAAATATTAATATGATTAATTTGATTTTAATATTCATTTAAACTTCCTATTCCTTTCCATCCTACGTAGTGTATCTTGAGGCCTCTCACCTTCTTCCATTTCATAACTACAACCTAAAACTCCACCTTTCCATGATCCTGATCTTTCTCCTACCTCATCACTAAATGCTATTTCAATAGATTGTTTATTCTTTACCATAAACCATGGCCATGAACACCATTCAAACCATTTTCTACGCCATTGCATTCTCTCCACAAATATCCAAGCCTTTACATGTTGTACTATACCTGAATTTAATTTATATGAATAACTATAAACATCATTCCACCGACCATCAGGTGGTAAGTCGTTTTGAACTCCATTATTCCATCTAGCATGCCACTTGGTTGTGAATTGATTGCTGGTATCTATCCATATAGGACTCCATGATCCATCAGGCATCATTACCATTTCTTTATCATTCTGAAACTCCCAATTAAAGAATGGTAGGAAGAATGACCAATCAAGTATATGAGATGACCCGTCGCTATTCCACTCATGGGCCTTCTTCCAGATTTTGATATTGATCATCCAATCATGTATTGAAATTCCATTCAACCTAGCCTGATAATCTTTAGGTTTCAATACCCCATGTATAGAAAACCAAATAGAGATAAAAATTAACCCAATATGAAGTTGAATATCATCATAATTATCACCATCATATAGATTCAATTCCAATGCAATATTCTTATTATAAAAACATACTTCCCAACTAAACCTATTTAATTTACCTCGGAAGTGAGTCCACCACAAAGACCAATGTTTATTATTTGCCTTAGCTAAATTCTGAGTCCAAAAATACATATTATCCTCTGCTTTCTTCTGATGCTTACTTAAGTTTATTTTAACCTTCATTATCTATTCTCTCCTCAATTCTATCATTACTAACCTCATAAGTGGGAGAGGAGGGATTTGAACCCCCACACTCTGTACGAATACCGGATTTTAAGTCCGATGCGTCTACCAATTCCGCCACTCTCCCATTGTTTACCATCGTCACGTGTTTCAAAACATACTTCATCTTTATTTTCGATTCTTGTTAAATCCCAATTCAATGACATAATATTTCTCCTTAATATATTCTTGCAGTTTGTTCTTCGTTGAGACCCTTTTTTTCAGCTATCAGCATTCTTCTCTTCCAATATGCATCACGAACTTTCGTATGATGGATGTGCCATTTATAATTTTCATCAGAGTACATCTTGCCGACTAATTCTGGATAAGAATTTTCAAGTTCTTCAATCAATTTAGTTTGTTCTTCAATTTGTTGGTCAAGTGTTTTCATTCGTTACCTCATCATGTGAAAAAATCATCGATACATTTGTTTGCAACGACATTAATGAATTCCTTTTCTTTACCATCGCCGCATAGTATCATCTCGGTAAACGTCTCAATGATTTCAGGTTGTGAGTTTAGTTCATCGATGTCGAAATACTCTGCAGGTACTTGATACTTATACGTCGTCATCATTTACCTCCTTTACAACACCAAGTTTTAACAATGCCTCTGCTACAACATTTCCTATGTCAATGGAGTAATATTTACCACCATCAACTTTGAACATTATAGATTGACAACCACCAGATATTGCTACATGTATTTTCTTATCACACCACATAATCTCTGTTTCTTGTTCATGATACCCCATCATTGGTAAAATAAGTTTATCCTTTTCAATATGATGAGTGACTTCGATGTCTAGTTTTAGTTCTTTTTTCATTACTTACTCCATCAATTTCTTTTTGAGTTTTGTTTTCATTTTCGCAAGAGACTTCTTAAGATCTTCTGCAGTTCCACTCAATACTGTTTCATACATCTCAACCTTGGTTTTGAGCTCATCAAATTTCTTGAGTTTGTTTTCAACAACATACTCTTTAAGTTCACCAGCCTCATCAATTTCCTTATTGTAAACTTCAATGTCATATTTAATTTCAGCGACAAGTGACTTCCACATCCCTTTCTTTGCTTCCTTTGTATCAATGAGAGGTATCGGTGTTATGTCGACACCGTGAACAGAAAGTTCTTCAAACAGTTTCAACACATTTTCATAGACCTCTGAAGAAGAGTAAGGAAGAAAATAGATACCACCAGCACTTCTTACGTTGATCGACCTTCCATACATCCTGATGTATTTAAGGACTGATGACCTTAACTGTGTTCCAGTGTAACAATCGCGATACGTATTGTAGCGATTCAGAATTTCCTTTCGGTATTTATCGGCATTGTCACCCTCGATACGTAGTTCATGCGTCTTCTTGTTGAAGATTACCCTGGTTTCTTTACGGAAATCGATATCGGTTTCAATATCGTTAACGTCTGCGTCTACAATCATCCACGATGCCTCGTCCTCATCTGAACCGTCTTTTATTTTCTTGTAGAACAAATCGGCTCTTCTTTTCTTACGACCACCATTTGAGTTAAGTTTCTCAACCATATCAGCAAGAGTATCTCTCATTGACCGTATCGCAGCCTCTTTTGAACTTACAACCTTTGCAATGTTATCTGGTATTCCAATGTTTTTAAGTATTTCTGAAAACGTTGTGTACGACATTTGAAAATCTGGAATGGCCCAATGAATGATCCAACCAATTAAGGGATAGCCTTCAATCTTCGGTAACAGTTTATCAATGTTTTTCTTTGACATAATGTGTCTCCTTGTTTTAATGCCACAGTGTGAAGTTATTCAAATTAATTATTCGTCGTCAAGACCTAGATGCTTTTTGCAAACCATAACCAATGTCTGCTGAGTTGTTTTTATTGCATCATCAAGTTTATGATTTTTCTTTCTATCGCCAAGACCTTCCAATGTTTTCTTTGCGTTCTTTATTTTCTTGTGACCTTCAACAGGATGAATTTCACCCTTATCCAATAGGTCTGCAATTTCTTGAACTGCGTCTGTCAACTCAATGATTTGTTCACCAAGTGGGTTTGCAAATTTGTTTACCAGTTTTCTTACGGGTTTTATTTGATCCGGCACAGACCAAAGAACATTGCAAAGAATATCGAGGTCGTCTTCCGTTACCTCCGAGTTGTCATTCAAATATGCATAGGCTTTCAAAACCCTAATACATTGTACCCATCTTCTATCAGATGTGAAAATTCCTTCCTTCTCAACCGATCGTCTAAGTTCAACAAGAATGTCAAGTATTTTATCTGGTATTACCATTTCGTCTACTTCTTTTTGATAAGACTTCAGTTCTTCAAGTGTTATCGTTGGTATTTTCACCCGTGATTTTGCATTTGCAATTTCATCAAACAATTCTCTTGCCATTGCATCGGACTGAATTCTTGGTACATCATAACGAAGAGCAAATCTATCATAAAGGGCTGCAAGTTCTTCTGCCTGGGGTATCTCATTTGATGCTGAGAATAAAACCTGAAGAGGTATCTTCGTTGGTGAACTACCGTTGTAGAAAATCCTTTCATTAATGATTGGAAGAAGTGTGTTAAGAATAGCACTCGATCCTTTGAAAATTTCATCAAGAAATGCTATGTTTGCTTCTGGTAGTTTACCTTCAACAACTCTTTCGTATTTGTCATGTTCCAGTGCTTTTAATGATAACGGTCCGAATACTTCTTCTGGTGTGGTAAATTTACTCATCAACCATGAAAAGTATTTACCACCTACCGCACCACAAAGAGCATCACAGATTGCAGATTTTGCAGTACCAGGTGTTCCCAACATGAACAACATTTCTCTTGCCAATAATGCTGTCAACATGCCACGAATTAAATCTTGGCGTTCTTTGAATTTCTTACCCAATGCTTCTGCAATTGCTTTGATTTTGTTTTCTTTCTTAGACATAATGTGTCTCCTTTTATTTTGTGTGAAGGCTTGAGTTTGCTTTAATAATGTCTTGAACGTAGTTAACTTCTCCGTTTGAGTTTATTGTTGCAGATGTATCTGCAATTTGTCCAAGTTGTTCCATGTTAACTGGTTCGGTCTCATCAATCATCTCAATGAGATGAAGTCGTACTTCTGTTTCTTTCTTCTCATTTTTAAGATGTTGAAGTTGATCATCCGTTAAATGACAATGACCATCTGTGATGAATACAATATCTGCAGGTTTCAACGTCGGTTGCTCTTTTCTGATTTCAAATGCATCAACCAACGGTTCGTAGTATTCTGTCCCTCCTCCTGAAAAGAAAGTTATCATATCCATTTTATCCTGAATGGTCATTGTCTCGTCTTTTGTCCACGCCCGCTTCCATTTCACCTGTGTGTCAAAATAGATAACAGCAAACCCACGTTTCTGTTTTTCAGCCAAAATTGACAGTGCCAAAACAACTGACTTAGACCATTCTTCATTGGTTGGTGATCCACCGTACCGCATCGATCCACTTACATCAACACAACAAATAATTGGACCATGACCTGCTCTTTCCTCTCCTTTCAAATTGTAGTTAAGAAGATTGTTTTCGTGCATATCTTTCATGAACAATAACGGTTGACGTTTGAATTTCAGTAACTCATTAGGTAGTGCACGAGAAATGTCGTTACCAATTGTGATGTCAACAATTTCATCATAACCATGAGTAGGATTCTGATCCACTGCAGTTTGAACAATGTTTTTGAATCTACCAACAAGATCTGCAATCCGTTTGAAGATTTTATTATTCAAAAGAGTTTGAGCAAGTTTGAATTTCTCTTCATGTGGTAGACGTTCCAATTCACCTGACGATGCACCTGCAAAAATACCTAGAGCATCTTGTGCCTCTTCTGCCTTTTCTTGTGCCTTCTTCATTTTGTTTCTTGCAGCAATTCTAAAACGTTGGCGATTTTTTGATCTTTCATCCTCATTATCGCCATCCTCAGATTTTTCACGACGTAGTAACTCATTCAAAAATTGTGGTCCAATTTCTGCCGTTGCAATTGCTGAAGATACTGTGTCAACCAAAGTATGTGATCTAAGATCTTTGTACTCGTGTAGACTCATCATCTCTTCAATCAATTCCCTTTGAGTACTTGGACCAGACTCGTTTACGTTTGGCTCCATTTTATAAAATGAATTGAAAATGTCGTTCGTAAAATCAAGAGACATGTTTTCGTCATAGTCATCATCTTCTGTTTGTGTAAGTTCTCGTACCTTACTCGAGCTTGAAACTATTTCCTTGAAAGTAAGTTTATCGTACGAGTCCTGATCGATGACATTATTTGGTGGTTTAGAAATTTTGAGTTTCATTTTTTTTCTCCTTATCGGTGAGATTCTAAGCCGTAACCACCTGCTGGATCCATTTGACATTCTTGTTCTTGTTCTATCATTTGTACCCACGTTTTACAGAGTAAAGCGTTTCGTAAATCTCTGAAAAATTCTCCTTCAACTCTTGACCAAGTCCCATCATCAGAATCCAGATAACCTGAAGAAGCCTCAGTAACACCATTCGGTAAACACAATTTACATTCTATTTCTATACCCCACGTGCAATCATAGAAACTTACTTCAAGTAGATTCGGTTCGTACTCTTCATAACCAGTTTCTTCACATTGACCTATGATACTATCACCAGCATAAAAAGAACATTTGCCTCTTTCATAATGAGTTGGATCAGCCTTGTTGTACGTACCGCTTGATGTTGTACCATTCTCTCTTATTCTACGTATCAATAGTCTAATAAGATCTTTTTGTAGTAATTCAAGTTTCATTTTATTCTCCTTACCATCCGTTTGGTGAATTTTCTTCGCTTGTATCTGCACTACAATCGTTGTAACCTTCTTCCGTTTCATATTTCTCTGCACACTCATCTGAACAGCATCTGCCCATGTATCCATTTGCTACAAATATTTGTTTTTCACAAATGATACATCTCTTTTTAGGCTGACCAAAATCAAATCTGTCAATTCCATATCTTGAAACCTTACCAACATCATTTTTTATTCTAACAATACCTTTCATGGGAATGTTTTCAACCTCGTATGATTTTCCTACTGTGATATTTGTTGCACCGTCGTTACACATACACACAATACCGTACATCACACCTTTACAATCAACACAAACGTGACCATCTCGAAAACAGTATCTACCTTCTCCGTTTTCAAATTTTTTGTTACATGCTAAACATTTCATTTTTAGTCCTCCTCACTGTCATCGATGTAATCCATAGATACACAAATTAAATTATCGTAATCACCGCTCATTGCCTTCTTCTTGTATTCGTCTATTACAGCCTTAGAATTACCAGCACGTTGTAATCCTCTTATCACCGCACCCATAATTGCAAATGCATTGCCATCGATACCAACCAAAGACATCTTTGCTTTTTTAAGTTCTTTCATTTTTTCTCCTTTGTTTTCTATATTCACGTAAACCTTCAACATCGTCTACAAATAATAATTCATCTTCAGTCCACGTCTCTTCTCCACCGTATGGTCCCGGTCCTTCCAACGTGACGACTGAATAAAAAATATTCATATACACCTCGTTCTATTATTCGTCTTTGTTTTCAAACCTAACAGCCTGGGAACGATTTTTTGTGTAGCCTATGGTATGGTCAAGACAATCATCGCAAATAGTTTCGTATTTATCGTCCTTAATCCTTGAGAATCTTATAACGTGTTCGCTACCACACTTCCTACAGGGTCTACTATCCTCGCCAGTTATTCCGTATTTTTTGTGTAGTTTGTCCAAAAGATTTTTCATGTTAACTCCTAATTAAATATAGCGATCTTCATAATGGTTAGTAGAACCAAGTCTTTCAACTTTACGAAAAATTAAAGCCTTTTTCTTACCTCTCCTTTTTGTTCTAAATGTTATTTTTTGTTTTTCCCCAAACTCTTTATTCCTGACGACGTCGCCTACTTCAAATTTGAATTTCATTAGTATCTCCTTAATAAAGTGGTGCGTGCCAATATTTTCCACATCTTTGCTTTTTTAAGTTCGCCCATTGTTTTCCTTTCATTTATGAATTGTAATTAAACCTATACGTTCATCGTTTACGTCAAATAACTCTTGTTGAGTTATTGAACCATCGTCATGAATTTGAATTGCAATCTCTTCAAGTATTCTTGCAATCTCAAATACTTCTTTCTCGTCCTTGCACGACTCCTTATCATGCGTGTCCAAAATAATTGAAACAATCATTTTAACATCTCCTTAAATTGTTTTCTCTAAAATTAAAGCGGGCCATCCTTGGCCCTTTAACTTCACACAGGAGACTGCATCATGCAGTTTTCCATTTTAAACACCACATGCAATATCGTCTGCTAATCTACCAATGGGATCTCGTATTCCCATCTCGTTCATCATGAATTCTTTTATCTCGGGATTGAAAGATAAAATACTGTCTGCAATTTCATAAGCCATCGAACCTTCGTCTATTTCTTCACCACCACTTGCAGCCATATCCTGTCGACACTCGATAAAACCCTGATGTTGATCTTTTGCAAATTCATAGTACTCTTTTCTTGTTGTTACTTTGTATTCCATGTTTCACCTCATTATTTTGTTTTGTTGAAAAAACCAATTGACAATGTTGGATGATCTTGATGCTTCACATCATTATGTACTGTCACCGAATGTGTTTTGAATGCCCACATCTTATGAACCGTTGCATTAAGCATTGATGTAATCTCACCAGACTCGTTTACAATTTTCTCTGCAATTTGATGTAGTCTCTCTGTTTGCTTTGTAAACATATCCTTTGAAAGCTTAACACCAGCCTTGCACGCTTTAAATCTTAATGTGATTCTATTGTCTTTGTTTTCAAAAACAACCAAACCAAAACCTTCAGCCATTTTTATCATTTTATTTTTGCTTAACATACCTTCTCCTATCGATAACATAGTTTCATTAATTGAATGACGGATGCAATCTTATCCTCGTCACGTATTGTTATCTTACCGTCATTGTCTACCCATACGTTAACCCTATTTTCTTCCCGTACTCTTAACATGCTATTTGCAGGTACACGTATGAATATCTTAAAACCAGGTGAACATGGACACGTTGTACAACCACAATGTTTTGACCAAGAAAACTCAACTTCAAGATCATATTGTTCTGAAAATATTTTCCTTACGTTGTCTCTCATTTCCTCACCGTATGGATTTAATTTAGGTGTGACGTTTCGTCTGTTAACAATCACCTGATCAGAAAGTGCAGGTTTGCCTATTGTTTTATTTGCCTCGTCTGCAAAATGATCCGAACTTGAATAAAGTCCACCAATTCTTATTCGTGACATTTTCTTTGCGTTATTGTTTTTCATAATGTATCTCCTTGTGTGTGTGTGAAA
>Ga0180433_10000324_pt1 | contig 82783 bp, 88 predicted proteins | sample SS_ome_8_FD_132980 | JGI IMG/M metagenome (GOLD analysis project Ga0180433, IMG submission 132980) | Hypersaline lake sediment archaeal communities from the Salton Sea, California, USA - SS_1_D_1 metaG | ecosystem: Environmental > Aquatic > Non-marine Saline and Alkaline > Hypersaline >...
GAAGGAGGAAGACGATGAAGAGAGCGCTTTCCGTGGCAACGGTGACCGCCCTGTCGCTCCTTTTCTGCCTGTTCGTGGGCTACGCACAGGAGGAAGGCGCAATGGCGGTCTCCGAGCTTCTCGAACAGGAACTGGCGGCGATGGAGTCGGCCTTCGGCGGCCTCCAAGCCTTCATGGGGGAACTGATCGGTGAGGTCAAGGGGAACATGGCCGACATCGACGGGTTCAACGCGAAGCTCGACGACTACCGAGACATCGTCGAGGCCGTCTCCCTCGAGATCAAGGAAGCCGAAGGGAAGATCATCGGCCTTCGCGCCGACGTCGATGCCCTCGGCGAGACGCAGCAGGAGCTGATGGTTCGCGTCGTCGCGCTGGAAGCGGGGTTGTCCGAACTCGCCGCGTTCTGCGATGAATTGAAGGCGCGTCTCGACGTCGCGGTCGCCGATCTCGGCGTGCTCCGCGCCGACTTCGACGCGCTCGCTGCGGACTACGCCGCATTCGAAGAGGCGACCGAGGCCTTCCAGATCGCGATCTACGCCGACCTCGCCGCTTTGCGGGACGGCGTCTACGGCGACCTGAACGCGCTTCGCGACGGCATCTACGCCGACCTGATGCACTTCGAAGAGACGTTCACCGCCGACCTGACACTCGTCGAGTCGCGCGTTGAGGACCTCTCCCTGCGCGTCCTCGCGCTGGAGGAGGAGGATGTCGGCACGTTCAAGAAGAAGGTCATTGAGCTCGAACGATCGATGGCCGCCCTCGCGATCCGCGTCGACAACAACCGCGCCAAGCTCGAGGGCTTCGACTACGCGATCGCCGCGATCGCCGAGGAGATGGCCGCGACGCGCGAGGGGATCCTGCAATCGAACCAGGCGCTCCTCGCCGAGTTCGACGCCCGCCTGATCGCGCTGGAGGAGGGAACCGATCTGCAGAGCCAGATCGACACGATCATGTTCATCTCGATCGTCGCGCTCCTCGCCGGCGTCGGCGCCCTGATTTGGGGCTTCCTCGGGAACGGATAATCACGAACAACGAGAGGTGAGGGGAACCGGCCTCGCGAGAGGGGCATGATCTGCCCCTCTCGTTCCTTTTTGCACCGGGATGTAACAGAAGTTATATTGGTAAACCGTCCGGGGGGACACAAGATGAGGGAACTCGGGGAGCGCCTTCGTGGCTTCCGTCTAGAGAACGGGTGGAGCAAGCGCACCGTCGCCAGACGGCTCGGTGTGTCTACGCCCTCGATCATGCGTTGGGAACAGGGCGCCGCCGAACCCAACGACTACAACCGCTACAAGATCGAGCGCCTCCTCGCCGAAGCCGTTCCGTCGTCGCACGCCCCGTCTCGAAGATCGCAGCATCCCGCCCGCATCACGTCCTCGCTATCGCCGCAAACGGAGAACGGCTCGAGATGACGAAGATCAACAAGGTCGAACTCGACGGCTTCAAGTCGTTCCGCAAACGTCTGTCGGTTCCCTTCTTCGCGGGGGTTACCGCGGTCGTCGGCGAGAACGGGTCGGGCAAGTCGAACCTGTTCGACGCAGTCAGCTTCGTGATGGGGCGCAGGTCGTCCCAGCTCCGTGCCGATCGCCTCGAGCAGCTGATCTTCAACGGCGGCGAGCGCTACAAACCGGCCGACTCCGCCCAGGTCGTCCTGACACTCGACAACGCGGACGGCGCGTTCGACCGGTTCCTCGACAACGGCCAGCCAACACCCGAGGTTACCATCGGACGGCGGATCACGCGGAAGAGTTCGACCTATACGTTCATGGGCAAGGCCTGCCCTCGCGGTGCCCTCGATGAGATCCTCGAGACGGCGAAGATCGACCCGGACGGTCAGCAGTTGATCGCGCAGGGGCGGATCACCGACATCATCCGGCGCAGCCCCGTCCGCCGCCGCGAGATCCTCGACGAGATCAGCGGCATCGCCGCCTACGACGACAAGCGCAAGAAGGCGATCGGTGAGCTGAAGGACGTCAAATCGAAGCTCAACACGCACCGCGTCATCCTCGCCGAGCGTCGACGCCGGCTCCTCGGCCTCCAGAAGGAGCGCGACGCCGCCCTCGAGTATCAGACGATCACCGAGGATCAGGAACGCCTGCGTCGGTCGATCCTGTTCAAGCAGCGGGAGAAGGTACTGGAACGCCTCCACAAGGCGCAGACCGAGCGCCAGGGGATGGACGAGCAAATCGCCACGCTCGAGAAGGACGTCGAGCGGCTCGATCAGGAAGTCGAGAACAAGGAGTGGGAGCTCGAGGGGATGCAGGACGACCTCTCCGGCGACGGCCAGATCCAGCTGATCAAGGAGGTCGAACGCCTCCGATCGGAGCTCCTCCACCGCCAGGGCGAGATCAGCTTCAAGCGGCAGCAGATGAAGAATCTGCAGGAGATGATCGACGAGATCGCCCGGATGAAGGCGGCTGAGCCGGCTCAGTCCGCCGGCGGCCGGCAGCGCACGAACCCCGCGGTGCAGGCGCTCCTCGAGCGGAAGCGGGGCGGCGTCTACGGAACGATCTCGTCCCTGGGGACACCGAAGGCGAAGTTCGAGACGGCATTCGAGACGGCGGCCGGCGGGAACTTGAACGACCTCGTCGTCGACTCGCGCGAGACGGCCATTGACTGCATCAACCACCTGAAGGAGAAGAAGCTCGGCCGGGCTCGGATCCTCCCGCTGAGACGCCTCGTCACCGCCCGCAAGAGCCTCGCGTCGGCGGAGGCACTGAAGCTCGACGGGGTGATCGACTACGCGATCAATCTGGTCGAGTTCGACGACAAGTACCGCCGCGCGTTCGAGTACGTCCTCGGAGACACTGTCGTTGCCGAGAACCTCGAAGCGGTGAAGGGCGTCGACGGTGTTCGCGTCGTCACCCTCGACGGCGACCTGCTGAGCAAGGGCGGTGCACTGACGGGTGGATGGCGGCCGTCGCGACGAGGCAGCGAGGCCGCCAAGCCGAAGGACGCGTCGTTCGACGTCGCCCGACGCCGCCAGCAGATCAGCAACACTCGTCGTGAGATCGAGGAACTCGAACAGGAGATCGGCGACCTGACGAACCGGCTCGAGGAGAAGGAGCGCGAGCTCGCCGGCGCCCAGCAGAGCAAGGATCGCGCCAAGGGAGAGGCCTCCAGCCGTAGCGACGAGCTCCACGCCCTGCGCGAGAAGCGCCGGGAGACCTATCAAAGCCTGGAGAACCTGCGGCGGGCGCTGTCGCGCTACGAGCGGCAGGAGGCCGAAGCCCAGGCCGAGATCGAGGCGCTCGGCAAGATCGATGGCGAGGCGGACCAGGACCTCATCGACGTTCCGTTGAAAGAACTCGAACGGCGGATCGAGGGGAACGCGCGCCGACTCCGACGACTGGAGCCGGTCAACATGCGGGCGATCGACGACTACGCCGCGGCGGAGGAAGACTACAACCTGTTCCGCGAGCGGGTCGACGCGTTGGAGGCGGAGAAGCGCGAGATCGAGCGCCTGATCGGCGAGATCGAAGAGCGTAAACGCGGCCGGTTCCTCGAGGTCCTCGGCGCAGTCGACGTGCAATTCCAGCGCATCTTCGCCGATCTGTTCGAGGGGGGAAGCGCGTCGCTCGAGTTGGAGACCGAGGGAGACATCTCGTCGGGGCTCCTGATCAAGGCGCACCCGCCGGACAAGGAGCCGCACTTGATCGACGCCCTCTCCGGAGGGGAGCAGACGCTCCTCGCGATTGCTTTCATCTTCGCCCTCCAGGAGTACCAGGAAGCGCCGCTGTTCGTCCTCGACGAGGTTGACGCCGCCCTCGATCTGATGAACACGACACGCCTCGCCAAGATGCTGCAGCAGTATGCCAAGCGTGTTCAGGTGATCGTTGTCTCGCACAACGAGGAAACAGTTCGTCACGCCGACCGAGCGTACGGCGTGACAATCAAGAATGGGGTTTCAGAGATCCTGGCCCTGAAGCTGAACTAGGAAGGAGCGCGAGAGCGTGGCCGAGATTCGCGTGGCCGAGATTCCGGTCGAAGATCTCGTCGGCGAGAGCTGGCAGGGTGTTCTGTCCCGACTGACCGAGGACATGGACCCCTGGGCGATCGACGTCACCGAGCTGGCGCACCGCTTCCGCGCCTATCTCAGCGCTCTGCAGGACATGCGCTTCGAGATCCCGGGGCGGATGGTCGTTGCCTGCTCCGTTCTCCTGCGTATCAAGTCGGACGACCTCCTCGCGTCGCAACGCCCGACGCCGCGGGACGAACTAATCGACGAGGTCGACGAGGCGATCGAAGAGGAGATCGACACCTGGATCGATCCCGGAGATCCCGAAGGGTTCCAGATTCCCATCCTTCGACGGCCGCATCGCCAGGTGACGCTCTTCGACCTCACCAAGGCGTTGGCGGGTGAATGAAGGTGAATCGCCGTCGCGCCGAGCGGCTGATCGGGCGCGTCGAGATCGACGACGAGGATCCGTTCGAGAACTTCGAGATCGGTGGAACGGACTTCGGAGATCGTCTGTCGGCGTTGTTCGAACGGATCGTCAACCACCTCAAGGGGAGCCGGGTGCTCAGTTTCTTCCGTCTTCTCGACCGCGGGGACAAGGATGAACGGGTCCGTCGGTTCTTCGAGATCCTCCACCTCGCCGCCGAGGGGCAGATCTCCTGCAGCCAAGATGAGTTCCTCGGAGACATCCTGATCCGCCTCGAGCAGGAAGCCTAGCTTGCCTCCCGCCTCTCGCGACCGACGGGACACGGGACAGGCAGAAGGACACGCAGCATGACCGATCGCGGGAACGACCTCGCCCTCGTCGAAGCCGCCCTGTTTCTCGCCTCGCAGCCCCTGACCCGGCGCGCCCTGGCGAAGATCCTCGGAGACGTCCAGCTCGCCTACGTCGACCAGCTTCTGGAGGACCTGACGAGCGCGTACGAGACCTCGACACGCGGGATCGAACTCGCCGTCGAAGGAGGCGCGGCGATGCTCCGCGTCAAGCGCGACTACATCGATCGCGTCGCCCATCTGGCCCCACAGCAGGACATCCCGCGTCCCGTCCTGCGCACGCTCGCCGTCGTCGCCTACAACCACCCGATGACTCAGGCCGATCTCGTCCGGGTACGCGGAAACAAGGCGTATGGGCACGTGCAGGACCTGCTCGAACGGGAGCTCGTCCGCGCCGAACCGCAGGGGCGTACGCTCCTCCTCCACGTTACCTCCGAGTTCCTCCGTCACTTCGGGCTGAGCACGGTCGAGGAGTTCCGCTTCCACGCACCGCCTCCGGAGGAGTTCGACCCACCGGCCGACGTCCCGGCCGACGAAGACGACAGCACACCGCATCCGGAGGCGCCCGCCGAGGAGGCGCGCGCAGAGACTCCCCTGACAGGCGAAGAGATGCTACAATCCGAGGACGCGGATTCAGGAGGTAGCTGATGGAGAAGTGGGAGTGCACGGTTTGCGGATACATCTATGACCCCGCCGTCGGAGATCCGACGACCGGCGTCCCCGCCGATACGGCGTTCGGCGACTTGCCCGACGGTTGGACCTGCCCCGACTGCGGAGCCGGCATCGAGCTGTTCGAGCAAATCTAGACAGACTTCTCGCCCGTCTCGACCGTTCTCGCGGATCGGATCCGCGTCTCTTGAACAAACCCGACCGATCTGGTAGGGTTTTCACGGTGATCCCGATGCCCGAGACAATCTACCTGGACAACAGCGCGACATCGCCCGTCGCAGAGGACGTCGTGGCCGCGATGCTCCCTCACTTCCGCGAGGGCTACGCCAACCCATCGAGCCTGCACGCGCTCGGGCGAGCGGCGCGTCGAACCGTCGACGAGGCTCGCGCCGCAATCGCCGACCGGCTCGGCGCCGCGCCGGACGAGATCGTGTTCACCGCCGGAGCGACCGAAGCCGACAACCTGGCCCTCGTCGGGGCCGCGCACGCCTTCCCCGAGAAGAGACACCTGATCGTCTCGCCGATCGAGCACCACGCAGTTCTGCACAGCGCGGACTGGCTCGAGAAGCGCGGCTTCGCGGTGACCCGTCTCGAGGTCGACGAGACCGGACGGGTCGACCCCGCCGCCGTCGCCGAGGCGATCCGGGAGGAGACGCTCCTTGTCTCGGTGATGGCGGGGAACAACGAGATCGGCACCCTCGAACCGATCGACGAGATCGGCGCGATCTGCCGCGCACGCGACGTTCTCTTCCACACCGACGCGGTCCAGGCGTACGGGAAGATTCCACTCTCGCTCGAGATGGTCGACCTGCTCTCCGTCTCCGCCCACAAGCTCCACGGTCCGAAGGGCGTCGGCTTCCTCTACGTGCGCAACGGCGTCCGCCTCGCCCCGATTCTGCACGGAGGGGGACACGAGCACGGTCGACGGAGCGGGACCGAGAACGTGCCCGGCATCGTCGGGCTGGCGGCGGCAACGCGGCTCGCGTTCGACGAACTCGATGCGGTCTCGTCGCGGATGCGCCGATTCCGCGAGCGGTTGATCGACGAGGTCCTCCGGATCCCGGGCACGCGCCTGAACGGCCACCGCACCGCATCCCTCCCCCACATCGCCAACTTCAGCTTCCAAGGGATCGAGGGGGAGAGCCTGATCATGAAGCTCGACGAGCACGGAATCGCCGCGTCGACCGGCTCCGCCTGCTCGTCGCCGAACCTCGAGCCGAGCCACGTCCTCGTCGCCATCGGCGTCCCCCTATCGATGGCCCACGGAAGCCTCCGCGTCAGCACCGGACGACAGACGACCGACTCCGAGATCGACACGTTCCTCGAGGTCCTCCCGGGCGTCGTCGAGGAGCTTCGCGCGATCTCCCCATTCAAGGTAGGTGACTAACGTGTACACCGAACGCGTGATCGAACACTTCCGAGAGCCCCACAACATGGGGAAGCTCGCCGACTACTCCGCGATCGGCAAGGTCGGCAACATCGTCTGCGGCGACGTGATGTGGCTGTACATCAAGGTCGAGCCGGACGACGAGGGACGCGAGATCATCCGCGACATCTCGTGGGAGACGTTCGGATGCACCGCGGCGATCGCGACATCGTCGATGGTCTCCGACTTGGCGAAGGGGAAGACCCTCGACGAGGCGATTGCCATCACCAACCAGGACGTCGCCGGAGAGCTCGGCGGGCTCCCGCCCGTCAAGATGCACTGCTCGGCACTCGCCGCCGACGCCCTCAACGAGGCAATCTTCGCCTACCTCAACGAGCACGGCCGCGACATCCCCGAGTCGCTCGCGAAACGACACGAGCGCATCGAGAAGGAGGTCGCCCAGCTCGAGAAGCGGTATCAGGCGTTCCTCGAACGCGAACCGGACGCCGTCGGAGCGGCCGGGCCGACCGAAGACTCGTGCAGCTGACGAAGAAGGCGAGCTACGGGCTGATCGCGACGTTCGAGCTCGCCCGATCGCCGGACGCGAAGCCGGTCTCGGCGGGGGCAATCGCCGAACGCTACGGGCTTCCCGCTCCGTTCGTGGAGAAGATCCTCCATCGGCTGAAGCAGTCCGGGCTGATCGTCTCGACGCAGGGCCGCGGAGGCGGGTACACGCTGGCGGAGGACCCGGGGCGGATCTCGGTCCGGCGCGTGCTGGAGTCCCTCGACGAATCGCTCGACCTTGTCGGGTGCCTCGGCGCAGACGCCTGCTGTGAACTGACCGACGTCTGTCCGACCAAACCCGCCTGGGGGATGATCAACCGTCGGTTCCACGCCCTCCTCGACTCGCTCTCGCTCGATGACCTCCGTCGCTCCGACGAGCCGGCGCCGGACGCCCCTTCTTAGATCTCCGGCGCAGCGGAAGCACCCTTCCGAAGGGCGGTCGCGCCGTACGTGATGTACATCACCGACGCACGTCGGGGGTTTCGTGTATAGTTCGGTCACTGAGGAAGAAGAACCCCCTCATCTTTTTCACCACCCGGAGAGGGCGGCCGAGCTGCAAAGCGAGGCCGCCCTTCACATTCCCTATCCCGCCGCTCCCCAGAGGAGCGCACGGTTCACGACGTAGACGCCGATCAAGAGAAGCGGGAACAGGACCGCGAGGGAGAGGATGACCGGGTAGACCTGGAACAAGCCTCCGCGCCTTCGCCCCGGCCAGTCGAACCCATCGGCGAGTAGGTACGACGCGGGCGAGCGGGCGAATCGCCACTGCCCTTCGCTCCGCTCAACGTGCCGGATCACCGCCGCGAATGGGGATCGGTCCTTCTCCCGCCGCCGGATCCCGACGAAGACGCCGACGAGGAGGACCACGTACGCGATCAGCAAGGGCGACTCGCCGACGATCGCGATCCCGTTGAATCCGACGTGCAGCCCGATCGCGAGTGCAAGACTTCCCGCAACCCACGCCGCCCGCCTGGCCCCGCGCGCGAAGAACGCGAACCCGAGGAGCAAGCCGGCGATCGCGTTGAACAGGATGTGCCCGGGGAGGGCGCGCGCGAGCGTGATCCCGCGGAAGACCTCGTTGAACCGGCTGACATCCCCCGCGATCCAGGACGGGTACGAGGCGCTGAAGATGTACCAGAAGTCCTCGTAGATCCCGAATCCGACGCCGAGAACGCCCGCGTAGATCGCCAGATCGAACGGCTCAGCGACATTCGGGAAGCGGTAGCGCGAGATCGTCAGAAGCGCAACGAGAAGCTTCGCTCCCTCTTCGATCGCCGCCGCACCGAACAGCGCGAGGGCGGACGACTCGATCGAAGGGAGCGGAACGACCCGGCGCACCGCCACCACCGGGATGACGGCGATCATCCCGCCGACGAACGCGAGCACCGTCGGCACCGACGGGACCCGACGGAACGGATGGCTTCGGTAGAGCGCGTAGATATAGACGAGCGAGAGGCCGGCCGACAGGTAGACGCTCTGCAGGAAGAGGCTCACGCCGTCACCGTTCTCCCCTCGTGATCGCTCGGGCCTGCACTTCCCTAGAGGAAGTTGGCGATGTAGTGGTAGTAGAAGTAGAAGACGGGCAGCGCGAACAGGAGCCCGTCGATCCGATCGATCGCGCCCCCGTGCCCGGGGAGGAAGGTTCCCGAGTCCTTCACCCCGGCGGCACGCTTCAGCTTCGACGCGAAGACGTCGCCGAGTTGCACGGCCCAGCCGACCAGGAAGACGGAGACGAACAGATGCGGAAACCCGCCACCGAACGCCAGCGACCGCCAGACCGGCGACAGGGACGCGCCGATCAAGCCTCCGACCGTCGCCAACCCGAACCCGCCGACGATCCCTTCCCACGTCTTGCTCGGGCTGATCGACGGAAACGCCTTGTGGCGCCCAATCGCGCTACCGACCAGGTACGCTCCGCTGTCGTATCCCCACGCCATCAACAGGACGACCAGCGCGTTGACCGCGCCGACGTGCGGCGACTGCCCGGCCGCGCCAACGTAGATCAGGTAGAAGTACTGCAAGAGCCACGGAATGTAGAGGAGCCCGAACACGCCCGCCGCCGCGTGGAACAGGCCGAGACGATGCGGAAGGTCGCGCAGATGGCGAAGGACCTGGTACGCGATGGCGAACAGCAGAACGACCTCCGCGTATCGACCGTCGAACGCGATGTAGCTGAAGACCATCAGCGGGATCCAGACGAGGAACTCGGGCGCCGCCAGCTCGATGTCGAGCCGCTTCACCAGCTGGAGGTACTCGACTCCGGCGAGGTACGCGACGGCGAGGATCACGAACCCGGCGATCCACTGCACGTCGAACCGTGCCCCGACGTACAGAACGCCGAACACGAACCCACCGGCGGCGACCGCGCTGGCACAGCGCTTGACCAGGTTCACGCGTCCTCCCCTCGCATCCCGCCGTACCGACGGTCTCGACGCTGATACGCGTCGATCGCGCGGACGAGATCCGCCGGCGCGAAGTCGGGCCAGAGCGTCTCCGTGAAGTAGAGCTCGGCGTACGCCGACTGCCAAAGGAGGAAGTTCGACAGACGCATCTCGCCGCTCGTCCGGATCACGAGATCCGGGTCCGGAATCCCCGCGGTCTGAAGGCGCGCGGCGACCGCGTCAGCGTCGATCGCGCTCGGCGCCAGGTGTCCAGCCGCCGCATCCTCGGCGATCCGGACGCACGCACGGACGAGATCCTGGCGCCCGCCGTAGTTCAGCGCGACCGTCACGTGCATCGCGTCCCCGGCCGCCGTCTCGCGAACGACGCGGCGCACCGTCTCCTGAAGCGGCTGTGGAAGCGCGTCGACGTCGCCGGCGACCCGAAGCCGGATCCCCGCCTCGACGAACTCCGCGCCCTGGTCTTCGATGAACTGCTGGAGGAGATCCATCAGGAAATCGACCTCGGTCCGCGGTCGGGTCCAGTTCTCCGAGGAGAACGCGAACAGGGTCAAGTGGCGCAGGCCGATCCGGTCGCCCGCGAATCGCACGATCCGCTCGGCTGCGTCCGCTCCCGCCCGATGACCGGCCGTGCGCGGGAGCCCGCGCGCGACCGCCCAGCGGCCGTTTCCGTCCATGATCAGAGCGACGTGCTCCGGCAGCCGTTCCCGCTTGATCCGCTCCAGGAGCGTCATCCCGTCTCCTCCAGCCACCGTCGCGCCTCCGCGACGACGGTCAGCGATCCCGCCACGACCCAGACATCCTCCGGCGCCCCTTCGCCGAGCGCGTCGGCGAGGACTCCTTCCACGGAATCATAACACGTGAACGGGATTCCGAGCGCCCTCGCGATCGCGGCGAGTCGATCGACCGACAGCGCCCGCGGGCTCGCCGATCGGGTCAGGATCACGCGCCCGAAGTGCGGCGCCAGTGCACGGAGCATCCCCGAGACATCCTTGTCGGCGAGCGCGGCGAAGACGAGGACACTGCCCGCCGGATCGGGAACTCGGTGCGCGATGTCCGCAGCGAGGGCGATCGCCCCCGCGACGTTGTGCGCTCCCTCGAGGATCACGGTCGGCGCGGTCCGAACGATCTCGAATCGCCCCGGCCACGAGACCGTCCGCAGCCCGTCCTCCACCGCGCGCGAGGGAAGATCCACGCCCCAATCGCGGAGGAGCTGGACCGCCCGCAAGACCATCCGCAGGTTGCCGGCCTGGTAGCCACCGAGGAGCGGAAGGTCGATCGCCTCCGGGAGGCCGTCACCGCCGACACGGTAGCGGCAGACGCCGTCGATCTCGGAGACTCGCTCGAGGCTCACCCCATCGCACAAAACGAACTCTGCGCCGACCGCTTCGCACTCCCGCCGAGCGATCGCCAGCGGTCCTTTCACGAGCGGTCCGACGAGAAGCGGAACCCCCGCCTTGGCGATCCCGACCTTCTCCCACGCGATCGCCTCCACCGAGTCGCCGAGAAGCGCGGTGTGATCGAGGTCGACGTTCGTCAGGATCGTCAGGATCGGGCGAACGAGGTTCGTCGCGTCGAATCGGCCGCCGAGCCCAACCTCGACGACGGCGACGTCGACGGCGTGTCGGGCGAACGCATCGAGGGTGAGCGCCGTGATCGCCTCAAACTGGGCCGGCCGATCCTCCATCGACGCGAGGAGGGGGGCGAGACGCTCGACCCCGGCCGCCCACTCGTCCTCGCTCAACCACGCCCCGTCGACGACGACCCGATCGCGGAAGTCGACGACCTGCGGCGACGTGAACCGTCCGACGGAACGGCCGGCGCAGCGAAGGACGGCGTCGAGCATCGCCACGACCGAGCCCTTCCCGTTCGTCCCGGCGACGTGGACCGCCGGGTACGCACGCTCGGGATGACCGAGTCCGTCGAGGAGGCGGCCGACCCGATCGAGTCCGGGCTTGACCTCAAGCGTCGGAAGGCGATCGAGAACGGCGCGCGCCGACGCGTAGTCCATTACCCCTCGAGCGACGCCAGGCTCGCCTTCAGGCGCTCGCACGTCTGCGAGAACTCGTCGAGCTTCGCCCGCTCCTTGTCGACGACGTCGGCCGGTGCTCGGGACGTGAACTGCTCGTTCCGAAGCTTCGCCTCGGCGCTCGCGCGTTCTTTCTCCGCCTCCCGGAGCGCCTTGCCGAGACGTTCTCGTTCGGCGTCGAGATCGATCAGATCCGCAAGGGGGACGTAGATCTCGAACTCGGGGAAGACCTTGCGTGCCGCGCCGGCCGGCGGTTCGAACCCGTCCCCGGCGACGACCTGCCACGGTTCGGATCCGGTGAGCGCCTGCAGCGCCGCGTCGACTTCCCGCAACGTGACCGCAACCGTCTCCGACTCGCTCCGCACCGTCACCGACACCCGCGCCTTCGCCGGCACGTTCACGTCCGCGCGCACCGTGCGCACGCCGGATGCCGCGCTCTTGACGATCGCCATCTTCCGCTCGGCGTCCTCGTCAACGTGAGCCGCGTCCGCTTCCGGAAGCGCCGCCAGGGAGATGGACTCCGCGTCCCCGTCGAGGGCCCGCCAGAGTTCCTCGGTGATGAACGGCACGAACGCGTGGAGAAGACGGGTCACCGAGCGAAGGAGATGGAGAAGCACGCCTTTGACCGCGACGTCCGCGCTCTTCTGAAGCCGCGGCTTCGCCATCTCGAGATACCAGTCGCAGACGTCGTGCCACGTGAACTCGTAGAGCGTCTCGGCGGCGAGGTTGAAGTTGTAGGCTTCGAGGTGCTCGCGCACCTGGGCGGTCGTCGCGGCAAGTCGAGACAGGATGTACCGATCTTCGATCTCGGTCACCGTCTCAGGCAGGCCGGGACGATCCTCGCCGAGCTGCATCTGCACGAACCGCGACAGGTTCCAGATCTTGTTGAGGAAGTTGCGCGCGTCGTCGAGCTGCGTCGATGGGCTGCGCATCGTACGTCCCTTCGGCGTCGATCGCGCCATCGCGAACCGCAGCGCGTCGGCTCCGTACTCGCCCATCAACTCCATCGGATCGACCGTGTTCCCCTTCGACTTCGACATCTTCTGACCGCGCGGGTCGACGATCAGCGGAGTGATGTAGACCGTCTCGAACGGGATGTCGTCCTTGAAGTGCAGCGAGGCCATGATCATCCGAGCGACCCAGAAGAAGAGGATGTCGAACGCCGTCACCAGGAACGAGGTCGGGAAGTACGTCTCCTGGTCGCTCGACTCCTCCGGCCAGCCCATGATCGAGAACGGCCACAGCCACGACGAGAACCACGTGTCGAGCACGTCCTCGTCCTGCCGTAGCTCCACGTCCTCGCCGTAGTGGGCGCGCGCCTTCGCCGCCGCCTCGGCCTCATCGTGCGCGACGAACAGCTCGTCGTCCGGGCCATACCAGACGGGAATCCGATGTCCCCACCAGAGCTGACGCGAGATGCACCAGTCGCGGATCTCGGTCAGCCAGTCGGTGTACACCTTGCTCCAGCGGTCGGGGACGAACCGGACGCGTCCGTCGCGGACGACATCGATCGCTCGATCGGCGAGCGTTCGCATCCGGACGAACCACTGGGTCGAGATGAGCGGCTCGACCGCCGTGTGACAGCGCTCACAATGGCCGACCGCGTGTCGATACGGCTCGACCTTCTCGAGGAGTCCGTCGGCCTTCAATCGCTCGACGACGGCCTCCCGGGCCGTCTCCCGATCCATCCCGGCGAACGGCCCACCGTTGTCGTTGATCGTTCCATCGGCGTTCAGGATGTTGACCGACTCCAGATCGTGTTCCCGGCCGATCTCGAAGTCGACCGGATCGTGCGCCGGCGTCACCTTGAGCGTCCCCGTGCCGACCTCCGGATCGACCTGCTCCGCGCCGACGATCGGGAGTGTGCGATCGAGGATCGGCAGACGCGCCGTCTTCCCGATCAAGTGCTTGAATCGCTCGTCCTCCGGATGGACGGCGATCGCTGTGTCGCCAAGCATCGTCTCCGGACGCGTCGTCGCAATCGTGACGTGACCGCCCTCGTCGAGCGGGTAGTGGATGTAGTAGAACGCGCCGTCGATCTCCTCGTGCTCCACTTCCAGATCGGAGATCGCCGTCCCGCAGCGCGGACACCAGTTGACGAGGTACGCGCCCCGGTAGATCAGGCCCTCGTCGTACAGACGCACGAAGACCGTCCGCACCGCCTCGGACAGCCCCTCGTCGAGCGTGAACCGGAGCCGCGACCAGTCGCACGAGCATCCGAGCGCCTTCAGCTGTTCGATGATCTCGGAGCCGTACTTCGCCTTCCACTCCCAGACCCGATCGACGAACGCCTCGCGCCCGAGCTCCTGCCGCGACGTGCCTTGTTCGCGCAGCGCCTTCTCGACGACGTTCTGGGTCGCGATGCCGGCGTGATCGGTTCCCGGGAACCAGCACGTCGGATCGCCCTTCATCCGGTGGTAGCGGATGGCGATGTCCTGGAGCGTGTTGTTCAGCGCGTGCCCCATGTGCAGGCGGCCGGTGACGTTCGGCGGCGGGATGACGACGGAGAAGGGTGAAGCGCCCGGAACGACGCCGGTGGAAGCGCGGAAGAAGTCGCCCTCTTCCCAGAATCTCTGAATCCTCGCTTCGACGTCCGACGGCTCGTACCGCTTCGACAGTTCCATCTCTCTCCTCCGTGGAATCGGTTTCGGTGAGGCTGTGCGCGGGCTACGTCCAGGCCCGCATCGTCAGCTCGTAGTCGTGAAGCTCCTCGGGAGCGAAGAAGAGCGCGACCTCGCGCTCCGCCGAGGCGCGGGAGTCCGACCCGTGAACGAGGTTCATCGTCAAATCGAGTCCGAAGTCCCCGCGGATCGTCCCTGCGGCGGCCGCCTGGGGGTTCGTCGCCCCGACGAGCGCCCGGACGACGTCGACCGCGTTCTCGCCCTCGATCGCCATCGCCACGATCGGCGACGACGTGACGAAGTCTCGCAGGTTCGGGTAGAACGCCTTCTCGAGATGCTCGGCGTAGTGGCGGCTCGCCAGCTCCTCGTCGACGCGCATCATCTTCATCCCGACGAGTTGAAGCCCCTTGCGCTCGAACCGTTCGACGATCGCTCCGACGAGACCGCGTTGCACCGCGTCCGGCTTGCACAACACCAGCGTCCGCTCTGTCGCCATCCCCGCTCCTTCCCTCACGGCTTCCGTATGTACCGGCCGCCCTCGACTTCCTCGATGAGCCCCTCCAGCTGGAGGAGAAGGAGGATGTGGGACGCCTCGGTCGGGGAAAGGTCCGCCCGGCCAATGATATCGTCGACGTGAACCGGTTCAAGACGGATCAGGTCGTAGACCGCCTGCTCCCGCTCGCCGAGCTTCGGTTCGTCGGCGTCGGACTCCTCGCCGGGCGTGCTCTTCAGTCGGAGGAGGTCGGGGTACTCCTCGAGGATGTCGTCGACGGTCACCACCAGCTTCGCCCCGTCCTTGAGGAGGCGATTCGTGCCGACCGACGTCTGGTTGGTGATGTTCCCCGGGACGGCGAACACCTCGCGCCCCTGTTCGAGCGCGAGCCGGGCCGTGATCAGCGCACCGCTCCGCTCCGGCGCCTGCACGACGACGACCCCACGGCAAAGGCCGGAGATGATCCGGTTGCGCTGCGGGAACGTCCACTTCGCCGGACGCGTGCCGAGCGGGTACTCGCTCAGGATCGTCCCCGTCTCGGCGATCCGATCGTAGAGATCCTGGTTCCGCTTCGGGTAGACCCGGTCGACCCCGCACCCCATCACCGCGATCGTCCGACCGCCGACGTCGAGCGCACCCTGGTGCGCGGCCGTGTCCGTCCCGGTCGCGAGCCCGCTGACGACGGCGATCCCCTTCATCGCCAGTTGGCTCGACAGGCGGGCGGCGACGAGGCTCGCGTACCGCGTGCTCCGCCGCGTCCCGACGACGGCGATCGACCGCGCCGGATCGATCGATGCTTCGCCGCGCACGTAGAGCGCGAGCGGCGGATCGTCGATCTCACGAAGAAGCGGCGGGTACTCCTCGTCGACCAGAGTGACAATCCGGATCCCCGCCTCGTCCGCCGCGCGGAACTCCTCGTCGATCGCCGCCTCGTCCCGTCCCGAGGCGATCGCTTCGCCGATCACCTGAGAGGCGAACACCTGGGCGAGCGTCGCCGCCGACGCCTCCCAGATCCCGCGGAACGACTCGAACCGCGCGAACAGGCGCCGCGTCCGCCGCGGTGACAGCTGCGGTATCCGATTGAGTCCGACCAGAAGCTCGCGATCCGATCTTGCCATCTCGTACGGAAGACTAGGGCGGACGAGAGGCCACGTCAATGCTCGCCGCCCGCGCGTTGTGGAACCGGCCGGGATCCCCTACGATCGACCGGGGACTTCCGATGCCGATGCTCATTCTTCTCGTCTTCTTCGCCGAGATCGCGATCCTGATCAAGCTCGGGCAAGGGATCGGCGGCGCTGCTCTCCTCGTCGAGATCCTCGCCACCGGGCTCCTCGGGTGGGGCCTCCTCCGTCGCGCGGGACGCGCCGTCCGTCGGCCGGAGGAGCTGATCGCCCTGCTGACGAACCCCGCTCACTACCTCCGACGATCGAGCCTCTCCCTCGTCCTCGCCGGCGTCCTCCTCCTTGCCCCAGGACTGCTGAGCGACCTGGTCGGGATCGCGCTCGCTGTCCGATTCTTCGTCTCCGGCGATCGATCACGCCCTCGGTCGTCCGGACCGCGCGATCCGGACGTGATCGACGTCGACTACCGCGTTCACGACGATCGCTCCGAGTAGGCGACCGCCGCGACCAGGAACAGCACGACCCCGCCGAGCCAAACCCCGATCCAACGTGAGACCGCGAGCTCGGCGAACGGGATCGCCGCCAGCCGTTCGACCGCCCCTGAGAGTGCCGTCAACGCCCACCCAAACGGGGCGACGACGATCGCCGGCGACCCCGCGGCGAGAAGGAGAAGCCCGGGGAGCCCGACCGCCAACGCGACGGTGACCAGCGGCAAGACGACGAGGTTGAACCCGATCAAGAGTGGGTGGAACGTTCCGAACTGCCAGGCGACGACCGGGGCGACCCCCGCCTGCGCCGCGGCCGAGATGACGACGAGCGTCAACGCCGCGCGGACCGGCCGTCGGAGCGGGCCGGCCCACGCCGCAAGTGCCTCGATCGGTCGCTCCCAGAGAACCCGAAAGCGGTCGGCAACGGCGAGCAGGATCCCGGCCGTCGCCGCGAACGTCAGCTGGAAGCCCGCGTCGGCGAGCTGGGACGGCTGCAGCGCGACGAGAACCAGACCCGCCGCGGCGAGACCGTTCAGCGGATCGATCGATCGTCGCAAGATCAAGCCGCAATCGGCGAGGACGCTTCCCAGGCCGAGGAACCCGAACAGGAGGCTCGCCCGGACGAGACTGACGCGCGGCCCGACGATCCAGAGCACGGCGAGAACGACGACCCCGACCAACGGGTAGGCGACCACGGCCCTCACCCGCGCCCACCGCAGCGCGAACCAGAGCCCGCCGAGAACGATCCCCAGGTGAAGACCGGAGACCGCGAGGATGTGCATCAGCCCCGTTCGACGGAACGCGTCCTCGACGTCGTCGGCGAGCGCCGCTCGGTCGCCGAACAGGAGACCCTGCGCCAGCGCCGCCTCCCGCGCTCCGAGGGCGTCGGCGAGCTGTCCGAGAACCGCCTGGCGAATCCGATCCCCGAGACGCAGGACCGCGCTTCCGGCGGCGCCGGCCCGGCGGACCGCACCGTCCCCGTCGGCGCGCATCGTGGCGAAGATCCCGCGCCGCGCCAGATACGCCGGGTAGTCGAACCCGTCGAACGCTTCCGGCAGGCGGACCGATCCGGCCACGGTCACACGATCCCCGTAGAGGAGCTCCGGATCCGGCGCGAACCACGTCACGCGCAGATCCCCCGGCAGGGCGTCCGGGCGCAGCGTGAACACAACGTAGCCGTCGCCGAGGCTCGGATAGGAGATCACCGTCCCGCTGACCTCGGTCATCCCCTGTGCGCGCAGAATGAGCCACTCCCGGAACGCCTCGTCGGACGTCGCCCGACCCAGGCCGAGGAAGAAGACGGCGACCAGCAGGACCGCCTTTCCCCACGGGCGCCGGCATCCGGCGATCCCCGCGATCAGGAAGGCGCCCGCCAACGCCCACGGCAGGATCTCGGGAACGAAGCGACCGCCGACGAGCCCGACGACGGCGCCGAGCGCGAACGAGAGGGCCATCCGAACGAGCGTGTATCGCATGAGCAGTTTAATGATCCTATCTGTTCCTGGGTTGGCGATGCAACCCGGGCGAAGTACAATCAGGTCGGTTCTTTGACATGGGGGTGACACGGCTTCGACGGAGTTGTCAAAGCGAGGCTGCAAGCGGAGCAGCTGTCCTCTCCTTAATCGGGCGGACCAAAAAACAACCGCGAATACACAGACACTAGCATTCGCAGCTCCTTCCCTTAACTAGGGAAGGCCGTCTAGTGGAGTCTCCCGCGGGCTTCACCCAGGCGTCGACTCAAGCGGGTATAGCGTGACTGGTCGCTTCCTCCGGTCGCGTCGAATCCTTCGGAAGCTAGGCTCGGACGATCCTGCCTGTGGGAGCGTCCGTTCCGAAACCAGAACACGGGACTAAGCTTGTAGACGCCAACCGGCGGCATCTTCGGACGCGGGTTCGACTCCCGCCACCTCCACCAAGCGCGACTCTAGTTAGAACCGGGGAGAGAACCTCCTCGGTTCTTGCTTGATCAAGAGGAAGCCGATACTCAAGTTCGACCCCCTCGGGCCTCACGACGATACGTGCGATCAGGCCAGCCAGGAACGCCTTGCGCTCTCTGAGAGAGCCGATCCGGAGGGTTTCCCGAAGCTTCCGCGCGTACGGCAACACGCTTTCAAGCGTCACCGCTGCCGCCTCCTGCTCTTGCACGAGAACCTCACGATGATCGCGCTCGCGCTCCGCCAGTCGGATCTCTTCCCTGAGCTTGCGTATACGCGGTGCGAGGTCCTCCAGGTCCAGCAGCCCGGACTCAAGCGCCTCGTAGTTCCGCTGCAGCTTCCGCCTCATCGCCGCAACCGCCTTCTTCGCTCCCTCGAACTCCGCAATCGCCCTATCGCGTGTTCCCGAAAGCTCCTCGTTCACAAGCCCAACCAGCGCTGAGAGGTTTGCCTCATCGAGGATGAGCGAGCGAACCTCCGTGAGCACTGCATGCTCGATCTTCCGTTTGGGAACCCGGATCCCCCGGCAGGCTTCCTCTCCGCCCTGCTTACGACCCTGACACTCGTAGTACCGATACGCTCCGCTCTTCGCGGAAGCCCCAACCATGTGTCGACCACAGAGGCCGCACCGGAGAAGACCGCTTAGGAGATACGGGCTTGTCTCGAATCGGGCGATTGAGTGGTCATTGGTCCGCGCAGCGAGGATTGCCTGGATCCGATCGAACGTGGCCGCGTCGATCAACGGTTCGTGCGTTTCCCGGATGATCTCCAGATCCTCGGGGGGGCCACTGCGCGCCCCGATGATTGTGTCCCCGCGGTAGACGGGGTTCTTGAGGATGTAGTAGATCTTCTTCGCCGTCCATCTTCGCGTGCCGATCTGAAGCCCGTCAGCGTTTAGCCCGTCGGCAACCTGCTTCCCCGTCCTGCCGCTCGCGTACTCGTCGGCAATGCGGCCGATAACGCTCCCCCACGCCTCGTCAGGGACCAGCAGATACCGTGTGGCTGTCCCATCCTTCGCCGGAACGCGCTTGTAGCCAATCGGGGCCTGGCTGAACGGGTAGAAGCCCTTCCTGGCTACCTCGCGCTGTCCCCGCTTGATGTCCTGACTCAGGTTGTCCGAGTAGAACTCGGCCAAGCCCTCGAAGACGTGCGTGATGAGCTTCTCTTGAGGAGTCTTCCCGGTAGGCTCCTTGAGCGACACGAGCCGGATCCCGTGCTCGTCAAGCTCTCGCCGTATGAGCTTCGAGAGGAGTGCGTTTCGCGCCAGCCGATCGAGCTTCCAGACGATGAGAACGTCGGCGCGCCCCGCTCGAAGAGCAGCGAGCATCGCCTGCAGTTGGGGCCGCTCAGACTCGCGACCGCTGCGAGCCTTGTCCGCGAACTCATCGACGATCTCCCATTCGTTCATTCGTGCGAACGCCCGGATCTCGCGCAGCTGAGCAGGGATGGAGAGCTCCTTCTCCTCCTGTCGCTTCGTCGACACCCTCACGTACGCAATCGCTCTCATGTTCGTCTAGTTCCTCCGCTTCGCCATCCTACTCATCGTCAGCGTCAACGCCACCAATCGCGGCGGCAATGAGACGTGCCAGCGGCCTGAGCTGCTCCCGCTCAAGCGCAGAGGGACGTGTGCCCGTCGCAGAAGGCTGAGCTTCTAGGACGTTCTGTGCCTTCATCTCCACACCGCCAGGGTGCGTGCCGTGGCAACTGCCGTGGCGCGCTTTGCGGCGAGTTCCGTGGCAGAGCCGTGGCACCGATGCACGCGGCGCCCACAACCCTCTTCGGGCGGGCGCTCCGGACCGTGACAAGATGCCACGCTATCTGCCACGCTTGCCGTGGCGTGGCACCCCCTCCCTTTAGGGAGGGTGCCTGCCGCGCTGCCACGTCTAGAAGGGAGCATAGTCTCTCTCCCCCTCCGGGAGACCGTAGATCCCCCCATCCAACTGGATGACCTTTCCTTTCCCTTTCAACCGAGCGAGGGCGCTGCGCACAGTGCCCCCTGCGGTGTCTGTCGCCTCGGCGATTGCAGCAGGCGCAAGCGCACCTGACCGCAGTGCGTTCATGACGCGATCCCCAACAGAGAGCGATCTGGCCAGCGCCGGTACGTCCCGCAGATCTTGCCAACCGAACGTGACTGGCCCGTCGTCGCCATCGAATCGCATGCGCAGCCCGAACGGTCGATGCTTGCGCGATACATTGGACTTCCGGTGGTAGACACCGATCGAGACCTCATCGTCCCCCGGTTCCTGGAACCGTTTCACTTCAGCAACGCCCCTCGCGTGCGCCGTGAAGAACTGACTGCCGAAGATCGAGCGGAATCTGGGGTCTCCGTTCTTGGCACAGTGCGCGAGGATGATGGCCGTACATCGCAACTGGCGAAGCGCCTCGAAGAACTCCTGCGCAGACTGCGCGGAGTTGAGATCTCCTCCCGCTGCGGGGCCAAGCGAATCGATGATCACAAGATCTGGAGCAAGGTCGGTTGTGCTCTCGACTAGCTGGTCAATGGACCGTGAGAGTGGACCCGCACAAAAGCGGTAGTGGATCCGGCCATCCAGTGACGCTTCCAAGCCCTGCTCGACTCGGCTAACTCGACTTCGCAGGTCCTGCTCGTGTGACTCCCAGTCAAGAATCAGCGGGACAAACTCCCGGCGCGCCCCGAACGGAACCCCCGAGATTCGTGCTTGAGTCGCCCCAAGCGCAGCGAGAAGGACAGCCAGGTAGGACTTCCCCGACCCAGGCTCTCCGAAGAACACGAACGGCAGGTCTTCGTACACAAACGGCTCGATGGCGAGCGGGATCGTCGCCGGCTGCTCTCCGCCCGTCCGAAGCGCGACGATCGGCTCGCCCTTTCTGTAGAGGCGCACTACCGTGAACGCCAGCTGCTCGATGATGCGAGCCCAGGGCTTGTCCGGATGGACAGCTGAGAGCGACCTATCCACGCTCGCCTTTGCCGAGGAGCTTGTCAAGCTCAAGACGCTCGAGTGTAGGTGCGGGGCCTCGCCAGGCGCGATACTGCGCCATGTGACCTCAGCCCGAACGTGGTCGCCCGATTCGCGTACCCGACGGACATCAGCGGCGACGAACTCCTCTTCCCAGGTTAGCAGGAAGTACCCGCCTCGCTGCTGCACCGCCGGCGCGCTCACGAGATGCCCTCCGGCAGTTCGATCCCGACCGGCTTCGAACTCGACCGCTGCTGAACTGAGGCTCCTCGTGACCGCTCCGCGCAGGCTTCGCCCTTGCGCTCCGACAGGCTAGCGAGCACTGGGGGAGGCCTGTGCGCCCGATCCCATTCGTCGCGAAACGCAGGGTGAACCGCGTCCCGGCGGAACCGGAGCATCGCCTCTCCTCGGTCCGGGCCGTAGAAAGGCCATACGGGGCCGAGGTACCTACCTGCCTTCATCAACACCGCCGCGACTGCCGGCCCCTGCTTCGGCGCCCCAAGCACCAGCCCGGCTGCCGAGCCGGCGCGTGTGCCCGCCCTCCAGCAACTGTGTCAGCTTCGCACGCGGTACAAGCAGCCGATTCCCAAGCCGGATGGTTGGAATGGAGCCGTCGCGGGCAGCCCGATACGCAAGGCTTCGGCCGATGCCAAGGCAGTCCGCAGCCTCACCGATCGTCAGAGTCTCTCTTATCATGCCGTGCTCCCCTCCCGTTGCTCGTGTTGAACGATGCTGCCGCATCCGCTATGATCGAATCAACGTGCCTTCCGGCGCTTTTTGGCCTTAAAGCGTCTATATCACGTACAGAATAGGACTTATAGTTGAGAGAGAGCGAGAAGCCCCACCCAGCACTTGACCTGTACAACGCGCTCGAGTACTCCGATCTTGCTCGCGTCGGGGATGATGCCCCCGGAGATCTTCGCCTTCTTGTTCTGGAGTACTCGCCTCTCACGATGACCGGCGACGAGTCGGACGCGGCCGATACCATTGACTCGCCCGCTCCTGCCGACACCACAACGAGAGCGCCGGTAGAGACTGCCGAGAACTGGCTGACCTGGTTCGAGTGGATGGAGAGCACGCGGGGAACAGGAACACGCGAGTTCGCCCAGAACCTGTTCCCGGTTGTCGCCATGATCCTCGATGACTACGCGGTTCGAGGAGTTCTTAACATCTCGAGTCTGCGCTGGCTTGTCACGCGGCTTGAGCCAGACAGCCCTAGTATCTTTCGAGGGGGGTTCCGCCTTGCCGGCCGGGGCATAGACGCGCGCAGTCTCCTGGCTTCCGAAGCGATCCCGTGGCCCCCCAGGAATCCCGTGCGCGTGGCCGCAGAGCAATCGTCGCTCCCGACGAAGGCGCTTGCGCGCGAAGCCGGAGTTTCGCGAGCCACGTTCGATCGCGCACTCTGCGGAGAGCAGCGGAGGCTTCCCGTGCGTATCCTCGTCGCCGCAGAAGCGATCACAGGAACCAGCGCGGCTTCCATCGCAATGCAGTATGCCCACTGGCGCGGCGATCTACGGTTAACCATAGAGCCTCAGCCCATGCCACGCTTCAAGGCCTCCGAGCCCTACCGATGGGAGCCGCTTCAGATCTTGGAGGCGTGGGTACTCCTTGACCTTGCAGGAATCCTGAGCACGCAGCCTCGCCTGGGCTACTGCGCCAATCCCGATTGCCGCCGCCTGTTTGTGGCCCGAACTCGCACACAGCGCCACTGCAGCAATTTCGGCAAGTGCCGCAGGCATCGTGAGTACGTGGAAAGACAGGCTCTCGACTAGTCGCCTGTACGAAGCCTCCAGATTCAATCGCGAACTCGTGATCTGTTTCGCCTTCTCTTCTCCTCGGAGGCACGATGATGTAGCCTACGCCCTCTCATGGTGACTGGGCGGACGTCGTGCGACAGGCTCGACAGGCATGAGGAGCAACAGGGAGGTGCCATGAAGGCAGGAGTCGTCCTGGCGTTGGCGGCCATCGTGCTCACAGCGCCACTTGTAGGCCTTGGCGCGGGGTACGCAGACGGATACGCCTCGGGGCAGGAGGCCGGCGCCGAGGATTGCAGCGAGACAGACCACTTCTTGCGAGGGGTCGTTGGAGGCGTCTTCTACGTTGGGTACTCGGTTGTCGATCCCCCCAACTCGCCCCCGAGATGGCGGCTATCGGCAATCGGGGAGAACCTTTCCGACTACGAGGAGGGCTACATCGCTGGCTATGAGAAGGCATGGCAGTCCTGCCGCTTGAGGAACGCAGTCGTGGGGGCGGCGTCCTGGTTGTTCTTCTACTTCATCCTCGTAGCGCTGTAGCCTGCCCATCACGGAAGAAGCGGGTCACGCCTCCCCTCCGGAGCCCAATTCGCATTGCCCCGCCCGCGCTGGCGATTCCTAGCCGCCTTCCGCCGTCGAAGCGAGTAGGACTCGTCTACGTCGTTCTGAACGCGATATAGCGCGTCTGTGACCCCACAGTGAGCTTCATGTATCCCTCGTGTCCGATGTCAAACGAGAGGCTATCAGTCGCCTGGATCTCTGTGATCGTGGCGACTGTGGCCCCTCCAACCTGCAACGAGATCCCAGTCCATCCATCAAGATCCAAGACCCCGTCTGCTTCGAGGTACAGGTTGCCGCCCGAGTAGACCGTCCCCTGCGTGGCCCACCGCAGCGAGCCCGTGTTGTTCAGAAAGAGGTACGTGGCGGCGCTTTGCCCTATCCACTCGTTCCCGTCGAGGTCGAGTACGTTGGTCGCGCCCCCCGTCCCCCCGCGGAGCTGGCCGCAGTTGAAGAGGGCGTGATCGGCCATGTTGAAGTCGCTCCTGATCGACATCGTCGTCATGTCGCCGTAGATCGTGCCCTTGACGATCAACCCCGTTCCGGTCCACTTGAGGTATGTAACCTGGTTGCCGATGTTGAATAGGGCATTCCCCCCGCCCGCCCCCAAGTAGAACCCCGGCGAGGTGTCATCGCTGTAGTTGATCTTGTTCATGCGAAACGCCCCGCCGTCGGCGAGGTTGATGAGTTGCCCGGTGATCGTGCCGCTGTGGAGTCGTTCGCCCTCTCCAAGCGCCCGGAGGGCATCGAGCATCCGACCGCGGACCCCGCGGCTAGTCGTCGGCGCCACCCGCCTCACCCCCGAAGCCCTCGCGGATGATCCGCATCGTGTAGTTGCCACCCGTCAGCTTGGGCTCATTCCTCGTCGCCTGCTCGAACGCCTCGCGAATCGCGTCCACAAGCAACCTGATCCGGCAGTTCATCGGCCCTTGGTCCTGTTCCCAGCGGCAGACATCCCATACGCGATTGCACAGACCGCCGAAGTTGTCGCGGACCTCCGGCGTCACGCCCGACCCGAAGAGCCACGCCGCCCCGCCCCGCTCTTCGAGAATCGGGCCGACGATACCCGCCGTGTGATGAACCGAAGCGGCGAGGAACGGGACCCGCCCGCGCAATCCGGCCGTGACAACGCCCACGCCGAGATGATCGGGATTGAAGTCCTCCGACCGGCGTGAGAGGGCCGCCATCTGCGCGCGGACGGCGGCGTCCTGTGCGTCCATGATCGCCTGCGGCGTCGTCAACTCGTCAAACCGTTCCCGGATCTCTGCGATTGCCGCGGCCGCGGATTCCTCGATTCCGAAGCGCGCGGCGCACACCCGCCCCTTGACGGTCTCGATCTTGTCCGTGTGCAGCGGGGGCTCTTCCTGCCTGTCCGGCCGCTCTACCCTCACCCGGCTGTCGGCCGCAAGGATCGCGCCGTCGGGAAGCGTAACCGCCGCCACTACCGACATTGTGAAGCCCTCCGCGCCCGTTCCTCCGGAGACTGCGGGTCGTTCAGCTCTCGCTCCAGCGCGCGCCGTACGATTCGGCTCCGAGATCGATCCTCGCGCTCCGCCTGTTGCCGTAGCCTCTCGATCAACGCTTGCGGCAAGCTCGCACTGACAGTTCCAATCTTCGCCGCCATTCCCCTCACCTCGTTTCGTCGCTGGCTACAATGAAAAAAGCCCCGCAGGGTTACTGCGGGGCCGCATGGAGTGTGCCAGCGTACCTAGCTCCAAGATACGATTCTTGCGAACACCTGTCAAGGACTCCCGGCAATCGGAGGGCGGCCGCGGGCTAGCCTCCGTTGGTCAGCTCCGCAACCGCCCCGCGTGCCGTTCTCTCTCTTGGAGTTGGTAGGCTCCGAGAACGACTGTGCTACTCGTCTCTTACGTCGCCCCTAGGTCTTGATGGCCTCTGGCGTGTCGTGCCGGGCCATGAACTCTTCACACGCCCTCACGACAACCGCCGACAGCGATCGCTCTTCCGACTCCGCACACCGTTGAAGCCGACTGAAGAACCTCCTCTCTCGATACTGCTGCGGAATGTACACGACCATCTCCGATCGAGGCCGTGGCGCGTAGGGATCTCCCTCGTAGGCTGGGCCGTGCATCGGGACCTCCTTTCTCGCCACTCTACACTGAGAAGCGCACGTAAGTCAATACAAGTCATAGACCTGTGCCGTCCTGTGCACATTCCCGCAATGTCCTCCCGCCTCCAGGGACATCATGGGCGGCGCGGAGCGGGGCAGCGGGGCGATGCAACTTGCACCCAGGTGGGTGTGTTGCCCTGACTTCGAGGATACGGGTATGATGCGGGCGAAATGGCAGCTCAGGATCCCTCTCGAGTCACGATCTACTTCGACGAGCGCGCACGGCAGCACAAGCTCATGGAGCGTCTCGAAGCCGAGGCCAAACAGGAGCGGCGGTCGATCTCGTTCGTCATCGTCGAGGCGATCGCGCGGTACTTCGACGTGGATCTCAGCCAAGAGCCCGATGAGTAGGCGGAGGAGGGCACAGTGACCGACGACCGGGTGGAGCCGAAGGCCGACCAACTGGGACTCGCATGGACCTGACAGAAGCAGAGCAAGCGGACCTCGAGCGATACCTCGAAGCCCTCGTCATGGTTCGAGCGGACGTGATAGCTCGACGTCGGAGGGAGTTCCTCGAGAAGCTGATGGAGGAGACGCCATCGGGCGGAAGCACGCGAAGCGGCACCGACGAAGCCACACGCCGCGAAACGAAGGGGGAAGAGGCATGAGGTGGCGGATTGGGCTGTCATGCGTAGTCCTCGGATCGCTTGCACTCATCGCGGCAAGCTGCCCCGACTCCAACTCGTTGCCTGTTGCGATCTTCGTGTGCGCTCCGACGAGTGGCGAGGCTCCGCTCTCTGTCTCGTTCGATGCCGGCAGCTCCTATGATGCTGACGGGGTGATACGTGCCTACAGCTGGACCTTCGGAGACGGAACGAGTGGTGCCGGTGAAACGACGAGCCACACATACGCCGCTGTAGAGACGACAACCTACACGGCGCGGCTCAGAGTCACCGACAACGACGGAGGGGTGGGTTCGACACAACGACAGATCACTGTCACAGCGGAAGAAGCGGAACCTCCCCCGTCAGAACCTGATCCTCAGCCAACGCCACCCTCCGGCCCCTGCAATTGCTCTGGTCCGGACCTCAACTGCTCGGACTTCGCAACGCAGGCAGCAGCGCAGGCGTGCTATGACTACTGCAGGCAGCAGGGCTATGGCGACGTGCACAGGCTTGATGGCGATAGCGACGGCATCGCTTGCGAGTCGTTGCCGTAACGGCAGGGACCCGGATCGGCTCTTCGCCTCCTCTTCTCGCTCCGCCCGGCTGTGCCTAGTTGTCACGCGACAGTTCCCTGACGGCAACGAAAGCGCAGACGAAGAGGGCGCCCGCGTCCACACCGAGCCAGGCAGTTATCAGGAAGGAACTTGCCAGGAACAACAGCACGCGCAAGGCCTTTCGCATGGCGAGGCTCCTTTGGTCTGATGCCGCCTCGCCCCGGGCTTGCCTCGCGGCCCGAAATGTGCTATTGCCTACCGTAGCATCCGGAGAGGGCCGGCTCAGCGTACCTGCCAAGGGCGAGGCTGGCTCTCTCTTCCTGACTATAGGGTTCCTGGCGAACCTGTCTACGAGAAGTGCCCGATGTCCTCAGAATCGTTCCGCATGGTGAGACTTCCGATCAAGACTCCCGACTTGTCTTGCTACCCAGCCGCTCCGACCAGTGCCGCCGCGTGCCGAAAGGATCGGCTCTCCGCCTCCCTCTCCGTATCCACAACGTGTGTGTAGATCGATGTCGTCGTGAGGTCGGAGTGGCCGAGATTAGCTTGTAGGTGCCGAAGGTTGTGTGTCTCCCGGTAGAACGCCGTCGCGTACGTGTGTCGGAGCAGGTGCGGGTGGATGTGCTTCTCAAGCCCCGCTCGAACGCCATACCGCTCCACCATTGCCTGCACGTAGCGAGGCTGTAGGGGCTTCCCCTCGAGCGTTGTGAAGACGTGCTCCGCGGCTTCTCCTACGTCGTCTGCCTGGCGCTGCCTCCACGATCGCATCAGCTCTACTGCATCCGCTCCAAGCCACACGATTCGATCCTTGGCCCCCTTGCCCTGTCGAACCGTGAGCCGGCCCGTGTTCAGGTCAAGGTCTCGCCAGCGAAGATGGATCGCCTCTGAGAGGCGGAGGCCGGCATCGAGCATCACAATCATGAGGAGGCGGTTGCGCTCACCTGTTGGGTAGCGGGGATTAGGCTGCTGGACCAGCGCCGTGACTTCGTCCTCCGTCAGGAACTCCGGGAGCTTCTTCGGTTGCCCTCTACGTTTCGGCTTCATCGTCCGCACCTCCGCAGTACGCATTCTCGCACTTTTACGTACTCTATCACGCAGTGTACCGCCGGGACCTCTCGACGTCAAGAGAAAGCGTACTGATTCACAGTCAACGAAGGGGGCTCCCGTGTGCTGTCCGCCGGCTGCGGGGGTGACTGTGTGCCGTCGACTCACCTCACGCAAACCTGGCCTTCAGACGATCAGAAGCCTCAGTGGTCCAACCGCAATCCGTGTGCCCACTCAGAACTCCAAACTCTCGAGGACCCAAGTCTGGTGCTCGTCTCGCTTGGCTCGAACCACCGCCACGAACTCCGTCCTCAGCATCGCCCCGAAGCTGTTCTGCGAATCCACGCTCGCTGAGACTCGATATCGGGCGCCCCCGAGGTAGATGACCCAAGGCTCTTTCGCTACGCCATTGAACTTGGCCGTTGCCGGGGCGACCAGCTGCTCCTCGACGAAGCTCTTGGCTGCCACCCATGCTTCCACCGTTTCGCCAACGCTGCCTCCCCGGCGTTCCTCTGCCGATTCCGTGTAGACTGCGTCTGATGTGTACGCCCCGGCAGGACCCTCTTCCGCCGGTTCCGCGCGAGCGGACGTTGATGTGTCCGACTCGACGGGCAGGCCGTCTCTGTCGGCGGTGCACATCATCAGCAACACCACGAAGACGACCAGGAAAGCCACGACACCCACAAGCTTCGCACCACGCGACTTGCCGGCCTTGGCCATGCGGTCCCCCTTCCCTCGCTGCAATGAAGACGCGGGAGGCTCCACGCCATCAGGCCAGGCGCCGAGACACAGCCGCGCACTGGTCGGACAGCGTCTCTTTGTGCATGCCCCCCTCCCTTCACGGGGATTATAGGTGTCAGTCAACCGGGCGCACGTGGATCACCCGACGCACCTGCCGAAGCCCCCGCAGGTTGAGCCCGCGGAACCGGCCGCCGGGGTGCGTTCCGGCTGGGATGGTGCAGATATCAGGGTAGAAACCAGCCTCGACTCCCGTCCGCAGTGCGCCGGCATCGTTCGAGGCGTGGAGGTCTACTCCGCAGCCTCGGAGAGCCCGGCAAAGCTCAACAGCGTTGCAGAGACCCGCTCCTATACGTCCCGACACTGCTCAGGAAAGCGTATGACGACAGTCCCGACGGGCAAGCCCTCCGGCTCAGGATCGTCTCCGAACAGAAGCACGTAGCCAGGATCCCCGTCCCGCGTCTTCTCAAGGCGTCTCAGTCGCGCGTCGAGCGAGATCATAGATCACGGTCGCCTTCATCGAATCGAAGGATCGTCGTTCGCTCCGTTACGCCAGGTGGGATTGGATCGTCGCCGAAGAGGATGACTACCTCCGGCTCTGTTTCCTCAAGGCTCGCCTCCAGTCTTCTCAGCCGTGTTTCGATGTCCCTCATGTCTCGATCTCCTCTTCGTCCTCATACACAACCTGGAAGAGCACTCCGCCCTCCGGCACTTCTGGCTTCGGCTCTCCTGGCCACCAGACCACAAGCTGTCGTGATCCCTTCGGCCGGATGCAATCCTCGAGCCGCGACAGACGTGCTCCCATTCCGTTCGCTCTCATCTCGGCCTCCTACTCCTGTCTTGCCTGTCTTGTGCCGCTCGAGAAGCTCATGGCTCATCTCCGAAGCTCCGGCCGCTCGCGGACATAGCACCGTCCATTGATCCACCGCCACTCATGCGAGGCCTGATAGGCTGCGCCCTCTTCCTCTACCCGCTGCTTGAATCCGGGAACGAGGTCCTCCGCCATGTCCATCAGGCTCTTGTTCCGGACTACAGGATCTGGATAGCTGTCGCGGATCCGCATAAGGACCGCCCACACATCATCCCCGTCTGGATCAGGGGGAGGCGTAGGGGCGTCTGCCAGCCGCCACCCCTTAGCCGCGAAGGAAGAACCTCGCTCAAGCCGACCAACTCGCCCAGCCAGACTCACGTCACTCACCCCCCGTGTACTCTTCCAACGCCTCGATTCGCGCAATGAGATCGGCCTCGACTGGCTTCCCCAGCACGCGATCGAATAGGACCCGAGCGGCCGCGATGCTGCCGGCCTTTGCCTTGTCCACCAGGGCCGTGATGACCTCGCGCATGTCCTCTTCCGTGACCGCACTCACGAGAGCCGACCGTAGACGCCCCACCTGTGCAGCGTGAGGATTCCCGGGCCCGCCCGCGTTCCCGGCAGTGAACCGACCGCGCTCATCCCGCCCGTTGCTCCCGTTTGGTGACGGGCTCCCGCGCTGATCAACATCCCCGCTAGGCATGCGTCCCCCCCAGTGAACCGCGGCGGCCACGGCCGGCCATCCCCGGGACGGCGATGGTGAAGGTTCTGTTCAGAGCCGCGCTAGCTCCACCAGACAGGGCTGATTCGAGAACCGGGGACACGAGGTCCTCGGTTCTCTCACGATCGAGAGCATGGATCGCCGTACCGACATCCAGAGGATCTCGTGCTTCGTCTTCTCCCGCCCTAGGTCTCTTCGCGCGATTCGAAAGCAAAGACCCGACCCCGTCTCCCGGGTCAACCTCGGAGACTCGGACTGACGAAGCGGAAGCCTCCTCGTGCTGCGCGTTCGCGGCTCGCTTCTCCGCTTGGTGGTGCTCTGTCCTCGGACGGACCTTCAGAGAGGCAACGCCCACTGACATCTTCCGGGGATCTGGCAATCCCAGCAGGAGCTTGATTGGCTCCGAGACCGAGCGGATCAGGCGAGTTCGAGCGCTACTCACTGGCGCCTGGCGTACACGTGCGCAGGCTGAGAGCCTTCAGAGTGGTTGGTGTGGTGGCGCGGGGAGCCGCGAGCAGGAAGACACAGCTAGCCGAACATGATAACATGTCCGCGCTGTGAACGTATACGGAGGCAGTCGGAGTCGTGGCAGTGCCGCGCAATAGGTGTCTTGCGGTAGCAGCAGTCCTTCTGAGCGTTACCCTAGCCTCTGTCAGTGCTGTTGCGGGATCACTCACCGCGGCACTCATCAGTCTTGATCATCAGAACTTCCCCTTCGTATACCTCAGCGTGGTTGCCGAGCAGGCAGGTGCGGGGATCTCAACACTTGGCCAGGGCAACTTCCAGGTCACAGAGAACGGGAACCTACAGACCGACTACTTCGAGGTAACCCCGCCGGAGATCGGTGGGGGTGTCCGAACGGCGGACATCGTCTTCCTCATGGACAACAGCGGGAGCATGAGTGGAGAGCGGGACACAGTCCGGGACAACGTGCGAGCCTTCGTGGATCAGCTGGAGGCAGCTGGTGTTGACTACCAGTTAGGACTGTGCCGATTCGGAGCAACCGAGGGTGGAGGGCAGCCAATCATCGAAGATGGCGGGACTCTCACATCGGACCCAGAGTACTTCAAGAATGATGTCTGGGGAAGGAACGTCATCAACGGAGGGCATGAACCAGGTTGGGATGCTCTCCACGAAGCATCGAACGGATTCGCGTTCCGACCGGGGGCTCAGAAGGTCTTCATTCTGATTACGGACGAGTGCGTAACACACCCCGGTGACACGAACCACGGGACCTTCTCCTATGACGACGCTAGGAACGCACTTCTGAACAGGGCAGTCACTCTATTCGCACTGATTGATCTTGCCTACGAGAACTCAATCGACGACTACGGCACAATCGCCGAGGCCACGAATGGCCAGTCCTTCGACATCTACTCCGCGTTTGGCGACATCCTCGCCCACATCACGTCTCAGGTTGCGAACACGTATCGGATCACGTACAGAAGCAGCGAACCGGCGTTCAATGGTGTCGAGCGACACGTCGTGGTGCAAGTGGACCATCAAGGAGATCAAGCGACCTGCGAGGGCTGGTATACGCCCGGCTCGGCACCAAGGATTGCTCGCACCCAGGACACGCTTGATCTGCACAAGCAGCCGTGGGCTGCCGGCACAGCGCTCGCTATCCGTGCTGAGATCACAGACAGCACGGCACCGTTCGTTCAGAACGCTACGCTCTACTACCGGCGAACGGGTGATGCGAACTACGCTTCTACGGCGATGGCCCACTCCTCGGACGTCTGGAGCGGTACGATCCCCGGAGCCGCCGTGGATCCTCCTGGTGTTGACTACTACATCGCCGCAACCGACGGTCAGAGCACTGCCACGAGTCCCTCCGTTGATCCACGTACCCGCCCACACCAGCTGGCCATTCTGCCGAATGTGGCGCCGCAGATCACACACACGCCGGTGACCACAGTTGCCGAGCACACACGTGTGACGATCTCAGCGCAGATAGCTGATACCACAAACGCGCTGGACTCTGCGAGACTGTGGTACAGGAGAGTGGGACAACTCGTCTATCGCACCAATGGTGAGATGCGGCCTACTGGCGGCGGAGGTTATGAGGACACGATCCCAATCAGCTTCATCACTACGGCTGGCATCGAGTACTACATCCACGCCGTGGACGACCTCGGCGTGGGCAACTCGCACGGCACCTTCGACGACCCGCACGAGATCACCGTGGCTGGCAACGAAGCCCCCAACGCGAAGATCGAGTCTTCTGACGTAGATGAAGCGAGCGGATCGGCTGCGTTCACATGGAGCGGGACTGATGACGAAACTCCTGCGGGGAGCTTGGAGTTCTGCTATCGACTCCTCGGATCCTCGGATCCTGGGTGGTCAACCTGGGCATCTGGCACATCTAGGACCTACACCGGCCTGCTGACAGGTAGTTACACCTTCCAGGTCAGAGCCAAAGACAGCGACGGAGCGATTGATCCGTCCCCTGCCAGCCATGCATTCGCGATCACTGGCTCTGTTCCGAGGTTCCTGACGCTGCCATTCACAGATCCTACCGTGAAGATCCAGCAAGGCTGGAGGTACACATCGCCGATCGGTAGCAATCCGAACGATCCGTACGTCCACAACGGCATTGACTACATCCGTGGAGACATCGATCAGCCACCTTGGGATGCCTTCGATGTTGTGGCCGCTGCTGATGGTAGTGCCATGCAGTCTTCAGGGGGAGGGTATGGCACGTTTGTGCTCGTGAGACACGTGGAGACAGATCCGGGTGGACAGCATTACTTCACTCTCTACTCGCACCTGGCAAGCGTAGTACCAGGCATTCCGTCGAGATCGAGATGGGATACGGACTACCAAACCTGGAAGGGCGTCTCACGTGGCGAGAAGCTTGGCAGTGCGGGGGCAACTGGATCACGGGACACGACGTGGGTTCACCTGCACTTCGAAGTCCAGCGTGGCGCGTACGGACAGGGCAAGACCGACCCCTACGACATCCAATCGACCCGCGAGAACTACCCTGGCGGTAGCTCGTACGATGGCTGTGGTCCGTCACACCTGTGGGCTAGCGAGCCGGTTCTTGAGCCCAATCCCGCAGGCTCTCATCCCGACACGCACATCACGGCGACATCAATCACAGGCGGGTGCGTCGAGATCCGCTGGGAAGGAGACGATGATCTGACTGCCGCTTCAGACCTTGTCTTCTCGTATCGCCTGCTTGGCCTAGATGGTGGTCAGTGGACTGACTGGGCTGCCGCGTCCCACGTCGAGTTCGTTGAGTTGCCAGATGGCGAGTACACATTCGAAGTACGGGCACAGGACGCGCACGGACTGGCGGACCCGGTTCCAGCAAGCTGGGAATTCGCGATTGTGATTCCGGAGTGGCGAAGCGATCTGCAGATAGGCGACATTCTGTATGCTCCTAGAAGTCTGGCTGGCCTCGGGCACATCGGCATCTATGTTGGCTGCGGACTAACAGTAGACCCAGGTCTCGCTGACTGCGTTAGCTCCATTGATGCGTGGGACGCATACGAGGAGGCAATCATCCTTCGTGTTGACTGCCCGATCGAGGACAGGACCGGAGCAGCATCGATTGCATGGAGCATCGCGCAACACCTGAACTACAGCTACGATCCACTGTGGGTTCAGAAGGATCCGGATCCGGAGCAGACGGCATGGTACTGCAGCGAACTCGTCTGGGCAGCCTACTGGAACCGCGGGATCAACATCGAGGCGAATCCAGACAACAGCGACGAAGCGCACTTCATTGGGGATCCGGTGAGTCCGCATGAGATCTGCGTCGACAGCGATGTGCGTGTAGTCGGAGGGCACTGTGAGGGCGTGGCTGGTTGCTGGGCTCCGGGGGCTTCGTGCCCAATCCGGGGGCTCAACGCATTCGTCACTCTGTTCTGTCCAGCGGATCTAGTGCTCACCGATCCGGATGGCGCTGTCGTCAGTCGGAGCCTCTGTACTCTACTGGGTGCCGTGTACTTCGAGGATGACGTCAACGGGGATGGCAGCGTCGACAAGCTGATCATCCTCCCGTCCTGGAAGAGCGGCGAGTACCGGATTGCAGTAGTGCCTGAGCCAGACGCCGCCCACGATGCGACATACAGGCTGGTTGTACGAGATCCCAGGGATGGCAGTGAGCTAGTCCTTGCAGATGGTGTGCTCCTCGAAAGCGCGCCGTCTGAGGGCTACAGGGTGATACTGGGTGCCGACACCCTGTACGCAGTGGATATCAATCCGGTTGAGTTGGGGGCCGGTGCAGTCCGTGTTGGCCCGAATCCCGTTCCTTCCGCTGGCACAGCCTTCTTCTACTCGCTGCCGGAAGGAGCGGAGGCCGCGAAGCTGATGATCTTCTGCGTCACGGGACGGAAGGTGCTTGAGATCCCGCTCGACGTGGACTCGTCGCGCTTCCCAAGCACGGGGAAATGGGACCCTGTGGACCAGTATGGGATCCCTCTCGCAAACGGCCCGTACGTCTACGTCCTCATCGCAGACGGAAGAGTAGCCGGACAAGGGAAGATGGTGATCCAGCGATAGATGACTGCCGCTCGAAGTGAACGCGACCTGAAGCTCCTCGTTTTCATTGCTGTGATCTTGGCCGTCTCCGCTGGTGGCTTGGGCTCGGAGCCCTACACCAACGTCGCTTCGCTCTGGGATCTTGGTGAGGGAGCGCGCTCTCTTGCTCTGGGAGGCGCCTTCATCGGTCTGGTAGACGATAGCAGTGCTGTGAACTGCAACCCCGCCGGCCTAGCCTGGTGCAGCGGGCTGTCGTTGGCGTCTTCCGCAGAGACCCGACCAGCGACAGCTGGCCATGGGCACGTGACTGCTCGTCTGCAAAACCTCGGGATGAGCGTTCACTACTTCGACTTCGGCGACGTCCCAGAGACCGACGAGTTCGGGAACGTGATCGGAACGTTCTCCTACCGCAACTACGGGCTGCTTGCCGCCACTAGCGTTTCCGCCTCCAACATCCCCATTCTCTCCAGCATGCAACTTGCAGACTGCATTGCCTTTGGTCTTAGCACGAAGCTGGTCATCGTGGACACATTGGAGTTGGGTGACGGCAGTGGATTTGCTGCGGACTTGTCGTTCCTGTTGCGACTTGACGACCCTTGGTTTGCTGGGCCACTTCTCGCTCGCCTCGCATTCGGAATGGTGGCCGAGAACCTCTTCGCTGTGCCAGTGACCTACAACAGCGGCCACACCGAGAGCTGGGAGAAGAGAGTCTCAATCGGGCTCTCAGCAGAGGCCCTGGAGCAGTTCGTTGCTTGCATGGAAGTGCGAAGCACAGAGGCTTTGCATCTCGGCCTTGAGTGGTCTCCAGTGCCTGCTCTTGCATTGCGTTGCGGCCTGAAGCGTGACGGCATCTGGATCTGTAGCTTCGGTTTGGGAGTCCGCCCGGCCAACTACGTCTTTGACTACGCACTCGTGCTGCATCCCTATCTCAGCAATCAGCATCGAGCATCGTTCGCAGTCTCCTGGTAGAGATCGAGGTGTTGGAGTCAAGAATCGCTGACCCTTCCGCGAGCACGCTTCCCGAGGTGGTTGTGTGCACAGGCAAGTCCGGGTCAGGGAGTTCGAAAGCTGTCAAGTAGGGTGTACCCGAGACGACGAACTGCGCCATTCGCCCGATGCTCTGAGACGCTGTTGATGCACATCAACAACATCGTGCGTTTCTTGTCACGCCTCGATGTCCATGATCGCAGCGAGAACGGCGTGCGCCTCAACCGATGTCGGCCAACGATCAGTTCCGATGCTGTCCAGTACTCGAGGGTGTCCCCGACGAAACAGCCTCAAGCCCACGTCCTGCATTCACGCTGTCAGGCTGGGAAGGACACGTTGAAGATCCTCCATTCAGATCTGCCACCTCCACCAGAACAGCGCACACGGCGTCAGGGCTTGTCTCACTCGCTCACGCAGTTCCACGTCGCCTGTCAGAACGTCCTCAACGCGCGTTCCCGATGTCCTTCGGCCGAGAGGGCGTCTCGGCACAAGATCTGTGGACACCTGAACTCTCGAGGGCATGAGGGGGCTCGATGTGACGCGATGGAAGGCGATCGTGACGGTCGTCGCCCTCGTGGCGATCGTCGGCACGGGAACGCTCTCGGCGTTCCCGCAGCGGAATCTGTCGTCGAACCGAAGCTTCGGAGTTGGCGTCCTCGTCGCCGCCTTGCCGTGGCCGTTCATCACGTACTCCTTCTCCGATCGGTGGGGCGTCTCGCTCAGCACCGAGTACGAATCATCGACCCTTTCGCTGAGTGGGCGTCTCGAAACCAGACTGATCGACAACGAGGAGATCGACGGCCTCGCCGCCGTCGGCGCCATCGCCTGGGCCGGGTCGACCACAACCGTCGGGCTCCTCGTCGCCGCGATCCTGGAGTTCAACGTCAACCGCCGCCTGGCGATCCGCGCGAACGCCGAGATCGCGTACTCCTCGACGGAGACGGACTCGGTCCTTCGAGCGAGCGTCGTCTACTACTTCCAGCCGACCTCGTGAATCGAGCCGCCGGCCCGCCGGTGACCGGGCGTGCCGACCACTGATCCCTCGGCGGAGATGCGATAGACTCGCAGGTGACCGTGACCGCAACCGTGAAGCGCTCGATCCTGGGTCTCTGCTGCCTCTTCCTCGTCGGCTGTACGCAGTCGACGGCCGAGTTCCACGCGTCGATCGTCCCCAACCGCGGTCAAGTGCCGTTCGAAGCGACGATCACGGCGACCGGGTTTGGGGACAGCTTCACGTTCCATCTACCGAACGAGACGATCACGCAGGAGGAGCCGACGCTGACGGTCGCCGTCGACACGCTCGACTGGGAAGCGACGGTCGAGACCGAGATCGGCGGACAGATCTACACCGACACCGTCACCGCGACCGGGTCGAACGCCCCCCCGACCATCAGCAACCTGATCATCAACGGAATCCGGGATCGGTGGTACTTGATTCCTCGGGAACGGACCTTGCTGGAGTTCGTCGTCACCCCCGATGCGGCGATCGTCGACGTCGATGTCTGGGGCTCCGAGTTCTCTCAGCACTACTCGATCTTCATCGCGCCGTACGACGGCACGTACCACGCCGTCTACCTCGGCCGGCGGATCGAGAACGCGTGCATCGTCTACCCGATGTACCGGAGCATTCCCGGCGAAGCCCTGCCGTACGATCCGACGGGTCTCGAGTCGGGCTATCCACGGCTCATCGGGCAGCGGACGAACGTGTGGGACTTCGGCGGCCCCGCCGACGAGGGCGTCGAGATTCCAGCCCAGACGGGCTACGTCATGGTGACCGCCGAGAACGCACTCGGCCAGCGGACGACCGTCACGTTCACCATCCCGATCCAGAGCGCCGACTACGGCGGCTAGTCGGTCTCCTCATCGACGGCCGCGAGTCCCCCGCGAAGGTCGCCCGATTGACTCGGACGCCCGCCCGGACTAGGATCGAACGGGCGTCTCCTCGGTCGATCCTGTGCGAGACGTCGTGAGGGGGAGCGCATGCCGAACAGCGGAGATCGGGTCAGTCTTGGGCAGCAGTTCGTACGAGCGGGGCGATTGATCGGGGAGTCTCCGATCATTCTCATTCCGGCGATCATCCCGGCGTTTTGGCAGTTCATCGCGCCGCGCATCGGACTGATCAACCCGGCGGCGACGCTCTCCGCCAGCTACATCGGATTCGGCGCGGGCGCATGGCGTCTCCTCGTCTACATGCTGACCCTCGTCGTCCTCCTCGCCGTCAGCCAGGGCGCGACCGTCTCCCTCGTCCGCGAGGCCGCAGAGGGGCGATCGGCTCGCCTCTCCGGCGCGTTCGAGGAGGCCGCCACCCGGCTCGTCCCGCTTCTCGTCGCCTCCCTCCTCGCCGGCGTCATCGTCTCCGTCGCCAGCCTCGTCTTCGTCTTCCCGGGGCTGATCGCCGGGTTCTTCCTGTGGTACATCGTCCAGGGCGTGATCCTCGACGGGGAGTCTGGCCTTGGCGCCCTCCGGGCGAGCTTCAAGTTCGCGGCGACCTACGCCGGCGAAACGTTCGCGATCATCCTGGCGACACTCGTCGTCAGCTTCGCATTCAGCTTCATCCCCTACGTCGGCTGGCTTCTGATGATCCCGACAACGGCGTACTTCGTCGCCCTGAGCACGCTCTTCTACGCCGGGCGCGAGACGTAGCCCCGCCAGTCGGCCCGGGCGCCATTGCGCTCGCCCCGTCGCACCCTCACAATCCGCCTTCAGAGCGAGGGGATCCGATGGCCAACCATTCAGACGCACAGAGAGACTGCAGCTTCGATCGGGTCGTCGATCGACGCGGGACGGACAGCATCAAGTGGGAGTACTTCGGTTCCGACGTTCTCCCGATGTGGGTCGCCGACATGGACTTCCCGTCGCCTCCCGCCGTCATCGACGCCCTCCGCGAACGGACGGACCACGCCCTGTTCGGCTACCCGTCCGAGCCGCCCGAACTCCGCGGGCTGTTTGTGGAACGACTCGAAAGGCTGTATGGCTGGCGCGTCTCCGAGGAGAGCCTGCTCTTCCTCCCGAACGTCGTCGTCGGGTTCAACCTCGCCTGCCAGGCCGTCGCCGCACCCGGCGAGCGCGTCCTCTATCAGACGCCGATCTACTTCCCGATCCTCCGCGTTCCGGGAAACGCCGGTCTCGAAGAGACGACGAGCGAACTCGTCCGGACCGCGTCCGGGCGCTACGAGATCGACTTCGACGACTTCGAGCGCGCGGCGGAGGGCGCCCGCGTCTTCGTCCTCTGCAACCCGCACAACCCGGTCGGCCGCGTCTTCACGGCGGGCGAACTCGAGCGGATGGCCGAGATCTGCGCCCGTCACGACGTCGTCATCTGCTCCGACGAGATCCACGCCGACTTCGTCTACGACGGGCGACGCCACGTGCCGACCGCCTCGCTCGCCCGCGAGATCGAGGAACGATCGGTGACCCTGTTCGCCCCGAACAAGACGTACAACGTCGCCGGCGTCCCCTGCGCGATCGCCGTCATCCCGAACAGCGACCTGCGCGAGCGCGTCCTCGCGGCGAAGCGCGGCCTCGTCCCGCACGTCGGGATCATGAGCTACGTCGCCGCCCTCGCCGCCTACCGCCACGGCGATGCGTGGCTCGCCGAGCTGATCGCGTATCTCGAGGAGAACCGCGACACCGTGGCACGATTCGTGACCGAGGAACTCGCCGGGATCGCGCTGACGCCGATCGAGGGGACGTACCTCGCCTGGCTCGACTGTCGCGAAGCCGTCTCCGAAAACCCCCATCGGTTCTTCCTTCGCGAAGGACGGATCGCCCTCAACGACGGCGCGACCTTCGGGCCGGGTGGAGAAGGATTCGTCCGCCTGAACTTCGCCTGCCCCCGGTCGACGCTCCTCGACGGGTTGAGACGGATGCGCAACGCGCTCGCGCCAGGGTAGATTGAGGTTCGCGTCTGCTCGAACCTCGGATGACAGACTCGAACTGGTCCGATAGAATCCGGCTCGCTTCGGGAAGGCAGGTCCGCGTGACGAACCAGACGGTGGTCGAGGTCGATCGGATCGGCAAGACGTTCGAGTCGGTCTGCGCGGTCGACGGCGTGAGCTTCGCCGTCGATCCGGGCGAGATCCTCGGCTTCCTCGGCCCGAATGGCGCCGGAAAAACGACGACGATCCGCATGATCCTCGGCATCTTCCGCCCGGACGCGGGCGAGATCCGCTCTTCTCTCGGCGACGACGGCGACGTTCCGAAGGAACGCACCGGCTATCTCCCCGAGGAGCGCGGCCTCTACGGCGACGCGCGGGTTCTCGATCTCCTCGTCTACTTCGGCGAGTTGAAGGGCATCCGGCGGGCCGACGCGCGGGCCCGCGCCCGACGGTGGCTCGAACGGTTTGATCTGACCGACTGGGAGACGAAGCGCGTCGAGAAGCTATCCAAGGGGATGCAGCAGAAGGTCCAGTTCGTCGCGTCGGTGCTCCACGAGCCGGATCTCGTCGTCCTCGACGAGCCGTTCGCCGGCCTCGATCCGGTCAACCAGGATCTCCTCAAGCGGATCATCCACGAGATGCGCGATGCCGGGACGGCCGTTCTCCTGTCGTCGCATCAGATGAATCGCGTCGAGGAGCTCTGCGATCGAATCTTCCTCATCCACCACGGGCAGCGCGTCCTCTACGGAACGCTCGACGAGATCAAGGAGTCCTACGGCGAACACGCCGTCCGCATTCGGTTCGTCGGTGACGGCTCCGTCCTCGCAGGGATCCCCGGCGCGGTCGATGTGCGGATCGACGGGGATCGCGCATCGTTCAGGCTCGCCCGCGATGCCTCACCCGATCAGTTCGTGCGATCGATTCCCGATAGCCTCGAGATCCGGGCGATCTCCGTCGACCGGCCACCACTGCACGACATCTTCGTGCGCACGATCGGAGAAGACGATGAAGCTCGGTAAGGTCATCCGGTGGGAGTTCCGGCAGAACGTGTGCAGCAAGCAGTTCCTCGTGATGACCGTCTTCATCCCCGCGATCATCGCCCTCGCCGTCTTCGGGGCGACGCGGGCATTCGGCGCCGACAAGGGGCCGATCACCGAACCGCCGCCGCCGGTCATCATCGGGATCTTCCTCGCGTTCATCCTCTTCCTCGGCGCGTTCATGTCAGGTGTGATGACCCTCTACGGCGTGGTGAAGGAGAAGCAGAGCCGCGTCGTCGAGATGATGCTCTCCAGCGTCTCCGCCTGGGAACTGATGAGCGGAAAGATGATCGGCATCGGACTCGCCGGCATGATCCAGGTCGCGGCGTGGGCGATCACCGCCTACTTCGTCGCCGGCCTGTTCTTCCCCGTCTCCCTCGCCGCGCTCACCGTCGTCCACTGGATCGCGTACCCGCTCTACTTCATCCTCGGATTCCTGTTCATCGCCTCGATCTTCGGCACGGTCGGAGCATCGATCAAAGACGTTCACTCCGGCGGCGCGGTCGGCCTCGCCGGATTCGTCCCGTACATGCCGATGCTGTTCACCGCGCTGATCGTCAAGCAGCCCGACCTGCTCTGGGTTCGCATCGCCGGGTTCTTCCCCCCGTTCACGCCGGCGATCATGTTGATCCGGATCGGCGCGATGCCGATCGCGAGCGAGGGCGCCCGCTTCGTCCCGGCGTGGGAGATCGGCCTGAGCCTGCTCTCTCTCGCCATCGGGACGCTCCTCATGATGCGGTTCGCGGCCAAGGTGTTTGAGGTCGGCATGCTGATGACCGGGAAGTCCGCGTCGCTCCGCGAGCTCTGGCGATGGGGACGGCGCGGGGCGTCGTAGCGGGACGGAAGAGAGAGGAAGAACCGTGGATCTGCGCACGTACTACGAGATCGCCCTGACCCCGAGCGCGTTCGAGGAGACGATGACCGACCACCAGCGCGACCTCCACGCACTCCACGGTCGACGCGCCCGGATCGAGGAGGCCGACGCCGCTGCCGTCCGCGCCGCGGGCGTCAACTGCGTCCTCGTGATCACCGAACCGTGGTGCGGCGACTCGCTCGCCATCCTCCCCGTCGTCCTCGCGCTCTTCGAGCAGGCCGGGGCCGAGGTGCGCATCGTCCGTCGCGACGAACACCCCGAGCTGATCGACGCGTTTCTCACCCGCGGCGGACGAGCGATTCCGATCGTCCTCGTCCTCGACGATGCGTACGGCGTTCGCCTCCGCTGGGGGCCACGCCCCAGCCCGGCGCAACGAGTCGTCGACGATCATCGGGAGGACGTCGCCGCCGCCCGGATCGACAAGGCCGAAGTCCACAAGAAGATCCGCGCCTTCTACGCGGGAGACTGCGGACGGACGATCGTCACGGAGATCCTCGCCGGCCTGACGAGCTAGCGCCGGTCGGACGACTCGCCCTTGAGCGCACGAAGCTTCTCGAGGAACCGCTCGGCCTGACGGAGGTCGATCTGGCGCTTGTCGAGAGAGAGCTTCTTCCCCGTCGGAAGCTGAATCGTCAGTCGTCCGCGGACGAGCGTCGCCTTGACCTGATCGAGGCGGTGCTCTTCGCCGAGGCCCGCGCTTGCCTGGAACGCGTCGATCCACTCCGGAAGCCGCTTCGACAGCCGCGCCGCCACCTGTCGCCGCATCGCCGCCACGGTCCCACCACCGTCGGAACCGGCCTCCTCCAGGAGCTTCGCCTGGGCCAGCTGCAGTCGCTGCTCAACCGTCTTGGCGAACTCGAGCACGAGCTTGTCGTCCTCGGTCAGGACGACGTTGAGGCTGTCGTCGGTGAGGGCGAGGTTGGCCACTTCCTCTCGCCAGACGAGCTCAAACAGGCGGTGGCTTCCGAGATCCTTGACCTCGTGGTCCCCGAGGTCGCGCAGCCGGAATCCGGCGTTGTCGCTGCACCGCTCGCAGATCGCGGACGAGACAACGATCTGCCCGCCCTTGGCAACGTCGGCAAGCCGCTTGGCGAGGTTCACCGAGTGTCCGAAGACGTCGTCGCCCGTGTGGATCGCCATTCCCCACGAAAGGCCGATCCCGGCCGACAGCGGCTCCTCGGCATGGCGCTCGTTGTAGCGACGGATCGCGTCCTGCATCGACGCCGTGCAGTGAAGGCCCTCGTCGGCAGTCTCGAACGTGGTCATCACGCCGTCGCCGTAGGTCTTGAGGACGGTGCCCCCCGCCTCCCCGACCTGTCGCTCGACGAGGTCGACGAAACGGCTGGCGAGGCGGAACGCCTCGCGGTCGCCGCGCTCGGCAGTGTAGGAGGAGAACCCGCGCAGGTCGCTGAACCCGATCGCGAGCGGCTGCTCGTCGACGTCGCGGCCGGCAATGCGATTCACAGCGGGTTCCATGACGAGTTGAGTATAGCCCAACGAGACTGCGCGCCCGGATGAAGACGGCGCCGCCCGGATCGCGAGGACCCGGGCGACACGCGGTTCGCTCTATCGGCGGATGAAGAACGTCCCCTTGCCGTCGAACGTGTTCCCACTCCCGGCTGCCGTCACAACGTAGACGTACGCTCCGCTGGCGAGGAGGTCTCCTCCGTCGGTCCGTCCGTCCCACGCCAGGCCGAGGACGTGTGCCCCCTCGCCCGACCAGAGAGGACGTCCACGAAGATCGAAGACGGTGACGGCGAACGTCTCCGCCAGCCCCTGTCCGACGAACGAGAAGAAGACCTCGTCGCGGAACGGGTTCGGTCCGGCGAAGAACCGCTCGACCTCGAGCTCCGTCGCCACGATCTGGACTGTCGCCGAGCTCGTGTCGCTCGGGTCGGCCGGATCGGTGTAGACGGCGGTCACCGTCGCCCCCGGAACGACCGCGAGGTCGATCGGGCCGACGATGAACGTCCCCGGCGCCGCCCCCGCGAGCGTCGCCAAGTCGTACGTCGTCCCGTCGATCTCGACCGCGCCGGCGAGCGTGCCCGCTCCGGCGAGCGAGACGTCGACGACCTTCACGTAGATCGGATCGCCGGCAACGTAGGCTGCGACCTCGCTTCCGTCGGCGTCGACGAACGTCGTCGTCGATCCGACGGCGACCGCGCCGCCGATCCCGACCTTGATCGAGATCCAGGCGACATCGGAGTGGTTCGACGGATCCTGGTACGCGGCGAGGATCGTGTCACCCGGGAGGACGTCGAGGGCGGGGACGCAGTCGTGACGGTCGACCAGATCGATGCACGTCACGCTGACGAACTCGCCCGTGTCGACGCCAGTCTCGAGAAGATCGATCGGCGCCCAACGACCGTTCCGCGGGTTGAGCACGTAGCTCTTCGCCCACGTTCCGCTGCGGAAGATGTTGGTGTCACCGAGCAGTTCGTTGACGAGGTGGATGTCGACGTCGAGGAACCCGCACCCGTCGCCGGGGTGGTTGTCGGGATCGTCGATCGGGCCGTGCGGCACGTTCTGACCGTTCCCGCCGGTCCCATCCCAGAACCCGGCGACCCGCTCCCGGCGGAGTCGATCCTCGTCCTGGTCCGGGTCGATCACGGCGACGAAGACGCAATCGCTGTTCAGGTAGGAGCTGACGCGGTTCCCTTGACGGTCGAGGAAGAACATCGTCGTCTCGTCCCCGTCGAAGACCTGCGTGTCTCCGACCTCGAACACGGCGAATGACACGTCGTTCGCTACACGCAGTTCGCGCAGCCGCGGCGGGAACCAGGCACCCGGCGTCTCGATGGTGGCGTCGGCGAGCGCGTTGAGGTCGACGTCTCGGTAGATCCCGTCGACGTAGCGCGCGTAGATCGAGTCCTCGTTGAACGCTTCGAGCGTCCAGTCATCGAGCTGGAGCGAGTACCCGCCGTTGGCCCCCGGATCGCCGAGGCCGAGCGCGTCCCAGACGGAGATGAGCGACATCCCGAGGTTGGTGAAGAAGATCGGGGAGTTGCTCGACAGCTCGTCGAGGATCAGCCACTCGGAGTCGTCGACCTCGTGCGGATCGCAGACGTGGACGACCGCCGTCTCGGGACAGCAGGCGTCGGTGTTGGCGTTCGCGTCGACGACCTCGATGTAGACCGGAGTTCGGCCGAGCCAGTAGACCGTCTCCTCCTCCCGCGCGAAGTCGGTGAACCGGAGTCGGCTGTGGTTCTTCTCTTCGATGTACGCCGTCGCCAGCTTGAAGTCGTCCTGGTCGTTCGGATCGACGTAGTAGGCGACGAGCACGTCTCGCGCCCGCAGCGCGTTGAACCCGAGGTCGTCGAGGATGCTGTTCAGGCGCAACTCGAAGATGCCCGAGTCCGACGCCGTCTCGACCGCGTAGAACATGACCCGGGTCACGCCGCTGTTGCTCGCGGTGTCGAACCACGTCACGTTCGCGTCGGCCTCGACCGGATACTCGACGTAGTAGGTTCCCCGTTCGTTCGGTTGGCGGCTCCCGTCGCCACGCAGGTCGAGCCAGTTGAGCGCGCCGGCCTCCGGGTCGAAGCAGGCGTAGATGTTGTACCAGGTGATCGCCTGATCGTGGGCGATCGCGTCCGCCGGATCGTTACCGCCGACGTTCGGATCGTCGATGACCCCACCGTAGCGCTTGAGCATGCAGAAGTCGATCGAACTCGTCGGTGTCTGCGGATTCCAGGTCCCGGGGTTGACGAGGATGAAGACAGGGACCATCTCCACGTCGTTGCAGCTCAGGTTCTCATCCGGATCGACGACCGTGATCGTGGCCGCCTCGTTGGCATCCGGGTAGATCTCGCGTCCCCACTCGATCGTCGCCTCGGTGTCGTTGATCTTGGCCATCGTCAGCGCGACGTCGCTCGCGTCATCCTGATCGACGTAGAGGCCGATGACGGTGTCCATGTTCTCGAACCGCCCCAGCATGTAGTCCTCGGCCGGGGCCCCCACGCCGGGACCGGGCGGGATGTTCGCGTTCCCGTTCGCCGGCGGGATCTCACTTCCGGCGTCGGTCGCCAGCACGAACCGCTGGCGCGCGTCGACCCAGACCCGATCGTCACCGATCTCGTCGGCATCGGTGAACGTGTCTGCGTACAGGTAGCCGCCCCACTGGAAGTCGAGCGGCTCGACAACCGGTCCGGCGCCGGCGAACGGTCCGACGACGTGGGAGTAGTCGGTGCCGACCCCGGAGAATGCGGCGCGCGTGCCGATCTGGAACGGCCTCCGGCTGACGAACAGGCCGGTCGCGTGATCGACCTCCTCCAGGTAGTCCTCCCCGAGGAAACCGGCGGTCGTACCGGGCCAATGCCCCTTGTACGGCCGGTAGCCGGCGTCGCCGAACGGGATCCCGTTGGCGTCGCCTGCCGCCGTCAGGTAGCTCTTCCACACGATGTGCGCGCCGGTCTTGACGTCCATCACTTTGATGTCCGTCCAGATCTTGTCGCGCACGTCGCAGTCGATGTCCTCATCCGGATCGTGGACCACAATCCAGATCTGGTCCCCCTCTCTCACCTTCGTCACCCGGGTCTCGCCGTTCTTGTCCGACGAGAAGTAGAGCTCAGCGTCGGTGGCGAGTCCGACGAACGAGGCGAGCGTGAGGACCGCAATGACGACGGCCGCTGCACCGATCGACCTGGCGTTCACGATGTCCATCCTTCTCATTCCCATCCGTTCCCCTACCCCTCCGCACCGATCGGTCCGGCGATCGGGGATTCGCTTCCTTCGATTCCCTCAGCACGAGAAGCCGCGAGGACGCGCTTCCACGCGCCTGCGGTCAACACCACCCAAATCAAGATCGGAGCCGCTTCCCACAGAACGCGAACCGCGACCTGCCACCCGCCGACCGCGCGTCCCGCAGCGACGGCGTAGACGAGCTCGACCGACGCCACCAGGTAGGCGACATGGAGGACGAGAAGCAGTCCAAGCCCCGCAACCGTCCGGGCCACCCGTCGACGGACGCCGAGGCCCGGCGTCGCCGCGAACAGCGCGACGAGCAGGACGACGGCGAAGAACAGGTATCGATCAAAGACGACGACCGGCGCGATCCGGTTCTCGCCGACGATCCGATAGACGCCGAGTTCGTCTCCGCGCGCATCCAGGACGGTCACGTTCGGCGCCTCAACCGCCCGGAGGACGGGACGCGCCAACGTCGCCACCGCGGTGGTGTACGCCGGCGCGACGTGCGGCCAGCCGACCGCCAATGCGCAGAGAACGACTGCAAAGATGACGACGAATCGCACGACGGTTCGCGCGAGTTTCGGCCTCATCGCGTCGCCTCCCGATGCCTTCGGCCCTGCGTCCCCGCCCAGAGGAGCCACAGGGCGATCGCGAGCACGATCAGCCCCGACTGCCAGACGAGGAGGTGGACCGTGTCGAGCCATCCCGGCAAGTGCACGCCGACGTAGTACAGGCTGACCAGCCGGACGACGTTCAGGACGAACAGGCCGCCCGCGCCGATCCCGATTCCGACGAGCTTCGACCGAAGGCCGGTCGGAAACGCGATCACGGCGATCGAGAACAGCCCCGTCAGGAACAGGCCCGTGCACGCCGTCACCACCGAGATCCCGAACCGCCCCGTCTGGACGGTGTTCCCGTCGACGGTGACCGTCTCGCCGAACAGGCTGAGGATCCCGCCCGTGACCCGGGCGAACGCGCCCTGGATCGCCGACATCGCTCCGTCGGCGTTGGCGAGGACGATCAGCAGGGCGACGACGCCCGCACAGGCGACGAGCCGTGGCGCGAGGCGCGTCACCTGCCGTCGCCGAGGCCGCTCGATCGCCGATCGAATCATCGCCCGCTCACCCCGCCGTCGCTCGGCGACGACGCACCCGATACCAGAACGCGAACGCGAACAGCGCGAACGCCGCGATCATTCCCCATTCGGAGAGCGTCGGCGCGTCGATCGTTCCCGACAGCGGGAGCGCGCCCCCCGAGATCTCCACCGTGAAACAGGTCGGATCGTCCTCGCCCGGCGTCGCCGGGTCGTCGGTCGGCTCGATCGCGTCGTTCGTCCCGTCGCCGTCGCTGTCCCAGTGGACGACACCCTGGTTGCAGAGTTCGGTCAGGTCCTCGACATCGCCGTCGATGTCGGCCTTGAACGTGAGCGTGACGCAGCTACCCGCCGGAATGTCACCGTCCCAGGCGTAGCCGTTCCCCTCCATCGTGATCGTCCCGCGGGTCGCCGAGACGAAGTTGAGCGCGGTCAGTCCGTCGGGGAGGGTGTCGGTGAACTCGTGTCCCGGGTTGTCGCCCTGATCGTCGCAGCCGACGTTGCACAGGACGACCTCGAACTCGATTCGTTCCCCGGGCGCCGGCGTGTCGCCGTTCGGATCGTGGAACGACTTCTTCGCCTCGACGAACGGTGCATTCGGACGGACGTTCAGCGTCTCATCGATCGTGAGGCAGTTGTTCGTCTCGTTGAGCTCGACGACCTCGCCGTCCGTGTCGGCACAGGCGATGATCTCGTGCTCTCCCGTCGGCACGCCGTCCGTGTCCCACGTGAACACCAACGTCGTGTACTCGCATCCCGGAAGCCCGTCGACGCGTTGCGTCCCAATCAGGTGTGCCCAGTCGTCGTAGTAGACGGTAACGTCGAACGGTCCGGCGTCGCCGCAGCTCAGGTTGTCGATCGTCACCGTGATCGTGACGACCCCGCCCTGACAGACGTCGCCCGAGGTCTCTTGCACCGAGATCCCGCCGTTCGCCAGCCCTGGCGTCCCGTCCGGCGGAAGCCACAGGTCGGGTCGCTTCGTGCACGGATCCTCGGCGCTCGCCGCCAACGAACTGAGCGCGACGACGAGCGCGACCGACAGCACGATTCCCCACTTACGCACCACCCGGAGTCGGTCGGTCATCTCACCACTTCCTTTGCCTCTCGGCTGCAGACAGCGCCTCTCCTGTGGAGAGGTTGTTGGCTCCTTCGGAGCCTGCTCCTCTTCGAGCAGCGGCTGTCCTTCGGACAGCGCCTGCTGGGCACCGCCCAGCAGGGCCTGCTGCGCGTCTTGCCCATCCGTCGCCCAGCAGGATCGGAGCGACTCTTCGAGCCATTCCGCAGCGATGTTATGTCCGTCACGTTCGCCGGCGGGGGACCCCCGCAGTCCCCGGACGTGTTGTTCATCACACTCGGGGGGTACACGTGTCCATCGCCGGTGCGCGTCGTGACCTCCGTCGCTCGAGCCGGTACGATGACCCCGCTGGCGCGAGACGACGAAGGAGGCCCGATGCCTGTCCCGATCTATCAAGTCGACGCATTCACCGACGAGGCGTTCCGCGGCAATCCGGCCGGCGTCTGCTTGCTCGACGCCCCCGCCGACCCTGCGTGGATGCAGAACGTGGCAGCGGAGATGAACCTGTCGGAGACAGCGTTTCCCGTTCCGCGATCGGACGGGGACTACGATCTGCGCTGGTTCACACCCGCGGTCGAGGTCGATCTCTGTGGACACGCGACGCTCGCGACCGCGCACATCCTCTGGGAGACGGAAGTCCTTCCGTGCGATTCACAGGCCCGGTTCCACACGAGAAGCGGGCTGCTGACCGCCGATCGCCGCGGCGGCCGGATCGAGCTCTCGTTCCCGACGAATCCCCCCGAGCCAACCGATCCGCCCGACGGACTGGTCGACGCTCTCGGCGTCGACCCCGTCTACGTCGGGAGAACGCGGTTCGACTTCCTCGTCGCAGCCGAGGGCGAGGCGACCGTCCGCCGCGCCGCACCGAACGTCGGACGCCTCAAGCAGCTCGGCGTCCGTGGGGTGATCCTGACAGCGAGAGGTGACGACGCCTACGACTTCGTCTCGCGCTTCTTCGCTCCCGGCGCCGGGATCGACGAGGATCCGGTCACCGGGTCGGCCCACTGTGCGCTTGCACCGTACTGGAGCCGCATCCTCGGGAAGACAGAGATGATTGCCTTCCAAGCATCGACTCGGGGTGGGATCGTTCGCGTCGCCCTCGACGGCGACCGAGTCCGACTCGCCGGCAACGCGGTCACCGTCCTCCGCGGCGAGCTCCTCGCATAGCCGCGGGTTGCCCCCGAGCGAAGTCCATCCGGGGGGCGACGCCGTCTTCCGGATTCACCGGCGTCGAATCACGTTGCCCTGCCGCGACCGCTGATATATTCTCTATATACCAGACCGTACCCCTACAACCGCCGCACCGCCGGAGTCACGAGACGTCAACCCGAGGATCCTCGAAGGAGGACGCGTTGGAGAAGACCAGACCACGCCACCCGAGGAAAGGTCTCCCTTGCTCACGCTGATCCCGCTGTTCATCGCCGGCGCCTACGTCGGCTGGAACATCGGCGCCAACGACGCCGGGAACTGTATCGGGACCTCAGTTGGATCCGGCCTGCTCAGCTACCGCCGCGCCGCCCTTCTCGTCGCCGCCTCCGCAGTCGCCGGCGCACTCCTCCAGGGTGGGCGCGTGATGGAGACCGTCGGCAAGGGGATCGTGACTTCCGACCTTCCGTCCGTCGCAATCCTGATCGCGATGCTCTCCGCCGGTCTGTTCGTCACGGTCGCTACCCTGTTCCGGCTTCCCGTCTCCACGTCGCAGGCGATCGTCGGCGGATTGGCCGGCGTCGGCCTCGCGAGTGGCGCAAGCATGAATTGGGCGAAGGTCGCGTCCATCGCCGAGGTGTGGGTTGTCTGCCCGATCCTCGTCGGGGTTCTAGCGGTCGTGATCTACACAGGGTCGGTGTTCGTCCTGAGACGTCTGCGCCAGGACTCCATCTGGCAGCGCCTGCCCAACGCGCTTCTCATTCTAAGCGCGTGCTACATCTCCTTCTCCCTCGGCGCGAACCACGTCGGCACGGCGATGGGACCGATCACCAACCTTGGGATCGAGCCCCGCTGGTTGAGCCTGTTGGGCGGTCTTGCTCTCGCCTCCGGGGTGCTGACGTTCGGCGCTCGGGTGACGCAGACCGTGGGGGGCGGGATCACACAGCTGGGGCCGGTGAGCGCCTACTCGGCTCAGACGGCGGCCGCTCTCGCCGTGCACTTCTTCTCGATCGTCGGAATCCCCGTGTCGACGTCGCAGGCGATCGTCGGCGCCGTGATCGGCGTCGGGATCCTGCACGGAATCCGCACCGTCCGTCGTAGGAAGATCGTCGAGATCGTCGTCGGCTGGGTCGCAACGCCGACGGCGGCGGGCCTGTTCTCGTTCTGCCTCTACCGTCTGTACACCGCCCTGACCGGCCCCGGCTAGACGCGGCGCGACGCGCACACTCTGCGGATTACATCCAACTACACGCGGCGCGCGGCTCGCACACTCCGCTGACCAGATCTAACTAGACGCGACGCGCGGCGATGATCAGCTCGATCAGGTCCGACAGGTCCTCGGCGCGGTCGGACAGGCGGACGAGCCGCTGGATGAACCCCGACACCTGAAGCTTCCGCGCGAGTTCGATGTCGAGCCCGAACAGCGTCTTCGTCGCCCGTCGCTCCAGGTGATCGACTTCCCCCTCCAGGTGCTCGATCGCCTGGGTGTGCTTCAGCGCGTCGTCGACCCGGCCGAACAGGCTCGTCACCGCCGCCTTGACCTCGGCGAACGTCTCATCCGATCGCTCGGCAATCTCGGTCAAGTCGGCCAGGATCTCCGCGGGAACGTCGACCCGCTGCAGAAGGAGGTAGTCGAGGATCTCCTCGGCCGCGTTCGCCAATCGGTCGACCTGATCGATGATCTGCAGGATGTCCCGTCGCGACGTCGGCAGGAGAGAGCCGGCGAGCATCCGCACTTCCACCCGACGCCGGGCATCGTCCGCCTCTCCCTCTGCGCGGTGCGTCTCGAGGGCGAACGCGTCGGCCGCCTCGATGTCCCTGTCAGTTAGGTAGGCACGAAGCGACCGCTTCAGCGCGGCGAGCGCCGCGTCGACGTGGCCCAGGTGCTCGAGGACAAGCGACTCGATCTCCTTCTGCTTCCTCCAGAACATCCACGTCCTCCTTCGACTCTCAGCTCGGTCGCGCCGCCCGAGAACGTCCCGTCACCCGATCTGGCGCATTCACCCCGCAAGCCACGCCCGCGCGCGTGCGGTCGTCTCCTCGCAGATCCGCTCGGCCAGCCCGACGTAGTCGGACGGGCGAAGCGCGGACAGACGCGTCCTCGCCTCCTCGGAGACCGGCAGTCCATCGACAAACGCGCGCAGCTGGTCGAGCGTCATCGCCTTCCCGCGCGCGAACCGGCGCACCGTTTCGTACGGATCGTCCGCCCCCTCTGCCCGGAGAACCGACTGGATCGCCTCGGTCAGCACCGCCGGCGCGGCATCGACGTGCGCCCGCGCGACGTCGGCGGCGACCTCGATCTCGTCGAGCCCGCGCATCGTCTCGCCGAGCGCGAGGTGCGCGTGTGCGAGAGCAACCCCGATGTTCCGCCTGACCGTCGTGTCCGACAGATCGCGCTGCATCCGTGAGGCCGTCAGCTTCTCCGACAGCGCGTGCAACAGCGCGTTGGAGATCGTCAGGTTCCCCTCGCTGTTCTCGAACCGGATCGGATTCACCTTGTGCGGCATCGTCGACGATCCGACCTCGCCGTCCGCGGCGCGTTGGACCCACTCGCCGCGGGAGACGTACTCCCACGCGTCGCGATCGAGATCGAGGACGATCCCGTTGATCCTCGCCGTGATCCCGAAGTACTCGGCCAATGCGTCGCCGTCGTCGATCTGCGTCGTGCACCGATTCGGCTCGAAGCCGAGCCCGGTGACGAACGCGTCCGCGAAGCCGATCCAGTCGAACTCGGGAAACGCAATCGCGAACGAGGCGTACGTCCCGGTCGCACCGGAGAGCTTCCCGCGGAACCGGAACGCGCGGAGCCGATCGGCCTGGCGGAGGAGTCGCCCGACGAAGACGGCCATCTCCTTCCCCGCGGTCGTCGGCGACGCGGGCTGACCGTGCGTCCGCGCCGGGAACGGCACGCCCTTCCAGCGTTCGGCGAGCTCGACGAGGCGTTCGAAGAGCGCGCGCACCTGAGGAAGCTGCGCCTCGTCCCGGTAGCGTGTCAGGATTCGAGCGTAGGCGAGGGTGTTGACGTCGGCCGACGTGAGGCCGAAGTGGATCAGGTTCGGGTTCGCCAGGGACAGCCGCTCGCGGCAGTAGAGCTCACACGCCTTGACGTCGTGACGGATCGCCCGCTCGATCTCCTGGATCCGACCGAAGTCGGCCTCGCCGAACGTCTCCTTCGCCGCCGTGATCCGCGACCGCTCCTCGTCGCTCAGCTTGGAGAACAGGCCGGTCTCGTCGAGCGCCTCGACGTAGCACAGCTCGATCGCGCACCGCGCCTCGGCGAGGGCAAACTCGGAGAAGTAGTCCCCGAGCTGCCCCACCCGATCCCGATACCGTCCGTCGAGCGGCGAGATTTCGCGGTTCACGACGACCTCCGACCTCGGTGTCGTTCCAGAATAGGTGGCCGTCCGCGCCGATTCAAGCCTCGACGCTCTCCCGCCGACGCTCGCCGCGAAACTATGCGATGCCGACCGATGCCGAGATCCGCGACTCGAACTCGCCCCGGAAGTGCTGGAGAGCGCTTCGAATCGGCATGATCGCCGACTGACCGAGTGGGCAGAGCGACGCCGCCTGCATCGCGGACGCGATCTCGACCAGCCGCTCGAGATCGCCCGGTCGCCCTCGCCCGGCACGGATCGCGCCGATCATCGTCTTGAGCGCGCGCGTCCCCGCTCGGCAGGGTGCACACTGACCGCACGACTCGTGCTGGAAGAACGCCAGGATCCCGTCGAGCATGTCGACGATCGACGCGTCCTCGTCGAGGACGAGGATCGCACCCGACCCGAGGACAGCCGACAGCTCCTGCAGACCGTCGAAGTCCATCGGCCGATCGAGGCAGTCCGCACAGACGAACGCGCCGGCCGCTCCGCCGATCAACGCGCCCTTGAACGCCTTGCCGTCGTTCACGCCACCGCCAAACGTCTCGATGATCGTCCGCAGCGGCGTCCCCATCTCGACCTCGATCAGGCCGGGGTGCGCGATGTGGCCGAGGATCGTGTACACCTTCGTCCCCGGGCACGTCTCGGTCCCGTACCCGCGGAACCAGGCGGCGCCGTTCCGAACGATCGGGGGCACGTTGGCGAGCGTCTCGACGTTGTTGACGACCGTCGGCTTCGCCCACAGCCCGACCGCGCCCGGATACGGCGGCTTCAGCCGCGGGTAGCCGCGCTTCCCCTCGATCGACTCGATCAGCGACGTCTCCTCGCCGCAGACGTAGGCCCCCGCGCCCTTCTTGATCTCGACGTCGAAGACGAAGTCGGATCCGAAGACGCCCCGGCCGAGGAGCCCGGCCTCGCGCGCGGCGTCGATCGCCTTCTGCATCCGGGCGATCGACAGGTGGTACTCACCGCGGATGTAGACGTAACCCTTCGACGCGCCGACCGCGTACCCGGCGAGCATCATCCCCTCGATCAGCCGGTGCGGATCTCCCTCGAGGATCAGCCGGTCCTTGAACGTTCCCGGCTCCCCCTCGTCGGCGTTGCAGACGACGTACTTCTCCTCGCCCGGCGCGGTGAACGACCACTTGAGCCCGGTCGGGAACCCTGCGCCGCCGCGGCCGCGCAGGCCGGAGCGCTTGATCTCTTCAATCAGGTCGGCGGGGGAGATGCCGTTCTCGACCACCTGGGCCATCGCCTCGTAGGCCCCGACGGCGACCGCCTCCTCCAGGCTCTCCGGATCGATGACCCCGCAGTTCTCGAGGACGATTCGCGGCTGCTTGCCGGTGAGGCCGGTCGGCGTCGTCGGCCGCGCCGGCAGGCGAAGGCGCTCGACCGGTCGCCCCTTCAGCAGATGCTCGGCAACGATCTCCGCGACGTCCTCGACACCGACCCCGGCGTAGAGCACGCCGTCGGGGTAGACGCTCAGGAGGACGCCCCGACCGGTCTCGCCGAGATCGCCCGTCTCGATGACTTCGATCTCCTCGGCGAGCTCGTTCTCCGCGAGCGCGCGGCGGAGCGCGTCCTCGACATCGCGGGCGCCGGCGAGAAGGCCCTCCTCGTTGATTCCGATCAGCACGTGCCCTCTAGCCAGCCGCATCTTGCCTCCTCACGTCTTCGATGACGTCGACCACGCGCGCCGGAGTCAGATTCCCGTACAGCTCCTCGTCAACCATCATCGCCGGGGCAACCCCGCAGACGCCGAGACAGCTTGACGTCTCCAGCGTGAACGCCCCGTCGTCCGTCGTCTCGTCGACCCCGACACCGAGGTGCTCCTGCAGCAGGTCGATCAGCGACTCGGCGCCGACGATCTGGCAGGGCGGCGACTCGCAGATGCGGATGATGTGGCGACCCCGTGGCTTCAGGCTGTACATCGAGTAGAACGTCGCCGTGCTCACCAGACTCGAGAGGGGCAACGACAGGTAGTCGGCGACGGCGCGCAGCGCGTCGCGGGTGAGGTAGTTGCGCGGCTCGGCCGCCTGCAGGTCGTGGAGCATGTCGAGCAGGTGCTCCGTCGACCGGGGATACTTCTCGAGCAGACTTCTCAACAGGTCCTCCTCGTCAGGTCCTCGTCAGGACGGTTCCGGCATCGAGCCACTCCTCGATCTGCCGCTTCGCCTCGGGCAGACGTTCGCTCGCCTCGCGGCTCAGCGTCTCGCCGATCGCGAAGTCGCTTCCGGGCACCGCCAGCACCCACGCCGGGGGCGTGACGTCGTAGAGCGTCGTCGCGAGATGAAGCAGACCGGCCGGGGACAGGGTGTGGCCGATCCCACGCGACGCGTCCCCTTCGATCGCGCGGAGACAGGTTTCCGCCTCGTCGATCGCTGCGTCGACGAACAGTACGCGGTTCGCCGCGCCGACGCGGGGAGCCAGGTCGGGCGTGAGCTGATGGACGACGCGGAACTCAACCCCCGCTCGCTCGCCGAACGATTCGACGAGCGCCGGGCCGATCCCGTCGTCGCGCCGCAGCCGGTTCCCGATCCCGATCACCAGATCCATGGGGTCCGCCTACTCCCGCGCCAGCCGTCCCCGGACCGCGCCGTCGGCGTCGACGATCGAGACGTCGATCGGCATCTGCCCGACGGCGTGCACCGAACAGGAGAGACACGGATCGTAGGCACGAATCCCGCCCTCGATCCGGTTCAGCAGCCCTTCGGTGACCTCGCCCTTGTGGATGTACATCCTGGCGATCTCGGCGACCGCGCGGTTCATCCCCAGGTTGTTGTGTCCGGTCGAGACGATGAAGTTCGCCTTCTCGATCAGGCCGTTCGCGTCGACCTGGTAGTGGTGGATCAACGTTCCCCGCGGCGCCTCGTGGATCCCGACGCCCTCGAGCTCGTTGATCCCCGCCTCGGCGCGCACACGCGGCGAGAGGATCCGCTCGTCGTCGAGCAGGACGCCGATTCGTTCGAGCGACGCCAGGATCTCGAGCAGGCGCGTGTAGTGGTAGTCGAACACCTTGCCCGAACAACGGCTCGTCGCCGTGCGGAATGCCTCCAGCTCGGCGTCGGCCTCCGGCGTTCCGAACGATTCGCAGACGTTGACGCGGCCGAGCGGGCCGACACGGTACATCCCGTCGGGGAAACCCATCGGCTCGTAGTGCGGGAACTTGAGGTAGGTCCACGGCTGGCTCGCCTCGGCGATGATCTCGAAGTAGCGCGACGGATCGTGCCCCTCGACGACGATCGAACCGTCCTGATCGACGATTCGGATCAGCCCGTCGTAGTGTTCCCACAGCCCACCGGGGGCGACGAGGCCCATGTACATGCTCTGGAACTCGCCGAGGACGCCGCGCGCGTCGCAGTCGAACGACGTCTTGAGGAGGTCGATCGTCTCGCGAATCGTGTCGAGCGCCGCCGGCAGGTGGTCGAGCATCCACTGGCGATCGTCGGCGGACAGCGCCTGGTTGACTCCACCGGGGACGGCCCACGCCGGATGGACTCGCTTCCCGCCGAGCCGGTTGATGATCTCCTGGCCGTAGGCACGAAGACGGATTCCCTTCCGGGCAAGCTCGGGGTTCTCGGCGACGAGACCGACGACGTTGCGGATCGCCGGATCGGCATCCCAACCGAGCAGGAAGTCGGGCGCCGACAGGTAGTAGAAGCTGAGCGCGTGCGACTGGACCATCTGCCCGAGATTCATCAGCCGCCGGAGGAGGACGGCGCTCTCCGGTGCGCGGACCGCGAGGATCGCGTCGCACGCCTTCGCCGAGGCGAGGATGTGACTCACCGGACAGATCCCGCAGATGCGCGCGGTCAGCCCGGGCATCTCCCACAAGGTGCGCCCCTCGCAGAACTTCTCGAAGCCCCGCAGTTCGGTCACGTGGAACTGGGCGTCGCGGACCTCGCCCGCGTCGTCGAGGAAGACGGTGATCTTGGCGTGTCCTTCGATCCGGGTGACCGGTTCGATGTGTATCTGCTTCTCCATCAGTCTGTTCCTCTCCTAACCGAACTTCAGGTCGTCGCCGACGAGCTCGGGGGCCTTGCCGTCGAGCAGCGCCAGAATCGCCTTGGCGATCACCCCGGGCGGGGGCGGACACCCGTGCAGGAAGTAGTCGACCGGAATCACCTCGTGCAGCGGCCGGACGCGATCGAGCAGGTGGGGGACGACGTCGTAGGGCAGCGCGCCGTTGGTCGTCTGTTCGGGACCGTAGATCGCCTCGATCATCCGATCGGGCGGCATCCCGTTGCGGAGCGCCGGAATGTTCCCGGTGACGGCGCAGTCGCCGAGGGCGATGACGATCTTCGATCGCTCGCGCGCGAGGCGCGCGATCTCGACGTGCTCTTCGTTCCCAACCGCGCCCTCGATCAGCGTCACGTCGACCCCGTCCTCGGGGAACGTCTTCAGATCGGTCAACGGACTGTTGTGGAACTCGATCCGATCGAGCAGGTCGATCAACGTCTCGTCGATGTCGAGAAGAGACATGTGGCAGCCGGCACATCCGCTGAACCAGACCGTCGCTACGCGCACCTTATCCACGGCCCCTCCTCTCGGTCAGCTCGCCAACCAGCTCGGTCCGCTTGCGCATTTCGGCATTTGACGCCCCCTTGCGCACGATCGCGCCGGTCGGGCACGCCTCGACGCACTTCCCGCAGCTGGTGCACGACTCCGCGTCGCCCCAGTCCACGTCGAGGTCGGTGATCACGCGGGCCGAGCTTCCCCGCTCGGCGAACCCCCACGTGTGCGCACCTTCGACCTCCGCGCAGACCCGGACGCAGCGTCCGCAGAGGACGCAACGATCCCGGTCGATCAGGAACTTCGGGTGGCTCGCGTCGATCCGCTCACGACGGTAGGTGTAGGGGACGCGTACCGAGTGCATGCCGAGCTCGCACGCCAGATCCTGCAGCTCGCAGCCGCCGTTGGAGACGCAGAACGAACAGACGTGGTTCCCCTCGGCGAACAGCAGCTCGAGGATCGTCCTGCGATACTCCTTGACGGACTCGGTCTGCGTCTGAACCTCCATCCCGTCGGCGACCTGGGTCGTGCACGAGGTCACCAGCTGCCCGTGAACGTCGACGATGCACAGCCGGCACGCGCCGACGTCCTCCACCCCGTCGAGGTGACAGAGCGTCGGGATGCGGATCCCGTTCTCGGTCGCCACCTCGAGGATCGTTTTTCCGGCCTCGGTCGTGATCTCCCGACCGTCGATCTTCAGCTTGATCGTCTCCACTACACCCCTCCAACTCCCTGCGTCTCTCGGTTCGCTGCTCCGGTCTCGATCCGAATCGCGCCGAACGGACAGACCTCGGCGCAGCGGCCGCACCGGACGCAGACCTCTGCGTCGAGTGCGTACGGCGGGTTGCCCGGCGTGCCGCGAATCGCGGTCACCGGGCAGACCGCTCGGCACTTGTCGCACGCCTTGCACGCCTCGGCGCTGATTCCGTACCGGATCAACGCGGTGCAGACCTTCGCCGGGCAGGCGCGGTCCTCGATGTGCGCCCGATACTCGTCGCCGAAGTGCTCGATCGTCGACAGGACCGGGTTTGGCGCCGATCGACCGAGTCCACACAGCGACGTCGCGACGATCGTCTCCCCGAGGGAGCGCAGTTGCTCGACGTCGCTCGGCCGCCCTTCACCTTCCGTGATCCGCTCGAGAATGTCTAGCATCTGTCGCGTTCCGGCCCGGCAGGGCACGCACTTGCCGCACGACTCATCACACGTGAATTCGAGGAAGAACTTGGCGATGTTCACCATGCAGTTGTCCTCGTCCATCACGATCACGCCGCCGGAGCCCATGATCGCCCCGAGTTCGCGGAGCGACTCGTAGTCAATCGGCGTGTCGATCCGATCCGCCGGGATGCACCCGCCGGACGGACCGCCGGTCTGGACCGCCTTGAGCGCCTTCCCATCGGGAACGCCGCCGCCGATGTCGTAGATCAGCTCACGGAGCGTCGTTCCCATCGGAACCTCGACCAGTCCCGTGTTGACGACCTTCCCGGAGAGGGCGAACACCTTCGTCCCCGGGCTCTCCGGTGTGCCGATCGATGAGAACCACTCGGCGCCGCGGAGAACGATGTGGCGGATGTTCCCCCACGTCTCGGCGTTGTTGATCAGCGTCGGCCGACCGAAGACCCCGGCGGACGACGGGTACGGCGGACGCGTACGCGGGACGCCGCGCTCCCCTTCGATCGACGCGATCAGCGCCGTCTCCTCGCCGCAGACGAACGCCCCCGCCCCGATCCTCACTTCGAGGTCGAACGAGAACCCGGTCTCGAGGATGTTCTCGCCGAGCAGCCCCAGTTTCCGCGCCTGGTCGATCGCGTGATTCAGTCGTCGGATCGCGAGCGGGTACTCGGCGCGCACGTAGACGTACCCGTGCGTCGCACCGACCGCGAATGCCGCGATGGCCATCCCCTCAATCACCGCATGTGGATCGCCTTCGAGCAGGCTCCGGTCCATGAACGCGCCCGGATCCCCTTCGTCGGCGTTGCAGACGACGTACTTCGTCGAACCCGGCTCCCCGGCGACAAGCCGCCACTTGAGCCCGGTCGGGAATCCGGCCCCTCCGCGACCGCGCAGACCCGAAGCGACGATCGTCTCGACGAGCGCCTCGGGCGTTGACTCGGTGAGCGCCTGCCCGAGCGCCTCGTACCCGCCGACGGCGATGTACTCCTCGATCGTCTCCGGGTCGATCTCGCCGCAGTTCGACAGGACGATCTTCTGCTGTTTCTCGAAGAACGGGACGAGCTTCTTCCCCTCGGCGATCCGACGCGCGTCCGGGCTCTCCCACAGGAGGCGGCGCACCGGTCGACCTTTCAGGAAGTGCTCCTCGACGATCTCCGCTGCATCCTCCGGCGTGACGCGGATGTAAAACGCACCGTCGGGGTAGACGAGGAGGACGGGGCCGAGCTCGCACGGCCCCATGCACCCCGTCTCGACGAGGCGCACCTCGTCGGCGAGATCCCGCGCGTCGATCTCACGCGCGAGCGCAGTCTTCACCTCGGCGGAGTGGGCCGAGACGCACGCCGCGCCGGAGCAGACGAGAACGTCGATCCGACGCTGCATCATTCCCTCACTTCGATGACGAACTCGGAGACGGCGTTTCCATTCACCAGATGATCGACGACCACCCGTCGGGCACGGTCGGCCGTCATCCGGCCGTAGACGACCGTCGGCTCGCCGTCGACGTGAACCTCGACGACCGGCTCCGACGACGCGAGGCCGCGCTCGCCCGACTGCGTCACCACGACATCGGTCAGATTGCGAACGCTGATCTCGTCAAGGAATGCCGCCATCACGTCCCGCGCGCCCGCCGCGATCCCGCTCGTTCCCATGCCGATGAGCACCTTGGCCCGCGCGTTCCCCTTGCGGAGCCCCATCTCCTTCGATGCCCGCTCGCGAATCTCGCGAAGCTCTTCCAGTTTCATCCGTCCTCCTCGTCCCTATCGAACACGTTCTTCGATGTACTTCTTCAAGAATCGGACCACCTCAGGATGTTGCATCGGCAGCCCCCCGAGGAGATCCGACAGGGTCGCCGTGTCGATCTCCATCTCTCGTTCGTCGCATCGGTACTCGATCCGCACGTGGCGATCCTCCGCGCCCATCAACACGTCGAGGAACGTCGCCGACAGATCGCCGAACGGCGGCAGATCGACGTGACTGCGCCGAAACTCGGCGGTCACGCGTGTCCCGGCGCCCGCGCGGCTGCGGATGTCGAACCGACCGTCGCACTGCTCGGCCGTCTGCCGGAGGAACGGGATCCCGAGCCCGACACACGACGAGCATTTCGAGGAGAAGAAGCCCCGTTCGACGGCACGCAACGTCTCCTCGTCCATCCCCCGACCGTCGTCTTCGACGACCATCGTCAGCCGGTCCGCCGACGCGTCGCAGAGGACGCGCACGTCGACCGAGTGCGCGTCGGCCGAGTACGCGTTCTGCACCAGGTCGAGGAGATGCATGTCCAGTTCCTCCATCATCGGTAGGTCGCGAGAATCCCTTCGACCCGCCCGCGGTCGAGGCGTCCGTAGACCTCGTCGTCGATCATCATCACCGGCGCGAGCCCGCACGCCCCGATGCAACGAACCCCCTGGAGCGTGAACTGCTCGTCCTCGGTCGTCTCGCCGAGACCGATCCCGAGCTCGTCGCGGAGGACGTCGATCACGCGCTCGGCGCCTTTGACGTGGCACGCCGTGCCGATGCAGACGCTGATCACGTGCTCCCCGCGCGGTTCGGTGCGGAAGAAGTTGTAGAACGTCACCACACCCCGAACGGTCGACAACGGAAGTCCGAGCCCTTCGGCGATCTCACGCTGCACCTCGGTCGAGAGGTGCCCGAGCAGGCTCTGCGCCCCGTGGAGCACCTGGATCAGAGCGCCGTCGACGTCCCTGTGCTCCTCGATCAGCCTGTGCAAGGCGCCCCTTCGTCGGTCGGTCATCGTCGCATTCACTTCCCCCTCCATCCTTCCGCGACGCACGTCACGGACCGTCCGCCGACCCGCTGCGCCGCCAAGATCATCTCCTCCGTCGTCGCTTCGTTCATCTCGAACAGCGTTCTCCGGCGGCCGATCTCCTCGGGACGATGCGCGTCGGACGAGCAGATCGCGACCGCTCGTCCGAACCCGCCCGGAAGCGTCCCGCTGATCGTCTCGGCGAGGTCGAATGCGACCGACTTCGGTGGGAATCCGAGCTGGGCGACCAGGCCGTACGGCTCTCGATCGACGTGCGCCGGAACCGGGAGACCGCCGTGCTCGCGCACCAGCGAGACCGCCTCGTCGAACGCGAGATCGAGCGAGTTGACCAGAAGCCTCGGCTCCTGGCCGAGGATCTCTTCGTCGACGTCGACCACCACCTGATCGCCGAAGTAGGCCGGCTCGTTGGGACGGTCGGGAAGGAGATCGTAGATCGCGTCCGCGAAGCGATGACAAGCGGCCGCCTCGTCGAAGTACGCGAGCAAGTGCACTTCCTCGCGCGTCTGCAACTCCATCCCGAACAGGAACTCGAGCCCGGCCGCCGTCGCCGCGCCGGCGACCGCATCGACCATCCGCGCGCTGTTGTGGTCCGTCACCGCGATCATCTCGATCCCCTTCGCCACCGCCTCCTCGGCGATCCTCCGCGGCGACATCGACAGCTCACCGCACGGCGACAGGCACGTGTGGATATGCAGGTCCGCGACAACGGGTCTCACCGCTCCGCCGCCAGCAGTCCGTGGAGGCGTCCGGCGACTTCGAACGAACTCTCGGTCGACCCGAGGAGAACCACCCCGGCCGAACGCGCCTGGTCGCGCACCTCGTCGCCCGGGCGCTTCCCATCCGCAATCAGGATCGCCGCCAGCCCGGCCACTTGGGCGACGGCGACGACGTTGGCGTGATTCTGGATCGTGATCCACACATCGCCCGGCATCGCCGACGCGAGCACGTGCGAGAGCAGGTCGCCGACGTATCCCCCGGCGACCTCGACGTTCGGCTCAACCGGCGCCGTGAACGTGTCGAGCGACAGCGCCTCGATGACGTCAGCGAGTTTCATGACCCTCCTCGCGGCCGGGCGTTTCGCCCTTCGGCCGCTCGATCCGACAGGTGATCGTCGTTCCTTCCCCAAGACGAGATGCGATCTCGAAGCCGTCGGAATTCTTCTTCATGTTCACCAGGCCCATCCCCGCGCCGAAGCCAAGATCGGTCGCCCACTCGGGCGCCGTCGAGTACCCGGGCGTCATCGCCAGAGCGATGTCCTCGATCCCCGGTCCGGTGTCCGCCGCTTCGACGATGACCGCCTCCGGCTCGACCCGGACGCTGAGCGTCCCGCCTCGATCGGAGTAGACGATCAGGTTCATCTCCGCCTCGAACGCGACGATCCCCGCCCGTCTCGCGGTCGCCTCGTCGACGCCGGCCCGGGTCAGTTCACCCTTGATCCGAGCCGACGCACTCCCTCCGTGCTCCACGTCCCCGGCCCGAATCTGGTGCTTCAAGGGCAGTCTCGCGTCTCGTGAACCGGCTTCGTCCGAGAGGGCCTGACCCCGTCGGCGTACATCACGCCGCACGTCTCGAACATCGTCTTGCACGTCGTCAGGAGCGGGATCCCCAGTTCCTCCGCGTACTCCACCATCGACGCCGGAGGGAGCTTCCCTCGGACAACGATCACCGCAGCGATCCCGAGGATCTCGGCCACCCGCATCACTTGGGGATTGATCATCCCGGTGACGAGCGTTGTCCGATCCTCCTCTTCAGCCAGGGAGAGCACGTCAGAGAGCAAGTCGGCCGCAAACGCGTAGTCGATCTCGACATCCGGTCGGTCCTCGCCTGCGAGGACCTTTCCACCGATCGCCGTCGCCAAGTCATTGAGCTTCATATCGTCCTCAGGATCCGAATTTTGGGGACCAGTTGCAGTAGCCGAGCAGCATCGGAAGGACCCGGCCGCTCCACCGTCCGAGGCCGCCGCCACCCGCTGCACGCTCTCCGAACGCCGACGTTCGATCGGGCATCACGTTCGGACCGAAAAACAAGACGGGGACCGGCTCGTGGGTGTGATCGCCGAAGTCGATCGGGGTCGTGTGATCCCCGGTGAACGCCAAGTGTGTCGAGTCCGGATCGATCCCGTCGAGAAGCGGGGCGAAGAACTCGGCGTCGATCCGCTCGATGAACGCCGTCTTCGCCGGGCCGTCTTGGTCGTGCCCCGCGTTGTCGGTCCCCTTCACGTGAACGAACACGTAGTCGAACGTCTCGAGCGCCCGGACGGCCGCCGCCGCCTTGGCCGAGAGATCGGTGTCGAGGCCGCCGGTGGCGCCGGGGACGTCGAGCGAGGCCATCCCGCAGGCGAGCGCGACTCCGCGATAGAGCGCTCCGCCGGCGATCACCGCCCCCCGAACGCCGTAGATCGACGCGATTGACGGAATCGCCGGGCAGTCCGCGGCACCGCGAGCGAGGACGAAATTCGCCGGCGGCTCCCCCATCTCGATCCGGCGAGCGTTCACCGGGTGGTCGCGCAGGACCTCGTGCCCCCGATCGACGAGCTCGTTGAGCGCGGCGGCGGTTCGTGCCGCCTCCCGCTCGTGGCCCGCTTCGGCCTCGAACCGGAGCGCCGCCCGCCCGACGTCGTGCGGATCGTTCTCCCCGACGTAGCGTGACAGTCCGTCGCCGCGGAGGAGGAGCGCACCACGATGCTGCGTCGACGCCCGGAACTCGAACGAGACGTCGGGTACGTCGCGCAGCTCGATCGTGTTGAGCGCGTCGACGAGCTCGGGCTGGCCGGATTCGATCCGGCCCGCTCGCCGGTCGATCACGATCCGGTCGCCGCCGCGCGACTCGACAGTGGAAAAGTTGGCGCGGAAGCAGACGTCGCCAGTGCGAACGTCCATGCCGATTCCGAGGCACTCGAAGACACCGCGGCCGGTATAGATCGCGTAGGGGTCGTACCCGAGAAGGGAAAGGTGCGCGGTGTCGCTTCCGGGACGCACGCCGGGCCCGATCGGATCGACCAGCCCAAGCGCGCCACGGCGCGCCAGATCGTCGAGCGTCGGCGTTCGCGCCGCCTCGAGACAGGATTGCCCACTCGCGTCTGTCGGACGGCCCCCGAGTCCGTCCGCGATGACCAGAATCCCTTTCATTGTCACCTTCCCTCAGTCCCCGGTCACGCGGACGATACCTCAGGATTCGGCGTCTTTCAACGCGCGCTCTCCGGCACGGCGCGGCCCGTTGAGCGATGCGAGCGACCTCCCTCGAACGAGCCAGCGCGAGCGGTCCGATCTAGGAGCACGAGCGGCTTGCTCGATCCAACCCGGCGGCGGCCGGGTTGCGCTGGCTCGTTCGGTCCGCATACTCTCCGCCACCCCGAGGTCGAGGAGGCTCATCCGGTCAGATGAAGATTCACGAGTTCCAAGCCAAGGAGATCTTCGCCGCCTACGGGATCCCGGTCGCGCCGGCGCGCGCGGTCGCGTCGGTCGACGAGGCCGCTGCCGCGGCGGCAGAGATCGGCACCCCGGTTGTCGTCAAGGCCCAGATCCACGCCGGCGGGCGCGGGAAGGGCGGCGGGATCGTGCTTGCACACGATCTTGACGGCGTGCGCGAGGCCGCCGATCGCCTCCTCGGACACCCGCTCGTGACGCCGCAGACCGGCCCCGAGGGGCGCACCGTCCGGACGCTGTTGGTCGAGCAGGCAAGCGACATCGCATCGGAGTACTACCTCGCCATCACGATCGACCGTGCGCGGCGAACGGCGGTCGTCATCGGGAGTCAGGCCGGGGGCGTCGACATCGAGGAGACGGCAGCGCGCGACCCGGACGCGATCCTCAAGGAGTGGGTCGAGCCGGCGATCGGCTTGCGCCCGTTCCAGGCCCACCGCCTCGTCCGGAAGCTCGGGCTTCCGGCGTCGGCCGTCCGACCGGCGACGAAGCTCGTCCTCAGCCTGTACAAGCTGTTCTGCGCCGAGGACTGCTCTCTCGCCGAGATCAACCCGCTCGCGATCACCGACGACGAGCAGCTCGTGTCGATCGACGCCAAACTGAACCTCGACGACAGCGGCCTGTTCCGTCACCCGAAGGCACAGGCGCTGCGGGACCTGACGGAGGAGGACCCGCTCGAAGTCGAAGCGACGGCCGCCAACCTGAACTACATCAAGCTCGACGGCAACGTCGGCTGCCTCGTCAACGGCGCCGGGCTCGCGATGGCAACGATGGATCTGATCGATCACGTCGGCGCGCGACCGGCCAACTTCCTCGATGTCGGAGGCGGGGCCACCGCCGAGATGATCGAGAAGGGGTTCCGCATCCTCGTCGGCGATCCGGACGTCGAAGCCGTCTTCATCAACATCTTCGGCGGCATCCTTCGCTGCGACATCCTCGCCGAAGGAGTCGTCGCCGCGGCGAAGGCGGTCGACGTTCGGTGTCCGATCATCGTGCGTCTCGAGGGGACGAACGTCGACGCCGGGCGCGGAATCCTGGCGAACTCAGGCCTCTCCTTCCAGACCGCGACGGACCTCCGGGAGGCCGCGCAGTTGGTCGGCGCCGTGGCCAAGGGGGGAGCATCGTGAGCATCCTGATTGACAGGCAGACGCGCGCACTCGTACAGGGAATCACCGGCGGCGAAGGCCGCTTCCACACCGAGCGGATGCTCCAGGACGGCACGAACATCGTCGCCGGAGTCACGCCGGGGAAGGCGGGGGAGTCGGTCGAGGGGGTGCCCGTCTTCGACACCGTCGCCGACGCCGTCGCCGCGACGGGGGCGAACGCATCGATCCTGTTCGTCCCGCCGCCGTTCGCCGCCGACGCGATCTGCGAGGCGGCCGAAGCCGGGATCGAGCTCGTCGTCTGCCTGACCGAGGGGATTCCCGTGCACGACATGCTTCCCGTCCGGCGCTACGTCGACCTCGCCGGTGCGCGGCTCCTCGGGCCGAACACCCCCGGGCTGATCAGTCCCGGGAAGTCGAAGCTCGGCGTGATGGCCGGCTACATCCACACGCCCGGCCCGATCGGCATCATCTCCCGCAGCGGAACGCTGACCTACGAGGTCGTTCACCAGCTCACGGCGCTCGGGATCGGGCAATCGACCTGCGTCGGGATCGGCGGCGATCCGATCGTCGGCCTCACGTTCGCCGACCTCCTTCCGATGTTCGAGGCCGACCCGGAGACGGAGGGGATCATCCTGATCGGCGAGATCGGCGGCTCGGCCGAGGAAGAGGCGGCGGCGCTGATCGAGCGCGAGATCTCCAAGCCGGTCGTCGCGTTCATCGCCGGGCGAACGGCTCCACCGGGGCGACGGATGGGGCACGCCGGGGCGATCATCACCGGCGGCGCCGGCACAGCCGCCGCCAAGATCGCCGCGCTGACCGCCGCCGGCGTGACCGTTGCCCCCAGTCCAGCCGAGATCGGTTCAGCGATGGCGGAGAGACTGAACTCGTAGTTGCCATCCACCGCTGGATAGCGTGGTGAGCCACTGGTCACGCGCGGGCCGGACCTCCGTGGCAGTACTGAGGCTCTCCACTCACCGGCCGAGATCCCCTCACCCACGGCGTCCGGGCTCGCCCGATGAGCAGGGTCGCCTCGGCGAGCTGCGCAAACGGCGTCTTCCGCCGGAGCACACGACCCTCCGAGTGAGGATCGGTACAGAACGCGCTGACGCGACGTCCACACCTGCTCGATTCCGCGAACACCGGCTACATCTCCCCACAGCCGTCTCCCGCGAGCGAGATTCTCATTATTCGAGAATCGCTGCCGGGACACTCGTCACCTGCTGTAGACTCCCTGTCCTGCTGAGCCTATGATGCGCCCATCTTGGCATCATGAAGCCGGAGGGTAGTCTCACATTGTGAGAAACCGACATCGTGAGAACTGAGATTCGTTTCGCTGGATTCGGCGGTCAAGGGATCATCTCGGCCGGGAAGATCACCGGCAAGGCAGCCACGATCTTCGACGGGAAGCACGCCGTGATGATGCAATCGTACGGTCCCGAGGCCCGCGGCGGCGCGTGCAATGCCGACCTCGTTGTGGCGGACGCCGTCATCGGATCCCCGCAGCTCGGCCTTCCGGTGCAAGCGGTCATCATGTCCCAGGAGGCCTACGAGAAGTACGGCCAGCAGCTCGATCCGTCCGGCATCCTGATCGTCGACGAGGATCTCGTCGACCTGTCTGAGGTTCCTCCGCCCGTCGACCGCGTCTTCCGCATCCCCGCCACCCGTCTCGCCGACGGACTCGGTCGGAAGATCGTCGCCAACGTGGTGATGCTCGGCGCGATGACGGCAATCACGGGCATCGTCTCCGAGGACGCGATGCGCGAGGCGATCCTCTCCTCGGTCCCTCCCCACACAAAGGAACTCAACGAACAAGCGTACGACGCAGGCGTCGCCCACGGAAAGGAGGCCCTCGGTGCAAGGCCCTAGAATCGGTGTCTTCGTCTGCCGCTGCGGTCTGAACATCGAGCGAACGGTCGACACGGAGGCCGTCGCCGAACGTCTGGCGGAGCATCCCGGCGTCGTTCACACCGAGACCTACGACTACATGTGCTCCGATCCGGGGCAAGTTCGGATCAAGACCGCGATCGCCGAGCACCGCCTGACCGGTGTCGTCGTCGCCGCCTGTTCCCCGTCGATGCACGAGCCGACGTTCCGTCGTGCGGCGGAGGAGGCCGACCTCAATCCGTACCTCGTGGAGATGGCCAACATCCGCGAGCACTGCAGCTGGGTTCACGACGACCGCGACGAAGCGACGTCGAAAGCACTGCGAATCGCGCGAACGATGATCGAGAAGGTCAAGGGGAACCATCCGCTCGAAGCGATCCGCATCGGCCACGTCGACAAGTGCCTCGTGATCGGCGGCGGCATCGCCGGGATCCAGGCGGCGCTCGACGTCGCCGAGGCTGGCTTTCAGGTGATTCTCGTCGAGCGCGAGGCGACCCTCGGCGGGCACATGGCGCAGCTGTCGGAGACGTTCCCGACCCTCGACTGCTCGCAGTGCATCCTGACCCCGAAGATGGTCGAGGCGTCACGACACCCGAACATCGACGTGATGACCTACAGCGAGGTCCTCGAGGTGTCCGGCTACGTCGGCAACTACTCGGCCAAGATCCGCAAGAATCCGACCTACGTCGACCCCGACAAGTGCAACCTGTGCGGCGAGTGCGAGAAGGTTTGCCCGGAGTCGGCGCCGAGCGAGTTCAACCGCGGGCTGACCGAGCGGAAGGCGATCTACATCCCGTTCCAGCAGGCGATCCCGTCGTCGTACACCCTCGACGAGAACACATGCCTCGGGTTGCACCCGCTGCGCTGCAGCGAGTGTGCCAAGGTCTGTGAGCCGGAGGCGATCGACTTCGACATGCTCCCCGAAATCGTCGACGAGGAGGTCGCGGCAATCATCGTCGCCACCGGCTACGAGCCGTACCCGATCCTGAATCTGGGCGAGTACGGGGCCGGCGACGTCCCCGACGTCATCGACGGACTCCAGTTCGAGCGCCTGCTGTCGGCGTCCGGCCCGACCGGCGGCGAGATCCGCCGTCCGTCCGACGGCCGGGTGCCGAAGCGCGTCGTCTTCGTCCAGTGCGCCGGATCGCGCGATCCGGAGAACCACAACGCCTACTGCTCGAAGATCTGCTGCATGTACACCGCCAAGCACGCGCTCCTCTACCGCCACGCGGTCCACGACGGCGAGGCGGTCGTCTTCTACATCGACGTCCGGGCGGGTGGCAAGGGGTACGAGGAGTTCATCCAGAAGGCGACCGAGGAGGAGCGGATCCGCTACCTTCGCGGGAAGGTTGCCCGCATCTTCCGAGAAGGCGACCGCGTCACCGTCTGGGGCGTCGATACGATCTCCGGGAAGCGGGTCGACCTCGAGGCCGATCTCGTCGTCCTTGCGACGTCGATGAACCCGCACCCGACGACCGAAACCGTCACCAAGACGCTCAAGATCGGCTGCGGCGGCGAGGGGTTCCTCAAGGAGGCGCACCCGAAGCTCCGCCCGGTCGAGAGCCTGACCGCCGGCGTCTTCGTCGCCGGCGCCGGCCAGGGGCCGAAGGACATCCCGGAAGCGGTCGCGCAGGCGAGCGGAGCGGCGGCGAAGGCGATCGCCCTTCTCGCGCAGGAGCGGCTGACCCACTCGCCGGAGGTCGTCTCGATCGACGAGGAGGTCTGCGGCGGCTGCGGCGTCTGCGTCGGCATGTGTCCGTACAGCGCGCTCTCGCTCGGCGAGGCCGGCGTCGCCGAATGCAACGAGGTTCTCTGCGAAGGGTGCGGCACGTGCGTCTCCGCCTGCCCTACGGGAGCGGCCCAACTCAAGAACCTGACCGACGGTCAGATCCGGGAGATGGTCGAGGTGGCCCTTGCCGATGGCTAGCGAGAATCGATCGTTCGAACCGAGGATCGTCGCGTTTCTCTGCCGTTGGTGTTCGTACGCCGGCGCGGACCTGGCCGGCGTCAGCCGGATGCAGTACCCGCCGAACGTCATCCCGATGCGCGTCAACTGCTCGGGACGCGTCGACGCGGAGATGGTCCTCGCGGCGCTCGACAAGGGGGCCGACGGCGTGTTGATCGGCGGCTGTCATCCGGGCGACTGCCACTACGTCTCCGGGAACTACAAGACCCGGCGGCGCGTCGTCCTCCTCAAGCGCGCCCTCGAGGCCGCCGGGCTCGACCCCCGTCGCGTCCACCTCGAGTGGATCAGCGCGAGCGAGGGGGGCAAGTTCCGCCAGACGGTCGAGAGCTACGTCGAGATGATCCGCGCGCTCGGGCCGAGCCCGGTCGCCGCGGCCCGTACCGTCCCCGTTGGAGCGAGCGATGACGGATAGGTCGGCGGCCCGGCCGAAGCCGGCGAACAAGGCGAAGATCGGCGTCTACTGGGCCGCGGCGTGCGGCGGGTGCGACTGCGCGCTCCTCGAGGTCAACGAACAGATCCTCGACGTCGCCGCCGGCGCCGAGATCCTCCTCTGGCCGTGCGCGGCCGACGTGAAGTACGCCGACCTGCGCAACTACAAGAACGGCGAAATCGACCTCGTCCTGTTCAACGGCGCGATCCGTACCGAGGAGAACCGCGAGATCGCGCAGCTCGTCCGCGCCAAGACGAAGTACCTGGCCGCGTTCGGTTCGTGCGCGCACACCGGGGGCGTGATCGGTCTCGCCAACCTCTCGACGCGGGACGAGATCTTCGCGACCGTCTTCGGCCCGAAGGAGAACTGGCCGAAGCTCGAGGCGTCGGAGAACGGTGCGAACCTTCACCTGCCGGAGTTCCTGAACACGCTCACCCCGCTCGATGCGGTCGTCGACGTCGACTACTACGTTCCCGGCTGCCCGCCGCCGCGCGGGATCGTGAGCGACGTCTTCTCCGCGCTGCTCTCCGGCGATCTCCCGCCGACGGGGGCCGTGTTCGCGTCATCGAAGAACCTGTGCGACGAGTGCCCGCGGGAGCGCGAGCAGCTGAAGATCACGCGGATCCTCCGCCCGCACGAAGGCGAGCCGGATCCGGACAAGTGCCTGCTCGACCAGGGCTACATCTGCATGGGCCCGGCGACGCGCGGCGGCTGCGAGGCCGTTTGCCCGAAGGCGAACATGCCGTGCACCGGCTGCGCCGGCCCGACGGCGAACATCGAGGACCAGGGCGCGGCGATGCTCAACACGCTCGCGTCGCTCGTCGGAACCGGCGAAGAGGGAGAGGACCAACTGGAGGCCGAGGACGAGATCCTGGCCCAGCTCGCCGACGTCGTCGGCACGTTCTACCGCTTCAGCTCGGCGACGACGCTGTTCAAAGGACGCTACCATGAGCGAGACGCGACAGGTTAGCATCGATCCGATCACGCGCCTCGAGGGGCACGGACGGATCGAGCTCTTCCTCGACGACGCCGGAAACCTGGCCGACGCGTTCTTCCAGATCCCCGAGCTGCGCGGGTTCGAGGAGTTCTGCCGCGGCCGTCAGGGCGAGGACATGCCCCAGATTACGGAGCGGATCTGCGGGGTCTGCCCCGAAGCGCACCACTTCGCCTCGACGAAGGCGCTCGACGCCTGCTACGCCGCGCCGCCGCCGCCGCGCGCCCTTGCGCTACGCCGGCTTCTGTACAACGCCTACATCTTCTCGGACCACCTGCTTCACTTCTACTACCTCGGCGGCCCCGACTTCCTCGTCGGCGCGTACGCGCCGCCGCAGGAGCGGAACATCCTCGGCGTCGTCAACAAGGTCGGCCTCGAGCTCGGCGGCGAGGTGATCAAGCACCGTGGGTACGGGCAGCGGATCATCGAGATCGTCGGCGGACGTCCGATCCACCCGGTCACCGGGGTGCCTGGCGGCCAGTCGAAGGCACTCACCGAGGAGGAGCGCGACGAGATTCGCGCGATGACCGCATCGGCGGTCGAGTTCGCGGTGGCGACCCTCGAGGTCTTCCACGGCGCGCTCCTCGGCGACGAGACCTACACGCGATTCGTCGCCGACCAGGCTCAACAGATGCCGACCTACTACATGGGCCTCGTCGACGAGGCCGGCGCCATCAACTTCTACGACGGCGACGTGCGCGTCGTCGCGCCGGACGGCTCGGAGTACGCTCAGGTCCCCGCTGGAGACGTGCTTTCCCTGATTGATGAGCGAACGGAGCCGTGGACCTACGTCAAGATCCCGTACCTGAAGGACGTCGGATGGCGCGGGTTCGAGGCGGGCGCCGACAGCGGCGTCTACCGCGTCGGGCCGCTGGCTCGGCTGAACGCCTGTAAGGAGATCGGGACCCCGCTGGCGCAGGCGGAGTACGAGCGGTTCGCCGACTACTTCGGCGGTGGCCCGGTCCACGCGACGTTCGCGTTTCACTGGGCGCGCCTGATCGAGATGTTGTCGGCGGCGGAGCGAACGGCGGCGCTGATCGAAGACCCGGCGCTGATGGACGGCGCGCTCCGGACGCCGCTCGGTGAACCGGGACGCGGCGTCGGCGTGATTGAGGCGGCGCGCGGGACGCTGGTTCACGACTACGCCCTCGACGCGCGCGGCCTGATCGACGGGGTCAATCTCGTGGTGGCAACGACGCACAACGTTGCCGCGATCTCGATGTCGATCAAGGAGATGGCGCGAACCGTCGTCAAGGACGGGAACGTCGATCAGGGGATCCTGAACCTCGTCGAGACGAGCTTCCGCAACTACGACCCGTGCCTCGCCTGCGCGACGCACGCCCTCCCCGGCCAGATGCCGCTCGTCGTCGACGTGCACGACGCGGACGGAACCGTGATCGAAAGGATCGAACGATGACGACCTGCATCTCGCATGGCAGGAATCGCCGCGGAGTGGAGGGGATCGTCTGTGGCTAGGGCAAAGGCAGTGTCGAGAGAAGGCCTCCGCCAGCGGGTCGAGGAGCTGTCCGGCGAGAGCGTCTTCGCCTGCTACCAGTGCGGGATGTGCTCGGCCGGTTGTCCGTACGCCGAGGAGATGGATCGACTTCCGAGCCAGGTCATTCGCGACCTTCAGCTCGACGATCCAACCCTCCTCGACTCGAACGCGATGTGGGTCTGCGCGAGCTGCCTCGCGTGCGAGGTTCGTTGTCCGAAGGGGGTCGACCTCGCCAAGCTGATGGAGGCACTCCGACAGATCCACCTCCGGGCAACGCTCGATCGGGTCTCGCTCGATCGGCTGTCGAAGGACGAGATCCGCGAGCTCCCACAGATCGCGCTCGTCGCGAGCCTCCGAAAGAAGACGGGATAGGACGATGAGCGGACTTGCATACTTCCCCGGTTGCAGCCTGAAGGACGACGCGAAGCGGTACGAAGACGCGGCACTCTTCGTGATGGAGAGGCTCGGCGCGCCCCTCGAGGAGCTTCCGAAGTGGACGTGCTGCGGTACCGTCTACTCCCTCGCCGACGACGACCTGATGCACCACGTCGCGTCCGTCCGCAATCTCGTCCGCACCCAGGAGACCGGGGCCGACGAACTCGTGACCCTCTGCGCGATGTGCTTCAACACCCTCTCCCGCGTCGCCGAGCGCGTCGGCGCCGACGAGGAGGAGCGGACGAAGATCAACGCGTTCATGGATCGCGAGCCTGACTACGAGGGGGGGATCCGCGTTCGTCATCTGCTTCAGGTTCTGCGCGACACGGTCGGATGGGAATCGCTGTCGGCGGCCACGGTTCGCCCGCTCGACGGCGTGAACGTCGCCGCCTACTACGGCTGCACGCTCGTCCGCCCGAAGGAGATCGGGATCGATGACTCGGAGCGGCCGATCGTGATGGCCGACGTCGTCGAAGCGGTCGGCGCGACCCCGGTCGCCTTCCCGTTCGAGGCCGAGTGCTGCGGAACCTACCAGATTGTCGACGAGCCCCATCTGGCGCTCGAACAGTCGAGCCGGATTCTTCGCTCGGCGCTGCGCGCCGGAGCCGACGTGGTGGCGACGGCCTGTCCGCTCTGTCAGCACAACCTCGAGCGGGCGGCCGAGACCCTCGGCGCGGACGCCGAGGGGATCCACGTGGTCTACTTCACCGAACTGCTGGCCGCCGCGCTCGGCGCCGACGAGGCGAGGTTGACGCCCGTCGTGCGTGCGCTTGTCGCCCAAGCCGCGACGGCCGAAGGAGGCGCCTAACGCATGGCGGACGAGAAGCTGACACGCATCTACATCATGGGCAAGGCGTACGACGTGCCGGTCGGCGTCACGATCATGGACGCGATGGAGTACGCCGGGTATCGGTTCATCCGCGGCGCCGGATGCCGATCCGGCTTCTGCGGCGCCTGCGGAACCGTCTACCGGAAGGCGGGCGAGTACCGGTTGGAGTTCGTCCTCGCCTGTCAGGAGATGGTCGAGGAGGGGATGCACCTGACGCAGCTCCCGTTCACACCGGCTCCCCGCGCCGACTACGCCCTCGACGATCTCGATCCAAGCGAGAACGTCCTCCTGCAGCACTACCCGGAGATCGCCCGCTGCGTCTCGTGCAACACATGCACCAAGGCGTGTCCGCAGGAGATCGAAGTGATGGACTACGTGCAAGCGGCGCTCCGCGGGGACGTCGCCCGCGTCGCCGAGCTGTCGTTCGACTGCATCGCGTGCGGACTCTGTGCGATGCGCTGTCCGGCCGACATCAAGCACTACCACGTCGCACAGATGGCCCGGCGTTTGCACAGCGTCGCCGGCTCGCCGACGCCGGAGCACCTCGGTGCGCGGATGAACGAGCTCGACGCAGGAGCGTTCGATGATGAACTCGACGGGCTCGCCTCGATGACCCTCGACGAGCTGAAGGCGAAGTACGCGCAGCGAGTGATCGAGAAGGCGCAAGAGCCCGCCACCGAGGAGGTCGCGACATGACCGATCCCCAACTCGCCGGGATTCAGGACGGATACCCCGACGACATGCGCGCGTCGATCGCCAAGGTCGAGGAGACCCGCGCCCGCCGCCTGAAGGAGGGAACGCGGGCGCCGCTGTCCGCGGAGGCGCGGGCCGAGCTCCTCGAAGCCTGGCATCCTGACTACAAGGCCGACCGAAAGCGAGAAGTCGCCGTCGGCCCGTCGAAGGGCGACCGGATGCCCCACGAGGTCGTCGACCTGCTCGAGGCGCGACCGTCGGTCGAACCCGCCGCGGTCGACCTGTCGAGCCCGGGCTTTGACGTCTCGGTCCTCATCCTCGGAGGCGGGGGCGCGGCGAGCGTCGCCGCGCTGTTCGCCGTCGAAGAGGGGATCGCGCCGGCCGACGTTCTGATGGTCACCAAGCTCCGCCACGGCGACTGCAACTCGGTGATGGCCCAGGGCGGCATCCAGGCCGCCGACCGGGAGAACGACTCGCCCGCCATCCACTACCTCGACGTTCTCGGCGGCGGGCACTACACGAACGAGCCGTCGCTGGCGCGTGCGCTCGTCGAGGACGGGCCGCGGATGATCGCGTGGCACGAGTCGCTCGGCGTCCTCTACGACAAGGTCGACGGGGAGTACCTCGAGGCGCACGGCGGCGGAACCTCGAGGATGCGCATGCACTCGGCCAAGGACTACACCGGGCTCGAGATCATGCGCGTCCTGCGCGACGAGGTCCGCAACGTCGGCATCCCGGTTCTCGAGTTCGCCCCGGCGATCGACCTCCTCCTCGACGAGGCGGGGAACGCGGCCGGCGCGGTGCTGTTCAATCTCGAGACCGAGGAGCAAGTCGTCGTGCGCGCGCGGGCGACCGTCCTCGCCACCGGCGGGTTCGGGCGCCTTCACATCCAGGGATTCCCGACGACCAATCACTACGGCGCGACGGCCGACGGCCTGGTGATGGCCTATCGGGCCGGGGCGGGGCTGGTCGACATGGACTCGGTCCAGTACCACCCGACCGGCGTCGCCTACCCGGCGGCGATCCTCGGCCAGCTGGCGACCGAGAAGCTCCGAAACCAGGGGGCCGAGCCGGTTAACGCCGACGGGGAGTCGTTCGTCTTCCCGCTCGAGCCGCGCGACGTCGAGGCGGCGGCGATCATCCGCGAGTGTTACGGCGAGGAGAAGGGGATCGAGACGCCGTCCGGCGTGCGCGGCGTCTGGCTCGACACCCCGATGATCGAGGAAATCCACGGGCCCGGAACCCTCAAGGAACGGCTCGCGGCGATGTGGATGATGTGGCACCGTCACGGGATCGACATCACCGTCGATCCGGCTCTCGTCTTCCCGACGCTCCACTACCAGAACGGCGGCGTGCGCATCGACGCCGACGGACGGACGGCGATCCCAGGGCTGTTCGCCGGCGGCGAGGTCGCCGGCGGGGTGCACGGGAAGAACCGCCTGATGGGCAACTCGCTCCTCGACTACAACGTCTTCGGCCGACGGGCCGGGATCTCGGCGGCGCGATGGGCCAAGGAGAACGCGCCGAGCGGCCTGTCGCTGAAACACGTGGACGCGTTCGTCGCGGCACTCGAGTCCGCCGGGATCGGGACAGATCGGACGGCGCCGATGATCCTGCCCGACTACCGTCGAGAAGCCGTGATCGCCCGACGGCTCGACGCGCTCTAGGGGAGAGGCGATAGCGATGGCGACGGCGACGACCAAGCGCTGGAAGACGAAATACGGCTACCTCTACATCCAGGACGACGAGTGCAAGGGGTGCGGATTCTGCATCGAGTTCTGCCCGAAGGACGTCCTCGAGGAGGCCGACCGATTCAACGCCAAGGGGTACTACCCGCCGCGGCCGAAGGATCCGGAGGCGTGTGTCAACTGCACGTTCTGCGAACTGATCTGTCCCGACTTCGCCATCTGGAGCGAGAAGGACGAGGAAGCGGGTGACGCCGATGGCTGATCGAATCCTCGCGGGAACGCACTTCCTCAACGGGGACGAGGCGTGCGCCGAGGGCGCGCTCGCCGCCGGTTGCGAGCTGTTCGCCGGCTATCCGATCACGCCCCAGTCGGAGATCGCGGAGCGGATCTCACGCCGCCTTCCCCAGGTCGGCGGCGTCTTCATCCAGATGGAGGACGAGATCTCGTCGATGGCCGCGATCCTCGGCGCCGCGTGGGGTGGGAAGAAAGCGATGACGGCAACCTCGGGACCCGGCTTCTCGCTGATGATGGAGAACCTCGGCCTCGGGATGATGACCGAGACCCCGTGCGTCGTGGTCAACATCCAGCGGGGCGGGCCGTCGACCGGCCTTCCAACCCTGGTCGCCCAGGGGGACATGATGCAGGCCCGCTGGGGATCACACGGTGACTACGGCGTGATCGCACTCGCTCCGTCCTCGCCGCAGGAGTCGTTCGAGCTGACGGCGCGCGCGTTCAATCTCGCCGAGACCTACCGAATGCCAGTCCTCGTCATGTCCGATGAGGTCGTCGGCCACATGTTCGAGCGCGTCGTCATCGATCCGGACGCGATCGAGACCGTCGAGCGGAAGCCGCCGAACGCGCCGCCGGGCGAGTTCAAGCTCTACGAGCCAGGCGAGGATCTCGTCCCTCAGGGGATGCCCGCCCTCGGCGACGGCTACCGCGTACACGTCACCGGCCTGACCCACGACGAGCGGGGATACCCGGTGATCAACGCCGAGACCCAGGCGGATCTCGTCCCCCGGCTTCGCGAGAAGATCGCGCGCGCGGCCGACGCAATCCTCGATGTCGAGGAGACCGATCTCGACGACGCCGAGGTCGTCATCGTCACCTACGGGATCTCGGCGCGGACGTCGCTCGGCGCCCTCCGCCTGGCGCAGGCGAAGGGACTCAGGGTCGGGATGCTGCGCCTCCGGACGGTCTGGCCGTTCCCGAGCAAGCTGATCGCCGAGATCGCCAACCGAGTCGCCGGGTTCGTCGTTCCCGAGTTGAACCTCGGCCAGATGGTCCTCGAAGTCGAGCGCGCCGTCTGTGGACGGGCGACGGTGCAGTCCGTTCCCCACGCCGGCGGCGGGATCCACAATCCCGAGGCGATCGTCGACGCGATCGAGGAGGTGTTCGCCCATGCTCGCTAAGGCCAAGACCGTCCCCCCGCCGGAGGTTCTCGACGGGATGTCGCACCCGATGGAGCGCTACCTGCGCGCCGATCGGCTGCCGCACATCTGGTGCTCGGGATGCGGACTCGGAACGGTCCTCTCCTGCTTCACCTACGCCCTCGACGAGCTTGACTTGGACGAGAAGGAGGTCGGGGTTGTCTCCGGCATCGGCTGCACCGGGCGAGCCGCCGGCTACCTCGATCTGGACTCGTACCACACCACGCACGGCCGCGCGATCGCCTTCGCCACCGGTCTTTCCGTCGCCCAGCCGGACAAGAAGGTCGTCGTGATCTCGGGAGATGGCGACCTGTTCGCAATCGGCGGGAACCACTTCATCCACGCCGCCCGACGGAACGTCGACATGACCGTCCTCTGCGTCAACAACTTCAACTACGGGATGACCGGCGGCCAGTTCGGCCCGACGACGCCGATCGGCTCGCGCGGAACGACCGCTCCGTACGGGAACTACGAGAACCCGTTCAACTTGCCGTACTTGGCCGCGTCGAGCGGCGCGGTCTACGTCGCCCGATGGACGAGCCTCCACGCGCGACGCCTCAAGGAGTCGATCGAGGAGGCGATCTCGATCCCCGGATTCACGTTCGTCGAAGCGGTCTGCCCCTGTCCGACGAACTACGGACGGCGAAACAAAATCGGAGATGGCCTCGACGAGCTGAAGTACTACGCCGAGCGAAGCGTCATCCAGCACGGCGCCGATCCGGCCGACGCCGATCTCGCGCCCGGCAACGACATCATCGTCGGACGCTTCCTGCAGCGCGATCGTCCGACGTTCCTCCAGTCGTACGAGAAGCAGATTCTCGACAAGCAGCAGTTCGTCAAACCCCAGGGAATGGGCAAGGGGCCGCATCGGACCTCCGGAGCGACCTCGACGGACGGGAGAGGGACGACATGAACAGCGAAACGGTGAAGTCCGCGATCGTCGAGGCCCTTCGGGCCGCATCAACGGTCCTTCCAACCGACGTCGTCGCCGCGCTGAAGGCGGCTCGATCGAAGGAGACGTCGGAACTCGGGGCGGCGCAACTCGATGCGATCCTCGAGAACGTGACGATCGCCCGCGAGGGATCGATCCCGATGTGCCAGGACACCGGCCTGCAGACGTTCTTCGTCGAGGCGGGCGTCGCCTCGCCGTTCCTCGGCCAGATCCGCGACTCGATCGCAGCAGCCGTCGTCGAGGCGACGGCCGCGATCCCGCTCCGCCCGAACACGGTCGATCCGTTCACCGGGGCCAATCCCGGGGACAACAGCGGCCGGTTCATGCCGTTCATCAACTGGGAGATCGTTGACGGGGACGAGATCCGGATCACGGTCCTTCCCAAGGGCGGCGGCAGCGAGAACATGTCGACGGTCAAGATGCTCCCCCCGGGCGTCGGCCTGAAGGGGATCCAGAAGGCGGTCGTCGAGCACATCGCCTCGTGCGGCGGGAAGCCATGCCCGCCGACGATCGTCGGCGTCGGGATCGGCGGTGGCGCCGACATCGCCCTCAAGCTCGGCAAGAAGGCGGTGCTGCGGGAGATCGGCTCCGCACACCCGAACCCGCAGGTCGCCGCGTTCGAGCGCGAGCTGCTCGAACTGATCAACGCAACCGGCGTCGGACCGATGGGCGTCGGCGGGGAGACGACGAGCCTCGCCGTGCACGTCGAGTACGCGCACCGGCACCCGGCGTCCCTGCCGCTCGGAATCCTCGTTCAGTGCTGGGCCGATCGACGCGCACGCGTCGTCGTCGCCGCCGACGGGACGGCAACGATCGTGGGCACCAGCGAGGTGATCGCGTGATGGAGAGACGACTGACGCTACCGATCGACGAGGCGCAAGCCCGTGAGCTGCGCGTCGGCGACATCCTCTATCTGACCGGCGAGATCTTCACCGCGCGAGACGAGGCGCACCTGACGATGCTCGAGGCGAAGGAGAAGGGCGAGTCGCTCCCGTTCGATCCGGGCGCGATGGCGCTCTTCCACTGCGGTCCCGTCGTCCGCGCAGCGGGCGACGGATGGGAGGTCATCGCCGCCGGACCGACAACGAGCGTTCGGATGGAGATCTTCGAGGATCGATTCCTCGACGCGTTCGCCCCGCGGATCGTCATCGGCAAGGGAGGCATGGGAGACCGGACCCAAGCCGGCCTCGAGAAGGTCGGCAGCGTCTACGCCCACTACACGGGGGGCGCCGGCGCGCTCGCCGCCGGACGCATCGAGCGCGTGAAAGACGTCCACTGGCTCGACGAACTCGGGATGCCCGAGGCCGCCTGGATCTTCGCCGTCAAGGAGTTCGGCCCGCTGTTGGTGACGATGGACAGCGCCGGAGGGAATCTGTACCGAGAGCTCGAGCCGAAGATCGCCGAGAACCTGAAGACCATCGCGGCACGGATCGACGCCGCATAGCGGGAGCCACCACCGAGGGACCACCGAAAGGAGAACGTTCGACGATGGCCGAGGAGCAAGGACTGACCGTCGAGGAGAGGCTGGAGCGTGCCAAGCTCCCGGGGAAGAAAGCCCCTGGGATGCACGCGTTCTACCGGGGGAAGGTTGAGACGACGCTCAAGTGCGCCGTCACGAGCTTTGACGATTTCGGGATCTGGTACACGCCCGGCGTCGCTGCCCCGTGCAAGGAGATTCACGCCGATCCGGCCAAGGCGTTCGAGTACACCAACAAGGCGAACGCCGTCGCCGTCGTTTCCGACGGGTCGCGCGTCCTCGGTCTCGGGAACATCGGCCCGCTCGGCGGCCTCCCGGTCATGGAGGGCAAGTCGCTGCTGTTCAAGTACTTGGGCGGCGTCGGCGCGTTCCCGATCATGCTCGACACGCAGGACACCGAGGAGATCATCCAGGCCGTCAAGTGGATCGCCCCCGGCTTCGGCGGGATCAACCTCGAGGACTTCGCCAACCCGAAGTGTTTCGAGATCCTCGACCGGCTGCGGGCAGAACTCGATATCCCCGTCTGGCACGACGACCAGCAGGGGACCGCGTCGATCACGCTCGCCGGCGTGATCAACGCGGTCAAGCTCGTCGGCAAATCGATGGAGGACGTTACCTACACCGTGATCGGCTCCGGCGCGGCGAACATCGCGTTCGTCCGCGTCCTCCTCGCAGCCGGCGTTCCGGCGGGAAACGTGATCCTCGTCGACTCCAAGGGGATCCTCCATCCGGGACGCGAGGACCTCGAGGCCGACAAGGATCGCAATCCGTACAAGTGGAACTACGCCGTCGAGACGAACGCCGACGGGCGAACGGGCGGCATGGCCGAGGCGATCGCCGGATCCGACGTCCTCATCGCTGCATCGAAGCCGGGACCGGACACGATCCAGAAGGACTGGCTCAAGGCGATGAACAAGGACGCGATCGCGTTCATCATGGCCAATCCGATCCCCGAGATCTGGCCGTGGGACGTCAAGGAGGCCGGCGTTCGGATCGTCGGAACCGGCCGGAGCGACTTCCCGAACCAGATCAACAACTCGATCGGCTTCCCCGGCATCTTCCGCGGCACGCTCGACGTCTTCGCCAAGACGATCACCGACGAGATGGCGATCGCCGCGGCGTACTCGATCGCCAACACCGCCGAGGAGAAGGGCCTTCACGAGGAGTACATCGTCCCGACGATGCTCGAGACCGAGGTCTTCATCAACGAGGCCGTCGCCGTCGGGATGAAGGCGATCGAGCAGGGAATCGCACGGCGCCCCCTCTCCGAGCCCGAGCTCCGCAAGGAAGCGGAGACAAAGATCCGCCACGCTCAGGCCGAGGTGAAGGCGCTGATGGACGCGGGGATCATCCCGCCTCCGGACGCGTAGCGCTCACTCCCCGAGAACGAATCCAACGAAGCGGCCTCCGGCTCCTCGCCGGAGGCCGCCTTTCCTTGCGTACGCCGTTCCTCCGCTGCCTCATCTACCGCGCTAACACGCCCTACTCGGCCAGGCGAACCGCCGTCCCGTAGGCGAGGATCTCGGCCGCGCTCTGCATCGTCTGCGAGGTCGTGAAGCGCACGCCGACGACCGCGTCGGCCCCGAGCGATTCCGCCTGCTTCACCATCCGGGCGATCGCTTGGTCCCGCGCTTGGTCGAGCATCACCGTGTAGTCCTTGATCTCCCCGCCGACGATCGTTCGCAGGCCCGCCAGGATGTCGCGCCCGACGTGTCGGGCGCGGATCGTGTTCCCGCGAACGAGCCCGAGCGTCTCGGCGACCCGCCGTCCCTCAATCGTCTCCGTCGTCGATAGAAGCATCCTTCTCCTCCCTCCGTCTCTCGCGGATCAGGCCGATCAGCGTGACGACCACGCCTGCGGCGACCAGGAGAATCAGGGCCTTGAAGAAGGTCGGGATCCCGCGCGCCGCGAGCAGGACGCGCACGACGTGATACCCAACGTACCCGACGAGGCAGCTCCCCGCGAGCAGGATCATCCCGTAGCCGACTCGAAGCACGCGTGCCCTCCTCTCCCCCATCTCCTTCCCACTTCCGGATTGTAGCATCGATCGACGAGACGCAACTCAGATGTCTGCCTACGATGGATCGTTCCTCCTACGGAGAATCTCCGGGACTCGTTCCGTCGACCGCGCGGTCGGAACGTTGTCCTCTGCGACCGTACCCTTTGTACTTCGATCGATCGATCTATAGAATGGGGAGACACACCAACGTTCCATCGGAGTCACGATGTACAAACGCAAGGTCCAAAAGACGGGGGGCTCGACCTACTTCGTCACGTTGCCGAAGGCGTGGGCGGAATCGGTCGGAATCGAACCGGGCGTCGAAGTGACGCTGATGCCGAACGACGCGGGAACGCTCCTCCTCGTCCCCGACAGCCTATCGCGGGTGAATCGCTGCGTCATCGAACTCGAGGACTGGGATTTCGACCGGTTCCAGCGAGAGATCATCTCCCGGTACATCGTCGGCTACGACATCATCGAGATCCACCGGGATCGCATCCGCCCGGAGCAACGGCGGATGATGCGCGAGATCGCGCAGGGGCTCGTCGGCCTCGAGATCTTCGACGAGACGCAGGAGGCCGTCCTCCTTCAGGCGATGGTCAACGTGCGC
>Ga0180433_10000325_pt1 | contig 82738 bp, 90 predicted proteins | sample SS_ome_8_FD_132980 | JGI IMG/M metagenome (GOLD analysis project Ga0180433, IMG submission 132980) | Hypersaline lake sediment archaeal communities from the Salton Sea, California, USA - SS_1_D_1 metaG | ecosystem: Environmental > Aquatic > Non-marine Saline and Alkaline > Hypersaline >...
ACCGGATCGGACCCGCGCTTCCTGAGATAGTCCTGCATGGATCCCTTGAGCCTGACGCTGACGTACGGCCACAGGTCTCCCTTTCTGGGATCCCACGTTTTGAGCGCGTCGACGAAGGCTATCCTGGCCTCGGAGGCCAGGTCGTCGGCCTCAGAGCGGGCTATGTGCCTGGGAAGGCTGTTTATGTACCACTTTACCGCGGAGTCTATCTGCGCCTTGTACTTCTTGAGCACCTCGTCGGTGTACTTCAGGAAGTGAGACCTCATTATTGATACTATCTTGTCTTCGATCTCGTCCTTTGATGGGAGCATCGGCTCATCTCCATTTATCGAAGTCCCTGCGGACGGTCTTGAGAAACTCGTCCTCGCGGTCCTTCATCAGGTTCTTGCTGAAGCGCTTTGCCATTTCTCTCGCGAACCTCCAGAATCTCCTGAGTATGGGTGATATTCCCAGCGGTACGGCTTCCCTGACCGTCCCCAGCCTTCCGGCAACGTTTACGGGCGTTCCGCCTGATTTTCCGACTCTTTTTGTCACTGCTGTTTCCTGTTCTTCGTCATGTACTTGCTCGCTATGACAAGGGACTCTCTCCTGAGGTCGGGGTTGGTAACTATGGCATCGGCTATCGTTCCGATCATTTTATCAAAGCCCTTCGAGAGAGTAAAGCCGCGGCCGAACTCGGTCTCGAGAGTCGCCCTGACAATGCGCATGACCAGCTCCTTTGCCGGCAGGCCGGGTTGAATCAGCCCCTCGAGCAGTTCCCCGAAGCGTTCGTTGGCGGCCGGGTTCTTGTTTGAATCAGTCATTGTCTGCCTACTCCAGCGATATCATTCCGATCGACTGGACCTTTATCTGCGGCACGATCTCGTTGTAAGAGAGCACCGCCACGTCGGGAAAACTTCTCTCAATGAACCTCTTGAAGTGGGGCCTTAGCCTGGGAGAGCAGAGAATGACGGCCTTTAGCTTCATTCGCCTGAAGTTCTGCATCTGGCCCGATATCTGGGTGAGAATCTTTTCCCCCATGTTGGGGTCGATGGCGAGGAAGGATCCGTACTCCGACTGGTGAATCGATCCTATCATTGTTTCCTCCAGGGAGGGATCTATTGTCACTACAGTTATGACCCCCTCCTTGTTGGTGTAGCTCTCGCATATCTGCCGTGCCAGCGACTGCCTCACGTATTCGGCGAGCACGTTAATGTCCCTTGACAGGTGCGCGTAGTCGGCCAGCCGCTCGAGGATCGTCGACAGGTCCCTTATGGACACGCGCTCGCGCACCAGCAGCTGAAGAACCTTGTGGACCTGGCCCAGGGACAGCATGTCCGGAATAAGCTCGCGGACGATGGCGGCGTTCGTGTTCTTGACGAGCTCAATCAGCGACTGAACGTTCTGCCTGGTCATGATCTCGTCGGCGTATCGCTTGATGACCGCCGTGAAATGATCCGCTATGGCGTCCACAGGCTCCTTTGTCGGCAGGTTGAGTTTTTTGATCGCCTCCAGCTGATCGTCGGGGACCCAGGTGGAGCGGTCTCCCGTCAGAGGGTCCTTGACCTCCGTGCCGGTTATCTTCTTTGCCTTCAGGTCTCCCAGGGACATGTCCACCTTGTGGTGTCCGAGGTACGCTTCCGATGAGCTTACTTTTGTCCCCCTTATCTCGATGTTGTACTGGTTGGGGGGAAGAGACAGGTCGTCCATGACCCTCACTCCGGGAATTACGAACCCCAGCTCCTGGCCGATGTTGTACCTTATCAGGGTAATCCTTTCGAGAAGAGGCCCCTTCTGGGCCGGATCGATGAGCGGTATAAGGTTCCTGCCGGTCTTCAGGGCAAGCGGGTCAAGCCCCAGCGTTCCGAGGATGCTCTCCGGCTTCTTCAGGACATCTTTTGCTGACGACTCCTCGGTGACGACGGCGGCCTCCTCGCGCTTGGCCTGGGTCTGTATCAGCACGAGCGCCAGCACGCCGGACAGGAAGGCGAGGACCAGGAACGGCACCGTCGGCAGTCCGGGTATGACAGCGAAGAACGCGAGTATCAGGCAGACGAAGGCGAAAGCCCTTGGCTGGGCGAAAATCTGGGTCGCTACGTCCGTTCCCAGGCTCATCTCCGACGCCGACTTGGTTATGACAAGGCCCGTCGCGACCGATATGAGCAGGGCAGGGACCATGGCTACAAGGCCGGCTCCAATCGTCAGCAGGGCGTAGGTGGAAAGCGCTTCCATTACCGGCATGCCCCTCCTCAGCCATCCTATGAGAACTCCGCCGATTATCATGACGAGAACTATTACGATGGCGGCGATCGAATCTCCCCTGACGAACTTGTTTGCGCCGTCCATCGATCCGAAGAACGTGGCTTCCCTTTCAATCTTTCTGCGCCTTGATCTGGCTTCTGTCGCGTCGATCAGTCCGGCGTTGAGGTCGGCGTCGATGGACATCTGCTTTCCGGGCATGGCGTCAAGGGTGAACCTCGCGGCCACTTCGGCCACTCTCTCCGAACCCTTGGTGATGACGATGAACTGGACTATTGTGATGATGATGAATACGACCGTGCCGACTATGTAGTCTCCTCCAACGACGAAGTTTCCGAAAGCCCCTATGACATCTCCGCCTTCCCCGTGGGCTAGTATCAGCCTGGCTGCGGCGATGTTCAATACCACCCTGAACAGGGTGATTATGAGAAGTATTGACGGGAACGCCGCGAACTCGAGAGGTTCCTTAAGGTACATCGCCACCAGGAGAACAATTATGGAGAACGCCAGGTTAAGCGTTATCAGGATGTCCAGGAGAAAAGAGGGAAGAGGAACAAGAACCAGCGCGATGATAATCACGAGAAGAGCCGTCACCGAAAAGTCGCTCGCGGTGAAAAGCTTTCTCAGGTTTCCGAAATCAAATGCAGGAGCCGCCATGTGCCACCTTTTTTACTATTCTAACAGGTTTTCCGGCGCGAGCAAACTAGAGACCGCCTACCTCCGGCTTCAGGGGGGTCTTTGCCACTTTCTTCCTGCGCTCGGCCCTCTCGCGCCTCTTCTTGTAAACGAATGCGAGGACCTCGGCGACCGCCTGGTAAAGGGTAGGGGGGATTTCCTGGCCGACCTTGGTCATTCTGTAGACGGACCTTGCCAGAGGCTCGTTCTCGACGATCGGAATTTCGTGCTCCTCGGCGATCGACTTTATCTCCTCGGCGACTATGCGCTCTCCTTTGGCAAGAAGCAGGGGGGCCTTCATGTTCTGCGTCTCATATTTAAGCGCCACCGCCACGTGAGTCGGGTTGGTCACGACAACGTCCGCCTGCGGGACGGCGGACATCATCCTTTGCTGGGCGACCTGCCTTTGAAGGTCTCTCATCCGCTGCTTGATCAGAGGATCTCCTTCAAGGCGCTTGTACTCTTCCTTGATCTCCTGCCGCGTCATCTTGAGGTTCCTCATGTATTCCCATCGCCTGTAGAGGTAGTCGAGTATCGCGACGCCGACATATACTATGCCCACTCTTATGGCGATCTTGTACGCGATCGATCCTCCGAGCACTATGGCGTCCCAGGGTTGTCCGTCCATGAGCATTACAACGTAGGGCAGGTCCTCTTTTGCCGCGGACCACGCGATGTAAAATACTATGAATATCTTAATGAGGGATTTGACCAGCTCCACAAGGCCCTGAAGGGAGAATATCCTCTTGAAGCCCTCGAGAGGGCTTATCCGCTCGATCTTCGGAGAGAGAGGATCAGCGGCGAACACAAAGCCGGTCTGCAGGGCCTCGGCCAGGAACGCGGCGATGAAGGCCACTCCCGCTATCGGAAGCACAACAAAGGCAATCCCCCTGGCGCCCAGGACAAGAATGTACGCTGCGAACGACAGCGAGAAGTTGGTGGCGTTCGGTATCTGGCCGAGTATGGCCTTTGCCGTGCCCATAAGTTCGGTCCACATGAACTCGCCTATGTATCTGAAGAGGAAATAGGAGAGCAACATGAGGAATGCCGTGGTAATTTCACGGCTCTTGGCCACCTGTCCGCGTTCCCTGGCTTCGCGCAAGCGGTGCGGAGTCGGCTCCTCGGTCTTTTCTCCAGCCTGCTCTGCCAATTAAACCACCTCTTTGAACTGAAAAGCTAGGACGGCCTCAGGACCATGAGCAATTTTATCATCTCTTCGCCCATTTTTTCAATGAGGTCCGAGACGCGCCGCACCAGTATCGGCGACGTGAGAAGGATGGCCGTGAAGCCGAGCGAAGGCTTTACCTGGAATCCGAGCATGAAAACGTTAACCTGAGGGGCAACCCTGGAGACGATGCCGAACGAGAAATCCGAAAGAAATATCATCAGCACGGCTGGCGCGGCAAGCTGTACGGCGGTAAGAAAAAGCCCTCTTCCCAGCTCGATTATCTGCATGACAAGCGGGGCTCCGTTGAGAGCCACTGGAGTTGCGAGCGGCAGCAGCCTGAAGCTCTGATGAAACGATGACAGTATCAGGTGGTGGCCGTTGGCGATGACGAAAACCACAAGAGCGACCATGAAAGCGAGCATTCCCACGACCGACACGGTGCCTCCCGTGGTGGGGGAGACGACGGTTGCTATGGACATTCCCATCTGAAGGTCCATTATGTCTCCCGCGGCCTGCACCGCGATGAAGATCAGGTGGCACGTAAGGCCTATCAGGTATCCGATAATGATTTCATTGACCAGGGCCAGAAGAAATGTGAAGGTGTCCGGCGGAAGCGGGCCCTTCAAGGGAATGACGAACCACAGCACGGCGGCGATCCACACGCAGAGCGCCGTCTTTACGAGAGGCGGAATTGTCCTGGTGCTGAGGAAGGGCGCCTGAATGAATATCCCGGCCATCCTTGCCAGGATCAGCATGAAGACCTCAAGCTGCGCGATGTTTATTACCACGCGCTACCTCACCATCAAGGGAATGCTTCCCCACAGCGATGTCGCAAAGTCCACCATGAGCGATATCGTCCACGGGGATGTTACCGCCACCATCAGAAGGACCGCGATCACCTTTGGAACGAAGGTCAGCGTCTGCTCCTGTATCTGCGTGACCGCCTGAAAAACGCTTATCGCGAATCCCACCAGCAGTCCCACCCCGACTATGGGAAGGGAGCACAGAAGAAGCGTAGTTATTCCCCTGTACATGACCTGAACAGCGAAATCCTCGGTCAACGCAATTCCTCCTTACCTCATGAAGCTCATCAGGAGCCCGCGCGTTATCAGTTGCCATCCGTCGGCGATAACAAAGAGAAGCACCTTGAACGGCAGGGATACCATGACCGGCGACAGCATGAACATTCCTAGCGACAGCAGTATGTTCGCGACAATAAGGTCCACCATCACGAACGGGATGAACAGTAGAAATCCAATCTGGAACGCCGTCTTGAGCTCGCTTATCATGAACGAGGGAATGACGACGTATATCGGGATGTCCTCAAGGTTCTTGGGCGTGGGGATCCTGGAGAACTGCACAAAGAGCGCCAGGTCCTTCTCCCTGGTCTGCTTAAGCATGAAGCGCTTGATGGGCTTTTCCCCGAGCTCGAACGCGCGCGCCTGGGTTATCCTTCCGTTCTGGTAGGGCTCAACAGCTACCTTGTTGACCTCCTCCCAGACGGGGGACATTATGAAGACCGTCATGAAAAAAGCCAGCCCGAGCAGCACGGCGTTGGGGGGCACCTGCTGGGTTCCCATGGCTGTCCTTGTGAAAGCGAAGACGATCACTATCCTTACGAAGGACGTGACCGAGATGAGAAAGAAGGGGACGAGGGAAAGCATGGCGATTCCGATAATTAGCTGGACGCTCGAGCTGAACTGCGGGGAATCCATTATTTCCCTTACGTCAAGCGTGGCCCTCAGGGGATCCGCCGGCGGCTGGGCTAAAGAGGCGGCCTGCGAGCAGATCACCAAGAGGACGGCCAGGGCGAGAGCAGGGTATAGCCGTGATCTTGCCATTCTTAAATTTCTTCGCTTTCCTCTAGTTCACTTATAAGCTGAACGTTCTTGCTGCTGGCAACAATAAGCCACGACCGCTTCTTGACCCTGACGATGAACGCCGACACCTGAGGTTCAAGCCCGACGCGGTCCACGACTTCAATGATCTTGCCTTTGACCCCGATCTGGATCTTGGGAAGTATGTACTTGGCGGTCAGAAAGATAAGCCCCATCACTATGGTCAGGGAGAAGAGCACCTGCATGACATATCCGAAAGTGATCACCGGAGTTCTTTCCGGGATGGCTTCGCCGGTAAGCGCGCTGACGCTTGTTACCGCGTGCGAGACGCCGTGAAAAAGCAGCATGAGTGAAAAAGGAAGGAATTTGCGCAGCAGCTTGCTCATTTAACTATTACGTTGGTTATCCTGAGGCCGTAATAATCGTCGACCGCCACAACCTCTCCCTGGGCGATTAGCTGTCCGCCCACCTTGAGGTCGAGCGGCTCGCCCGCCAGCCGGTCGAGCTCGACGATAGAACCCTCCTGAAGTTCAAGGACTTCCCTCAGGGTCATGGAAGTCCTTCCCAACTCAACGGTTACCTGAACGGGGATGTCTCCCAGCGTCTTTCCCTCAAGTTTTCCGCCCCGTTCAAGCTTTTCAAGCTCAGGGAAACGGATCCTCTTCACTTCCATCAGAGATTTCCCTCCTCGGGGAATTCGTCTTCAAGGACTCCCTCTTCTTCCTCCATAGAATACTCCTGTCCGCCGCCTTTTTCAAGAGACAAATCTTCCTTTTTAGTCGGTTTTGCCGCCGGTTTCCTGGGCGTGGAGAGCGTGCCGGGGGAGCTTTTTGGCAGGCTGGACGTCTTTGTGCCGAATGTCCTGACGGCCAGCTTGCCTCCCTTGGTTCCCGGCTGGCCCACAAGCTTGACCCTTCCGCCCATCATGACCTCTATCGGGTCGGACAACCCGATGTCAAGAGAAACAACGTCTCCGATCCCGATTCCCTGCAGGTCCATGGTGGCTACGGCGGTGTGGCCGAGGTCAACTATTACGGGAATGTTAATTCCGGAGAGGACCGCCTGGGGAAGCCTTGAGAAGTTTACCGGCCTCTCGCCCCTTCGCTTTCTTACACCCTCAAGCAGTGTCTTAAGCGCTGATGAAGAATACCCCATCCACACTATTCCCGGAGGATTGTCGCCCAGAGAAAGTTCAAGGGAAAAGAACACGAAGGCTCCGGCGGGATTCTGGGAGCCCTCAAGGCTCATCTCCGGCGAGCTGACCACCTCGAATTTTGGGGCCTCAAATACCTTTTCATAGGCCGAGACGAAATTCTTGAGCTGGGCGGAGAACGCCTTTGCCAGGACATCGCTCTCGATTTCCGTGAGCTTTCTGGTGATCGGATTGAGGTCCCTGCCGCCAAGGGTGTGATTGATAATGGTGTTGGCCAGCGGCATGTCAATGCAGACTGCAATCTCATCGGATATGCCGGTAATGACCATCCTGCACTGAACGGTGGGCTGGTACACCCTTTTCAGGAAATCGGCGTAGGACGATTGCTCGGCGGACACGGTGAAAAGGTCTCCTCCGACGGAAAGGTCGGCTTTCATGGAAGAAACCAGCGCCTGGGCGAAGTTGTAATGTATGGTGTGCGCCAGCTTGAGGTCTTCCTGCGAAAGCCTGTCGAAACCGTAAAGCCCGGTCTTAACTTTTTTTGAAGGGAACCTCACCGGCTTCATTGTGGTCCAGTCGCCGATGGCCGGGGTGAGCTTTATTACGCTTTTATAGGTTGTGGGCGACCCTTCGAGCCTCTCGCGCTTAACGCCCATAAATCTCCTTAAAGATTAGTTATCAGGACAATCTGTTGATGAACTGAGAGATTATGTCGCTCGCCATCCTGACGATGGTAAGGTTTCCGCTCATCGCCCTCTGGATCTCAAGCGAGTTAATCGTTTCCTCAAGATAGAATACATTGGATTGCTCAAGCTGTCTAGGGAATACCGTGCCCACAGCCCCGTATCCCGGAGGCCCGTATGACTGAGGCTCGCCGGAAGCCAGGGTTTCCTCGAAAGTGGTGCCTCTTCCCTGCCTGAGGCCGCTGGGATTGGCAAAATATGTCAGTGCTATCTGGTAGAACGTTCTTCTGGGGTTGTCTATGTCCGGATAGCCCAGCCCGACACCGTCATCTGTCGCTTCGTAGTATTCCGTCAGGAAGCCGTCGTCCGACCAGCTTATTAGGTTCTTATTGGCATCGTCCGGCACCTGGATCGGCTCGATGTCTCCGCCGGTGGAGGGATATCCGTAAACCAGCATTCCGCTCTCGGTTCTCAGATATCCGTTGGAGTCGATGTGGAACTTTCCGCTTCTGGTGTAGACCATGGTCTCTCCGTCGTCAGGCGTTACCATGAAAAGGCCCTGTCCCGAGATCGCTATGTCCAGGAAGCTCGCCGACGAGAACGTTCCCTGGCTGAAGTCAAGTTTGACGTTCCCGATAGCGGTTCCCTGGCCGAGCTGCATGGGATTGGTCCCGCCGGCTCCCTCAAAAAGGTTGGCGGCCGATCCTCCGTGCAGGGCTTTCTCGAAAATGGACTGGAAAGATATGTCCAGCCTCTTGTAGCCCATGACAGACATGTTTGCGATGTTTGAGGAGTACACCGAGAGCGCCGTGTTGTACGCTTTTATTGCCTCCTTGGCCTTGTTCATGACATCAAGCATTTTGTTTTCCTCCTTTTGATTACTTTGAAATGTCTATCAGGCGCTCCGGCGGAACGGACACCACCTCGCCGCTCTCTTTTCTTATGTTGATCTGAAGGGAGCCTCTTTCCACGGACACGCTCGCCACCTCTCCGCTGAACTCCTTTCCCGTTTGCGAATCGTAAGCGGTAACGGTCTTTCCGATCAGGTTGGCCTGCGCGATCAGGGCGAAATACTGCGATCCGTTGATGTTGGTTCCCGCCCCTGAAATGTCCGTCGGCATCATTGCGGATCCTGCACCTCCGAAAAGAGACGAGGTGGAGGAGGGGGCGGCGCCGAAGACGGAGGAATCCCCGAATATTGAGTTGTTCATCCCTTCCTCGCCGAACAGAATGTCGAAGCTCTGCTGATCCAGCTGCGCGATATACAGCTTGAGGAAGTCGGGATCGGTGTATGGCGATCCGGTCCTTCCGTACTGCGACGGATCTATGGTCCCGTATCTGGTATTGGTCAGAGGCTGAGCGGAATAATAAGCCATTGCACCTTCCTCAGGCCTTGGATTTGACGGCGTGGAGCCCGAGAATGTCGAACAGCTCCTCTATTTTGCCGCTTTTCTCGGGTTCTGCGACGGCTGCCACAAGCGGAACTTCTTCAACAGGTTCCGCGGCGCGCTTTTTTCCGCCTCCGGACGAAACATCCAGGCTTCCCAGGTTTATGTTGGCCTGCTTCAGGGACTCCTCAAGCTCCGCCAGATGCCGCTCTATCCAGTCCACGGTCTCGCCGTCGGCGGCTATCGATATCGAAACAAGCCCGTTTTTGATGGAGAGATCCAGGAGCATCCTGGACGAGTCGCCGGATCTTAGGGCTATTGAAAGGGTGGCTTTTTCTCCTTCCCTGATCAGGCTAACTTTGTCCATTATTTCGGAGACAACAAGCTGAAGGTCGGACGAGCTGAGAGCCGGCCTGCCGAAGCCAGCCAGGCTGGCGGGAAGGGTGAATTCGCTGAAGGCGTAAGGGTTTGACGACAACAGGTTCTTGATAAAAATGTTCTGGTCTATTTCAAAGACCATGCGGGCCGGAGAGGATGGTTCCGGAGAACCGGTTTTAGGGTCAGCATGGTCCGGGGACAGCGAGCTGCCGGAAACATTGTCCTTTCCGTCAAAGAAAGCCGCCTCACTGTCCTGATGCCGCAAAAGATTATTGCCTGCCGCAGCGGCTGAAAAGTTGAAATCAAACTGAAGCGGCAGGGAGCCCAGCAGGTTCTGCATTGACGGGAGCGCGGCGAGGCAGAAACTCTTCTCCATCTGCCTGATCTTTTCTTCCTCGGCCCTGAGGTTCTGCTCAAAAGCATCGCCGTTCCCTGCGCGGGAGATGTTTCGCGGGGTCTCATCCGAGCTTATTCTGTTGACCGGAACCGCGGAGTGCGTATTCATGATACTTTAACCACCCACTAGTTTAATCGGCCTCAGAACCACTTAACTTGCAATGCCGCGGGGGAGACTCGAACTCCCATACCTTTCGGCATACGCACCTCAAGCGTACGTGTCTACCAAATTCCACCACCGCGGCGAAAACTGTTGCAAATTTTGAGCTAATTCTATATTAAATTGATTGTAGTGTCAACGAAAATCGCCGCTACTTCAGCACTTTTTCGGCAATTTCCTCCATCTTCATGCCCCTTGAGCCCTTGATGAGGATAATGTCGTTAGGCCTGATGACCCTTTTCAGCTTCTTCAAAGCTTCAACGTTTGATCTTGTCGCGAATACTTTTTTCACTCCGGACCTTTTTGCCTCTCTCGCGATGTCCCTGGAGAGATATCCTTTGGTGATGACCATATCGATTCCGATCCTGCCGGCGAACCTGCCCACCTGCCTGTGAAGGGACCTTGAGGACCTGCCCAGCTCAAGCATGTCTCCGAGAACGGCTATCCTTCTCGGCTTCCGCCTGGCCCTGACGGGCCCCTGGTCGGACAACATTGACAGCGCGGCTTTCATGGAGGAAGGGTTCGCGTTGTAGCAGTCATTGATCACCCTGATGCCACCGGCTGTTTTGATCTCCGCGCGCTTGGAGGACAGCCTGAAAGAGCTCAGGCCCCTCGCGACGCTTTTCAAGCTTACGCCGACGCAAAGGCATGCCGCCGCCGCGGCCAGCGCGTTAAGGACGTTGTGCTTTCCGGGGACGGGAATCGAAGCTTTAACCGAGCCCGATCGGTATCTGAGCGTGAAACAAGTTCTGCTGTTAAGCGTTTTTATCTCGCTTGCCCTGACATCCGGAGATCCGCCGAGGCCGAAGGTGATCACCCTGGACCCCTTCGCCTTTTTCCTGAAGAAGCCGGTGAAATCGTCGTCCGAGTTGATCACCGCGAATCCATTCTTCTTCAGATAATTGAACGCTTCGGATTTCACGCGGGCGATCTCTTTTCTCGACGAAAAGAACTGAAGATGCGCCTCGCCCACGTTGGTGATGACGGCCGCGGTCGGAAGGGCGATCCCGGCGAGCTCGTCTATCTCCCCGGAGCGCTGCATTGCCATCTCAATGACGGCGGCGCGGTGCTTTTTTTCAAGGTTCAGCAAGGTGAGCGGAACACCGATCTCGTTGTTGAAATTCTCAAAGCTCTTCAGGGTCTTCCATTTCCCTGAAAGGATCGCCGCGATCATGTCCTTTGTCGTCGTTTTTCCCGAGCTTCCCGTTACCCCTATGACGGGGATCCTGAACCTGAGGCGGTGGCAGCGCGCGATATTCTGCAGGGCGCGGAGAGTGTCCTTGACCTTTATTATGATCATCCCTTCGGGCGCATCGATGTTCTTTTTTGAGGTTAGAGCCGCCGCGGCGCCGCGCTTTCGGGCTTCCCCGATGAAGGCGTGGCCGTCGTACTTAACACCTGTGATCGGTACGAAGAGGGAGCCTCTTTTTACGGTTTTGGAGTTCGTGGATACGGAGCTGAGGTTGCCCGTTGATTTTCCCTGGATCAGCTTTCCGCCGGCGGCTTTTATGATTTCTTTGACCGTGAACATTCGGGCGGAATTATAGCTTTTTTCCGACGAAAAGTCCATTTTTAAAATGAAATCTAAGCTGATTTTAAACGATATATACCCGAGGCTTTTATGTCGCAAAACATCACTCCAATATTTAGGAGGAGCGGCCCCTCTTTTTCGGCCATGAAGGGCCTGAAGATAAAGGGGCTTATTAATCCGACCCAGCTCAGGAGCATGGGAGAGAATAAACTTGTTGTCGACCTTTATTCTTCTCTTTACATGTGCTGCTATTACGGTCAGGTGCTTGAGCTCACCGAGAGAATACCCGATTTCTGCGCGCTCTTCAGGGGGAACGGCCTGACCCTCAACAGGACGATCAGAAAAAGCCTGGCGTCGATGCTCAACTATCTTTCGTCCGAATGCGTTGGCATACTCGTTGACAATTCCACTCCCGAAATTTCCTATACCGGACAGCTGCTTGATTCATTTGCCTTTGTTTTTCACATTCAGGAATACACGATCGAGGCGGTCAGGCTGCTGGGGAACGCGGTAGCCCTGAAGGACGACCACTCGCTCGCGCTGCTGGAGAGCTTTCTTGAGACAGGGGTCGAATTGAACTATACCGAGAGGCACCTTATATCGATGTATTACAGGAAGATCGGCAGATGGTTCCTTGAAGACGGGGACATTATCGATCCGCTCGACCACATCATAGCCCTGGCAAACCTTTTCTATTTCGGGATATACGACATAAAAACTTCGGAGATCCTGCTTGAAGGCATAAAGAGGCTCTTCGACGGGGGCAGGAAAGCCCTTGCCGTTGAGCACTGCCTGAGCGTTTGGAGGAACGTCTACAGAAAGAGCGACCGCGACGCCATGAGGATTGCCGCCGCGGTAAGGAAATCACTGCTTGAGAGGTTCGGCGAACCGGGCGCTCTTGACGCCGCGCTGGGAAGCAGGAGCAAATGCCTTGAGTTCGGAATAAGCGAGGAGAGCGCCGATCTTGTTCCGGAACTCGTGCGGAACATTTTATCCGATGTCGGAGCCGAGGCGACGGCCGACGCTTTCAGCATTGTCGGAAGGAACGGCGGAAGAAGAAGGGACGCGGCCGTTAGAGACCTGCTTGACGGAGCCCTGTCAGGCGACAGGGGCGTCAGATCCAAGTCCCTCAGGGCCGCGGAAAAAATAATCCGGGACAGAGCGGCTCTGAGGCTTGATAAGGGCACTACAAAATCCATACATGAGGAGCGGCTCAAGGTTTTCCGGGAGCTTACGCGGCCGTTCTCCGAAAAAAAGTACGCTCCGATCGCGGCGGAGCTTGAGACTGTGGAGCTTAAGCTCCTGGGAGACATCATCAAGAGCATGAGCAACCGTGAAGGCGTTCTTGTGGGGCTCTTTTACATAGCGATAGGGGAGGCGGTGAACGGCGACACGTATCTGGCCCGCAAGATTTTTTCCGCGCACGACAGGATGCTCCGCAGGGGAACTCAGCTTAAGGTCGCGGAGGCGTTCGCCCACGTTTTCTACTCGCTCATGTCCCTGGACAAGTCCGCAGAGCTGAAGGCCTTCGCGAAGGCCGTGGACCTCCCGAACTATTTCTATCAGTTCCTGAAGATGAGGAACGATTTCGCGGACAATCTGTTCCAGAAGAACAATCTTGAGGCCGCTTTCCATCTTTTCAGGCGGTGGGGCGAGGGAGAACCCCGCGACAGCTTCTTTTACCAGGATTACCTGTTCCACACCGGGCTGCTGCATTTCACTAGCGGAGACGTGGATTCCGCCCTCAAATGGCTCAATGAGATTATCGAGAGCAATCCTGCTTCCGGCGAAACGGCCTTCTATCTGGCCAGGGCGCATCATTTTATCGGAAACATACACTTCCACAGGGATGAAGAGGAAAAGGCGGTCGAGCACTGGGAGCTTTCCGTGAAAATTCTTGAGGAGAATCCCGAGCACGGCGCCGCTGCCGACTGCTACCTGAGCCACCTTGTGAACCTGGCGGCCGGGAAATTGAGCCTTGAAGAATTTGACGAGGCGGAGCGGTTTGTCCTGAAGACCGTTGAAGAGGCCGAAAGAGCAGAAAAAGGCATATTCTTCTTCAGCATGAACGCCTTCCTGCTGTACATGCAGACCGGACGGTTCCAGGACGCTCTCGGGATAATCAGGAGGTTTATGAAGAAGAACCGGAAGTTCCGCGAGGCCTTAAATGACAGCACGCTGTTCGAGGCTCTCATCGGCCTGTACCTTGAGGTCAAGGATAATAAAGGCCTTTCCCAGGACGTCCTCAAGCTTTTGCGGTCGATTTCCCCGGGCAGAAAGGCATTTCTTGCCAAGGCCGTCGAGGAGTTTTCCAGGGCAGAATCATCGCTTCCTCCGGAGATCCTCGATCTGCAATCCAGAGGATAAATTGACGATATATATACAGGAGAACTCCATATGCCATTGAGAAACGTACAGAGAGTCAATCTTCCGGCAATGCGCCCATTTTACCTCAGCGCGGGCGCGAAAATTTCCGTGGAACCGTACAAGCCCGTCGCGGAACTTTCCAGGGTGCTCGACAGGGCCGGGATCGGAAGGCTTTTCGTGGATCCCGTCGCCCGCCGGGAGCTTGAATCCGCCGGCGGAGCCCTGACCTCAAACATCATCGAGAGCATGAAATCCGGCGCCGGGGTCTACGAAACGCTCAACTCCTACCTGTACGAAAGCGGGCTTGAAGCCGTTCTCATGATCATGCCGGGCGGCGATGCCAGAAAGCCCGATCTCCTGATTGTCGGAACAAAGGAAAACCTTGAGATAATATCAGATTCAGGATGCGGCATGGTATCCCCCTCCAACCTTTTCCGCGGAGAGCCCATGTCGAAAGGCATCGTCACGGCAAGGGTAAAGCTGCCGAGTTCCGAGGGCGTCGATTACATGGATATGAATAAAAGCGAAATAGCAAGATATCCGGCCAGGGAAATCGAGGAGGAGATAGCGGGGATTAACAAGGGCCTTGATGCAGTCGACGGGATATTTGAGGGAACTGACCTTGAATACCTGGTGGATATTGTTACGGAGATGCGCTCCAAGATGGTCAAGAAGATCATGGACGGGATTCATCCGATTGCAGCGGCGCAGGAAGTTCTTTCGATACTTGACCCGATAAAGCACTCAGCCGACGGCAAGTTCAGCGATGATTACCGCACCGTCAGGGGCATGCTGAACAAGGCGATGGCCACGAGGTACGGCTCGGGCGGAGGGTGGATACAGGACATGGTCGGCGGCAAGGACAAGGTTGTTTTGGCCGCGGAATACATTGATCCGACCGAGGCCGCGGAGCTTGCCGCTGTGGGGAAAGGCAGGATCCTGGGAATTGCGACGGAAGAGGGAACGGCGATGGACCACCTTTCGGTCGTTGCCGCGGGTCTTGAGGTGCCGGCGGTCTGCGGGCTTAAAGGCATGCTCAAACTGTTAAAGAACGGAGATGAGGTTCTTGTAGACGGATTGAGGGGCGTTCTCATAGTCAATCCAAGCGAAGAGCAGGTAAGAGGATACGAAACGAAGATAAGGTGCTATTCAAGCGCCCAGAAATCCCTTGAGAAAGAGAGAGGCAGGGCGCCCGTCACAAGGGATAATTACGAAGTGATGATAGGAGTGAACGTGGAGTCTGCCTCCGAGGCGCGGGGAGCCGTGGAGCTGGGCGTCAATTACGGAGCCGCCCTTGTGAGGACGTTCTTCTTTGCCGCCGCCAGCGAAAAAGGAGACAGGGACATGGAGCCGACTATCGCGGAGCACATTGATTTCTACAGTTCTGTCGCTATGCCGTTCCTCCCCGCTGAGCAGTCGGCCACCGTCAGGGCTCTCGACGTGGCGGGAGACAAGAACAGGATCGAGTACTTCGGAGAGCTTGTGGCCACCGATCTTTTTGAAAAGCATCCAATCGGCATGGCTTTGCTTCTGGACAGGGTGAACCACCCGGCATACTACGGATTTCTTCTCGCGCAGCTTAAGGGCATGGCCATTGCATCAAAGATCACGCCGAATTTGCAGTTCATGCTTCCCAATGTCGTGTCGCTGATGCAGGCCAAAAAGGTCAGAAGCATGCTCGGGGATATAAGGGCGGAGCTTGATGCCGAGGGAACGGCCCACGGGAGCTTCCCGATAGGCATAATGGTCGAGAACAATTCAATAATTTCCGCCATGGAAGTCGCACAGAGAAGCGGCTGGAGAGGATTGAAGAGGGCGAAGCCGGCCTTCCTTTCCATAGGCTCGAACGATCTCACCGGGAACGTACTCAGGATAGACCGCTATGATCCCAACCTTGCGCATCTCTACGACGGCATGCACCCCAAGGTGCTCAAGATGATCAAGAGGACGGGGGAGCTGGGCGGCCAGATGGAAGTTCCCGTCAGCATATGCGGGAAGCTTGCCTCCGATCCGCTCGCCCTTCCGGTGCTGTTCGGCCTGGGAATAGACAGGTACGGCATGTCACTTGATTCGGTGCTTCTCGGCAAGAGGATAATAAGGGGGATCACCAGGGAGCACAGCGTGCTTTTGGCCGACGCGATTCTCGGCGAAGTGGCCACTCCTCAGGAGGCCAGGTATTACACAAAGAGGTACTTCAGAAGGATGGTCGCGGAAGGCATATGGGACCTTGAGCCCAATATCCTCGACTTCATCACGGATCAGAAGGTCTGATCGCTACTTGACGTCCGCGGAATCCAGGAACTGCTTGTTCGACTTGTATTCCTTGAGCCTCTCGATAAGCTGCTCGGTCGACTCAACCGTCTCATAGTTGTCGAGCACCTTTCTGAGCAGCCACACTTTCTTGAGCTCGTCCTCTTCCAGCAGAAGGTCTTCCCTTCGCGTGCCCGAAAGCCTGACGTCGATGGCGGGGAATATCCTGCGGTTGGCAAGTTTCCTGTTGAGGTGAAGCTCCATGTTGCCGGTTCCCTTGAACTCCTCGTAGATTACGTCGTCCATCCTCGAGCCGGTGTCGACGAGGGCCGTGGCTAAAATCGTAAGACTGCCGCCTCCCTCAATGTTGCGCGCGGCTCCGAAGAACCTCTTCGGCCTGTGCAGGCACGTCGGATCAAGACCTCCGGAGAGTGTCCTGCCGGACGGCGGGGTCACCAGGTTGTAAGCCCTTGCAAGCCTTGTGATGCTGTCCAGAAGTATGACCACGTCCTTGCCTCCCTCAACCAGCCTCTTGGCCGATTCAAGAAGCAGCTCCGAAACCCTTATGTGATCCTCGGGCGGCTCGTCGAACGTTGAAGCCACCACTTCTCCCTTCACGGACCTTTCCATGTCGGTGACCTCCTCGGGCCTTTCGTCCACGAGAAGGACCTTGATCATTGTTTCGGGGAAGTTCTTGATGATGCTGTTGGCGATGTTCTTGAGAATGGTCGTCTTTCCGGCCTTGGGAGGAGAAACTATCATTCCCCTCTGGCCCATCCCGATCGGGGCGACCAGGTCGATCAGCCGCGAAGCTATTGGCGCCCCGGCCGATTCCAGAACGAACCTCTTGTCCGGGAATATCGGGGTCAGGTCCTCGAAAGGCACCCTTTCCCTGATAGTGTCCGGGTCCGCTCCGTTAATGGCCTCTATCTTGAGTAGGCTGTAGTACTTTTCGCCCTCCTTGGGAGGCCTGACCTGTCCGGAGACCAGGTCCCCGTTCTGCATGTCGAACCTTCTTATCTGGGTCTGCGAGACGTAAATGTCCTCGCGGCTGGGAAGGTATCCTCCGGTCCTGAGAAAGCCGTACCCTTCCGGCAGTATTTCAAGTACGCCTTTTGCGAATATCAGGCCGTTGTGTTCGGTCTTGGCCTCAAGTATCTTGAATACCAGGTCGTGTTTCCTGTACTGCCTGTAGTTCCCTATGTTCAACTCCTTCGCTATCTCGAACAGGTCCTGAAGCGTCTTTTTCTGAAGCTCTGCTATGTCCATCTTGGATTCCTTTTCTCCTTTTCCCTTCATTGAAAATCATGCTCCTTTCGCGTGGTTTCTGCGTAGAATAAAAAGCCGGAATAATAACGGGTTTAAATCAGAAGAGCCTTCCTTTTAATATCGATAGAAATTTCCGCGGATTTCAGGACGGATCGCTATTAATTATACATATAATACGCCGGAAAGTCAACTGGGCGAGAGAGGACTCGAACCTCCACGGTTTTACCCATACGGACCTGAACCGTACGCGTCTGCCAATTCCGCCACTCGCCCATATATATATTTGAGCAAACCTGCCGAAGGTGGGAGTTGAACCCACACGCTCGTAAAGAGCTCACGATTTTGAGTCGTGCGCGTCTGCCAGTTCCGCCACTTCGGCTTTAGCTCTCGGTGAACTCTCCCATTCTCCTGAACTTGGAGAGCCTGTCTTCAACAATCTCGGCGGCCGACATCTTTTCCATCTGACCGAGATGCTTCAGTATCGCCGCTTTAACGTTTCGCATCGCCTGCTTCGGATCGTTGTGCGCTCCTCCGGCAGGCTCCTTGATGATCTCGTCTATCACGCCGAGCCCGAGCAGGTCCCTCGACGTTATCTTCATGGCGCTCGCGGCCTCGGCGGAGCGCTTGGCGTCCCTGAAAAGAATTGACGCGCATCCCTCGGGAGAAATAACGGAGTAAATGGCGAACTCCTGCATGAGCACTCTGTTCCCCACGCCTATGCCCAGAGCCCCTCCGCTTCCTCCCTCGCCGGTGATGATGACCAGTATCGGGACCTCGATTTCGGACATGTCCCTGAGGTTGCTTGCAATTGCTTCCGCCTGCCCGCGCTCTTCGGCGCCTATCCCGGGGTAAGCTCCGGGGGTGTCAACGAAAGTGATAACGGGCTTTCCGAACCTCTCAGCCATCCTCATGAGCCTCATGGCCTTCCTGTATCCCTCGGGATGGGCCATTCCGAAGTTCCTGGCCAGGTTCTCCTTCGTGGTTTTGCCCTTCTGGTGGCCGATCACTACGGCTTTCCTGCCTTCGATCCTGGCCAGCCCTCCGACCATTGCCGGGTCATCCCCGTAGCACCGGTCGCCGTGAAGCTCAATGAAGTCCTCGAATATCTCGTTTAAGTAGTCGAGAGTCGTCGGCCTCTGGGCGTGCCGGGCTATCTGAACGACCTGTATGGGCGACAGGCCCGCGAATATATCCCTCTTCATGTGCTCAATCCTTTTTTCGAGCATCTTGATCTCCTGGGACAGGTCGATGCTTCCGCTTGCGGAGATCTTCCTCAGGTCCTCGATCTTGCGGTAGAGCTCGGCAAGGGGCCTTTCGAAATCCATTAAATTGCTGGGAGACGGGTCCATATGAAAGCTCCTTATTTTCCGAAGAAATCAATTATCTTCACGAGAGTATCCTTCAGGTCCTTGCGCTCCACGACCATGTCCACCATTCCGTGCTCAAGAAGATATTCCGACCTCTGGAATCCGGACGGGAGCTTCTGCCTGATTGTCTGCTCAATGACCCTGGGTCCGGCAAAACCTATAAGGGCTCCCGGCTCGGCGATGTTGATGTCTCCAAGCATCGCGTAACTGGCGGTGGTTCCCCCCGTGGTAGGATCGGTCAAAACGCATATGTGGGGCAGCGCCGCGGCCCTGAGCCTGGCGAGCGCTCCCGAAGTCTTGGCCATCTGCATGAGGGACATTATTCCCTCCTGCATTCTGGCGCCTCCCGACGCGGTCACCGTGACCGCCGGGACCTTTCTTTCTATAGCGTGCTCGATCATCCTTGTGACTCGCTCCCCCACGACCGAACCCATGCTTCCTCCCATGAAGGAGAAATCCATAACTCCCAGGGAAACTTCCCTTCCCCCGATCCTGCAGCCTCCGATTATTATGGCTTCGCTGAGCCCGGATTTTTTAGCGGAACTCTCCAGCCGCCTGGAGTAGGGGGATGAATCTATGAACGAAAGGAAGTCCCTGGACCTGATGTTTGACGCTGTTTCCTGGAAGGTCCCTTCGTCCGCCAGAGTGCCGACCCTTTCCGAGAAGGTCAGCTTGAAGTGATATCCGCACTTTGGGCACACCTTCTGATGGAGCATGAGGTCCTTGTTGTATATGGCGTTGCCGCACTTGTAGCATTTGACCCAGAGATCTCCGGGTATGTCCAGCTTCTCGGCCTTGTATTCCAAGGCCTTTTCCTTTTTCTTTTTTGAGAACCAATCATGTATTGATTTCATTATGTGGGGCCTATTGATTAATTGTTGCGCTGCCTGGACAGCGTGTGGTATTATACACTCCGTTTCTCGATTAAGCAAGGAGGAAAAACCTAATGGCTAACAAGAGATCGGCCATCAAAAGAATGAGGCAGATAAAAAAGAGGACCGTCAGGAACTCGGCAGCGAAGACCGCCGTAAAGACCGCTTTCCGAAGGGCGGAGTCGGCGATAGCGGCAAAAAGCAAGGACGCACAGCCGCTGGTCAGGAATGCCGCAAGCGTCATGGACAAGGCTGTTGAGAGAGGCCTGCTTCACAGGAACAATGCCGCCAGGAAGAAATCCAGGCTCCTCAAGAAATACAACCTGGCATTCAAGAAATAACCGGCATGCGCCTCAGGTCGTACGCGAAGATCAACCTCTCGCTCAAAATTAAGGGGCTTCGCGAAGACCGCTTTCATGAGATCGACAGCGTCATGCAGTCGGTTTCCCTCTTTGATGAAGTTTCTCTGGAGCGCAGGGAATCCGGCATCTCTGTCGAGTGCTCCCACCCGAAAGTCCCTTCCGGCAAGGAGAATATCGCTTATGGGGCCGCGGAGGCCTTCTTTAAGCTGGCGAAAGTGCCGGGCGGGGTCGCGATAAGGATCGACAAGACCATTCCTCCGGCGTCGGGCCTTGCGGGAGGCTCGGGCAACGCCGCGGCCGTACTTGCGGGCCTCAATTCCCTTTTCGGAGCTCCTCTGTCAAGGCAGCAGCTTCTGACGCTGGGCGAGGAGGTCGGTTCCGACGTTCCTTTCTGCCTTATCGGAGGCAGGTGCAGCGTGAGGGGGAGGGGAGAGATCGTGGAGCAGCTCCCGGTGATCCCGAAAATGCACTTTGCGATAGTTGTGCCGGACATTGAGGTTTCAACCAAGTGGGCCTACGGGGAGTATGACAGGTGGGCTATGAAGAGGCGCGGCACCATAAAGGCCGGGGCTTGCGGCCCTTCGGGAGCGATGATCAATGATCTTGAAGAGCCCATTTCGGCAAAGCACGGTGAGATAGCGTCAGTCAAAAAGATGCTGCTGTCCGAGGGCGCCCTTTCGGCGGCGATGTCCGGCAGCGGACCTTCGGTCTTCGGCATAGCTCCCGGCGAGCCGGAAGCCGTGAAAATAGTGCAGTCGGTGAAGAAGCATTACGGGAATGCTTTCGTCGCGAGCAGCGTCTATGAAGGGGTGTCAGTCCTTTGAGCAGGCCTCTCTGGCCAGTTCCGTCAGCCTGTGAAGCTCCTTTTCCAGCTTTCTGCACAGTTCTTCCGTGTCCATTTCCGACAGCCCTTCCTTGACGTATATCGGCTCGCCTGCGTGGAGCACCACCTTTGAGAAGGGTTTCGGCATCAGGTATTTATCCCACCTGAAGTTGAATGTGAATGCCCTGTCGTAGCAGGCTCCAACCGGAAGGACAGGGAAGCCTGTTCTGCCCGCCATGTAGAAAACACCGGGTTTCGCGTTGAAGAGCTTTTCCTCGGGGGGGCCGTCTACGGCTATCGGGCAGTCGTGCCCGCTCTTTATGACTTTTATCAGCCTGGCTACCGCCTGAACCCTCTCGACCGGGGTGCCTCTTTCAGGGTACCGCACCACCCGGTATCCGTACATCTTGACGAATCCCGCCAGAATGCTTCCAAGGTAATTGTCGACGGGGATTACCACGGCGTCCTTCCCGCGGTAAAAGTAGAACATGGTGAACGTGGCCTGGTGCCAGAACGCGAAAATGACCCTTTCCCCTCTGGCGTGGATGGAAGCTATCTTGTCCATTCCGACAAGCTTGATCCTGAGTGTGCTGTTTATGATTATGGAGTTCAGCCACATCACGAACGACGCGAAGGGGACGTAGGCGGCGTCTCTTAATTTTACCAGCAGGCTTGTCATGCGGCCTATTATGCAAAGAAAAGACCTCTCTTTCAAGGAGATTGATGTTAAGAGAGGTCTTTGTAGGTGAACTTATCTTCTCTTCTTTCTCTTCTTTCCGCCGCGGGCCATCTTGGCTCTGGAGATGTCGCCCTTCTTGTCGATGAAGTAGAGATAACCCTTCTGCTTCTTGATTCCGCACTTCATAACCTTCTCCGCCATTTACGTTCACCTCCCCGTTATCGTCGATATCTTGGCCCAATTATAAACCCGCCCCGTCGGATGTCAAGAGAATATTTGCGCCTCTCCGTCGAGATTACGCTTGACATGCAGCGGGCCCGGTGGTATTATGTGCATATGCACGTATCAGAAGATCGGACGATCCGGAAATCAGAACATCAGGAGGAGAAAAATGGCGCCGAGGCCCAGGAAATGGAGATATTGCGCTCCCTTCGCGGGGGACACGTTCTATAAGCCCAGGGCGGTTCCAATGTCTTCTCTCGAGGTCAACTCGCTTGGCCGGGACGAGCTTGAAGCCATAAGGCTTTGCGATCTGGAAGAGCTGGACCAGGACAAGGCGGCGGGGAAAATGAACGTTTCAAGGGGCACGGTGCAAAGGCTGCTTTATTCGGGCAGGAAAAAGGTCGCTGACGCGCTGGTTGGCGCCAAGGCGCTGAGGGTCGTCGGCGGGGATCACATAGTTCATTATCCCGCGGAGCGGTTTACGGGAATGAGAAGAAGATGGAGACACGGAAGGAGGTGGAGATAATGCCAGGAGGAGACGGAACAGGACCCAGAGGCATGGGGCCGGGCAGCGGCTGGGGCCGCGGCGGCTGCGTGCCGTTCGGAAGAGGTGCCGGCAGAGGAATGGGCAGGGGAAGAGGCTTTGGCTGGGGCCGGGGGTTCGGATGGAGAGGCTTCTATGCCGCCCCGAGCGCCGAGGAGGAGATACTTTACCTCAAGGAAGAAAAGGAGATGCTCGAGGGAAGGCTGTCGGAGCTCGAAAAGATCGTAAAGGAGAACAAATAAAATGAAGATTGCCATATCTACCGACGGTGGCAGGGTATCGGAGCACTTTGGAAGGTGCCCGGATTTTACCGTTGTTGAGATCGACAGCGGGAAGGTCTCTTCAAAAGAGACTGTCCCCAATCCGGGCCACCATCCGGGTTTTCTGCCTCAGTTCTTCCATGAAAAGGGAATTGAGGCCATAGTTGCCGGAGGAATGGGCATGAGGGCCAGGGAGCTTTTCGGCTCCAAAGGAATTCAGGTTGTCCTGGGCGTCTCGGGAAACGTTGATGATGTCATCGGGAAGCTGGCTGCCGGCGAGCTGGAAGGCGGAGATTCACTGTGCAGGCCCGGGGCGGGAAAAGGCTACGGCGTCGAGAAGACCGAGTGCGACCATCCAGATGAAGGAGGGGACAAATGAAAATTTGCGTTACTTCAAGCGGAGACAAGCTTGATTCGGATCTGGACGCGAGGTTCGGCAGGTGCGCTTACTTTATCATCATTGACGCGGAGAGCATGAAGTTCAAGGCGCTGAAGAATCCGAATCTGGCCACCGGCGGAGCCGGAATCCAGTCCGCCCAGCTTGTTGCCTCTGAAAAAGTCAAGGCGGTCGTGACTGGCAACGCCGGACCGAACGCTTTTACCGTGCTGAACTCATTCGGGATCAAGGTGTTCTCTTCTCCCGGCGGCAAGATCAGCGATGTCGTCAGGGACTTCAAGGAAGGAAAGCTTAAAGAATTGAAAAACTCCAACGTGTCAAGCCACTTCGGTCTGGGATGATAATATCAATAGCTTCAGGAAAAGGCGGAACAGGCAAAACGCTGTTCTCGACGAGCCTTGCTCTGTCGATTGGCGCGTGCCGCTTCCTTGACTGTGATGTTGAGGAGCCGAACGCTGGCATCTTTCTCAAGCCCGAGGCGGGCTCAAGGGAATCCGTATCCGTCCTCGTGCCATCGGTCGATGCCGAGAAATGCGGCTTGTGCGGCAAATGCGCCAAGGTCTGTGAGTTTAACGCCATTGCGGTCACCCCCGACAAGGTCCTCATATTTCCCGAGCTGTGCCACAGCTGCGGGGCGTGCGCGGTATTGTGCCCGAAGGGGGCGATAGCGGAAAAGGAAAAGGAAATCGGGGTCATTGAAAGCGGACGCGCCGGGGCGATCGACTGTCATTCGGGACGGCTCAACGTCGGCGTTGCGACTGCCGTGCCGCTTATCAGGGCGCTGAAAAAGAAGATCGGCGTAAAGGACGGGCTGCCGACGATCATCGACTGCCCGCCCGGCACATCCTGCCCCGTCATTGAGGCCGTAAAAGGCTCGGACTATTCAATACTTGTAACCGAACCGACGCCGTTCGGACTCTCTGACCTTAAGCTCGCGGCCGGCGTTCTGAGAAAGCTTAAAATACCTTTCGGGGTCGTGGTCAACCGCTCGGGCTCCGGGTTCCCGGGCACGGCCGAATACTTAAAGGGCGAAGGCATAGAAGTGCTGATGGAGATCGAAGAGAGCAGGCAGATCGCGGAGGCCTATTCCAGGGGCGTCCCGCTGGTGCGGGCCATGCCCGAATACGCCGGAAAACTGCGCGGCCTCTTCGGGAGGATATCAGGATGAAGCAGATAGTCGTATTGAGCGGAAAGGGCGGGACGGGCAAGACGGTGGTGACCTCTGCCCTCGCAAGCCTGGCCGAAAACAAGGTTATGGCCGACTGCGATGTTGATGCCGCCAACCTATACCTGTTGCTCAGGCCCGAGACCATCAAAAGGGAGGATTTTTACGCCGGCAGGATCGCGGAGATAGACCGTGAGAAATGCGTCAGGTGCGGCAGGTGCATTGACGCGTGCAGGTTCGACGCGATATCAGGCGACTTCGTCATCGATCCGGTTGCCTGCGAGGGATGCGGCCTCTGCCACAGGATATGTCCCGCCGGCGCGGTTAAATTGAAGGAAAACCTCTGCGGGGAGCTGTTTGTATCTCAAACCAGGTTCGGCACCATGGTGCACGCCCGCCTGGGAGTTGCGGAAGAGAATTCCGGGAAGCTTGTGACTCTTGTAAGGGAGAGGGCGTCTGAAGCGGCCCTGGCCGGAAAGCTCGATTACATTATTATTGACGGGCCTCCGGGGATAGCATGCCCCGCCATCGCCTCCATTACAGGGGCCGATCTGGCCCTGATCGTAACGGAGCCCACGATTTCGGGCAGGCATGATCTTGAGAGGGTTCTGGACCTTGCCGGTCATTTTGGCGTCAGGGCGGCGGTGTGCGTCAATAAATTTGACATTAATCTTGAGAACTGCGCGGAGATAGAGAAACTGTGCTCCAGGAGAAACATCGACGTTGTCGGAAGACTCCCTTACGAGAAAGCCGTTCTGGATTCAGTGGTCAACTGCCAGACTGTGGTGGAGCGCTCTCCCGGCTCCGCGTTCTCAAAAGAGACCGGGAAAATATGGAATACTTTAAAGAAAATGCTATAATCAAAGGTAATGGCCGATCTAACTCCTAAAAAAATATTTTTGACCAAGGGCGTCGGCAGGCACAGGGAAAGGCTTGTAAGCTTTGAAATGGCGCTCAGGGACGCGGGCATTCACGCCGTGAATTACGTGCAGGTCAGCTCCATTGTGCCCCCCTACTGTAAAATGTTATCCAGGGACGAGGGCTTAAAGCAGATAAGGCCGGGTGAGATCACCTTCATTGTAATGAGCAAGAACGCCACGGACGAGGCGCACCGTCTTGTTGCCGCCTCCATTGGGGTTGCCCTTCCTTCCGACAAGGAAAGCTACGGCTACCTGAGCGAACACCACGCGTTCGGCGCCACCGATGAGGAGTGCGGCGATTACTCCGAGGACATAGCCGCCCAGATGCTGGCGACGATCCAGGGAGTTCCATTTGACGAGACAAAAAGCTGGGACGAGAGGCAGGAGGTCTGGAAACTGTCCGACAAGATAGTAAAGACCCAGAACGTTACCCAGAGCGCTATAGGCCAGAGGGAACTTTGGACTACCGTCGTGGCCGCGGCTGTTCTGATACTTGACAGAGATGGAGAGAACTCCAAGCAATAGCAGAATAACGGCGCTTCTTTTATGCCTCGTTCTTCTCGCGTTTAGCCTTCATGCGGATAATAAGGAGATATCTATGCCGGTCATAAAGATTTTATACGACAACAAAGCATACAGGAAGGGTTTTGAGCCCGCATGGGGCTTCTCCGCCCTGGTCAAGTACCGCGGGAGAAACATCCTGTTCGATACGGGCGGCGACGCGAAGATCCTGTCTTCTAATATGACGGCGATGGGGTGCGATCCGAAGCATATAGAATTCATAATGATCTCCCACGATCACTGGGACCATACCGGAGGGTTGTCCGCGGTCATTGACGGCGGAGGAAAGCTGGTTGAAGGAGAAGGCTTCAGGGAAATTGTGCCCGGAGTTTATACGACGGGGTATCTCGGCGAAGCGATAAAGGAGCAGTCTCTTGTTATCGATTCGGAAAAAGGGCTGATAGTAGTGACGGGATGCGCGCATCCGGGGATAGTTGAGATAATCAAAACCGCAAAGGACAAGTTAAAGAAGCCGGTTTATTGCGCTCTTGGAGGGTTTCATCTCAAGGAAAAAAGTTCGGGTGAGATTAGAAGCGTCATCGCCGAATTCAGGAAACTCGGCGTTGCCGTGGCCGGGCCGTGCCACTGCACCGGGGACAAGGCAATACAGGCCTTCAGTGATGAGTATGGAAAGGATTTCATCAGGGTGGGGGCCGGAGAGATCATTGATTTCGGTGAACTGTAATGCATGACCAGATTAATTACAAAGATGTTTTGAATGCAAAAGACATCCTGGGGCTTGGCGAAAGGGCCGGCTTGACGGAGATCAAGGGCGCCTACCGCACACTATGCAAAAAGTGGCACCCTGACGGCCGTCCCAAGAAGGACAGCGCCAGGTGCCATGACAGGATGAAGGAGATAAACCGGGCGTACAGGATAATCTTGAAATTCGTCGAGGATTACCGATACTCTTTTGCCAAAGAGGATGTTGTCGGGTCAAGCCCGGAAGAGCGCTGGAAAAAACAGTTTGGGGACGATCCGCTGTGGGGGTAGAAATGGTCCCTCCAGCTCAATATGAGGCATGGTATAGTACCCCGAAAGGGCTTCTGGTAGATACGCTGGAAAAAGAGGTGATAGCCGGGCTTGCCCGCGTGAAACCCGGAGACAGGGTGCTTGAGATCGGATGCGGGACCGGGCATTTTTCCGATTATTTCACGAAGCTTGGTGCCGAAGTCACCGCCCTTGACACTTCGCCTGACATGCTCACGTTCGCAGGGGACAAATTCGGCGGCCGCTGTATAGATTTCAAGTCGGGTGATGCGTACACCCTTCCTTTCCCGGACAGATCATTTGACCTTGCCGCCATGATAACTGTTCTGGAATTCATAAAAAGCCCGAAGAGGGCCATTGAAGAAGCGTTCAGGGTCAGCAGGGGCAGGGTCTTTCTGGGAATTTTGAACAGGTCAAGCCTGCTGGCATGCAGAAGAAAAAAGAGCGGTAAGCAGATCTGGCAGGACGCTCATTTTTATACATTGAAGGAAGTTGAGGAAATGCTTCCGGGCAACAGGAAGATCACCTGGAAGGGCGCCGTTCATCTTCCTTTGATTGATTCAATGTTCGCATATGGTGTAAGATTGAATATTGAAAGATTGCTTTCGGCAATAAAGACCCCAGGAGCCGCATTTATCGGCGTTCTGGCCGAAGAAAGAGAGGGAAAATGATGCTTGGCAGAATCCTTAAAGAACTTGAGCACCACGCCCCGTTCACGACCGTAGGGGCGTTGTCCGGTATCCTGATAATGGTATTCTTTCATAATCTGCCTCAAGCCGTCTCATATAACATCTTTTATGTTCTCCACCCGGCGCACGTTGTGTTGAGCGCCCTGGTTACCGCCTCAATGTTCGAGCTTCACAAATGCGGCAGGCTGAAGATCAAATGCAATATATTCGCCCTGGTCGCCATAGGTTATTTCGGATCGGTCGGCATAGCAACGCTCAGCGATTCCATCATTCCATATCTTGGGGAAGTGCTTCTCGGAATGCCGAACAGGGGAATCCACCTGGGCTTCATAGAGGAATGGTGGCTCGTGAATCCCGCGGCCTTCCTCGGCATTGCGATAGCCTATTTCAGGCCGACCACGAAATTTCCGCATTACGGACACGTGCTTCTCAGCACCTGGGCTTCTCTTTTTCACATTATCATGGCTGTCGGCGGGGCTCTTAGCTTCACCGCATATCTTGTTGTTTTTCTTTTCCTGTTCCTCGCGGTATGGCTGCCATGCTGCGTTAGCGACATAGTGTTTCCATTATTATTTATCAGAGAGGAGAAAAATGATGGCAGATAAGAAATTCAATATTGTAATTGTCGGGGGCGGGCCCGCGGGGGTCGTGAGCGCGGTAACCGCTCGCAGATATTATCCGGACAAGAAGATCCTGCTGATCAAGAGCGTCGCGGAGGGAGTTGTGCCCTGCGGCATACCTTACATGTTCAACACGCTGAAGAAGCCGGAGGATAATGCTCTTGGCAATGCGCCTTTGGAGAAGAACAAGATCTCCATCCTGGCGGACAGGGTGACAAAGATAACAAGAAAGAACAAAACCGTCAGCACCGAAAATTCGGGCGAGTACGCTTATGAAAAGCTTATCCTCGCTGTAGGCTCAAACCCGATAGTGCCGCCGATCCCGGGAGTGGACTTGAAGGGCATTTATCCGATTTCCAAGGACATGAATTACCTGAAGAGCATGAAAGCGGAACTGGACAAGGCAAAGAATATCCTCGTTGTCGGCGGAGGCTTCATAGGCGTTGAGTTCGTGGACGAGCTTTCCTCTCGCAAGGGGAGCAAGGTGTCGCTTGTCGAACTGCTTCCCCATCTCCTTATGAACTCGTTCGATGAAGATTTCGGGAAGCTGGTCGAGGACCGCTTGACGGCAAAAGGCGTACAGCTCCTGCTCGGAAGAAAGGTTGAGGAGTTCAAGGGCAAAAACGGCAGGGTGAGCGAGGTCCGCCTGTCGGACGGAAGCCTGATCCCCGTTGACACCGTCATTCTCGGCATAGGAGCTTCTCCGAACACGAAGCTCGCCGAGGAGGCCGGCCTGGATCTTGGAAGGGGCAGGGGGATCTGGGTGGATGAATACATGCGTACGCAGGACCCGGACGTGTTCGCGGTGGGCGACTGCGCCGGTAAAAGGGATTTCTTCACCAGGAAGGACCTGCCCGTTATGCTGGCTTCCACCGCCACGGCCGAGGCCAGGGTAGCCGGCTCGAATTTGTATCAGCTTAAAGTTGTAAGAGAGAACAAGGGCACCATAGCCATATATTCCACCTACGTCGACGGGCTTGTGCTGGGATCCGCCGGATTGACGGCCCGCTCCGCCATGAAGGAAGGCTTTGAGGTTGTTGTCGGTCAGGCCGAGGTTCCCGATAAGCACCCGGCGGCGCTCCCGGGAATGAACAAGATAAAGCTCAAGCTTAAATTCTCAAAGCAGTCAGGCATTGTGCTGGGAGGGCAGGTTGCGGGAGGAGTGTCTGCGGGAGAAATAATCAACATCATCGGCATGGCCATTCAAAAACGGGTTTCCGCTACTGAGCTTGAGACCCTGCAGATGGCCACGCATCCCCTGGTGACCGCGGCTCCCACGATGTATCCTCTGGTTCTTGCCGCTCAGGACGCGGTCGGAAAAATATAGAAAGGTGTTCTGCTGATGGGCTGCGTTTACGGTCCCGTTCCCTCATGGAGGCTGGGCAGGTCCCTGGGCATCGACCTGATATCCTCGGACAAGACCTGCAGTTTTGACTGTGTCTACTGCCAGCTGGGCGCCGTTGTCAACAAAACGGCCCGCAGGAAAGTTTTCGTTCCGACGGCCCAGGTGATCGCGGATATCGAAAAGCTTCCGAACCTGGATGTTGATTACATCACCTTTTCAGGCACCGGAGAGCCGACCCTTGCCGCGAATCTTGGGGAGGCTATAAAGGAAGTCAAAAAGCGGTTCAAGCGGCCGGTGGCCGTTCTTACCAATTCCTCGCTGATGAACGATCCCCGGGTCAGGCGCGAGCTGGGAGCGGCGGACAAGGTGGTGGCCAAGCTGGATGCGGCGTCGCAGGAGATCTTGGAAAAGGTGAACAAGCCCGTTGAGGGCATTGATCTGAAGTCCATTGTGGACGGGATCAGGAAATTCAGCAAAGAATACCCGGGAAAGCTGGCGCTTCAGGTGATGTTTGTTGACTTAAACCGCGCCTCCGCTCCGGCAATTGCCGAACTTGCAAGGGAAATTGCTCCGGCTGAGGTTGAGGTGAACACTCCGCTTAGGCCTTCAGAATCGGCGCCGCTCTCCGAGGACGACATCGAACGCATCAAGAAATATTTTTCGCCCTTAAAGGTTTACTCTGTCTATGATGCAAAGAGGCCGCAAGTCACCCCGATGGACAGCGAAGAGACCAAAAAGAGGAGGCCGGGAAATGCCTAGAAAAACTGTTTTCATGTTTTTGCTTCTGTTTGCCGCGCTTGCTTTCCGTACAGCGTCTGTGGCCGAGCCGATGACTTCGTACAGGCCGGACTACGCCAAGGCCCGCGTGCTTAACGTGGAATCGTACGAGCGGGAAGAAGTGAACGATGTCGGGTACTCATCGGGGTTTCAGGTGGTGAGGCTCAAGATACTGTCGGGAAAGTACAAGGGGCAGACGGTGTCGACCACCCAGATGCTGGGGAGCGCAATGGGAGTGTCCATGGACGACATAAAGCCGGGCGACAAAGTAGTTCTTTTTGTCGACGAGTATCCCGCCGTCGAAGAGAGCCCGGACGGAAGCCCGGTTTTCCATATTGCCGATTACGCCAGGGAAACTCCACTGTACGCGCTCGCGCTTCTTTACGCCTTGCTTTTGATCGGCGTCGGGGGCTTAAAAGGGCTTAAATCTCTCATCAGTCTTGTGATAACCATAGCGGTGCTTTTTCTCTTCCTGTTCCCTCTGACGCTCTGGGGGTACAATCCGCTGCTCCTGTCAGTGATCATTTCGGCCATAATATCCTTTATTGTCTTCAGGATAATCGGCGGGCACTCAATTAAAAGCCTCGCGGCGGCAACAGGCACCACTATAGGAGTTGCGATAGCGGGGCTGCTTGCCGCGGTGTTCGGCAGCATGGTACACCTGACCGGGATGAGCTCGGAGGAGGCGAGAATACTGCTGTATTCCATGAATCTCAACATAGACTACAGGGGGCTTGTTTTCGGAAGCATTCTGATCGGAGCCCTGGGCGCCATAATGGATGTAGGCATGTCTATAGCCTCTTCGATCGACGAGGTCAAGCGCGCGAACCCGGGCGCCGACCTCAGAAAGCTCTTTGATGCCGGGATGAACGTTGGCCGGGACGTTATGGGAACGATGTCGAACACCCTTATTCTGGCGTACACCGGCGGAGCATTGCCGCTGCTTCTGCTTTTTATCGCGAACAACGCATCGCCGCTCAAGATACTCAATCTTGAAATGATCGCCGAGGAGGTCATAAGGGCGCTGGCCGGCAGCGTGGGCCTGGTGCTGTGCATTCCGGTCACCGCGATAGTCGCCGCGTTCATGTACACGAGAAAAAGAAGCTAGGAAGTGATATAATTCTCCCATGATCAAGAGAAACATCCCGAAAATGCTCAAGGATATCCGGAAAAAGCTCAAGTCCAGGTCCCGCGCGGAAATGAAACAGAAGCTCAGGAAGCAGCATGGAGAGCGCGTGCCGATATATGGAGTGAAGCCTTCGGTCAGGAATGAGCTTATATCCAAGTACTACAGGCACTTCAAGGCTAGGAAAGACGTTGAAGGCGCCTTCTTCCTTGCCGAAAGTCTGGTCAAGACCAAGACTTTTGAAGAAACGGCGATAGGCGTAGGAATATTCTCAAAGTTGTCGAAATGGTTCTCAATGCACGCCTTCTGGCGGCTGGAGCGAATGCTCGATTATATGAACACGGCATACAACACCGACATGTTCTGCAGTAAGGTCCTGAGCCCGATCCTGAAGAAATACAAGCATGAGACCAAATACATATACCACTGGGCTGATTCCACCAACAGGTGGAGACGCCGGGCCGCAGCATTGATACTTCTTGATCCCATCAAGTCGGGCAAAGATGTTACGGCCGGCTTCGTAATGGCCAAGAAGATCCGCGGAGAGAAGAACCTGGACGTCCTGGAGGCTTTTGAGATCTTATTGAAGGCCCTGAAAAAAGCTGACAGGAAGAAGCTCAAGAAGTTCATGGTTGAGCATGAGAGGAAGATCCCCCGGTATATTGTTGAGGAGCTGGAGTAACAGCCGAGAATCTTCGTCAGGACCTGAAATCCACCATCGCTTTTTTCACGCAGTCCGGAGGGTTTTCGATGCCGGCATCCGCCAGACCCTTTATTATGGGAGCTATCTGAATGCTGTACCTTCTGGTAATGTAGTCCGGCTCCAGTCCCGGCCAACCCCAGCATGAAGTGTGGTAAATTCCGTCCACCATGAAGTGAAGATCGTCCAGCGTCGTGGGGTGCATTGTTTCAACTGGGGCGTGGTTCACCGGGTTTGACACCAGGTCCACGATGACCGACCCTTTCCTGAAGAGTTTCAACATTTTCCGGGTCACGAATGGAGGCTCCTTCTCGACCTCGGCTCGGAACGGCCTGTTTACAGCGTCTACCAGAATGTCGGTGCCGGGAATGTGCTTTTCCATCTCGTTGAACTGATGCCTGTTGAGAACCTCCACTTTCGCCATATTCCTTGCTGCCGCCCGAATGGCTCCCATGGCCAGGTTCCCGTAGCCCATTATCTTAACGGTGCATTTTGAAGGGTCCTTTCCCCACAGCTTGAATCCGTACTCCATTCCGATCCTTCCCGAGTCGAACATTGCCTCGACCAGGCGCTTGCCGAAGGGGTTCTTCAGGTTTTCCATGGGGATGGCAATGAGCTTGCGCTCCTTGAGGTTGGCCTTAAGCTCAAGCGAGCAGCGAAGGTGCATCATGCACATTATCATGCTGCCGGGCTTTGTCAGTTTAAGTTCTTCGGGAGTGGGCTCCTTTATGCGGATAACAAGGTCCGATGAGTATGCCTCCTCCCTTGAAGCCACCCTTGCCCCGGCCCTCTCGTAGGCTGAGTCCGGAAAGCCAACTCCGAGCCCCGCGCCCTTCTCTATTATGACCTCGTGAGAGGAGGTTAATCCCCCGACCTCTTCGGGCCTGAGGATCACTCTCTTTTCATTAGGTCTGTTCTCTGCTGCTATTCCTACCTTCAATATGCTTATTTTTTCGCCTTTCCCTGTTTTGCCACGGCATCCGCGGCCTTCCTGATCTTTTCCGGATCGCCCAGGTAATAATGTTTTATCGGCTTGAGGTCATCATCAAGCTCGTACACAAGAGGGATGCCGGTGGGAATGTTCAGCTTTGGTATCTCCTCGTCCGAGACGTTGTCCAGGTACTTGACCAGGGCTCTAAGGCTGTTTCCGTGGGCCGCTATCAGCACCTTTTTTCCCGCTTTTACCGCCGGAGCGATCGCCTCATGCCAGTAGGGGAGGAACCTTTCCACCGTGTCCTTGAGGCACTCGGTCCTGGGAAGCTCCTTTTCGCTCAGGCTCTTGTATCTAGGATCGTTTCCCGGATACCTCTTGTCGTTCTTCTCAAGCGGCGGAGGAGGAACATCATAGCTTCTTCTCCAGATATGCACCTGCTCATCGCTGTGCTTTGCCGCGGTTTCGGCCTTGTTCAGGCCCTGAAGGGCGCCGTAGTGCCGCTCGTTGAGCCGCCATGTCCTCTCCACCGGGATCCACATGAGGTCCATCTCATCCAGGGCTATCCAGAGGGTCCTGATGGCCCTCTTCAGGACCGATGTGTAAGCTATGTCAAACGAATAGCCCTCTTTTTTGAGGACCAGGCCGGACTCTTTTGCTTCTTCCAGACCCTTTTCCGAGAGGTCCACGTCAGTCCATCCGGTGAACCTGTTCTCCTTGTTCCAGACGCTTTCTCCGTGCCTTAACAGCACTAATTTTTTCATGGAACAGCTCCTTTTGGAAAATCGCAACGTCGTCCATTCTAACACAGTAAGCTCTAACTGGTAAGGGGGGATTCGCCCCGAGCCGGAAATCATGCAAGTTTTTGCCTCCTGGGCACGATAAATTAAATGGAGGGCGAAACTCTCCGGAAAGCCGCCTGCACGGACATTAAGGAGGAATATCCTGATGAGCGTTGCAAGCGGCTCTATTGGTTTAAAGGCGGACGCAGGTGCGTCCGTGAAAGGAAATGTTTCCGCTTCAGCATCAGCCACGCTTCCGGCGAAGGATGCCACCCCTAAAGCAGATGCCAAACCCGGCAATCAGCCGCTCCCGAAAGCATCCGGCAGGGCCGGGGTCAGCAATTCTCCGGGAAGACAGTACGTTGCCGACGACGTCTCCGGATATAACGTCGTCAGGGACGCAACGCAGTACAACCAGAGCTGGGTCGAATACGACGAGGGCGGCAACAAGAAGACCAACCGCGCCGCCGAGATACCGGTTCAGGTTGTGGAGGACGGCGAAGGCAACATATACGCGGCTGTTCCCATTCCCGCCGGAACTCCCGTCGAGAACCTTCCGAACGCGCTTAACGCGGCGGCCGCCACGGCTCAAATGGCCGGCGCGACGACCGTCAACCTGACCGACGGAGAGACTCTCTCCGCTATAAGCGGGGAGATCCCGGCCTCTTTCAACGGCGCCGCCTTCGTGACGGAAACCCCCACCAATCTTCTCATACCGATGGACGGCTACGATCCGAAGAAGTTCGACGGCTCTTACTGGATACATGACCCGCTGATAGAAGAAATGGCCAGCAACCCCGCTCCGGTAGAGGTCGGCGAAGTGAATGTTCAGCTGGGCGAGAAGAACATCCAGTTTCCCGTGGTGAGAATGGGCGACGCTACATATCTTGCGTATGATCCCGCCTCAGGAGAGGAGCCGGTGAACGTCATGCTGGCAATGAGCCAGGCAAACGGCAAGGGAGTTGAGCTGAACCAGCAGAGCCTTGACGAGGCCAAACAGACTATCGCGGGGAAGAACCCCTCAAAAGTTTACGTTAAAATTGAGGAGTTCAGCGGGCAGTCGCCCAGGCTTGACGTTGTTGCCGCCCCCTCCGATCATGAGCTTGAGCCCGCCTCCGAAAGGGCGCTGGAATTCATCAGAAAGAGGAATCCGAAGATCGAAGATGCGCAGGCGAACGAGATAATTGACGCGTTCAACGACGCTTACCGCAAACATGCCGCTCCCAGGGGCATACCTTATGATGAGTTCGCCGCGCAGTTCTTCACCCAGATGGCCGTGGAATCTTCATTCAATCGATACGCCGAAAGCGGGGCGCAGGCCAGGGGGCTCATGCAGATCATTCCTTCAACGGGGCAGGCCCTCGGGCTTCACGTGCCCACCAGCGAGGAGGTTGCCAGGGTCGGAGAGAGGCAGGCGTGGAGGGATTTCTACGATGTGAGAAAGAATATCGATGCCGCGGTTAGATACGTTGTGGAAGAGCAGCACTGCAACCTGAGGGAGCGCGGGCTGATGGCGTATGTAGGCTACCACAGCGGGCCGCACAGGTTCAAAACTGCTCAGGACTACAAGAAGGCCGGCCGCTGGGGCAGGCAGTACGGGTACATGATAGCTAACGCCTCCGCTGCCTATCTCAGCGGCGATCTTGAATCGGCCGCATATTATACCGTTCACGCGAACACAAAAAAGAGCGATATTGACAGCTTTGTAACTCAGGTGGCGACCGGGCAGACACCGGCGGACCTTCCGACCTCGGGGACCCCGGTGCCTCAAACCTACGTGGCCAGGAACGTGCCTCCCGCCCCGGATGAAATTCCGGACTTCGGAGTCAGGCGGGGAGACGCCTGCCCGGCAGGCGGGTGCGGCCGCCAGGCGGCGGCAGAAGCCCCGGCTAACAACAGATGCCCCTATCCTATAGAGCAGGTTGATCCTGAAATGCTCATAGCTGAAGCCTCAACAAGGCCGACGCTCTACATTACTCCCGGAAGGAGCCCGGTTTTGACGACCAATTATCAATACGATTTCAGGATGGACGAGACCCCGGATTACGATATCTCTTATGATGCCCCGGAGCAAGCCGGAAGAGGAATGCTCGAGAAGCTCATCAACTTCTTCCGCCCGCGCTCCACTCTTTATTATCTGTTGCGCGACTTTTTCCGGCTGGTTATCTCGGGAAGGCTGGCCAGGAGACAGGAGATGGACGTGGATGAGGACAGCGGCGCCGCCGAAGAAGAGCCCCGGGAGGAAGACCTCTTCGCTTAGCGCTTCCGCCTTTTTTCATGGAACCTTTCTTTAACCCCCCTTGTCTAATATAATGTAGCGGTCAGGATCGCGTTTTTCGGAGGCGGCAATGCGGGACAGCGATTTCTCAAAAATATATTCCGATCACAGGGAAATGGTGTGGAAACTGGTTTCCAGGTACGTTTCCGGACAGCACGACCGCGAGGACCTGTTTCAGGAAGTGTTCGTCAGGGTCCATAAGGCGCTGCCGAAATTCAGGGGCGATTCGGGCATCGGAAGCTGGATTTATCGCATTGCCGTGAACACTTCCCTGAACCACCTGAGAAAAATGAAGCTGCGGAAAGGATTGAGCGAAGCGCTCGGGATGCTTGCTTTGACCGGGCATCAGGAGGACTTCCCGGCCGAGCAGGACGGAAGCGCTCTCCTCAGGCCGCTTGAGAAGCTAAATCCGAGGCAGAGGATGATCCTGATACTGTCGGATGTGGAAGAGAGAAAACTGTCGGAGATCGCGGAAATGCTGAACATGTCCGTCGGAACGGTGAAATCCAGTCTGCACCGGGCGAGAGAGATCGTGAGAAAGGAAGTGGAAAAAAATGGATAAGATTATGTACGAGGATTACACCGTTCGGCTGAAACAATACCGGCCCGACGTGGATTTTGACGGCCTTTATGAAAGGATAAGCCGGAAGGCCGGAAGGGTTTCTTTCGGCCCGATGGGCCGCTTTTCGCTTGCCCTGGCGGGAGCCGCCGTCGTCGCTTCCATCGCGGCTTTCGCGTTTGTTTCTTATTTTTCCGCTTCGCCCGGCGAACTTGCCATGGACTACGTTTTCGGGAACGGCCGATCGGCGTCAAGCCCCGTAATGGCTTACGTGTTTTCGGAATAAATTAAAAGGGAGGTAGTGATCATGAGAAAAGGAACGGTATTCAGCGCGATCCTGGTTCCGGTTCTGCTTTTTGCATTTACATTCGGAGCTTGTGCAATGGGTGGGCGCCCGGATGGCCCGGGGCCCAGGGATAAGGGACGCTTCGTCGATAAGATATCCAGGGAACTGGACCTCTCCGCCACCCAGAAGGAGAAACTGACCAAACTCGTGGACAAGGCGGAATCGGAGATAAAGGACCTGGCTGAGGCTAATAAGGGAATTCACGACAAGATAAGGGATGAAATGAACAAGGATGAGCCCGACATGGCAGCGCTGGAGCGGCACATACGGGAGCTCTCCTCAAGAAGGGCGGATATCGAGCTCAAGAGGCTAGGCGTCATAATAGAGTTCAAGAAGGAGCTTACCGCTGAGCAGCAGGAAAAGCTGAAGGAAATGCATAAGTTTCATAAAGGAAATAAACGGACCAGGCCGGGACCCCGCGATAAAGCCCCGGAATAGAATTTACAGAGCCTTAATAATTGGTGTAATATACTTTCATCCATGAACAGATCAATTAAATTGGCGTTCGCGGTCATCTTCGTCCTGGCGTACTGCGCGGCCTGCCGCGCGGAAAGCTGGGACGAAGTTAAAGCTCTCGCAGAGAAGCACAACAACGAGCTTGCGGCTTCGAAGAAGCTTGTTCAGGCTTATGAGTGGAGCTACAAAAGGGCTTACTCCGGCTTTCTGCCTCATCTTTCCGCTAACGCCTCAATGACCGAGAGCGAGAACAGCGAAAGCGACGAGCCGGAAAAGAGTTATTCTCTCGGCCTGTCCGCCACGCAGAGCATATTCAACGGCATGCAGAACATCTGGGGCCTGGAAACGGCATATTCGGATTATCAGTATTATCTGGCGAGCTTCAGGAACACCGAGGCGAACGTTTATTACGACGTCCGATCAGCTTTCATAGACCTGCTTGTGGCCGGCAAGAACGTGGATCTTCTCAGGCAGATACTTGAACAGCGCAAGGAGAACTCACGGCTCATCAAGCTGAGATATGAAAGCGGCAACGAAGACAAGGGCAACCTTATGCAGACCCAGGCCGATGAAGCCGACGCGAAGTATAATCTGTCCGTCGCGGAGAGCGAGCTGAAACTGGCGAAACTGAAGCTCTCCCAGCTTCTTTCCGCAGAGGTGGTCAGTGCGGAGGCCGATCTTGCCGTAGAAAGCGTTCAGCTTGAGGACATAGAGGCGTTGACGGAGCAGTCTCCCGCGTACATAATGGCTGAATATCAGCTGGAATCGGCGGAGATAGCCAAGAAGTCCGCCATAAGCGGTTTCCTGCCGTCCCTGTCTCTCAGCGGAAACTGGAACAAGAGGGGGGATGAGTGGCCGCCGGAAGACACGGAAAGCAGGTCCTGGAGCCTGAACCTTTCCTATTCCTTTTTCCCGGGGGGCAGCAACTTCGTTGATGCCGTAATTTATGACCTCAGGCTTGAGAAGGCGAAGCAGGATTTCGAGAAGTCGACGAAGGAAACGCGGTACTCCATTGAAGAAGCTTACGAGAACTTCAAGAACAGCGTACAGGCGCTTGAGGTGAAGGAGTTCGCCCTCAAGGCTTCCGGGACCAGGGCCAAGATCGGCAAGGCGAAATACCTGAACGGCCTTCTGACTTTCGACGAATGGAACAGGATCGAGGATGAATACATATCAGCACAGAACGGTCTTTTATCCTCCAGGAGGAACGCTCTCATGGCAGAAGCTTCATGGCTAAAAAGTTATGGAGGTTATGTTAAATGAAAAAAAGACATGCAAAAATTGCCGCCTTGATTTTGATGGGGGCACTGATCTCTTCCTGCGGGAACAAGGGAGGGGAGGAGCTCAAGTTCGCAAAAGTGGAGAGAGGTAACATAATCGCGCAAATACCTGCCACGGGCACGGTTGAACCGCGGAACCGCCTTGAGATAAAACCGCCTATCGCCGGGCGTATCGATGAGGTCCTGGTCAAAGAGGGCCAGAGCGTTGAAAAAGGCGAGGTGCTTGCCTGGATGAGCTCGAGCGAACGCGCGACCCTCCTGGACGCGGCCCGCTCCCAGGGTGAAGACGAATACCAGCACTGGAAAGAAGTATATAAGCCCGCCCCGGTCGTTGCGCCTCTCGACGGTTTCATCATCCAGAGGAACATCGAGCCGGGACAGTCCGTTACGGCGAGCGACGCCATACTTGTGATGGCAGACAAGCTCATAGTAAAGGCGCAGGTGGACGAGACCGACATCGGAAAGATCCGCGTCGGGCAGGGAGTGGTGATAGAGCTGGACGCCTACCAGGGCCAGAAGATCGCCGGCAAGGTCGAGCATATCGCTTATGAATCCGAGCTTATAAACAACGTAAACGTATATTACGTCGACATTCTGCCTTCAAGGGTCCCTTCTTTCTTCCGCTCCGGCATGAGCGCGACGGTCAATTTCACCCAGCAGGAAAAGAAAGGCGTGCTTCTTTTGCCTCTCAACGCCTTCAAAAAAGTCAGCGGCCGGTCCTACGTGTTCATTCGGAACACGGACACCGGCAAGACAAGCGGCGTCCAGATAGAAACGGGGCTCGAGAACACCAACCACGTCGAGGTAGTGTCCGGCCTTAAAGAAGGGGACGAAGTGGCGATCCCGACCAGCGCCATGGTCGAGTCGCTGAGCAGAGAGAGGCGCCGCGGCCCGATAAACCCCTTCCAGAAAAAAGACAGCTGATGTCCTTGATCGAGCTAAAGAACGTTTCAAAGACCTATTATATCGGCGGCAAGGTCCCGGTGCGCGCCCTTCAGGGGCTGTCCCTGAAAGTCGAACCCGGCGAGTTCGTCGCCATCATGGGGCCTTCGGGCTCGGGCAAGTCAACTCTCCTTGCGGTGCTGGGCCTGCTTGACAAGACGGATTCCGGCCAGTACGTCCTGCTCGGCAAGGACATAACGAACTTCACCGAAAAGGAATACTCCAGCTTGAGGAACCGCTTCTTCGGCTTCATTTTTCAGACCTTCAATCTCCTGGCGAAGCTTAAGGTCACGGAGAACACGATCCTGCCTTTCATATATTCCGGGGATGTGACAAAGGAGAAACGCGACAAGGCGGTCGGCATTCTGAAAAAGGTCGGGCTTGCGGAGCGCCTCGATCACCGGCCGAACCAGCTCTCGGGAGGCCAGCAGCAGAGGGTGGCTGTCGCCCGCGCCCTTGTTAACGATCCAATAGTGATCCTTGCCGACGAGCCAACGGGCAACCTCGATTCCAAGTCCTCGGAAGAGATAATGAAGATACTCAAGGACTTGAACGATCAGGGAAACACCATAATAATGGTGACCCACGAGCACAACATCGCCGCCCATGCCTCCCGCATCATATCCCTTCACGACGGGCAGATCGTTTCCGATGAGAGGAAATCGGAACACAAGTCCGCCAAGGCCAGCGAGTTTTCTCTGGCAAGGAAGAAAATGCTGTCTTTTTCGGGCTTCAAGAACTATTGCTATGAAGCGGTGCTTTCCCTTACGACGAACAAACTGAGGTCTTTCCTTTCCATCCTCGGAGTGATGATCGGCGTTGCGGCGGTCATTGCCATGCTCGCGCTGGGCGCGGGCGCGCAGAAGAACATCGAGGAGACGCTCTCCACACTGGGGACGAACCTGCTTCGCGTGCGCATCTCGGGGCGCTCGAGGGGTATATCGCTCGGGACGGGAGCGGTGACACGTTTTAATTTTGAGGACCTGAAGGCGCTGCAGAAGATCGAATATGTAGAACGCGTCGTCCCCTACGTGTCCGGGAGGGCGCAGGCGGTCTATGAGAACCGCAACTGGAGCTCCAACGTTTACGCCACAAGTCCCGATTACGTCTACCTTCGAAATATCGAGATAGAGAACGGCCGGTTCTTCACGGGGTCTGAGGCCGCGGGCAGGGCGAAGGTCGCAGTACTTGGGAGCAAGGTCGCGGAGGAGCTTTTTCACGGGGAGGATCCCGTAGGGAAGCCCATCAGGATCAACCGCATCTCATTTAATGTGATCGGCGTAATGCCTGAATTCGGCGGCGGGGGATGGATGAACCCCGATGACAACATAATTATCCCGTTAAAGACGGGTATGTACCGTCTTCTGGGCACTGATCACATCAGTTATTTTGAGGTGCAGGTGTCCGACCTCGAGCAGTCCGACTACATAGTGAACCAGATAAAGGACGACATCGTTCGCGTTCACCGTCTGCCGGACTCCCAGAGGGACACTATCGACGTCATAAACATGGCCGAGATCCAGCAGGCGGCCAACTCCATGATAAGCGCTCTGAGCTATCTCTTGGGCTCGATCGCCGCAGTCTCGCTTCTCGTGGGAGGCATTGGCATCATGAACATCATGCTCGTCATGGTGATGGAGCGCACGCATGAGATAGGCCTTCGCAAGGCCCTTGGGGCGGGGCGGCGCGACATCCTGATCCAGTTTCTTGTTGAATCCGTTCTGATATGCCTGGTCGGAGGGATCGCGGGCATTGCGTTCGGCTCGATGGTCTCCTGGGTCCTGTCGGCGATCGCCCAGTGGAGGGTCTTCATCTCGCCGTTCTCTATAATGCTTGCCTTCACGTTCTCCGTGATGGTGGGGCTGGTATTCGGAATATGGCCCGCCTGGCGGGCGGCCAAGCTGCTGCCTATCGAAGCATTGAGATACGAGTAATCTGGCGCTAAAGCGCGTTGTCTTTCTTGTTTCTCTTCCTCTCGTTCTCCGTGAGCAGTTTCTTTCTTAAGCGGATATTGTCCGGCGTGATCTCTACAAGCTCGTCTTCATCGATGAATTCAAGAGCCTGCTCTAAGTTTAATCTGATGGGCGGCGTTAGTTTTATTGAAATATCAGCCGATGCCGCCCTGATATTCGTCATTTTCTTTTCCTTACACGGGTTAACCGTCATATCCAGGGCTCTCGCGTTTTCGCCTATGATCATGCCTTCGTAAACCTGCACACCGGGGCCTACAAAAAGGCGCGACCTGTCCTGGAGATTTGCAAGCGCGTAGGAGGCGGTCTTTCCAGCTAATCCCGATACCAGGACGCCGTTTTGCCTTTTGGATATTTCACCCTTTACCCTTTCGTAGCGCGCAAAAGCATGATTGAGTATTCCTTCGCCCTTGGTGTCCATTATGAATTCGGCCCTGAAGCCGAGAAGCCCTCTTGTGGGGATCATGTAGACCATGCTGGCTATCCCGTTCCTTGATGTCATTTCCTGCATTTCTCCGCGCCGCCTGCCGAGTTTTTCTATGACGGCGCCCTGATACTCGTCGGGCACTGATATTACGGCCTGTTCTACAGGCTCCATTTTTTCGTTGTTTATGGTCTTATATATCACCTTTGGCTGTGAAACCTGTAGTTCGTATCCTTCTCTGCGCATGTGTTCAATGAGTATGGCTATCTGCAGTTCGCCGCGCCCCGATACCCTGAATCCATCAATTCCGTCCGACGGGTCGATGCGCAGCCCGACGTTTGTCTGCAGCTCCCGCTCCAGCCTTTCCTTTATGTGTCTGTTCGTCACGAATTTGCCTTCTCGCCCGGCAAAGGGAGAGTTGTTGACGTGAAATTCCATGGTCAGGGTCGGTTCGTCAATTTTCAGCAGCGGCATGGGAACGGGGCTTACCGCGTTGCAGATAGTTTCTCCGATGGTAATGTCCGGAATTCCGGCGACCGCCGCGATATCTCCGGATTCCGCGGATTCCACTTCCCTTTGCTTCAAGCCTTCAAAGGTCGAAAGCTTGGTGATCTTTCCGGGAATGATCGAGCCGTCCCTCTTACAGACCACGATATTTGCGTTCTTTTCCAGAATTCCGCTCGAAACCCTTCCGATGGCGATCCTTCCGACGTAATCGTCATAATCGAGGTTGGCCACCTGCATCTGGATCGGCCTGCTGTTCTTGTCCGGATAAGGTTCTATGTGTTCTATTATGGTTTCGAACAGAGGAGTGAGGTTGGAGCTCTCATCTTCCATGTTGTGTTTTGCGATGCCTTCTCTTGAGATTGCATAGACTATCGGGAAATCCAGCTGCTTGTCGTTCGCTTCTAGTTTTACAAAGAGGTCGAATACGCTGTCTATGACCTCGTTCGCCCGCTGGGCTTTTTTGTCAATCTTGTTTATTATGACTATCGGCCTGAGCCCGAGCTTCAGGGATTTTGAAAGGACGAATTTTGTCTGGGGCATGGGGCCCTCCTGTGCGTCCACCAGGAGAAGAACACTGTCCACCATCTTGAGCACGCGCTCCACCTCCGATCCGAAGTCCGCGTGGCCGGGAGTGTCCACGATATTGATCTTGTAGTCTTTATATGTGATCGAGCAGTTCTTCGAGAAGATGGTTATGCCTCTCTCGCGCTCAAGCTCGTTTGAGTCCATGACAAGTTCGGGGATCTCTTCCCGCTCCGAGAAAGCCCCTCCCTGGCGCAGGAGATGGTCGGTGAGAGTGGTCTTCCCGTGGTCGATATGAGCGATTATCGCGATGTTGATAATGTTATTCACAGAGAGTCATTATACCAGCGTGAAGCATTAAATGAGCAGCTTAATTCCCTTGTTGTTTTCTCTTTTTTTCGTAATATTTTTGATGATATTCTTCGGCTCTGAAAAACTCTTCGGCCGGCAGTATCTGGGTGACTATCGTATCTTTATATTTGCCTGATTTTTCAAGCGCTTCTTTTGATTCCTCGGCAGCCTTTTTCTGCTTCTCGTTATAATAGAAGATAACTGACCTGTACTGTTCCCCGACGTCAAGGCCCTGCCGGTTCAAGGTGGTGGGATCGTGGATCTTCCAGAAGACGTCCAGGAGTTCCTTGTACGATACTTCTGACGGATCGAATTTCAGGTGTACAACTTCCGCGTGGCCGGTGACTCCGGTGCAGACCTTTTCGTAAGTCGGGTTTGGCACTTCTCCTCCGGCGAACCCTACGGCTGTGTCTATAACGCCATTAACCTTCATGAATGCATCTTCAACATGCCAGAAACATCCTGCTCCGAAAGTCGCCTGCTCAAAAGGATTTTCACCTTCTTTGACGAACCTCAATGCCGCCCCGTTTATGCAGTATCGCTTTCCGGTCGGCGGGGGGCCGTCATCAAAAACATGCCCGAGATGCGCGTCGCATCTGGCGCAGACAACCTCTGTCCTGACCATTCCGTAGCTCAAGTCCTTTTTTTCTTTGACATTGAGCTCGGAGATCGGCTGGAAGAAACTCGGCCAGCCAGTGCCGGACTTGAACTTTGTTTTCGCACTGAAGAGGGCAGTGCCGCACCTTACGCATTCATAGATCCCGTCCTCTTTTATCTCTTCCAGCGTGCAGGTGAACGGTTTTTCGGTCCCGCTTTTTGTTGTTACTTCGTATTGTTCGGGTGTGAGGATCTTTTTCCATTCGGCGTCGTTTCTTGTCACTTTTTCAACAAGGACGACCTTGTTAAGGTGCGAGTCGAAGATCTTAATCTTTTGAGGATTTTCCATTGAATTGCATCCCCCGATCAGCATGATAATTATGATCGATGCAATGGCGACTGTCCGACGTTTACTCATGCGCGCGAGTTTTGCTGCTTTAGTAGTTGTTCATAAAGTATTTTGAGGACCGCTGTTACTGGCGCGGCGATGAAAAGCCCCCATGCGCCGAGGAGTTTTCCGAAGACAAGCATTGCTATAAGAATGGTAAGAGGATGAAGCTTGAGTTTGTCTCCCATTATTTTGGGGACAATAACCAGGTTCTCAAGGGTTTGCACAGCTATATAAACGATGATCACAGAGAACGCCAGAGCGGCCGAGTTGAGGAAAGCCAGTATCACCGCCGGGACCGCCGCTATGAAGGGCCCTATTATTGGGATAAATTCCGTTATGGCCGCAATGACCCCGAGCAGCATAAAATACTTCAGGCCGAGCAGATACATGCTTGCTCCGACCATTATGCCCACAATAATGCACAGCAGAAATACCCCTTTAAAGTAATTGCGCATCGAAGAGTCGATCTTTGCGAGGATCCCGTCCGCCCTCTTTCTGTGGTTCTTTGGAAGAAAAGATATGAACCCCTTTTTTATGAGTTCTTTGTCCCTTAGAAGGAAGAAGGTGATAATAGGTATTATGATCAGGTTGAGGAACTGCGACAGCATGCTGGCCAGTTTCTCAGCGCTTCCCTGAGCGAAGCTTACCATGTATTTGACGATGTTCTCGGCGCTGTTGCCGATGACCCTGTTCACCTGGGGAGGAAGCTTGAATCCCCTGTACCACTCCTGTGCCGAACCCAGAGCTTCCTTGAGTGCGGTTATGTACTGAGGCATGTTCTCGGAGAGTCTCCCGAACTCTACGGCAAGCGGAGGCACTACGAAACGGAGAACCAGCAGGATGGCCAGGAAGAAAACAACGATAGCTGCAGCGACCGAAAAGGTCCTGTTGAGGCCGGCCCCTTTTGGCCTCCTGTTGGACAAGGCTTCCACTAACGGATTTAAGATATAGAACAGAACAAAAGAGATCAGCACGGGAACCAAGATGTCTATTGCAAAGTACAGAAGGACGGTTAGAACCGCGAGGACCAGGACCCTAATAAATATTAATTGTTTCATAGCTTGCCATACTGTAGCTTATTGATTTCTTGCCTGTCAAGGGAGCTTGCTGCAAAACAGCTAATATTTGAATATGGCGAACGACTGTTCCGGCAGGAAATCTAATTCTTCCGCCTTTTTAAATCCTGCCTTAGTGAATTCTTCCGTGATCTTTTGTGAAGGGATATTGTGCCCGAAGAAGCGCTTGAAGCTGAAAATACTGCCGCCGGGCTTATACTCGATTGCCGCTATCCTTCCTCCCGCCTTTAGTTTAGTCTTAAGCGATTTAAAATATTCCACGCGGTTCTCTATATGATGAAGGACATTGCGGAAGAAGATCAGGTCGAAGCAATTGTCCGGGAGATTGGTGTTGTTCTCGGTGGCGAGTACGAATTTGATATTGCTCAGCCCGCTCTTTGCGGCTTCTCCTGCCGCGAATTTCTGGTATTCTTCGTTCGTGTCAACGGAATAGACCTCTCCGTTTCTTCCTGCTGCCTGCGCGAACCTGATGGAAAAATATCCTCCGCCGGCCTCCTGAATTGCAGCATGCTTGAAGAATACGGGAAATCGGAGTATAATCTCAAAATTACCCGGGGTGATGGGGCTCACCTTTAACCGCCCACAACAGCGTGGACTAACGGCTCCTGCAAATATTCGCAAGAATATTGTAGGAGTTTTTTTTAGGCAGGATGCGGTGAAAAAAGCAAAAGATCTGATGAATAACGATCTGACAAGCATCGGGGGCGGTTCGTTCCTGAGCGATGCGGCGTTTTTGCTGTCGGACAAGGGAATTTCAGGTGCTCCCGTTACTGACGATCAGAGCAGGGTTATCGGCTTCGTATCGGAAAAGGACATTGTTGAGGCCTCTCTTCCGGGTTTCGTTAAAATCCCGCATAACGATGCGGTCATCATGCCCTCCCTTTCCCGGATAATGGGAGGAACGGAAAATTCGCGGAATATGAAAGTTGAAGAATTCATGAGCAAGGACCTCTTTTACGTCAGTGAAAGCGCCACGTTCTATGAGGTGGCCGAGCTGATGATGAACAGCCGGATCAGGCGCCTTCCCGTGCTCAGGAACGGCCGTCTTGTCGGAGTGATCGAGCGCGGAAGCTTGCTGAAGGCGGTAATGGAGATGAACAGAGCGTGATAACGAACAATATTTTTGAAATACTGAACAATCAGGTGTTTTTCGCGTCGGCGGTCCTTTTGATACTCGGCTTCCTCTTCAGCCGGGCCGCCAATAAGGCAAGGCTTCCCCGCGTAACCGGGTACATAATCGCCGGAATCATCATCGGACCGTCGCTGCTCAGTGTGCTTAAAGAGCATTCTCTGAATCAGCTTGATTTCATGTCTCAATTCGCGCTGGGAATAATCGCGCTGATCATAGGCGCTGGCTTGAGCCTTAACCTCATTAAAAGGCTGGGGTTCAGGCTTCTCACGATAACTTTGTTCGAGTCCATAGGCGCGTTCATCCTGGTTTCCGTTCTGCTCAAGCTGTTCGGGATGCCCCTCCCCGCCGTCCTTCCGCTTGCGGCGATCGCGGCCGCGACCGCTCCAGCGGCGACAGTCGCCGTCATTCGGGAGTACAGAAGCAGCGGCCCTTTCACGGAAACTACCCTGGCGGTGGTGGCCCTTGACGACGCGATAGCCATAACGCTTTTCGGACTGATAATGACGCTGGATGTCAGGCATTTCGCCAGCATAGGAGGAGCCGCGGTCAGCTCCATATATTCTTCGTTCATAGAGATCGTCGCGTGCTTCTTCGTCGGCTGCGTCCTGGCGCTGATCGCCCACATCCTGATCAAGCTCACGAGGGAAGTCTCGGACGTCATTATCGTCGTTCTCGGAATAGTTTTCCTGAGCATCACAATAGCTTCCGTTGTGGAGATATCGCCCCTGCTCACCAACATGTTCCTTGGCATGATCATCATCAACATATCTGCGCAGAACAACGAGATAATAGGGAATCTTGAAAAGATGACCCCGCCGCTGTACTGCTTCTTTTTTGTTCTGGCGGGAGCCCATCTTGACTTCAAGGTCTTTGCAAGCGTTGGAGCCGTTTTGGTTATGTGGGGAGTGGTATTCGTGCTGGCGCGCCTGGCCGGGAAGATCTCCGGTTCATACATCGGAGGAGCGCTCTCCAGGTCTCCTGACAACATCAGAAGATATCTGGGGCTTGCGCTTGCTCCTCAGGCGGGCGTTGCCATAGGTCTTTCTCTTCTGATCAGCAGGGCCTCAGGCTACTTTGAGTTCAGGTCGGTCATACTGAACATAACCCTTATGGCTGTTGCCATCAACGAAATAGTCGGGCCCCTGCTAACGAAGTACGCCCTGTTTAAGGCCGGCGAGGCGGAGTCTGCCGAATAGAGAATATCGTGAAGGACTGTTCCGGAAGAAAGTCAAATTCCTCGGCTTTTGTGAATCCCGCCTGATTGAACTCCTCGATTATTTTCTCCTTCGGGATGTTGTGCCCGAAGAGGCGCTTGAAGTTGAATATGCTTCCTCCAGGCTTGTATTCAACGGCGGCTATCCTTCCTCCGGTGCGCAATTTTGATTTCAGGTCCTTCAGGTACGACGGCCTGTCGCCGATGTGGTGAAGGGCGTTCCTGAAGAAAATGAGGTCGAAATGGTTGTCGGGAAGGTTCGATCTCCCTTCTTCAGCCCTGACGGTCGTGATGTTCCCCAGGCCGTTTTTCGACGCTTCATTCCTGATATACTCAAGGTGCTGTTCATTGGTGTCGACCGAGCAGACCTCGCCGCTTCTTCCCGCCGCCCTGGCGAACCGCATGGAAAAATACCCTCCGCCGGCCCCTATGTCGGCTATCCTTTGCCCGGGTCGGATATTGAGAGCCTTCAATATTTCTTCGGGCCTGCTCTTCTTTGAAGAGGCTTTTCTGTTGTACATTTCCGCGCGGGACATTACTGAAGCATTCTAGCAGGAACATCCCTGGTTGTAAAAGACGGATCAGGCATCTATACTGGCTGAGTGCGGAGGTGAAATATGCTTGCCGGGATAATACTGATCATAGCCGGGGTGCTCATTCTCATGTTTCCGGAGCTGCTGTCCGCGATAGTCGCCGCGGCTCTGATATTGATGGGAATATCCTTCGTTTCAATAGGATTTCATTACCGGAGGATCGAAAAGGAAGTCAGCGATCCGTTCTCAAGTTTCTTCTTCAGGTTTTAGGGGCAGGCCTATAAGCCGGATTCTGTGCTCCTTCGCTCTTCTCCGCGAAGCTCCGAAGAGCTTCGGAGCATAAATCCCCAGGACGTCTAAATCCCAGGCGATTTATCGCCCGAAGCCTTGGCGAAGGGCGACGATCATCTGTCTTGGCCCGACCTTGCGACCGGGCTCACTGCGGCTACATCCGGATAATAACGAGGCGGACAACCTCTCTCCGTATCAAGCCTTGCTCCGGGTGGGGTTTACAACGCGACCGTCTCCGGTCAGACCGTCGGGAGCTCTTACCTCCCGTTTTCACCATTGCCACCAAACCTTTAGGGTTTAGTTCGGCCGTGTATTTTCTGTTGCACTTTCCTTCGAGTTTCCCCGACCTCTCGTTAAGAGGCACCCTGTCCTTCGGAGTCCGGACTTTCCTCTCTCCTACGCTCCTTCGGAGCTTCGGAGAGTAACCGTCCAGCCTGCCCGAACGTGAATTATATCAAACTATTATACTGCCGACAATTGTTCCTCTGGAATTGTAACCTACAGCCAAATTGATCATGTTCATTTCCAGCGAGAGAGATAACGGCCCATTTGCCGATTCAAACAATTTTGTGAGCGTGTTATTGGCTTCCTGTTCCATAGATCTTGGGTAAAACTTATACAAAAGCGAGATATATTCCAAAGTTCTCCTGCTGAAAAGATCGATCTTATGTTCAGGCAGGAACGCCAACCCTAAATTACCAAGCTTTGGCATTAACGTGAAAGAAATGCTGCTGTTTCTTTGGAATATTGCTGTTGCAAGATGTCTTTTTCTTGAATCTACCAGGCCCTCAATTATTTTCTGGAAGCTGACAGTTGAGAGTATCGTATCAGGAGTTGTGCCCCTAAAAGAAAACCTGCCAAATGAGTCTGCAACAAAAGGAAATTTTACGGCGGACCTGCCGAATTTATCAAAATCAGGAGATAATTGCAGATCAAAATTCCTAACATGCCTGTTTTCTCCAGGCAAATGCGCAAGGATCCTGGCCTTTCTCTTTAGCGAAAGCTGGACCAGAAGTTCGGTCTGTACGGTTTCTTTCATAAAGAGGAATGAAGGGATCGGCATTTCCTTTTCCGATGAAGCAGCTTTTACAACCAAAGACTGTCTTTCGCAGTTTTTCGGCTTAATATATATCCTGTCCCTTGAAAGTCCCGGGTCCCTTTGAGGGAACAGGTTCCTAGAGGAATTCCATATTCTGGATCCTCCGCCAAAATCTCTTATATAAATTACGGATGCTTTTCTCATGCGTTATTATCGGAGAATTCTGGATGGGATTTCAGGCCAAAACAACCTTCATTCTGCTTTTCTGTTTGCGTACCATGATAGAAATGGCGAGATCAATAGCCCAAGTCCTGCAAGCCCGTACACGCCGGTAAAATATGGGTTTGTTATGAATGAGATCATGATGTAACTGCCTAAAATGAGCTCGATTTTATGTTTTGAGAGTGTTTCCAGGATGGTTGTTTGCTCTAATCCTCCTTTTGGAGTGACCCAGAACCCTTCTTTAATTCCGGACACGTAGGAGGCAAACCCTTTTCCAAGCTCGGCAAGTGATCCCATCGAGGCCATTATTCCTGGAACGATCAGCCAAAATCTGGTGTTTTGTGATTCTTTTTTGCCGGTAAGCCTGTCAGTAATATAGCTTAGAAACGGCATTGCCGTTGCTGACAGCCCTGCGATTTTCCACCATGTGAATAATTCATTTACGCCTTTTATGTCTTCGTTTTCCAAAAAGAGCCCGAGCGTCGCGGACGTAAGCGCCGGGAAAAGGATGCACGTTACAAGACCGGGATACCAGCTGAGCCGCAATAACATGTCAACTTTTTCATTCCATGAAATGTCTTTATTTGTGATCAAGCTGTCTCCGGCTATCACATGGTCGGCTATGTTTTGGTATGATCCAAGCGCCCATCTCCTCTGCCTTTTCTTGCTTTTTTCGAGATTATTCGGTTCGGCGTCATGCAGAACTGCATAAGAGATCCTTTTCCCTTTATGTCCTGCCTTATAAAGCTGAATGGCAAGTGCCCAATCTTCGCCGATCTTCGCTTCATCCCAGCCGCCCACCTCCTCCAGCTTGCTTTGGTCAAGCAGGACGCCAAAGCCGTTCAGGGGGCTCCATCCATATTGGTCCCAGGCCCATTGAGTTTTCCTGTAGATCAGGTTCATGCTGCTCATGGTTTTTGTAAACGCATTCTCGTCGAAATTCCAGTAATCAATGATCGTAAATACATAGGCAAGGGAATTGTCGGATAACATCTCGGCAACGACATTTTGAAGATAATCCGGGTCGATCCTGTTATCGGCGTCCAGGACCAATATGTATTCCCCTTTCGATCTTTTCAGGCCGATATTCAGGTTGCGGGCTTTTGCTCCTTCAGTGCCGTCCCGATGGATGAAAACAAGGTTTTCGTTTCTGCAGTATTCTTCGAGCTCTTCGAATTTACCCGGATCGCTGTTGTCCAATACTTGTATTGCAAGGCGGTCGCTCGGATAGTTTGTCTCAAGAGCGGATCTCAGAGCGTTCTCCCTGACGATCTCGAACGGCTCGTTTCGACAGGGGATTTGGATCGTTACTTTCGGAAGGGTATCTTCCTGGGGGCGATGGGCGGGAATTTCTTTCTTCGCGAAGAATTTCGAGATGTTTGTAACAAACGGCAGTGAAACAGCCATGTTGAAGAAATATGAGTATGAAACAAACCACATCGTATAGACAAACGCGTGCAAGTAGTCCCTTAATGCGATCGAATCGATCAATAAGTGCGAGTTTGACAAGGCGAATATTCCCAGGAAGGCGCCGCTCAGGGCGATATTTCCAATCCAGAATTTCTTTCCCGGCGTTCCCGCAATTATTTGATAACTTGTTGATTGTTTTGCTCTGGAGATCGATATCCTGGCCTTACGGTAGAGCTTGAGCCCTCTTATTGCGATGCCTCTTACGCAGGGAAGCATATTAACCATCTCCTTTCTTTGGCTCTGGCGGCGCTCAGAAAGGCGACATTCGGCGGCAATGTCAGGTGATTTTACCGGGCGGCATTTAGCGGGGTCTTTTGCTTTAGGGAGAAAATTTCTCCCTCCATATATATATCGACGAAAAACGAAAGGGATTGCATGTCCTGGAGCTAATTGTTAAAAAGCGGAGAGTCCTTCGTCGCCTGGGAGTCAATTCCCATGTTCGCCAGCTTGTCGGCGTGCTTGTTTTTCTCGCGGGGCGCGTGGGCGATCTCGAATTTCTTTATCTTCCTGACGAGCTCTTTCGCGTGCAGGTGGAGGGGCTTCAATCCCTCATTCTTCACCCTGTACTCTCCCGTCATCTGCCGGACCAGCAGCTCGCTGTCCGATGTGACCTTTACGTTTTCGTCGCCCATGATTATGGCCTCTTCCAGGCCCCGGATCAAAGCCATGTACTCTGCCACGTTGTTGGTGGTCTCGCCTATGTAGGAGCCGACCTCAAGAAGTATTTTGTCTCCCTTTTTGATGACAATTCCTATCCCCGCCGGGCCCGGGTTGCCGCGCGCCGCGCCGTCGACGAAGACCTCGATTTTTTCCTTTGATTTTGGCATTTGTCGGGAGTATACCATATTGTAAACTCGAATGAAATAATGTAGAATTGCCCTCGTGTCAGAGCACGAAAAATTCATGAGGAAAGCCCTGAAAGAGGCCGAAAAGGCTTTCAGATTGGACGAGGTTCCGGTGGGTGCCGTCGCTGTTTCGGGAGGCAGGATAATCGCGAGGGCGCACAATAAAAGGGAAACGCTTGCAGATCCGACTGCTCACGCCGAAATACTCTGCATCCGGAAGGCCGCGAAGAAACTCGGCGGGTGGAGGCTGAACAGGGTCGTGTTGTATTCCACTCTTGAGCCTTGCGCAATGTGCTTTGGTGCCGTCGTCCATTCACGGATCGGTGAGCTGATCTACGGCGCGGATGATCCGAAGATCGGCGCTGTCGGCGGCAAATCAAGCAGGGGCCTGAGAATCAAAAAGGGCGTTCTCAAAAAGGAATGCTCCGGGATATTGAAATCGTTCTTTAGGAAGCTGAGAAATTAGAAAGTAGATAGTTGAAAGTAGTAAGTACATCGAATCTGCTATCCACTCTCTACTTACTACTTCCTACTTACTATTCTGGAGGGATGGCCGAGTGGTTGAAGGCGGTCGCCTCGAAAGCGACTATACGCCGTTGGCGTATCGGGGGTTCGAATCCTCCTCCCTCCGAATTGTTCAGGAAGGGTGCGAGAGCGGTTTAATCGGTACGCCTGGAGAGCGTATGTACCCTTACGGGTACCGTGGGTTCGAATCCCACCCCTTCCGTTCAATATAGAAAGGATGAATGAAATTGCCAATCAAGTTCGGCACGGACGGCTGGAGAGCCGTCATTTCGGATGAGTTCACCTTCGAGAACGTCCGGATAGTCGCGAGAGCTGTCTCAAGCTACCTGACAAATCACAAGCTTACCGGCAGGCCCCTGATAGTGGGGTACGATCCGCGTTTTCTTGCGGACAAGTTCGCCGAGGAGGTCATCAAGGTCGCGGAGGGATACGGAATTTCCTGCCTCTTTCCGGAAAGAGACGCGCCAACGCCCGTGATCGCGTTCGAGGTCAAGGACAGGAAGGCCGCCGGCGCGGTCCAGCTTACGGCAAGCCACAATCCGTCGCAGTACTGCGGCATCAAGTTCATCCCCGAGTACGCCGGCCCGGCCTCAAAGGAGATCACTTCGGAGCTTGAAGGATATCTTAAGTCGCCGCTCTCATCCAACTGCAAAAAGGGAACGGCCGAGAGGTTCGATCCCAGGGAGCGCTATCTTAAGTTCCTGGAGGGGATCGTCGATGTTGAGCTTATTAAAAGCTCCAGGCTCAAGGTCGCGTATGACCCGATGTTCGGAAGCGGCAGGGGCTACCTTGACCTGATGCTGGAGAGGCTCCGGCTCAAACCCGAGGTTATCCACGGGGACAGGGATCCCCTGTTCGGCGGCCTGACGCCCGAGCCCGTTGAAGAGCATCTTCAGGATCTCAAGCGCCTGGTGATCGATAAAAAGGCAGGCATCGGCCTGGCCAATGACGGGGACGCGGACAGGTTCGGGGTGGTGGGGGAGGACGGAAGGTTCTACAGCGCCAATGAAGTGATATCGATGCTGGCCCTGTACCTGATAGAAGATAAGGGCTACACCGGGTCCATAGTGCGGTCTGTTGCCACCACCCATATGCTGGACAGGATAGCCGAGCTTCATAAGGTGAAGCTCTACGAGACGCCCGTCGGCTTCAAGTACATCGCGGAGAAAATGATGAAGGAGCCGGTGATAATAGGGGGAGAGGAATCCGGAGGTCTTTCAATAAGAGGGCACATCCCGGAGAAGGACGGAATACTCGCTAACCTCCTGATAATCGAGATGCTGGCGAAGAAGAAAAAACCGCTCTCTCAAATTTTCGAGGGCCTGGAGAAAAAGATCGGGAAGCATTACTCCAGGAGGATAAACATGAAAGTTTCCGAAGAGAAGAAGACCGCTCTCATTAAGTTCCTGAAGGAGAAGCCCCCGAAGGAGTTCGCCGGGAAGAAGGTCTCGGAGGTCAGGACAATTGACGGGATAAAAATGATTTTTAAGGACGGTTCCTGGACCCTTCTGCGTCCGAGCGGCACCGAACCTCTTCTCAGGGTGTACATGGAATCCATGTCCCCGTTATTGGAGGATAAGAGGATTTCTGCTATAATAACGGGTCTCACGACGGGACAAAGGAGCTGAGATGACCAAGGAGCGCGGAAAGACGGTGATGGACGACCAGGAGATAGCGAGAGCTGTCACCAGGATCGCCCATCAGATAGTTGAGGCAAACAAGGGCGTCGACAAGCTCGTTCTTGTCGGCATTCTTAACAGGGGGGTTCCTCTGGCCAAGAGGATCGCCAAGATAATAAGCCAGTCTGAGAAGAAGAAGATCCCCGTCGGAGCCCTCGATGTCTCACTGTACCGCGACGACCTCTCAAAGAAGGGCAAGTACATAAAGGTGAGAAGGTCGAGCATTCCTGTCAGAATTGACGACAAGATAGTAGTTCTGGTCGATGACGTGATATTCGCGGGCAGGACGGCCAGGGCCGCTCTCGACGGGCTTAAGGACTACGGCAGGGCCGCGTCGGTCCAGCTGGTTTCACTTGTCGACCGCGGGCACAGGGAGCTTCCCATCCATCCCGATTTCGTCGGCAAAAAGATCCCTACGGGAGCAAGGGAGAAAATTGAGGTTAACCTGCTTGAATCGGACGGGGCTGACCGGGTAATCATAAAGTGAATCTCTTCGGATTTGAGATAATCAAGATCAACTTTTTCCTCAAGGGGCTTTTCTTTTCCGTCATCCTCATCACGGCGCTTCACTTCGGGGTAAGGCTTTCTCTCGACGCCTTCGCGAGCCTTAAAGGCAAAAGGGGCAAGCCGGTATTCTTCGCGCTTCTCTACGTTGCCGCCGCCGCGACCATATTCTACATGTTCGTTCAGGGCAACTTCTTCTACAGGGTTCTCTCGTACATACTTGTCGCTTTGTACACCCTTATTCTTCTCAGCAGGGGCTTCGTGAACTGGTATTCCAGGTCTGAAGAGATATCAAGGAAGATGGACAGGATCATCGAGCTTCTGGAAAGGCAGCAGTCAGACAGAAATTGACTCTCTTTGGCGAACCTCTTTTTTTATGCGGTCAATTAAATGCCGCGCTCTTTCAAGCAGCGGTTTTGCCTGAGAGTTGATGCTTTCCCTCTCAAGCGATACCAGCTCTTCCAGCACCTCAGTCGCGTCCTCAAGAGCGTCGATCCCGGAGCCGAGAAAATCGGGATCATTGGTCTTCTGGTAGGCGAGAAGGCAGAGCTCCGCGTACTCTATCTGCTTTTCCGGAAAAACCCCGTAGAAACCGAGCGACTGCTCCGCCCTGATCGCGGCCAGCTTGTACTTTCCCACGGACCTGAAGAACCTGGCTTCCCTCAACTCGGCTTTCGACACCCTGTATATCGCCCTGAGCTCTCCCGCGGGCCTTCCCGTGAGAGTGGAGATATTGATCCAGTTGACGTCATTCGAAGGATTTAGCGTGATCGCTTTTTTCAGGAAGTACTCGGGGAGCGGATTGTCGGGTTCGGCGTCCTTGAAGGCGGCGTGAAGAAGGGCGGAGATGTTCGCGTTCGTCCTCTCGTCCCCGGGCTCCATGTCGTAAGCCTCAAAATAAAGCTGAGTCGCCGCTTCCATGAGATCGTCCCGGTCAGATGGCGATTCAACGTTCATTGCTATTGAAAAATATAAGGTGCCGAGATTCCCGTAAACGGAATGGTCGTCGGTTCCGAGCTCAATTGCCCTTCTCAGGAACTTTTCGGCTGACCTGGCGTCGCCTTTTGCCAGGCATATGACCCCCATCGCGGAGTTGGCAGCCGGATCTTCGGAATTTATCATATAGGCCCTTATGGCAAGCTTTTCGGCCGTTGCCCGGTTGCCCCCCTTGAAGTGTGCCTTGGAGAGCTTCAGCAGAGCGTCCACCTTGAATTCATCAAGACTGCTGTTTTGGCAGCCCGAATTAACGCCGGAAACTTGAGCGAGCATTAAGCATTCCTCCCTGCCGGTATTCTATCGGCGCGAAGATGGGTTAATTTCACTATTTTATGCAAGAAAACAGCGTTTTCCTGCGATTAATATATGGAGGTTTTTATGGGAGGAGTAGTTCCAATTAAACCCAATACCGGCATGCCTGCCGCCGGAGCCGCAGTCGGGATACGGGCTCGCGGTGCCGATGATACAAGCGGCCTCGGCAGCGACTCTTTTAGCGTAACTTCTTCGGGTCCGAACGACGGAAACTGCGTTGAGGTTATCCCCAGCTCGCCGTTAACGACATCCGCGAATTCCGGTTCTCTCACCTCCGCGCTTCAGGCGATTACTGATTTTGTGAACTCATTGTTCCCCAAGCAAAACTTCGATCCTCACATGATAAATGCCATTGATCAGGAGTATCAGTGGACAGGCTCATTCACCAACCAATATGATCAGCCTCTTGATGACGAGCTGCACTTCGATCCGGCAAGCGGAAGCGAGCATTACAACTCCAGGATTACCGTGCGATTCAGGATAATCAGCGACCGGAACGGGCAGAATCAGCGCCCTGTCATTGTATGGCAGGAATACAACGGCGAGAGAAGGGCTTTTGTCGAGGTCGTTATAGAGAGGGAGCTGATGAACGGAGAAACCGAGATGTCCTCGGGGTACATCCTTCTTGGGGAGCCGGCCGAGGATGCGGGGCAGATCTTCGTTCAGGCGCGCGGCGACTGGACAAATGATCCGGACGTTACAATGATCGACGGCGGAGCTTACAGGAATCTTGTCAACCTCGGGGGCCAGCCGGTTTACATCGGTCATGGCTACAGCATGATTCTCAGGGCAATCGGCGGCGAGCCCGTTGATCCGAGCCCGGAGGCGGAAGAACCCGAATCGGACGTATTCGCGGGCACGGAGCCGATCGAGGACTAATATCTTATCCCGTTCTGGTCTATTATCCCCTCGCTGCCATTCAGGGTGAATTTTATCGCCATGTGATGCGGGCCGTTTAAGCTGTACTGAAGGTCCGTTTCGCTCTCAATGCCCGCCCTCCCGAAGATATACGAAGCGAATGCGGCGTAATCATCGCAGTCCCCCCAGCCCTTTGAGACAAATTCCTCCGGAGGCGCGATTTCGTCATTGTCGACCGCGTCGGGAACGTATCTTATGAAATACTGCAGATAAGCGTTTGTTGCCTCCGGGACCCTTTCCCTTGGGTAGCTGAGAATTGCTGAAGCGACATTTTCAAGGTCGCGGGGTCCGGTTCCGAGGCGTGCGGGAAGCTCCCTTCCAAGCGCCAGAACCGAAGCCTGGCTATCCGATATCTCGGCCCTCTGCTCCAGTAAAAGGGCGGGATCTACCATCCTGAAATGAGGTATCGACATGCTGTAGAAGTACTTCCAGTCGGGGCCTCCGTGCTTCATGAAGACGACGCCCAGATTATACCTGGCCACCTGGTTCGAAGGATCGGCCTCAACGGCTCTTTCCGCCCAGCCCCTTGCCCTCTCCCAGTTGCCCAGTTCCATATATGAAACAGCGAGAAGATCGCAGATCATCGAGGTATGTACGGGAAGCTCGGGATTTTCCCCGTTGGCCGAGAGAACCCGCGGGAGGTTCATCTCCATGAACGATACCGCTTCGGCCCTTCTGCCCAGCTTTGAAAGCGCCTTGCCCTTGAAGAAGAAGGCGCGAATGTCGGACCTGTCGGCCCTCAGAGCGGATTCCGCGGCCCTCAGCGACTCAAGGTAATCACCCGCGCGGTAGGCGCTTGCGGCGCGTTCGGAATAAGAATTTCCTGAGCGCGTCTTAGCCTGTGCCGCGGTTGGGGGGTTGTTTTGAGAAACTGCAAGTATCTCTGTCATACGCGGGAACCTCCGCGTATTTTATCGGCAGAATTTCAGGGGGATTTCACTTGCCCGAACCGGAAAGGAGCATAATTGTCGCGACCGTGATCACCACCAGGCCGATTATCGTTCCGGCTCTTACCCATGCCTGGAAGGAATCATATTCGACGACCTCGATCTCGGTCTCGAAGTTGAAGATCCTGCCCTCCTGATTCTTACCCTCAAAGGTTATCGTATATATCCCCTCGGTCTCAGGGGCCTTGAGGGTGAAGACGTTCCCTTTCTGGATTTCGCCGTCCATTTCCTTTTCTGAAGAGATGACCTGGAAGGGGCCCGCGTTCGCGATCCTCACGTTCATGACGGGAACGTCGTTGTATCTTGTCTCGATGTGCAGCTTGAACTCCTGATCGATCGTCGGCGTTTCGATGCCGATGTTGTTCTCGTAAAATACCGGCGACACAGGCGTGAGGGTGATCTTGTTCTTTATGACGTTCGTGCCCTGGCAGAGGTTGGTTATTGCAAAGCAAATTAGAACGGCGAGAGAAAGCCTTTTAATGATATTTTTCATGTTTGCCTCCCGATAATTTTTGTTGATTATAGCATAATTGCGGTGTCATATAACCCCTTTCCCCGCCCTCGTGCCGATACGCGCCGCGCGCCCCTCAACCCTGTTACTTTCCATAATAGATCTTATGCGATGTTTACCGCCTGTGTTAAAAGGAGTATAATTTCAATCACTGATCTTATGGTCAAGACCAAAGAAAAACCTCCTCAAGATAAGCTCCTGCATGACCTGAACCCGGAACAGCGCTCCGCGGTCGAGCATGACAGGGGGCCGCTTCTGATAATCGCGGGCGCCGGGACCGGCAAGACAATGGTCATAACCAGGCGCATCGCGCATCTCGTGATGACGAAAAAGGCCCGGCCCGAGGAGATACTCGCTCTCACGTTCACCGACAAGGCCGCCGACGAGATGGAGGAAAGGGTGGACGTCCTCGTTCCGTACGGCTTCGTGAACGCGGAGATATCCACCTTCCACGCCTTCGGTGACAAGGTCCTGAGGGACCATGCCATAGACATAGGCCTGACGTCCGACTACACCGTGATGACGAAGCCCGATCAGATCATATTCTTCAGGGAGCACTTAAGCGAGTTCCCGCTCAATTACTACAGGCCCCTTTCCGACCCGACCCGGCACATAAGCGCCCTCGTTACGTATTTCTCCCGCCTTCGCGACGAGGACATCTCGCCCGAGGAATACCTTGAGTATTCCAGGGGCGACGTTGAGGAAAAGCACCGGGAACTCGCGAAGGTCTACAAGGTGTATCAGGACCTGAAGATGAAGAAGGGCGTGATCGATTTCGGCGACCAGGTGACTCTTACGCTCAACCTTCTTAGAAAACGCCCCGCGATACTGAAGAGGCTTCGGGAAAGGTTCAGGTACATCCTGGTCGATGAATTCCAGGACACCAATTACTCCCAGTTCGAACTGGTGAAGCTTCTTTCCTCCGGACACGGGAACATCACCGTGGTCGGCGACGACGACCAGAGCATATACAAGTTCAGGGGAGCCGCGATCTCAAACATTCTGGGGTTCTCGGCGGCCTATCCCGGATCCAAAAAGGTCGTTCTCAACCGCAACTACAGGTCGACCCAGGCAATACTGGATGCGGCTTACAGGCTGATAAGGTTCAATGATCCGGAGAGGCTGGAGATCAGGGAGGGAGTGGATAAGAGATTGAAAGGCGCTAGGCGTCAGGCGCTAGGCTCTGGTGGCCAGGGCGTTAGTCATAAACATTTTGATGCCGTGACGACGGAGGCGGATGAGGTGGCGAAGCTGATCGCGGAGAAGGTTGAATCGAAGAAATGCACGTACCGCGATATCGCCATACTTGTCAGGGCCAACTCGGATGCCAGGCCTTATATCAGCGCGCTTAATTTCCGGGGGATCCCGTATCACTTTTCCGGATCGAGAGGTCTCTACTTCAGGGAGGAGGTCAGGATGGCGGTCGCCTTCCTGAGAGTGATCGCTAACTTCGAGGACTCCGTTTCCCTCTTCTATCTCTCCAGGTCCGACATTTACCAGATGGACGAGATGGAGCTTCAAAAGATAAACGCCTACGCCAGGAACAGGAACAGGCCGCTTCACTATGTCTTCGAGAACATTTCCGAGATCGAGGACGTTTCGCCTGAGACGAGGGCCACCATCGACAAGATAATCTCCGATATCAGAAAGTACACCGCTATGGCACAGGAGAAGCCGACGGCCGGCGTGCTCTACCAGTTCCTGAAGGACACGGGGTACATAAAGAGGCTCGCCAAGGTTGAGTCGCTCGAGGTGGAGGAGAAGGCGAAGAACCTGTCGAACTTCTTCTATAAGGTTAAGGAGTTCGAGTCTATCTCCGAGCACGACAGGGTAAACCAGTTCGTCAGGCACCTCGACATGCTGATCGCGGCGGGCGACGACCCCGCCACCGCCGAGGCGGATTTCGACGCCGACGCCGTAAACATCCTGACCGTGCACAAGGCGAAAGGCCTCGAATTTCCGGTCGTCTTTGCCGTTTCTCTTGCCGCAGACAAGTTCCCCTCCAGAAAAAGAAAGGAATTCATAGACGTCCCGGACCCCCTCATTAAGGAGCATGTCCCGTCGGGTGACTTTCACCTTCAGGAGGAGAGGAGGCTCTTCTACGTGGCGATGACAAGGTCCAGGGATGAGCTTTATCTGACGTCCTCAAGGGACTACGGCGGGAGGCGCGAGAAGAAGGTTTCCCAGTTCGTCCTGGAGGCTCTTGACCTTCCCAGGGCCGACGCCGGGGCTCTCAAGGCGTCCGCTCTTGAGACTATCGAGCTCTTTGCCCCGCCCCCGCAGGGGCACATGCTCTCCGAGCGGGTGATCCCTGACGACGAGATACTGAATCTGTCTTATTATCAGATCAACGATTACCTTTCGTGCCCCCTGAAATATAAGTATGTTCATATCTTAAAGGTCCCGATAATGAGGCATCACACGATCGTCTACGGCTCGGCGCTCCACAAGGCCGTGCAGTTCTATCACCTCCAGAAGCTTCACGAAAAGCCGGTGACTCCCGACGACCTGATAAGGGTTTACACCGAGAACTGGTCGTCTGAAGGATTCTTAAGCCGCGATCATGAGGACCAGAGGTTTGAAAAAGGAAAAGAGGCGTTAAGGGTTTTCTTTGACCGCGAGGAGAAGTCCGGTATAGTACCGGCATATGTGGAGAGGGAGTTCGGCTTCCTTAAGGGCAAAAACAGGATACGGGGCCGCTGGGACAGGGTGGACGTTGCCGGCGACAGGGTCTCGATAATCGATTACAAGTCATCCGAAGTGAAGGAGCAGAAGGAAGCGGACAAAAAGGCAAAGGGCAGCCTTCAGCTTCAAATATACGCCCTGGCTTACAATGAAATGGAGGGGAAGCTTCCGGATTCCGTGGAGCTAAGGTTCCTTGAATCAGGCCTGAGCGGGAAGACCAGACCTGGCGAAAAGGATTTTGAGAATACGATCGAAAAAATCGAGAAATCCGCCCGCGGCATCAGACATGCTGAATATAAAGCGAAGCCCGATTACAATACCTGCAGGTTCTGCGCGTATTCCGGGGTCTGCCCGAGCACTGCTTACCGTTCCTGAAGTATCTTTTCTGCGGTTTCAAGATCCCCGGGGAAATCGATCTCAACCCATTTTGCCTTGCCGGTGGTCAAACAGGTTAAATTCAGTTCATTCAGGCAGTCGTTCAGAACATGCTCCCATTCGAAGTCCGGGTCCTTGAGTGATCCCATTTTCGCAAGCAGCATCTTTCTGCTCTTATCCGAGAGCCTCACGACTCCGACAGATTCCCCGACACAGGAGAGCTTCAGCTTCGGCTTCTTCCCGATCTCCTTTACAATGTTGCCGTCCGCCAGGACCTTCACGCCTTCATGGTCAACGGCTTCCTCTTCGCCCGCAAGGAGAGAATCGGTCCCGGCTGTTGAAAGTACCGGCTTGAGCGCCTCTTTTTCGTAAGCGAGGTCTGCGTCCATGAAAATAACCTCGCCCTTCGTCTGTTTCAATCCCAGCATGAGCGAGTATCCGCTTCCCGTGTTCTCATAGCTGTTGTTTTCGGCGTAGCTTATCTTCATGCCCTTGAAGCTCTTTCCCAGGCGGGAAATTATCATGTCCTTTTTATATCCTACGACGATGCAGACTTCATTTATTCCCGCGGCTCCGAGATTCTCGAGGTGGCGCTCTACCAATGTCCTGCCGTTCACTTCAATAAGGCATTTCGGGGTCTTGTCGGTGAGGGGTTTGAGCCGCTTTCCGATACCGGCGGCGAGGATCACGGCCTTCATTTATTCAGTATCCCTTTCAGGACCTTGAGAAATTCCTTTATGTCCTCGGGCGTTATGATGCCGACGGTGCCCAGGCGGAAGACCTTTCCCTTGAGCTCTCCCTGAGCGTTATAGACGACAAAGCCCTTCTCCTTGCACTTCAGGTGAAGTTCGTCATAAGACATTCCCCCGGGAAGCACGACGGACGTCATTGTGTTTGAAGATATCTTTTCGGACAGGAGGATCTTCAGCCCCAGCGATTTCAGCCCGTCGCGAAGCTGCTTCGAGATCTTTTTGTAATTCCCGATTCTGTTCTCCACTCCCTCTTCAAGTATCTCCCTGAGCGCCTCCCTGAAGGCAAAGAAGGCGGGAACCGCGGGAGTGAAGGGGGTTTCTCCGCCGTCTTCCTTCTCCAGATGAGTGATCAGGTCGAGATAGTAATTGATCTTCTTTCGCGGCTTAAGTTTCTTGATCAGAGCGCTGTTTATCACGATAAAGGAGAGCCCGGGAACGCCCCTTATGCATTTGTTGGCGCTGCCGATAATAAGGTCGACGCCCCAGCCGGGAAGGTCCAGTTCTTCTCCGCCTATGCTGCTCACTCCGTCCACCATGACGAACTTTCCGCTGGCTTTGGCGATCTTCGCTATCTCTTTCAAGGGATTCAGAAGGCCGGTAGTCGTCTCATGGTGCACCAGATACGCTACATCGGCCTTCGATCCCTTAATGAACTTTTCAACTTCATTCAGGGGAAGCGGCTCATCGACGGGGGAGGAGAACACGTCCCTGTCTATTCCGATAATGCCGGCGACCTGCTCGGCCCTTGTTCCGTACACGCCGTTTGAGATTATCGCAATTTTCCTGACTGCACCGTTCAGCGAGCTTATCGCGCTCTCTATTGCCGCCGTTCCCGAACCCGTGAACACGACGCTACTGTACCCCTTTGAGACAGAGCAAACCTTGAGCAGCCTGCTCCTCACCTCGTCGAGCATCTCCGTGAACTCGGTGTCCCTGTGGCAGATATCCGGGAGGGTCATCGCCTTCCTGACGCGCTCCGAAATGTTGGCCGGCCCCGGTGAAAATATTATCATTTTATGCTCCTCATCAGCCTCGACGCCATCTGTTCGGGAGAAACGGAGACCCTCGGCGGAGGTTCTCCCTCGTCGTTTTCCACCTTCATCAGAATGAATTCAGGGCCGTTCGCGGCCCCGTAGCCGGCCGCCTCCGCGATCTTTGCGAGATCGACTTTATTGCTTATCGTAGGCTGTGATCCTGTTGACTGGTATGCCTGGTTGTCCAGGCAGATGTGGACAAGGTTTTTCGGCGCCTCGGCCCCGATCTGGGCGAGAGTTCCCATTTCCATAAGGATGCTTCCGTCCCCGTCGAACAGGTATACCTTTTTCTTTGTGTTCAAAGCGATACCCAGGCCGATCGAAGAGATCAGCCCCATTGAGCCGATTATGTAGAAATTGTTCGGCCTGTCCTTGATGGAGAACGCCTCCCTGGACGTCATTCCCGTGGCGAAAAGGGCGATGTCGTTCTCCTTCAGACCCTCCAGCACCGATCTTATCGCTTCGCTTCTCTTCATTTCACCACGCCTTTCTTAATTATGACGGCCACGGGGATCGACTTTTCTTTCATCCGGCCGATCGCCCACTTGAGCTCGTCCTCGTATTCTTCGGAAAGAGTGACGTGGGGGATACCGAGCGTCTCGAGCATATCGATCATCTTTTCCCCCATGATCAGGTGCTCGGGCGCGTCATTGCCCTCGAATCCCCTCCAGGATATGAACATGAGAACGGGAACCTTGTAAATTAAATTGAATGATGTAAGGGCGTTAATGACGTTGCCCAGTCCGGAATTCTGCATCAGGATTCCCGAGGGCTCTCCCGCCAGATACGCGCCGCTCGCGATCCCGATAGCCGCACTCTCTTTCACCGCCGGTATGTACCTGATCTCCGGATCTTCTTCGGCCGCGGCGATCATCTCCTTGAGTATGGAGCAGGGCACTCCGGAGAAGAACCGGAAGCCCCTGCCTTTCAGGAATTTCCAGATTGAGGACGATTGGATCATGGTCTACTTAACCTGTGCGCAGGCGGACTTGTAATCCTCGAACGAGTGGATCTCGAGCCATCCGGAGCTCGTCTCAAGACAGGATACCTTTTGGCCCGAATCTATCATCTCCTGCAGGATGTCGTTCAGGTCGGCGCGGTCGAATGAGTCCGCCTCATGGAAGCTTTTTCCGGAATGCTTCTCCTTTGCCCGTCTGTAAGTCTCCTTGAATGCCTTTGCGCCTTTCTCCGAGAGAAGGATCAGTCCTGCGAATTCGTAATGGGCCTTTTTCGGATCGAGCCTTGCTCCGATCTTTACAGCTTTTTTGGCCCCTGAAGAGTTCAAGGCCCTTTTGCCCTTCTGAGGAGGGGAGTCGGAGATGACCATGTCAGCCTTCTTCCCCTGAGCGTAATTCTTGGAGCTGAAGGTGTTATCCACCAGAAGAGTAACGTCCTCGCCGCTTTCCAGAAGCCTGTTGAGGACGACGTTGTCAAAAAGAATGTCGGAGTAGATGAGAAGCGTTCTGCCGTTCATCGAGTCTTCCGCGCGCATTATGGAGTCCAGTATCCCCCTGCTGCGGTAATCCGGATTGTCGATGACCTTGACGCCGTCAACGTTTATCCTGTCCCTCTTGTAGCCGCCGATAACCACTACGTCCGAGACCTTAGAATTGTTCAGGACCTCGACCTGCCTCTGCAGAAGGGGCTTGCCGTTGACGTCGAGCATGGCCATCGGGATGTCCGAGGCGATGTTCTTCATGGAATATTCGTCAAGGTGGTCTCCCGCCGCCGGGATTATCGCCGTCACCTTGTCCTTTCCGGTCCTCAGGAACCTTGATTCGCTTTCCTTCATCTTGGTCATGCCCTGAAGCTCAAAGACCTCCTTCATGGATGCGAGCCTGCCCTCGATCTTTGAGGTCGTTCCGTCCTTCAGGATCTGAGGAAGGGTTTCTTCCATTGCCTTAATGGCCGCTCTCATTCCCTGGTTCGCGTATATCGCCATTTTGATGCCGGCTTTTTTAAGTTCGTTCGCGGTTATTGACGAATATGTGGTAGGGACGACAATCAGAGGGGCCTTGCCCTTCCAGGACTTCGCGAATTCCAGAATTTCATCCGGCTTGTCGGACTTTGAGTGGATCAGGATGCCGTCCGCCCCGGCGTCGGCGTAAGCGTTGGCTCTCTTGAGCGCTTCCTGCATTCCCCAGCCGGCGATAAGGGCCTCAACCCTGGCGAAGATCATGAAATCTTCCGACTGCTTAGCGTTCCTGCCGGCCATTATCTTGCCGACGAACTCCGATATGGGAGCGAGCTCCTGCCTTCCCGGCACGAAGCTGTTCACCTTGGGAAAATGCTTGTCCTCGATGCACACGGCGGCGATACCGGCCGCCTCGTACTTCCTGACCATCTGGATGACGTTGTTGGAGTTGCCGAAACCCGTATCGCAGTCCGCAACGACGGGGATCGATACCGCGTCGTTCATGGTTATCGCGGCCTGGAGGAATTCGGTCATGGTGAGGATGTTCGCGTCGGGGACCGCGTGGGACGTTGAAATCTCAAGGCCGCTGGCCCACACACCGTCAAAGCCGGCCTTCTCCACCATCTTGGCGGAGAGGCCGTCGTGCGCTCCTGCGATCCTTATCAGTTTTTTCTCTTTTAACAGCTTTTTCAGTTCAGCCGCTTTACCCACGGGGCACCTCGGAATTCATTATTCTATCAGACGCCCCACATGTAGGCAAGAGAAGAGCTACTACTTGAAGGTTTCCTGATGTATAATTCTATGGTCATGAAACTACTCCACACCGCGGATGTGCATATAGGGGCAGGGTTCAAGGGGCTGGGCGCCAGGGGGAAGGAGCAGAGGAAGCAGCTCAAGGAGACCTTTAAGAAGGTCATTGATGCCGCGATGTCGGAGAAAGTCGACGTTGTCCTCATCTCGGGAGACCTCTTTGACAGCAACAATCAGGGGCAGGCCGAGATCGATTTTGTGGTCGATCAGTTCAAAAAGCTCGAAGGAAAGAGCATTCCCGTCTGCCTTATAGGAGGTACCCACGATTATATCGGCCCTAATTCGGTCCTCAGGAAGTGCGTTTCTCCGGACAATGTTCACCTTCTTTCGGAGGAAAAGCAGTTCGCAAAGTTCGACGATCTCGACCTGACAGTTTACGGCGTCTCGCTCACCTCGAACAAGGGCAGAAAGAGCCCGCTGAAGAATTTCCCGTCTGATTCCAGATCGAAATTCAACGTCGGAATGGTCCACGGAAGCTTTGATACGGGGCAAGTCGACCGCGATGACTGGGTGTTCAGCGCTTCCGAGATCGAATCGACCGGACTCGACTACCTGGCATGCGGGCACTGGCATTCGTATTTCGAAATTCCGACCAAGAAAGTTAAAGCAGCCTATTCCGGTTCGCCCGAGCTTATCGCGATCGACCAAAAAGACAGCGGCAATGTAGTGATGGCCGAGATCGGGGACAAGGTCAGGATCGAAAAACTCAAGGTCGGCAAAAGGAGACATGAAAAAATCGTACTGGACGCGGACGTCGATACTTTAAAGAAAGAACTCTCTAAGAAGGCTCACCCCGATCTGATAATGGACGTCGAAATAAGGGGCCTGAAGAACATCGAAACAAAGATCGACCTTGCGGATTGGGAGGATAAGTTCTTCAGGATCCGCGTCAAGGATAACTCTCACGTGAAGCTTGACGAGATAGATCCGTCAAAATACCCGGAGAACGTCACGATAGGCAAGTTCGTGCGGTCGATGAAGGAAAGGATCGACGGGTCGTCCGAAGAGGAGAAAGCGGTCGCCGAAGAGGCGCTGCAGCTGGGGGTCGCGCTCCTCTCCGGGAAGGAAGTCTTAAAATAGTCTCGGAACCTGAGAATAAAAGGGAACCGCGGAACCTGAGAATAAATTCTCGGTTCCGAACTGGGGAGGGAACCGCGAATGAATTCTCGGTTCCATTGGCGGAACCGCGAATTCATTCGCAGGTTCGACGGCTGTGTTTAACCGTAGCCGGGGAATTAAGGAACCTGAGAATAGATTCGCGGGGTGGTTGAAGATGATTTTTAAAAAATTGTCCGTTCAGCACTTCAAGAGGCTGAAGAACAGCACGCTAGATTTCACGTCCGGCATCAACGTCATAAAGGGCGAGAACGAGACGGGCAAGTCCACTATCAAGCTCGCCTTTCTCACTGCGCTCTTCGCGAGCCCCCGGAGCGAGGCGGTCGCCAGGGACGTCAGGTCATGGGGGACCGACTTCAAGAGCCGGCTGACGCTTCAGTTCGAAACTGAATCAAGCGGCTGGGCGCTGAACAAGGACTTTCAGGAGAAAGAAGCCGTCCTGGTAGACGGAAAGAGCAAGAGAAAATACGAGGATCCTTCGAGCGTTCAGAAGGTCCTCTCCGAGATCCTCGGGATCGGCAGCCAGTCGCTTTTTGAATCGACCGCCTACATTGACCACACGATGGTCTCGGACATCAGCAAGGGAAGGAAAGAGATTAGGGAAAGCCTCGGAGCTTCGCTGACCGGGGCCGGCGAGGACACGTCGGCCGAGCAGATAATCAAGAAGCTGGACAAAAACATCAAGGACATGGAGAAGGGGCTTGTCCGGCCGACGACGAAGCCGGGGGTTGTCAGAGCGCTAAAGGATGAGGTTTCAGGCCTCGAGGAGCGCGTCGCAGACCTGAAAAAGGCGACTTCAGAGCTTGAGAAAGGGGCCTCGACTTTTGAGGGTATTGTTGAAGAGCTTAATAAAACCGAATCCGAGCTGAGTTTGAAGAAGGAACTCTACGAGAGTAATAAGCGCTATCATGAATTAAAAGGCGATCATGAAAAGTTAAAACGGAACTATGTTGAGCTGGAACATAGAATTGAAGGCGTTAAAGAAGACCAGAAAAAACTCGAGAAGGTGGATGAGAAGCTGAAGGGGGAGGGGGTCGAGCAGAAGAGCGTTCCCAACTGGGTTGTCTATACGGTCGGCGGGGCGGGTATCATGCTGCTCTCCGGGGTCCTAGCTTTATTTTATTTCTGGCTGCTTCTCCTGTCATTACTGGCGGTTCCGCTTTTCGTCTATTCATTCATAACGATCCAGAGAAGGAAGAAGGCCGTAAAAGAAGAGGAGCGCGTAAAACAGCTTCTGAACGAGAGAAAGGTCATCGAGGCCTCGCTTCAGGGGAAGCTCGGCAAAAAAAGCGTCCAGGAGCTTGAGTCCGAATGGAGCGACGTAAGAAGGAAGCTTAAGGACGTTGAGGAAGAGCTTGAAAAGCCGGAATTAAGAGCTTCGACGGTCTCTCCCGCGGAATTCCAGAAGATGTCGAATTCGATCAAAACGCTTGAGAAGAAAAGAGAAGATTTGATCGGCAGAAAGGGCAAGGGAGAAGCATATCTCGAAGCCAGAAAGGGGTCGGAATCGGAAATTTCCGAACTTGAAGAGCAGCTTGAAGAAAAGTCCGGCGAGCTCGCGCGCCAGGAAAGAAAGCTTGAGGTCTTTAAGGTCGCCAAGGAAGCGATAGAAGGGGCGTTCTCAAAAACCCTCTCCCCGGCAAGAGACGTTCTGAAGCAGAAGGTTTCAGAGTACTTCAAAATTATCACCGGCGGGCGCTACGAGAAGATCGGCCTGGAAGAGGGAACGCTTGAATTCAGGGTCTATTCGCCGGAGAAAAGAGACTGGGTCTCGATCTCGCCGAAGGACGATGAGCTCTCCAGGGGCACGATCGACCAGTTCTTCCTTGCGGCGCGGCTGGCCCTTGTCGACGTTGTCTCCGCGGGGAAAAAGCCCCCCATATTCCTGGACGATCCGTTCGTAACCTTTGACTCAAAACGGCTCAAGGCCTCGATGGACCTTTTGAAGAAGATAAGCAGGGACCACCAGGTGTTCATCTTCACCTGCAAGGATTCCTACGACAAATGGGCGGATAACGCCGTTCCCGTGGCTATCTGAAAATCCCCGAAACCTGAAATTTCAGCCCCTTTTCAGCGATAATCCTTCGGACACCTGCGGGGGATTCAAATGGCTATATTTCCCGTGACAAACAACATGCTTCAGAAGTCCAGGGCCGCGTCCGGGCAGCTTAACGGCTGCATTGCCAATATCCAGGCGATGGCCAGGATCCTCAACAGGGACACGCGCATTCAGCTCACCATCCAGGGAAGGCCTCTGGATAAATTCGGGTCCGCCTCTGAAATAATGAAGATCCTCAGCGAAAAGAATTCCACCCTTCAAACGCTCGAAAGCAACGTAAGGCTCTTCTTCACCGCGCTTGATCAGTACCATGAAGCTTACAAAGCCGTTTTCAACAGGCAGAGCGTCGCCTTCCTGGGGATGCCTTTGATCGAGGTTCCCCTCACAAGGACGGCCGCAGGGGTGAGCGGAAGCGAGAAAGTGATCAAAGACTGGAAAAGGGAAATACTCATTTCGAACATCTTTGTGGGAGCCGAGCAGCTTCGGGACGACCACGAGACGTTCGTGTTTTTCAGGGGCAACTCGCTTTTAAAGGAGAGGGATCTGCGTCTTGAAGGCCAGACGGTGAGCTGGGATGAGTTCACGGTCAGCCAGCTCTTCATCGCCGTCATGTTTCTCGGGAAAGCGCTTGAGGCGGGAATAATCCCCCGTTCGCCGAAGATTGAATTCGAGGCGATCCGGGAAAAGATATTCAGCTTCGCGATGGAGCAGTGCAGCGATGTCCAGACCATCTCCTCTTTTTGATTTTCCGCAAATCTTCAAGTTTTTGTGAAATCCTTTCATTCTTCTTGCGATAGAAAACCGGAGGATAATAGATGTGAGCGGTCCGAAAGGAATAGACTGGAGAGCTTCTGCCAGGCTGTCATCTCAGATGCGGAACATTCCGCTTCAGTCTGCCTGCATTCTGGCGGGGAAGATCAGCGATCTTCACGGGGTGCGCCTGAGGGTGGGAGGCAGAATGCTGGCCAGCAAATCCGCCCTTCCCTCCATTAACAGTGACGTAGCGAAGAAATGGGGTTCGGTCGAAGCGTTTGAGAAGGTGCTGGGACAGCTTGCGGCTGAAATACAGGTATTCAACAATCGCTTCTCCGTGCAGCTCAAGGAAGCCGTAAGCGGCCTGAAAGGACTGAGTCCCGTTGTTGACGTTCCGGCAAGAGCCTCAAAAGGCGCGTGGAGAAGCGAGCTCCTCTACGGCTGCGTAAGCGTTCTCGCCGACGAGTGCTACGAGCTTTTCGGCGTTCAGTTCACCTTCGGGAATCAGCTGCTGACCTCCGATGCTCCGATAAAACAGTTCATTAACACCAGGAACATCGAGAATGTATTTATCACGCTTCTCAAGATGCAGGTCCTTATCGGGGAAGATACGTACTCCAGCACCCCCCTGCCCCTTGAAGATTTCCTCATTTCCGCATAGAATTGCTTCATGAGGCCCAAATACCAGACAGGGAAAGCCGAACTCGACAGGCGCATCAGCGAGCTTTCCGACAAGTATTCAACGCCCGGCAATTCCGAGTTCATGCGGCAGATACTGACGACCGCGGTAAAACTCTACTTTGACGGAGCCAACCAGGCCGACCTCAAGCTGATAAACACCGCTCTCAAGGAAATGAGGCATGCCTTCAGGATATTCGCCCCTTACCGCGACACCAGGAAGGTCGTCATCTGGGGCTCTTCCAGGACAAGGAGCTCGTCGCACGAATACAGAATGGCAAGGGAGTTCGCCAGAAAGATCACGGGGAAAGGCTTCATGGCGATAACAGGAGGAGGCGGCGGAGTGATGGAGGCCGGGAACAGGGGAGCGGGGGACAGGGGATTCGGCATAAACATAGAACTTCCGATGGAGCAGCGACCCAACCCGTACGTAAAGGGCAGGAAGATGATGAGCTTCCACTACTTCTTCACGCGCAAGCTCATATTCGTCAAGGAATCGGACGCCACGGTGCTTTTTCCCGGAGGATTCGGCACGAACGACGAGGCGTTTGAGATACTGACCCTGGCGCAGACCGGCAAGACCATGCCCAGGCCGATAGTATTTGTTGAGCCGTCGCGCTCCCGCTACTGGAAGACATGGAAGCGCTTCCTGAGAGCCGAAATGGAACGAGGCGGATACATTTACCCGCAGGATTTTCACCTGTTCAGCATAGTCAACTCGACAGATGAGGCGGTAAAGAAGGTCTCGGATTTCTACCGCGTTTATCACTCAATAAGGTTCGTCGGGCCGCTAACGGTGCTCCGGCTTAACAAGAAGCTGACTGAAAGCCAGCTTGAAAGGATCAACGGCAAATTCTCGGATATTCTCGCCAAGGGAAAGATCACCCATTCAGCCGCGAGGCCTGAGGAGGTCGCGGACAGGGACCACGTAAAGCTTCCGAGGCTTGCCCTCTACTTCAACAGGCATGATTTCGGAAAGCTGTACCAGCTGATCAACACCCTCAATAAATTCTAGAAGGGATAAATGAGATGCAGACTACCCTGATCGTTGGAATAATTGTATTGACGGGCTTCATCTTCGGTGAAATTGCCACCAAAGTGCGGCTTCCCAAGGTGACGGGCTATATACTGGCCGGAGTGCTCCTGAATCCCAGCCTGTTCGGGCTGATGCCCCAGGACTTTGTCGACAGAACGGGCTTTGCCACCAACATCTCTCTTGCCTTCATCACGTTCTCGGTCGGCGGCACCCTTTTCTGGCCCAAGGTCAGGAAGCTGGGGAAGGGAATACTCTATATTACATTCTTCGAGGCGGAGTGCGCGTTTCTTGCCGTAATTCTCGGGTTTCTTGCCATAACGCCCATATTCGTCACATCGGGCAACATCAGCTGGTTCGCGACCTTCATCCCCCTCAGTATCCTTGTCGGATGCCTGGGATCTCCGACGGATCCTTCGGCAACGCTCGCCGTAAAGGAGGAGTATAAGGCCAAAGGGAAGGTGTCTTCCACTATTATGGGTGCCGCGGCGTTCGACGACGTTCTCGGCATCATCAACTACAGCCTCGCCATAGTCATCTCGGCGGCTTTCATACTGCACAAGGGGTTCGACCCGCTCGTGACTGTAGGCAGTCCCGTCCTCGTCATCGCCGGAAGCGTGCTTCTGGGCGCGGCGGTCGGGTTCGTATTCAATTATGTGACGGGTTTCTTCAGGAGCGATTCCGACGGCGCGCTCATCGTGCTCGTCCTCGGCATATTATCCGTCGCCTTCGGCCTTGCGGCGCTACTCAAAGTGGATCAGCTTCTCGCGATAATGGTATCTGGGATTGTCGTCGTCAATTTCAACGGGAAAAGGAAGCAGATTTTCTCGCTTCTCGAGCGGTACATCGACGAGCTGATATTCATATTCTTCTTCACCCTGAGCGGGATGCACCTTAATTTTTCGGTGCTCAGGACCAGCATGGTACTGGTGCTGTTCTTCGTGGTATTCAGGGCTTTCGGCAAGGTCCTGGGGACAAGGATAGGCGCGACCCTGGCAAACTCGCCGGACAAGGTGAAAAGGTACGTGGCGGGAGGGCTTATTCCCCAGGGCGGCATAGTCATAGGGCTGGCGCTCATGATAAAGCAGAACCCGGCCTTCTCCGGAATAGCGGATATCGTGATCACCGTGATAATCGGGGCGACCGTCATCCACGAGCTGATCGGTCCGGTCCTCGCCAAGATGGTGCTAAAGAGGGCAGGGGAGATCTAGGACTTCCAGGATTCGTAGTATTCCTTCATAATGCCGCTGATGTTCTTTCCTATCGTGACGTAGGCGTCATCGTCGAGGTTTGCAAGCGATATCCTCAGCGACCATTTTGGCCCCCTGAACCCCTCGCCGGGGAGGCATATGGTGTATTTTTCCCTGGCCAGCTTGAACAGGAACTCAAGCATGATGGAGTTCCTGAGAAGCTCCTTTTCGAACGCAGCGCCGTACTTTTCCCTGGCCATTCTCCCTATGTCGATCAGCGTGTAATAGTAAGTGTGATCGGGGCCTCCCTCCAGCTTCAGGCCCAGATTGTCGTAGAGGTTTTTGATCCTCTTTTTCAGGGTTGCCTGTATCGACTTCTTGTATTTCAGATCCCCGTCCATGAGGTTGAAGAGGGAAAAAAGGCACATTATGGCCTGCTGGGGGCAGGACAGGCCTCCGGTATGGGCGAGTGCCACGTCGCGCGAGTCCATTTCCAGACGGTCGATGAACTTGATCTTTTCCGGGGTGGCCGAGTCCATCCTGTACTTTTTGTCGAGCTCGGCTATGTCGCGGGCAGAAAGCTCCTTTATTTTTTTGTCGATTATGTTGTCCTCATGCAGCATGATGACCCCGAGCCTCCAGCCGGTGACCCCGAAGTACTTGGAGTACGAGTAGCAGCAGATGGTGTTGTGCGGCAGGGTCTCGACGAGAGAGCGGAATCCGTCCACGAACGTGGCGTAGACCGTGTCGGTCAGGAGTATCAGGTCCTTCCTGTCGTTCTTCACGATGTCCGCGATCTTTTTCATTGTCTTTTCGTTGAACTTTACCGATGTCGGATTCGTCGGGTGGACCATGAAGGCCGCTTTGATCTTTTTGTCCCTGAGCTTTTCGATCTCGGAATCAGGCAGCTTCCAGTCCATGTCCTCGTTCTGCTCGATGAATATCTCCACCAGCTTGTAGTCGCTCAAATGAGGTATTTCGAGATACGGCGAGAAAATGGGAGTGATTATCGCGATGTGGTCTCCCGCGTGAAGGATCTTGTTTTCCTTGAGCGAGTTGAAGATATAGACCATCGCCGCGGTCGCGCCTTCCACCGCGAAGAGGTCGAACTTCCCCCTGGCCGGCTTGTTGCCGGGGCAGAGGACCTGGGCGAGGTAGGCGTTCACTATCTTTTCTGTCATCGGGAAGATCCGGGACGGCGACGGATAAAAATCCCCCAGAGCCGCGTCCGATATCTCGAAGACGAACTCGTCCGGGTCCAGCTTGAACCGCTTTACGGCCCAGTCGACGGCCCTTCCCAGAAAATCGGCTCCGCCGCTTCCCTTGTGCCTGCTTAAGTAAGAGTCCAGCTTTTTGGCCATGCCCTCTTTCGCAGGGCGCAGTCCCAGGTCGTCAGTGTCGATCCTCCTGTCGGCGAGTTCCGTGACGAACATGTTGAGGTGCGAGAAGGCCTCGCGCACAGTCGTGTTCAGGAAGTTCGGGTTTCCCCTGCCCGCGTTCAGCATTTTCCCGCCGCTCTTCGCGGCGCTTTTCTTTGCCTCTTCAATGAGCACGTTCTTCAGCTCGAACGGGCTCATTGCGGCGAATTTTTTGAATTCTTTGTTCATCTTCTTCTCCTTTTCCAGGAGGGCTTCTTCAGCTGGTAGATCACGAACGGTATGGCGTAGATGATGATTATCCCGCCTATCAGGACCGTTTCATAAAGTGCGACGTTGCCCGCCGGAAGCTCTGCCGGAGGGAACAGCGCGACGATGAATCCGGCCAGAAGGGTCACCAGCCCCAGCACGGATATTGCCCACATCCCCGGATTTCCGCCAGGAACTTTATATGCCCTCTTCACCTTCGGCTCCTTGTAGCGGAGCCTTAAGCCCGCGAGTATCATCATTGAGTACATGGCAAAGTAGATCATCATTGCCATGCAGGTGGATGTCCAGAAGGCGATGTTCAAGTTCGGCATCATCAAAAGGGCGCCGCCGATTATGGAGACGAGCACCGCCTGAATGATGAGGAGCCTCTCGGGAGCGCCGTGCTCGTTGACCTTCTGAAAGAAGGGAGGAAGCTCCCCGTTCAACGCCGTAGCATGGAGTCCCTTCACCGGGCCCATGACCCACGTGCTGATGCCTCCGACGGCTCCGCCGGCCGCCAGCAGTCCGAACACGGGAACAAGCCAGCTCAGGTTGAACTGCGCGAAGAAGACCGAAAGCGCCTCCATTATTCCGGCGAGCAGGCTTATCTGCTTCTGCGGGACCACTATCCCGACGGCCAGCGACCCCAGAAGGTTGAGAGTCAATCCGAGCGCAACGACAAAAAAGATGGCGATCGGATAATTCCTCTTGGGATCATCGACCTCGGCGGCGTGAGATGACGAGGCTTCGATCCCGGAAAAAGTCCTCATGAAGGCCACCAGCAGCACTATTGTCGTTATCTGTCCGAAGCTCGGGATGATGTTCCCTTCGGTGAAAGACAGGCTCATCTGCGGGGCGTTGCCCGTCAAAAGATATATTATGCCGAGGATTATTATTACGGAGCCGGGAAGAAGAACTCCCCCCAGAAATCCGACGGTGCTTATCATTCCGGACACTTTCTGCCCTTTAAGGCTGGCGAGGGTAGAGCCCCAGATCACTGCCAGAAGGACAGCCAGAAGGAACCACCTGCTTGAGGCCAGGGCCGGAGCGAAAACAAAGGCGAGCGAGCCTCCGACGAAGTAGAGCATCGCTATGACGCCGATGACCATGTAGTTCCACTGAAGCCAGATGCTGAAGAACCCCAGCCTGTCCCCGAAAGCCTGCTTTACCCATACGTAAATGCCTCCCTGCCTGGGCCAGCCGGTCGCCAGCTCCGCGGCGACGAGCGCCACGGGCAGAAAGAACCCTATGGCGGCGATGAGAGCGAAGAAAATCATGTGGAGCCCCGTCTCCGCTTCCATCGGGAAATTCCTTATGCTGATGACGAATGCCGAGGAGATCATCGCGAGGGTAAAGAGGCTGATCTTGTGCTTCGGGGCCGATTTTGCCTTTGCTTTCTTCTTTGCCATTTTTTTCCTCCCTCATTTCATTTCGGAGGGCAAGCCTCCTTTATTCCGGCTTCTTATGGAACGAGTAGATGTGATGATGCTTGTTGTCCAATTCTATCCTCGACCTGCCGAATATGTCAAAGTCTTTGTAGTCGCTGAAATGGGGCCTGTCATCAAGCCCTATCGGATCGTGCTTCGGTGTCTTGTCCCAGCCGAACACGAGCAGGCCTCCGGGCCTGAGGGCCCTGAATATCTTTTTAAGGGAATTGTCGAGTGCGGTCTCGTCGTCAAGCCCCCATCCGTACACTCCGTTCATTATGACGGCGTCAAGCTGGCCGTCCCAGAAGTACTTGTCGATATTCTCTATCGAATCGACAAAATGCCTGCCCTTCATGCCGGATACCGCTTTTTCGGGGTCCAGGTCTATTGTCCACAGGTTCTTCTTATGGCTCAAATAGTCCTCGTAGTGCACAGTGCATCCGGCCACTCCGACGAACAGGATGTTCTGGTATTCACGGTGAGCGTAGATGTACGGAAGTATGCGGTATTCCAGGCACCTGCGCGGGCTTGACCTCAAAATGTTGTACTTCTTCCACAGGTACTTGAAGCGGCGGATGAAATAAATCTTCCAAAGGCCGGTCAGGTAGGCCAGGAAAGTTCTTGTTTTGGAGAGGACCATTTACTTTTTCGGTTTCTTTCCGTTGTCCTTATGAGCCTTCTTTACCAGAAAGTACCCTCCTGCGAGGGCGATTATTATGGACGCGATCCCAATCATCACTATGGGGTCCATCTTCTTCAAGTCAAGCAGGATGACCTTTCGTGCGATGGCTATCATCGCGACCAGAAAGACTATCTCAACGTGTATCTGCTCCTTGGTAAGGTATGTTTTTATGGTTTCCAGAAGCTCGAGGCCTATCAGGATCATGAAGAAAAACCCGAAGATGCCGAGAAGCTTCTCGACGTCAAGCAAAAATACTGGCGGCTGCATTATCTCCTTTATCAGGGTGATGCAGAGGTCAACGGTCCCGATCAGTATTACAAAACTCATGAGGGCGATTAGAACGGTGGTAATGAACTTTTCAAAGTAATTCACTACGCTGAACATTTTCATTCTGCTTCTCCTTTCAGTTTTGCCTATTTTACTATTACCGAGGCGTTCCTGTCGAACGGATTCGTCCTGATCGACAGGGACAGGAGGTACGGGTACTTTTCCTTAAGATGCTTCATGTACATGAGCCACTGAAGAAGGAGCGGCCTGTAAACTCTTATCAGGTCGCCTGTTAAATGCTCCAGGTCGCTTTCCGGAAGCTCCTTTGCGTACTGTCTTGCGGAAAGCTCTTCGGCCAGGTGGAAGACAGACCAGAGTATGGACGTGAACGTCTCGTGCTCGAGCAGGGTCGGGTTTTCAAGCAGTCTCACCAGAAAGTCCCGCTTGGACATCAGTATCTTTCTGAGGTGGGGGATATTGATCTTGTCGAGGTCTATCTCCAGGTCGCAGTGAAAGAGCGTTTTCTTTGCCTCCTCAAAATCCCTGTCCGCCCACTGGTTCTGAACCAGGAGCGCCTTCCTGATCCTGTCCAGGTTCGGGTCGGCGTCAGAGATGATGGCGAGGAGTTCGTTGCCAAGCTCGCTCAGGAAAGCGCCGATGACCATGTTTAATTTTTCCATCCTTGAGCGGTGCTCCCTCTTGCTCAGCATAAGTTCAATTCCGGTCCCGAGCATGGAGACGAACGTGCCCACGCCGAGTATTATGATCGAAAGCGAAAGGAGCTTTCCCGCTCCGGTCATCGGGTGTATGTCGCCGTATCCTACGGTGGACATGGTGATGACGGTAAAGTAGAACGAGTCTAAGGGGGAGAGCTTCTCTATGACCGAGAATCCCAGCGTCCCGGCCAGGAGCACCGAGGCGAAAACAAGCAGAAGTATTTGAAATCGTATCTTAACCGCCTGCACGCGGATATATTAGCATGAATTCAGGAGAAACTCACCCCCTGCGCAATCCCTCAGCAAGCCCTATTTCTTCATTCCCCCTCTCTTTTTCAAAGAGAGGGGGTCAGGGGGTGAGTTCATGAGGGGTGAAGATTTCATCCAGCCACAGCGTGATTATCTTCTCAACGGGCAGTCCCCGGTAAGCAACTGCAGCCAGCTGGCTGATTGTACGGTGAAATTCCTTAAAACTAATGCCGATAAAGAAGCAGGAAAGGGATGATAATTTATGAGCTTGATAAATGCCCTCAACTCAGGGAAAGGCGCCCTGATGCCTTCCAATGTGAAAAGAACCCTGGCCTCCAGGCTTTCCTCAGGAAACGCGACTGTGCCGGAAGCGAGGAATGTGCTGCTGAACTGGACAATATCTTCGATGCCGCAAATCGCTGAAATGCACGGCGTTTCGGGGCAGGAAACAGACAGCCTTCAGCACTACCGTTTTGGTTTTCATCAGGCAGAAAGGCTTATCGAAAGAGCCGGGCTGCCGAAATTATCTCCGGACAGCAGGGAAATGCTTGCGCTCTTTACGGGCGTACATGATATGGGGAGGCTTATGGTGGGAAGCGGCGCTTCCGCAGACAAATACGGGGCTTCCGGCAATTTTCTTCATCCTATTGCCGGCGCGATCATGCTTCGCGAAGCTTTTGATCCGATCGCGGAACGATCAAGCAGCGATCTTCAAAAATTGTTTTATGCTCTTGTAATGACAGCCGAAAGGCATACTTTATCCTACGGGCTTCCTGCGTCAATTGTTGACGCTCAGGGCATCCATCTGATCGACCAGGAGCCGTATATGGGCTATAAAGGCCCGCTCTTTCTCGCGGATGTAAGCTTAGGAGAGTACAGCCGCTTTGCCCATCTAGTGGCCCTTGCGGATCTTATAAATAACGTCGACCAGAAGTTATCCGGAGTCAAATTATATGATCCGCTGGTAAATGACGCTGTTTCACAAGATCCGGAAGTGCGGATCCGGTACATGATGGACGGTCCGGGTGTTGGAGAGTTTGAGGTCAGGCCGGCAGAAAAGGAAGAGTCCCTTAGGGTAAACAGGCTTTGGAGGAACGGAGCTGCTCTTCAGGAGCAGGGTGCGGGTATTGCGGCATGGCTTGAGCAGATGGAAGCCGATGCGCTTCGATTCACTACTGACTCTGAAAGGGAGGGGAGTGAAGACGCTTTCTGGTTCGGCGTTCACAGGGCCGGGCTGGATAGTTTCGGGTTTGAGGATAAGGAATAACAGTTCGCTCCAAAAAAGTGGCTCCCCCGACTGGATTCGAACCAGTAACCTACCGGTTAACAGCCGGTTGCTCTACCGTTGAGCTACAGGGGAATGTTAACGTTTAGTAATTTTATCAATTTTGCAATTTTTTGTCCACTCTTCGTCAATGTTGACGGGTTAACGAGTTAGCGGGTTAACGGGTTGCGGGTTGTCAGCAATTTCATGCTATAATCCCCTCATGAAATGGCACGTCTACGTGATTGAATGCAAGAATAAATCACTCTACACCGGAATCACCACGGACCTAAAGAGACGCTTCAGCGAGCATAAGAGGGGAGTGGGTTGTAAATTTTCAGCTTACAATCCCGCCAGAAAGCTTGTTTATTCCGAGACCTTCAAAACCCGCAGCGCGGCGTCGAAACGGGAGGCCGAAATAAAGGGGTGGACCAGAGCGGAGAAATTGGCGGTTATTAGAGGGATGAGCTGAGGGCAAAGGGCGGAGGGCTGAGTGCTGACAGCTGAGAGGTGAGGGGAAGAAGAATGAAGCAAGTGTATAATTTGAAAAATCAAATAGAAGCCCAGGTTATTAAGGGCGCCCTCGAGCAGGCGGGAATAAGGTGCGTCATCCGCTCGTTCGAAGATTCGGCATACAACGGGGTGTTTATTCCGCAGAAAGGGTATGGGGTTGTTTTAGTGGAGGAGGAAGACGAGGATAGGGCGAGAGAGATAATTGGGGGAATAAATTCAAAGAGCTAGAGGAGATAGGGCCTGCGTGCCGCCACATAAGCTAGAAAGGCAATTTGATGTTTATGAATAAAAAGAGTGGGGCGCGGTCTTCATAAGATTCGGTTTCAAATGATATTGTCGGATCAAGTTTAAAAGATTGTAGCATCTCCATGAAATGGGCTTTGAACACTTCAAAATCATCTTTTGGGCACTCCAAATGCTTTATCCCGGCTGCAAAATGAATGCGAATCGCAGCCTTCTTGCCCTTCCTGCTTATTCCCAGCGATCCGCAACTATAGTTATCTAAATTAAAATCATGGGAACCAGTGTCTTCAAACCAGCTGTCAATTAAATCATCATGGCCAAGGATGGTTTCCGCATTTTCAGATGCGTTATCCGCAAAAATAAGTCTTTTTGTGGTTTTGCAGAGCACATATGGGCCTGCGCACTCTGTGTGTTTCTTTAGCAGACTTATCAGGCTTTCTTTGTTCAGCTCAAACGAACCCTTAAAGATCGAACTCTTCAGCCCGCCATTATTTGCCGCCGGATGCATCTTAAGATTTATTCTTGTCAACATTGGTTTTCCCTCTGCTTTTTTGTCGCACAAAACAGGGGAATATTTCAATTGTTAATGATTTGACTCTCAATTTAATCTCCTCTAAAATTCCCGCATGCGAAGAAATATTCTTCTGGGCACCCTTGGAATATGGTTGTTGGTGGCGATGCTTGCGAGCATCAACGGCATCTGCCGCGACTTGCTCTACGGCCCGGTAATCGGCGACCTGCACGCAAGAATGATGAGCACCCTGATCCTCATAACCGTCATCATCGCCGTGCTGTTCGTTTATGTCATAAAAACGCAGCCAACTGAAAAGGAGACGCTCTGCATAGGCGTCCTCATGACAGCCATGACCGCGCTCTTCGACCTTTCCCTCGGCCTCATAGAAGGCAAATCTGTCAGCTGGCTTCTTAACGATTACAATGTATTGCAGGGGAAACTCTTTCCGCTGGTTCTTCTGACCACCCTGATCGCGCCATATTTTATAAGGAGGTCAACTTATGCCAAAAACATTCGCGACAGCAATAAACTGCATGGACGGCCGGGTTCAGAAGCCGGTCATTGAGTACGTAATGACCAATTTCGGCGTCGATTACGTTGATATGATCACAGAGCCGGGCCCCAACAAAATTTTGGCTGAGAATAAGGACGCCAATTTAATCGGATCGATAAAGAAGAGATTGGAAATTTCAGTCAAAAAGCACGGCTCAAAGGTGATTGTTATCGCAGCCCATAACGACTGCGCGGGTAATCCGGTTGACGAAGCCGCGCAAAAACGGCATCTGAAGCAAGCTGCGGAAACTGTTGCTTCCTGGGGCCTGCCGGTCGACAAGATCGTTACTTTTTTTGTTTCTTGTAGGCCTTGACCATCTTGCCGAAACGGCGGTCTTTGGCCCTTCTTTCGAAATCGGTCATTTCGTAATGTTCTGCTTCCTTTCGGAGCTTAAGATAGTTTTTGTATTTACTTTCGCTCAGTAGGCCCGATCTGACGGCTTCCAGGACCGCGCATCCGGGCTCGTGCTGATGGGTGCAGTCGGCAAACTTGCAGGTCTTTCCCAGGTCTTCTATTTCGGAGAAAACGCTTTTGACGCCTTCTCTGGCGTCCGCGAGCCCCACTTCCCTCATCCCCGGGTTATCAATTATCATCCCGCCGCCTTTGAGCACAAAAAGTTCTCTGTGGGTAGTGGTGTGTTTGCCTTTTTTCGTCTGAGCGCTTATTTCTCTGGTCTTCAGCAGTTCTTCGCCCAGCAATTTGTTGATTAATGCCGATTTGCCCACTCCCGAGGACCCCAGCAGGCAGTAGACTTCGCCCTTTTTGACTGCCCTGAACAGTTTATTTACGCCGTCTTCCAGAAATATGCTTGTTGTTAAAAGAGGGGTATTTTCAAAGCGTGCTTCTACCAGCTTAGTTTTTTCCTCAAGTTCTCCCGGTGTGATCAGGTCGATCTTATTAAGGACTAAAACCGGCCGGATCTTTGCCGCGCGGGTGATGGTGATATAGCGTTCGAAGCGGTTGAGGTTGAAGTCGCGGTCGACGGCCTGGACGATGAATGCGGCATCTACGTTGGCCGCGATAGGCTGGAGCGAATTTTTGCCTGCCGCTTTTCGCTCCAGAATGTTTTTTCTCGGCAGGATGTCCCTGATCACGGCGCTTCCGTGTCCGATATCGGTGATATTCACGAGGTCGCCAACAACGGGGTAATCCCGGACGGACTCCGCCCGGTGCATATGTTTTCCGGTTACCGCGGCCCAGAGCTCGTTATCCCCGAGCCGTACCCTGTATTTGCCCTGGTACTGAGCGACAATTCTGGCGGTGTTTTCGCCTGATCGACTGTTTTTCATTGTTCAGATTATAGCAAAATGCCGGTCTGAAAATAGTAAATTCCTTGATAAATGTTTGGCATGGAAGTTGCAGGGAGAAGATGAGCTAGGGGAGGGAAGAGGGGAGTGCTGACAGCTGAGGGCTGACGGCTGAGAGCTGACAGCTGAGAGGTAAGAGGTAAAGGGGAAAAGGGACTAGGAGGGGCGGACACGATCAGCGGATAATGTACTTGCGCGGCGGGTGCTCCATGCGGTAATATCTGGCCCTGCGGGTGAAAGCATTCGGGCCAATAAGGTCCCACTGCGCCATAAGCTTGATAAGCACCATCTTTTTTTCTTCATCAGACCCGCAGGTCTTGAATAACGGATTAGCGGCAAGCGTTTTTACGCACTCCCCGTGGAGCAGCGGCCATTTGCTTTTCATCTCGTCCATGAACACCGCGCGCTTTTCAGGGGGAAGAAGGAGGTAAAGAAACAATATCCTTGCTATACCGGTGTTGAGGGGCTCAAAATAGCACTTTTTGTCTATCCAGAGAGGGAGCGGGCCGCCGCGCC
>Ga0180433_10000326_pt1 | contig 82720 bp, 64 predicted proteins | sample SS_ome_8_FD_132980 | JGI IMG/M metagenome (GOLD analysis project Ga0180433, IMG submission 132980) | Hypersaline lake sediment archaeal communities from the Salton Sea, California, USA - SS_1_D_1 metaG | ecosystem: Environmental > Aquatic > Non-marine Saline and Alkaline > Hypersaline >...
GCACCCAGCCCCGGGCATCGAAAGGGGGGCCGGCGGAAGGAAGGAGAGGGGGTATCGCATGGGTTGGAGCGGGAGGTGGCGGGGGGGGGGGGGGGGGGGGTTGCCATTGACCGTCAATGTGGTAGGGTGGCCTTCACTCCGGGGCTGCTCTCCACGGCTGTTTTGGGGTGAGTCATGGGCACGGAGCGTCGCGAACGAGCCAAGCAGGCGAAGCAGGCCGCAATTCTCGAGGCCGCGCGCAACCTCTTCAACGAGAGAGGCTTCCAGGCCGCCTGCATGGAAGACATCGCCGAGCGGGCGGGGCTGGCCAAGGGCACGGTCTATCTCTACTTCAGGGGCAAGGAAGCGCTTTTCAACCGCCTCTGCGAGCAGACCCTGCAGGAGACGCTCGATGAGAGGCGGGAGATCGTCCGGAGGACGCCGGACCCGGCCCAGGCCCTTCGTCTCTTCTGGGAGGAGCACGTCCGGCGGGTCCGGGAGAACCCGATCCTTCTCCTCCTCGCGGGCCCCATATCCGGGGAGGAGATGCCGCCGGAGAGCGTCCGCATGCGGGAGCTCGCCCGGGAACACAAGGGCCTCATCCTCGACATTTTCCAGCGTGGGGTGAAGGAGGGGCGATTCCGCGCCTTCGATCCGGCCGAACTGGCGCATCTCTACATCGGGGCCCTTCGCGGGGTTTTCACGCAGTTCGTGGACTCCGAGGGAGCCATGAGCCCGACGCTCATGGCCTCGAAGATGCTGGACATCTTCTTCCACGGCATCCTGGCCCCGGCCGGAGGCTCGAACACGCCCTCCTTTCTCTCCTCCTGAGCCGGGACGGCGGAACGGGGAATTTCAGGAACCTTCCCTGCGTTCCGGGGTTATACTTTGCGGAGGAATGCATGATGTCGCTCCGCCAGAGCATCCTTGTGGGGCTGGTCCTGCTCCTTCCGTCCTGCGTGTCGGGCGCGTCCGAACGGCGGGAAGAGAACCGCCGCCAGCTCGAGACGTTCCTGGAGGTCCAGGACCGGCAGAACCGCATCGAGGCCTATGTCCGCTCCCTGCCCCCCGTGGAGGCGGTCACGGCGTATCTGCGCCCCGACTCGGTCGTGGTGAGGATGCACCTGAAACCCGGCGTTTCCCTCTCGGTGGCGGAGCAGGATACGGTGAACCGGTTCATCACGGAGCTGACGGGGATTCCGCGGGAGGGCATCGTCCTGGCCGTTCCGGAGAGCAGCGTTCCCGGACTTCGGAGGGAGGAATGAAGAAGATCGTCGCGGTCGTTTTCCTGGTCGCGTTGCTGCTTCCTGCGGTGGTCCTCGGACAGTCGGCGAACGAGGACAGCATCCAGCTCAACTTCAACGGGGTGAGCCTTCGGGAAGTGGTGAAGGCGGTGGAGAAGGTGAGCGGGAAGCGGTTCCTTTTCGACGAGGCCCTCATCGCGGACAAGCGCGTGAGCCTGTTCTCCTCGCAGCCCTTCCCGGCTTCCCGCGTGATGGAGGTGTTCGAGTCCATCCTGCAGGTGGAGGGTCTGGCGCTGGTGACGTCCGGAGAGGCGGAATCCGAGATCCTGAAGATCGTGGACCTCAAGACGGTGCTGAAGCGCCCGACCCCGACGTTCGAGAAGGAGGATCTCGAGACGCTGCGCCCCGGGGACCAGGTGGTGACGCTGCTTCTGCCGCTTCAGCACGTGGCGGCGGAGGATGCGGCGGAAGTGCTCAAACCGATGGCCTCCGTTCCGGAAGGCATCGCGCCGGTGCCGGGGACGAACATGGTCCGGGTCACCGACTTCGCGGGCAACGCCAGGCGGATCGCGGGCCTGGTGGAGCGGATCGACCGGGAAGGGCCGAAGATGGTGGCGGAGACGGTGGTTCTCGAACACATGGACCCGGTGGACCTGGTGGAGGAGATCCGGCCGCTCATCGAGATCGAGAACCGGCTGGAGATCGGCCGGATCCAGCAGGGGCTGACGCGGGAAGTGCGACGGCTCATGGGTCGCCGGGGCCGCAACGTGTCGCCGGGCATGATCCGGGTGAGCGGGGCCCAGTACGCGCCGGTGGCGGTGACGCCGGTGCCGCGCCTGGGCGCGGTGATCGTCTCGGCCGAGGAGAGCCGGATGGAATCCATGCTGGCGATGATCAAGCGCCTGGACGTGGAGGATCCGGACCAGAAGGTGGTGAAGTACTACAGGCTGAAGTTCGTCTCGCCGCTGGGCGCCGCGACCATCCTGTCCGGCGTCTTCGACATCTCCATCTCCGGCCTGGCCGGCGGCCGGCGGGGGCGGTCGGTGCGCCGGTCCGCGCCTTCGCGCGCCGCCTCCCGCAAGACCGCCACGATCCTTCCCGACGAGGACCTCAACACGCTGGTGGTGGTGGCGCCGGCGAGGACGCACGAGGAGATCCGGAAGGTTCTCGAGAACATCGACGTGGCGGGGCCGAACGAGAACGTGCTGAAGATCTACGAGGTGCGGCACGCCGACCTCTCGAACACGGCCACCGTGATCTCCCGTCTGTTCGGTCTCTCGCTCGAGGCCGAGGCGGCCCGGATGCGGATGATCTCCCTGGCCCGGGCCCGCCGCGGGCGGCCCGAGATCACGGCCGAGGAGGTGGTGATCCCGGACGAGAACCTCCACGCCCTGCTCGTCGTGGCCCCGCCGCCCCTGCACGAGAAGGTCGAGAAGGCCCTCGAGAGGATCGACGTGGAGGGGCCGGGGATCCAGGAGGTCCGGACCTACGCACTGGAATACGCGGACGCCCAGGAGGTCGCGTCCACGCTCGGCGACCTGTTCGACGTGACGCCGGGCCGCGTGAGGCGGTGGCGGGGCTTTCGAGACCGGGGGGCCTCCGTGGAGCAGGGCGCGGTGATCGCGTCGATGCGCAGCCAGAACAAGGTGATGGTTTCGGCGTCGGAGGAGATGCACGCAAGGATCGAGGCGGTTATCCGGGATCTGGACGCCGAGGGGCCCCGGGACAACGTGGTCCGCTACCTGGCGGTGGCCCACCAGGACGTGAACGAGGTCGCCCTGGTGGTGAGCCAGATCTTCGGCCTGACGCTCGGATCCACGGCGACGCCCACGCGGCGGCGGGCGCCCCGGCGGCCCTTCGAGCAGAACGTCGTGATCCCGGACGAGAACCTGCAGGCGCTCGTGGTGGTCGCGCCCAAGGCGGTCTTCGAGAAGATCGAGGAGACGGTGCAGAAGCTCGACGTGGCCGGGCCGGGAGAGAAGGTGGTCCGCTTCTACGAGGTGACGTCGACGGACGTGGAGGAGGCCGCCCGGATCCTCTCGGGGATCTTCGAGATCCAGGTCCAGACCGATGGCCAGGCGTGGCGCCGGCGCCGGAGGCCCGCCCTGCCGGGCACGCAGCGGGACGCGGTGATCATTCCCCACCCGGAGATGTCGTCCATCGTGGTCGTCGCCCCCAAGAGCCTCCAGGAGGAGGTGGCGGGGGTGCTCCGGCAGATCGACACCGGGGGGCCCCAGGAGAACCTCCTGCGATACTATCCCCTGCGCCACGCCGACCTGATCGAGACGGCGAATCTCCTTTCCCAGGTCTTCGGGCTCCAGGTGGGCTCCAACCAGCGGGGATGGCGCCCCCGCCGCCGCGGCGCCGCGGAGGAGAGGCGCATCCTCACCGAAGAGAAGATCGTGATCCCCGACGAGAACCTGAACAGCCTTCTGGTGGTGGCGCCCGCCGAAGTGCAGGCGGAGGTGGAGAAGACCGTCGCCCGCCTGGACGTGGAAGGGCCCCTCGAGAACGAACTGCGGTTCTACGAGGTGGACGACGACTTCACCGAGACCACGGCCAGCACCCTCGCCCAGATCTTCGATCTTCCGGTGGGCTCCACGACCCTGGCCCGCCGCGCGCGTTCCCGGTCGTCCAAGAGCAAGACCCGGTTCGGCGCGGATCCCGTCATCATCCCCGACGCCGCGTTCGGCTCCATCATCGTCAACGCGCCCCGGGAGGTGCACGAACAGATCGCTTCGATCCTGGAGCAGCTCCGCATGCTCGTGGGGCGGGAGCGCATGTCCATCCGCTTCTACCGCCTGAAGAACACCGACGCCGACGATATCGCCCGGAAACTGGGAAGCCTCTTCGACATCACCGTCTCCAGCGTGTCCGCCTCGAGCCGCGGGGCGCGGTCCGGCATCCCGGGGCGAGGGAGCGCTTCCCGCGCGGGTTCCGGCCGGTCGGGCCGCTCCGCCCGCCGCGTCGAGGCGCCGGCGGGGGTCTCCCCGGTCGGCGAGACGGCGGGGCCCGAGGAGGAAGAGGAGGCGATCCCGGTTGCGTCGGGCGAGGGCCGGGAATACGCCTGGGGCGGTGAGCCCGTCGTCGTTCCCGACACGAATCTCAACGCCGTCATCGTCATCGCCCCGGCATACCTCCACGAGGAGATCCGGACGATTTTGGAGAAGCTGGACGTCCGGCGGCCCCAGGTCCTGTTCGAGGTGGCCATCATCGACATCACGGCCGACCGGGACCTGGACCTGGGCGTCGAGTTCTCCACGATCGATCCGGCGTCGGAGAATCCCCGGGGGCACGGGTACACGTCCTTCGGGATCGGCGCGCGGGAGACGCCGGCCGGCGGCGGCTTTCCCGCCACGACGACGGTGGAGGCGGGACGGAGCGGCCTCTTCGCCGGCGTCAGCAAGGGCGCGGCGGGGAGCCTGCCCGTGCTGGTGAAGCTCCTGCAGGAAAACAGCGACGTGAACATCCGGTCCACGCCCTTGCTGCTCGTGAACGACAACGAGGCGGCCGAGTTCTCCAGCCTGCGGTCCGAGCCCACCACCTCCACGAGCCAGGGCACCGCGACCACCAAGGTCTCGTTCGCGGGCTACGTCGAGGCGGGCACGGTCCTCAACATCACGCCCCACGTCAGCGAAGGGAACTACATCCGCCTGGAGATCAGCCTGCAGGTCGATTCCTTTCTCGGAAACACGAACACGGACGGCATCCCGCCCCCCAAGACGGCCAACTTCGTGGACACGTCCATCACCGTGCCCAACGAGCGCACGGTCATCATCGGGGGGCTGACCTCCGTGAGACAGAGCAAGACCGTCGACAAGGTGCCCCTGCTCGGCGACATCCCCCTTCTGGGATGGCTGTTCCGCCGGGAAGTGACCGGGGAGAAGAGCACGAAACTCTTCCTCTTCATCAAGCCGACGATCCTTTCGGACGAGAGGTTCGTGGACCTGAACCGGATCAGCCGGGAGAAGATCCGGGAAGCCCGGCAGGCGTCCGGCACGGCGTCCGGGAAGGAAGAGGAGGAAAAGGAGAGCGCCGGAGAATGATCGGATACGCCGCGTTACGAAGCCTGCTCATGGAACGGGGCCTCTTCTCCCGTAGCGAGCTCGAGGCGCTGGAGGAGACGTCCCGCCGGACCGGGAAAACCATCGACGAGATCCTGGTGAACGGGGGCGGGCGCCTGGAGGGGGACCTCTCCCGTTACCTCGCCGAGGCCGCCGGCGCCGCCTGGGCGGAGGATCTCGAGGGCCGCGAGCCCGATCCCGACTTCCTGGCGCGCATCCCGAGGGAATTCTCCCGCAAGCACGTCGTGCTGGGGCTCGGGCGCGCCGACGGCCGGCTCGAGGTGGCCACCCCCAACCCGCTGGATTTCCATCCCCTCGACGAGATCGCCCTGCGTCTCGAACGCCCCGTCGTCCCCCTCGGGGCCCCGAGACGCGAGATCATGCGCGCCCTGAACCAGGCCCTGGAAGAGCTCGTCGCCCCCCTCGACACCGTCCTCGACGATCTCTCGGCGGAGACGTTCGAGGGCATCACGCGGGAGGTGGAAGAGAGCGAAGACCTCATGGACATGGCCAACAAGGCCCCCGTGGTCAAGCTCGTCCACTCGCTCCTGTCCCAGGCGTTGCCGCTGCGGGCCACCGACATCCATCTCCAGCCGACGAAGGACCACCTCCGCGTCCGCTACCGCATCGACGGCATGCTCTACACCAAGATGGAGATCCCCAAGTCCATCCAGGAGGCCGTGATCTCCCGCGTCAAGGTCATGGGCAAGATGGACATCGCCGAGCGGCGCCTCGCCCAGGACGGGGGCATGAGCTTCACCTACGCCGGCCGGGAAGTGGACGTCCGCATCTCCTCCATTCCCATCGCCCGGGGCGAGAGGATCGTCATGCGCCTCCAGGACAAGTCGTCGGGCCTCTACCGGCTCGACCGCGTGGGCCTGGCCGCCCGCGACCTGGCGCTGCTGCGAAGCCTCATCCAACTCTCCCACGGCATCATCCTGGTCACCGGACCCACCGGATCGGGTAAGACCACCACCCTCTATTCCGCCCTCCGGGAGATCAACGCCCCGGAAATCAACATCATCACCATCGAGGATCCGGTCGAGTACCTCCTCGCCGGCATCTCCCAGATCCAGACCTCGCCGAAGAAGGGGCTCACCTTCGCCTCGGGCCTTCGGGCCATCGTGCGCCAGGACCCCGACGTCATCATGGTGGGGGAGGTCCGGGATCTCGAGACGGCGAGCATCGCCGTCCAGTCCGCTCTCACCGGCCACCTGGTCTTCTCCACCCTGCACACGAACGACTCCGCCGGCGCCGTCTCGAGACTCCTCGATCTGGGCGTCGAGCCCTACCTGGTGAACTCCTCGCTCCTGGCGGTCGTCGCCCAGCGGCTCATCCGCGTCGTCTGCCCCGCCTGCCGCGAGGATCTGTCCCCCGAGGCCCTCGACGCCGGGGAACTCGGCTTCGCCCGGGCGGAGATCGGGGAAGCCACCCTGGCCCGGGGACGGGGTTGCGACGCCTGCGACGGCACCGGCTACCAGGGGAGGACGGGCATCTTCGAGATTTTCGTCGTGGACGACGTCGCCAAGGACCAGATCGGCCGGCGCGCGAGCGCCTCGGAGATCAAGCGCACGGCCGTCCAGCGGGGACTGACCACGCTGCGGGCCGACGCCCTCGACAAGATGCGCCGCGGCCTCACCACCCCCGAGGAAGTGGTCCGCGTGACCCAGCTGGATTCGTTGTAAGGACCGGGCATGCCCCTCTACCGCTACACGGCGCTGGACCCCTCCGAGAAGACGGAGAAGGGCTTCATCGAGGCGGACACGCCCCGCGAGGCCCGGGAGAAGGTCCGCGCCCGGCGGCTCGTGATCCTGGACCTGGGACCCTCGCGGGAATCGTCGGCGGGAAAACGAGGACCCGGGATGCTCGAGCGCCTGGTCCGGCCCCGGCGCTCGGACGAGCTCTCCATGATCATGCGGCAGTTCGCCACGCTGCTCCGGGCGGGCATCCCGCTGGCGGACGCGCTCCAGGCGCTGGTCGAGCAGATCGAGGACCGCAGGTTGAATCTCGTCTTCCGGGACCTCCGCGAGCGGATCACGCAGGGCTCCACGCTGGAGGACGCGCTGGCGGCCCATCCCGGGGTCTTCGACCGGTTCACGGTGGAGATGGCCCGGGTGGGGGAAGCGAGCGGGAACCTGGACGACGTTCTGGGGCGTCTCGCCGACCACCTGCAGCGCGCCCGGCGGACGCGCAACCGCGTCACGGGGGCCCTCGTCTATCCCGCGGTCGTCGCCTCCACGGGCGTTCTGGTGGCGGCGTTCCTGGTGACGTTCGTGGTGCCGAAGATCACGCAGGTCCTCTCGGAAAGCGGCAAGGTCCTCCCGCTTCCCACGCAGGTCCTCATCTCCGTCTCCGACGGGGTGCGGGACTTCTGGTGGCTCCTTCTGCTGGGGGCGGTGGCCGTCGCGGCCGGCGTCAAGGCCTTCCGGGGGACCTCGCGGGGCCGTTTCCTCTGGGACAAGACGCTTCTGGCCCTCCCCGTTCTGGGCGCGCTGCTTCGCAAGAGCCTGATCGCCCAGCTCGCCCAGTCCTTCGCCACGCTCCTCCGATCCGGGGTCCCGGCGCTCGAGTCCCTCAAGATCATCGGGGGCATCTCGGGCAACGAGGTGCTGAACCGCACGGTACGCGTCATCCACGACGGGGTCATCGAGGGACAGGACATCGCCGGCCCCGTGAAGTCCAGCGGGGTCTTCCCCCCGCTCGTGGCCTACATGATCGCGGTGGGGGAGCAGACGGGGAGGCTCGAGGAGATGCTCGAGCTCCTTTCGGAACACTACGAGGAGGAGGTGGATCACGCCGCTTCCAAGCTCACGCGCGTGGTGGAGCCGGTCGTCATCCTGGCGCTGGCCGCGGGCGTGGGCTTCATCGTCCTGGCCGTGGTCCTGCCCATCCTCGAGCTGAGCAACATCGGTTGAACCGTCCGACATCGAAAGGGGGAGAGATGCTCCAAAGAAGGAGAAGGGAAGCCTTCACCCTGGTGGAGATCATGGTGGTCGTCGTGATCCTCGGGATCCTCGCCACCGTCGTCACGGTGAAGGTCATCCAGTACGTCTCCCGGTCCCGGGTCGAGACGGCCCGGACGCAGGTGCGCGAGCTCGTCCAGGCCCTGGAACTCTACAAGATGGACCACAAGGCGTACCCGGAAAGCCTCGAAAGCCTCCTGGAGAAGACCGACGAGCACCCCGAAGGCATCCTCGACGCCATCCCCGTCGATCCCTGGGGCAACGAGTACGAGTACGTCTCCGACACCGAGCACGGGTTCGACCTCGTCAGCTACGGGCGAGACGGGCAGGAAGGCGGCGAGGGGGAGGACGCCGACATCAAGAGCTACGAGCTGGTCGCCGGGACCACGCTCGACGAGGGCGGCGAACCCGTGTCCAACGTGCCGGAGGAAGGCGAGAGGTAGGGCAGGGGGGGGATGGGGAATGCGGAATCGTGAAGGGGGAAGAGGGAATCGGATGTTCGTGAATTCATGGAATCGTGGTTTTGTGGGCGTCCGGGGCGCGGGCGTCCCGCCCGCAGCAGCGTCCGGGGGCGCGGGCGTCCCGCCCGCAGCAGCGTCCGGGGGCGCGGGCGTCCCGCCCGCAGCAGCGTCCGGGGGCGCGGGCGTCCCGCCCGCAGCAACCGCAAGCAGCCGACGGCGGATCCCGCGTTCCCTCCGCCGGCGAAGCGGGTTCACCCTGGTGGAACTGGTCGCCGTCGTCACCCTCCTCGGGCTGATGCTGACCTTCGTGACGCTCCGGCTCGACGGGCTCACCGCCTCCTCGAGGCTCCGGGCCAGCGCCCGCGAAGTGGGGGCGGTGGTGGGGTGCGCGTTCTCGGAAGCCGTCTCCTCCGGCTCGACCCGGTCGCTCTGCTTCGACATCGAACGCGGAGAGATCTGGGTCGGACGGGACCTGGAAACCCCCCGCGAGGAGGGCGAAGACCTCCGACGCCTTTACGACGACGTGAAGTTCAGGGACGTGCAGGTGGGGGAGAGGGTCTACGAGGAGCCCGGCGTCCTGTCCATGGAGATCTCCCCGCTCGGCATCGGGTCCGACGCCCTGGTGCACCTTCGCTCGGAAACCGGCGCCGAGATGACCGTCGAGATACGGCCCCTCACCGGGACGGTGCGGTTCCACGAGGGCTACCTGGAATACGAGGAACCCGGAACGGAGCTAGAGGAGTAGCCTTTCGCGCCAGGATTGCGCGTCGTGAAAAGGAGAAGGCGCCATGAGAAGGGGAGCGGGGATGACGGGCTTCTGGCCCGCCTCCGGCCGGACCGCCCGCCGGCGCGGGGGGTTCACCCTGCTCGAGGTGATGGCGGCGCTCGCCGTGGTCGCCGTGTCCCTGACCGTCCTCTTGGTGGAGCGGAACACCGCGATCCGCCGGACGGCGCGGACCAACGACCGCCGGATCGCCGTGCAGCTCGCCTCCGAGAAGCTCGACGAGATCCTCCTCGGCGTCGAGGGGGAATCCTCGGGCGCCTTCGAGACGCATCCGGGATTCCGGTGGTCCGCCGAGGAGAGCCTGGAGTCCTTCGAGGCGGAAGGGCGCGGCGAGGGTACCCTGCGCCGCGTGGACGTGACCGTGCGCTTCCGGCTGAGGACGGAGGAGGATTCCGTCACCCTCACCGGCGCCACGAGACCCTGAGCAAGGGACAGGAGATGGAGATCCTCGAAAAGGAAGCAGTGAACCCCTCCGGGGACCTGGAATACGGCGATGTCCGGCGCCCGGCATGCGCCGTCCGTCGCCGCCGGGGGTTCACCCTCATCGAGGTCCTCGTGACGCTGGTGGCGTCCTCCATCGTCCTGGCGGCGGTCTACGGCGCGTTTCTGGGGTCCATCACCGCCAAGAGGACCTGCGAAGAGGCCTCCCGGGGACACCGGCTGGGCCGGGGCGTCATGACGCTTCTGGAGCGGGACCTCACGGGTGCGTTCCGCCCCCGTGAGGACGGGCCCGCGCTGGAAGGCTTTTCCGAATCCGCGCAGGGCGGGCACGCGGACCGGGTCGAGTTCGTCACGACGTCCGACGCCCGCCGGGCGGTGGAGGGGCGGGGACGCGACCACTGCGAGGTGGGGTACCGCACGGAACCGGACCCGGACGCGCCGGGTCTCAGGGTCCTCGTCCGGCGGGAGGCTCACGGGATCGAGGGAAACCCGTTCCAGGGGGGCACGCTCGAGGTCCTGGCCGAGGGGGTCTCCTCCTTCCATCTGGAATACCTGACGGGAGACGGGACCTGGTTTTCCGAGTGGCACGGGCCCGGCCTGCCGCGCGCGGTGCGCGCGGCGCTCACGCTGCGCCGGCTCGAGCCGGACGGGCGCTTCGGCCGGGAGACGACGTTTCGAGGCTTGATCGCGATTCCCGCGGGACGGGGATGACCCCCGATGTGCCGGAGGTCCCTTCCGGAAGGAACCGGGAGGGGTCGGGTTCACGGGACTTCACGACCTGCGTGACGACGAACGCCATGAAATCGATCGGCATCCAGATCGCGAACGGCTCGGTGCGCGTGGCCGCGTTTTCGGGCTCGCGCCGCAAGCCCCGGCTCTCGGCGGGGGTGGATCTTCCCCTGCCGCCGGGCACGGACGCCGGTCCGGTGCTGGCGCGGGGCCTCGAGGAGGCGCGTCTTTCCCCGCGGCGGGCCTGCGTGAGCCTGGGGGGCGAGGGTTCGATCATCCGCCGCCTCCGCCTGCCGGTTTCCAACGCCCGGGCCGCGAGCCGGGCGGTGAGGTTCCAGGCCGAGGATCTCCTCTGCGGGGACACGCTGGAGGACGTGGTGATCGACCACCGGCTTCTGGGCCCGCGTCCGGAGGGCGGCATGGAGGCGCTGGTGCTCGTGGCGCGGAAGGCGGACGTGGGCCGCGCGCTGGACGTCCTTCGGACCGCCGGGATCGAGAACGGCGAGGTCACGCTGGACGGTGCCTCGCTGTTCAACCTGGCGTCCGCGGCCGGGCGCCTGCCGCGCGAGGGGCGGTCCGCCCTGCTCTCCTTCGAGGGGGACCGTCTCGGCATCCTGCTGGCCGAGGGGGGCGCGCTGGAGCTCTTCCGGTGCACGCCGCTGTCGCCGGACGGCGGGACGGGAGAACCCGCCGCGGACACGGCCGCGCGGGAGCTGGACCGGACGCTGGCGGGGGCGGGGATCGAGGACCCGCTGGCGCGGATCCTGGTCTCGGGCCCGGAAGCGGAGACGGTGGCCGACGCGCTTTCGGCGAACGTTCCCGTGCCCGTCGAGGTGCTGGATCCGGCGTCCTCCTTCGGGGCGGAGCCGCCGTGGAGGGGGTCGGCGGCGGCCGCCGGGGCGGCCCTCAAGGGTCTGGAGGCGGAGGCGTTGCCGGTGGATCTGTTGAAGGACGATTTCGCGCCGCGGGGGGAGCGCCGGCGCGTGTACCATCTCGCGCTGTACGGACTGGGCGCCCTGGCGCTTCTCTTCGCCATCCTGCTGGGGGGGGAGTGGAGGCGGCTGAGGGCGGTGGCCGCGGAACGGGACGAGATCGTGCGCGAGGAGCAGCAGTGCTGGAAACGGGTGTTTCCGGACAAGCCGTTTCCGCGGGTGGGTTTTCTGAAGTACGCGACGTCGATACGGAAGAAGCCGTCCTCGGAGAAGCGGGGGGCGGCGCGTTACGCCTCGTTCCTGGACGCGCTGAAGAAGGCCGCGGAGGCCTCGCCGGGGGAGGGCATCCAGGTGCAGGCCATCACCTTCGATCAGCGGAAGGTGGTCCTGGCCGGGGAGGTGGACGGCATGGACCGTCTCGAGAGCCTGGCGAACAACCTGAAGGAGCGGTTCGGCCTTCGGGTGAAGCCGCGGATGGAGCGGCGGGCCCGGAGGCGGGGCGAGGTGAAGACCCTGTTCCGGATCGAGATCCCGCGATCCTAGGAGGTACGTTGTCGTCGTCTTCGAGCTGGGAATGGACGTCCAAGAGAATCGCGGCGGTCGCGGTCCTTTCGGTCTGCGCGGCCGGGGCGTTTTTCGGCTGGCTCTGGGCGCGCTCGAGCGTCGAGGCGATGGAGGCGTCGCGGGTCCGGGAGGAGGAGAAGCTCGACCGTTTCAAGACGCACCTCGAAGAGAACTACGAGCTCTTCTTTGGAAGCGAGCAGGAGGCGGAACCGCCGTCGCCGCTTCTCGAGAAGCCGCTCCTGTCCATCGTCAAGGATCTCGCGACGGAATGCGGGCTGGACGGGCGCCTGGCCCGGCTGGTGGAGGAGGAGAGCGCGAAGAGCCGCGAGATGACGGCCAAGATCTCCTTCAAGCGGGTCCGGATGGCCGACGTGGTGAACTTCCTCTCCGTCGCCCGGAAGACCTACCCGGGTCTCCGGGACCGCGAGGCGAGCATGCGGCACGCCCGCGGCGGGGAGGCCGACGTGTGGGACGTGGACCTCTCGCTGACGGCAAGGAAACCCTAAAAGCGCAGTGGGCCCCCATGCTTTGAAGTGTTGTACGCGCGAGAACATTTTCAGGCGTTGCCGTTTGTGGGAGGCGAATCCTCCGGCTTCGCCGGAGGTTCGGCGATCCGTGGCCGGGAGAATCGCCGTGGTCCCGGGCCTTGAAGCCCGGGTGGCCCGGAACACACGCCTCCCACCAATGGTTCCTTGCCGGCTCGCCAGGAGGCTCGCCCTCCAAGAGGGCCCCGGACAAGGATTTTTCATGCATTTTCGGGAATCCGGACTCTCCGATCCTCGATGAGAATGATTACGTCCAGCCATCGCAAGAACAGAGGCGTGGTGCTGCTGCTCACCCTGATGGTCGTGGCCATCCTGGTGGTGGTGGTGGGGCAGTTCGCCTCCACCGCGGTGCTGGACACGAAGATCGCCCGGAACCGGGGGAGGCAGACGCAGCTGCTCCTCGACGCGCGGGCGGGGGTGGAAGCGGCGCTTTCCGTCCTTTCGGACGAGCCTCCCGGCGAGGCGGAGGCGGGAAGGCTCGACGTGGTCCTGGAGAGGGAGGAGGCGACGATTCGCGTCCATCTCGAGGACGAGACGGGGAAGTTCAACCTGAACGCCTTGAAGACGCCTCCGAAGGGGATCACCGCCGACCGGGCCGAAGAAGTCTATCGCCGCCTGATGGACCTCGCGGACGATCCCGCCGGCACCCTCCCGCCCGCCTGCGCCGAGTCCATCCTGGCGTTCGTGCGGGACGAGGAGGGCCCCCTGCCGACGCTGGAGAGCCTGCTGGCGGTCGAAGGCGTGACGAAGGAGCTCCTTCACGGCCCGGGGGAGGGCGGTCCGGGCGGGCGCGAAGGGGGGCTCTCGGCGCTGTTGACGGTGCGCGGCGGGGGCCGGATCCGACCCGGGGTCGGGGACGACCGTGTTCTCCTCGCGCTCTCCGGGAAGATGAACCCGAAGGTGCTTCAGATGGCGCTCGACTACATCCGGGATCCCGTCCCGAAACCGCCGCCCCAGGTCGCGGCGCTGGCGGGGGACGTGCTTCCCTGGATCGTCTGGGAGAGCGACGCCTTCACCGCGACGATCGAGGCGTCCCGGGAGGGGTGCGTCAAGAAGGCGAAGGCGGCCTTCAAACGGAACGGGGAGGTCTGGAGGCTCGAGACGTTCGACGAGCTGCGATGAAGAGCCGCCGGCGCCTCTTCGTATGGTAGAATGATCGAAGACCTCCGGGGAGCGAGCCATGAACATGGAATATCGAAAAGCCGGGCGCCTGCTCCTGGCGTTGAACTTCGTGCTCACGGCCGGCGTCGTGGTGGCCGGCGCGGATTTTCTGGCTTCCGATCCGTCTCCCTCGGTGGACCGGAAGGTGTTCCGGGACATCGGGCCGCGGGGCGCCGGGGAGGCGCCGGCGGAGAGCGCGTTCGCAGACTACGCCTCCATCACGGGATCGAAGTTCCGCACGCGCGGGGAGGGAGGCCGGAGCCGGCCGGCGAGAACGGCGTCCCCGGGGGCCGCCTCGGCGCTGGAGAAGACCCTGCGCCTGCTCGGCACCATGCTGTCCAACAACGAGGCGTACAACGCGGCGGTGGTCGAGGAGGTGGGGACGAAAAGGCAGCACACGGTCCGGGTGGGGGACATGGTGGGGTCGGTGGAGGTGACGGCCATCCGTTCCGAGGAGATCGAGGTCCTCTTCCACGGCGAGTCCGCCGTGCTGCGCATGGACTTCTCGGCGCCCGGCGGCGGGTCGCGCACGCGCGCGTCCTCGCGTCCGCGGCGAAGGCCTTCGCGCCCCGCTCCTTCCCGGGAGGCCCCGAAAGCCTCCCGCGCTTCCCGAGGCGGGAAGGACGCCCCGGGAAAGACGGACGAGGTCGCGCCCTACCTGGCGAAGCTCTCGCCCGAGCTGGTGACGTGGTGGAAGGGGCTCTCCCGGCAGGAGCGCGAGCGGTGGGAGAAATGGTGGCTGAACAGGTCGCCGGCGGAGCGGAAGAAGTGGGAAAAGAAGTTCATGGACATCGCGCGCCGGAAGAAGAAGGCCCGCGAGGGCCGGTGATCCCCCCATGAGCAAGTGCGCCCTTTGCGGAAGCGACGCCTCCCCCGTGGCCTCGGTGCTGGGCATCTGCGGGCCGTGTCTGCGGGAAGACGAGGACGCCGCGCGGGAAGCGGGCGAGAAGAGCCGGCGGGCCGTGCGCGAGAGGACGGACGGCCGCCCGGCGCCCTCGGGCGAGGGGGAGAAGGCCGTTCGTTGCCGCGTCTGCGCCCAGCGCTGCGTTCTCGCCCCGGGCGAGGCGGGCCTGTGCGGCCTTCGGGAAAACGAAGACGGACGGCTGAAGCGCACGGGCGGGCCGCCCGGCGCCGCCCGGCTCGATTCCTACTTCGATCCCCATCCCACCAACTGCGTGGGCGCGTGGATCTGCCCCGCCCACACGGGGTGCGGCCATCCCGCCTTCGCAAGGACGCCGGGTCCCGAGCGCGGGTACAAGAACCTGTCCGTTTTCTACCGCGCGTGCAACCTGGACTGCCTGTTCTGCCAGAACTGGTACTTCCGCCTGCCGGGCGGCCGCTACGCCTCCCCGGAGGAGCTCGCCGAGGAGGTGGACGAGGCCACCTCCTGCATCTGCTACTTCGGCGGGGACCCGGGCCCCCACCTGCCGCATGCCATCAAGGCATCCCGGCTCGCCCTCGACGAGGCGAGGAAGCACGACAGGGCGCTTCGCATCTGCTTCGAGACCAACGGGCTGATCGGGTCCGAGCTCCTTCCCGCGGTGATGGACCTGGTCGTGGATTCGGGCGGGCTGTTGAAGTTCGACCTGAAGGCGTTCTCCGGGAACGTCCACCGGGCGCTGACGGGATCGAGCAACCGCGTGGTGCTGGACAACTTCCGCAAGGCCGCCTCCATGATCCGGCGCCGTCCCGACCCGCCGCCGCTGATGGCGAGCACGCTGCTCGTGCCCGGCTACGTGGACCGGGCCGAGGTGGAATCCGTCGCCCGCTTCATCGCCTCCGTGGACCCGACGATCCCCTATTCGCTTCTGGCCTTCCATCCCGACTTCCTGCTCGCCGACCTGCCGCCCACCTCGAAAGAGGAAGCGAGGGAGGCGCTGGACGTCGCCCGCCGCGCCGGCCTCACGCGGCTGCACGTGGGCAACATCTTCCTCGACGCGTAGCGCGGTGTGGGTTCGTGCACAGGCAGGTTCGTGGAATGGGTGGAAAGTCGAAAGTCCAAGGTCGATTGTAGATTTCAGATTTCAGCCGAATGCTGTTCCTTGCCGCAGATTCGTTTGCTGGCTTTGGAGGGCGAGCCTCCTGTCCGCGAGATCCTCTTGGCGTTCTTGGCGGCCCTGGCGTCTTTGCGAGAAGGTTCCCGCAGCTATTCTCCCGCCATGACGCGGAGGACGGCCGAGGGGAAGGGGGCAAGTGCTTTCCACCACGAAGTTCACGAAGGACACGAAGGAATCTGGAACTCAGGAAGACTGCTTTTCGAGCCTGATCTCGCTGATCGAATACTGATCTTCGCTGATCATTGGGAGGAGGCGGAGCGCGTTTCGGCTCGGGAGGACCCTCGCCCTCCAAGGAGACTCCGAGGAAAACCGAGGTGCTGCGGGCGGGACCCGCCGTCGCCCGCATTGCACAAGCAAGGGCTATGGCGGGCAGGCTGCCCGCGCCCCGCTCTGCCGCCAAGACGCGAAGGACGCAACGTTCAAAGAAACCATCAACGCTACCCGTTGAGATTTTTGATTTGAGATTTCGTTGGGATTTGGGATTTGGGATTTACGCGTAGCGTCTACTTCCCCTCCCCCGTGACCTGGCCCGTGGCGTTGCGCGCCAGGAAGTCCTTGACGATCTCGGTGAACTTCGCGTTCTCCTCGATGAAGGGCATGCAGGCGGACTGGTCGAAGACGGCGAACTCGGATCGCGGGAAGTTCTTGCGGGCCGATTTCATGTCGCCGATGCCGGTCATCACGTCCTTCTTCCCGTAGGTCCACAGCACCGGCACGGGGTAGCGGTCGGAGGAGGAGATGCGGTTCTCCGGGACGACGCATTCCACGGGCCACGCATAGCAGCGGCGGTAGGTCAGGTAGACGCCGAGATCCTTGTCGTCCGCGAAGTCGTTGCCCCAGAAGATCCGCCCCAGTTTCCGGTGCGCCTTGTCGTTCTTGAACCGGTCCTCCCGGATCCGGTTGATGTACTCCCCCGCGTACTTGTAGTCGCCCCCCTTCGACTTCATCTTCAGCGACGCCTGTTGGAGATGCCCGCTCGTGCGGGGTTTCTCGACACGCCTATGGGCGATTCGTGCCCGACTTCCATAGGTTCTTTCATATCAATCGGTTGGGGTGTGCTTTCCCCGAAAACGCCTCTCCGCGTGTGCCGAAGATGCAGAAGATCCCGGCAGGTGTTGAATTTCAACTCATTTCGCATCAACGGGTTAAAAAAATTCCGCTCCCGGGCGCGCGAGTCGCACTGCAATTGCATATCCCCCTGTTCCATGACCGGAACATCGGGTCCGCCGGCCATCGAAAGGGTGGAAAACGAGATGCAAGACGCGAAGCGATTCCGCTGGACTTTCCGTCCCCGGGGGCTGGGTTTCAAGCTCTTCGTCTTCCTCGCCCTTTTTCTGCTCCTCTACTTCGCCATCAACACGCTGATCTTCCTCGAATCCTACGCGAACCAGGTGGAATACGACGTCGTTCACCACGCGATCCAGGTCAGCGAGCTCGTGAAGCGTTCGACGCGCTACTCGATGCTGAAGAACCACCGAGAGGATCTCGCGAACATCATCGACAACATCGGCCGCGAGGAGGGCATCGAAGGGGCGTGGATCTTCAACAAGGAGGGGGAGATCCGCTTCTCCAGCCGGCCGGGGGACCTCCTGACCACGCTCGGCAAGGAAGCCGAACAGTGCGCGTTCTGCCACGAGGGGGGCGAGGCCAAGGGGACGATCCCGGTGGAGAACCGCTACCGCTTCCTGAAGGCGCCCGACGGATCCCGGATCCTCGGCATGATCAACCCGATCGAGAACGAGGCCGCCTGTTCGAGCGCCGCGTGCCACGCCCACCCGGCGGGGGAGACGCTGCTCGGGCTTCTGGACATCCAGATGTCGTTGAAGGACGCCGACGAGGCGGTGGCCCACACGCGCCGCAAGATCATCCTGCTGTCGTTTCTGATCCTGATCCCGACGGCGGCGCTTTTCTGGGGCCTGGTCCACTTCCTGGTCCACCGGCCGATCACGAAGCTCATCGAGGGCACGCGTCAGGTCGCGTCCATGAACCTGGACACGACCATCGACATCCGTTCCCGCGACGAGATCGGCGACCTGGCGGATTCCTTCAACAGCATGACCTCCGACCTCAAGCGGGCGAACGGGCAGCTCCAGGAATGGTCCGCGACGCTGGAGGACAAGGTCCGCCGGAAGACCCGGGAGCTGGAGAAGGCCCAGGCGCACCTGATTCTCGCGGAGAAGATGACGTCCCTGGGCCAGCTCGCCGCGATGGTCGCCCACGAGATCAACAACCCGATGGCGGGGATCCTGACCTACGCGAAGCTGTGCCTTCGCCAGCTCGGGGGATGTCCCGACCGGGCCAGGATCGCCGAGGCCGAGGAGAACCTGGGTTTCATCCGCGACGAGGCCAGGCGTTGCGGCGAGATCGTGAAGAACATGCTTCTCTTTTCGCGCAAGACCGGCGGGGCGATCGTGGAGAACGATCTCAACGCCATCGTGAAGCGCAGCGTGGACTTGATGCGGCACAGCTTCGAGGTGAAGGGGGTGGATCTCGCCTTCGAGAGCGAGGAGGCGGCGCTCCCCGTTTGCTGCGATCAGGACGGGATGCAGCAGCTGCTTCTCGCGCTCCTGATCAATGCGCTGGAAGCCATCCCCGAGCCTCCGGGACGCGTGGACGTGAGGACGTCGCGGCTTCCCGGCGAAGAAAAAGTGCTCATCGAGGTCGCGGACACGGGCGCCGGCATCCCCGAGGACGTCCTTCCGCGGATCTTCGAGCCCTTCTTCACGACCAAGGAGGCGGGCAAGGGGACGGGGCTCGGGCTCGCGGTGGTCTACGGCATCGTCGAGCGACACGGGGGGCGGATCTCGGTCGCGTCGTCTCCGATGTCGGGAACGACCTTCACCATCGCGCTGTACGAGACGGTTTGTGCGTCCCTCGAAGGGAAGGAGCCGAACGAAGGTTTGTCAGGCGGTCTGCGAAATGCTGGAGGTTCCGATGACGGATAACGGAGAGATCGGGATCCTCGTCGTGGACGACGAGGCTTCCGTCCGGGATTCGCTGTCCAAGTGGTTCCGGGAGGACGGATTCCGGGTGGGTTCGGCGGCGAACGCCTCCGAGGCGATGGACGTCCTGTCCGCGTCGTCCTGGGACATCGTCATGCTGGACATCAAGATGCCGGGCATGGACGGTCTCGAGCTCCACCGGCGCATCCGCGAGGTGGACGACGACGTCATCGTGATCATCATGACGGCCTACGCCTCCGTGGACACGGCCGTCCAGGCGCTGAAGGACGGGGTCTACGACTACGTGTCCAAGCCCTTCGACACGGACGACCTGACGCACCTGATTCGCAACGCCATCGAAAAGCGTCAGCTGGCGCGGGAGAACGTCCAGCTGAGAAGGAAGATCGACCACCTCATCGCGGTGGACGACATCGTGGGATCGTCTCCCCAGGTGCACAAGGCGCTCGAACAGGTGGCGGAGGTCGCGCACACGGACGCCACCGTCATGATCCGCGGAGAGAGCGGAACGGGAAAGGAACTCATCGCCCGCTCGATCCACGGCAACAGCCGGCGAAGGTACGCCCCCATCATCACGGTGAACTGCGGGGCTTTCACCGAGACCCTGCTCGAGAGCGAGCTCTTCGGGCACGAGAAGGGGGCCTTCACTGGCGCCCAGTACAGGCGCAAGGGCAACCTGGAGCAGGCCGACAAGGGAACCGTCTTCTTCGACGAGATCGGCGCCATCAGCCCCAAGATGCAGGTGGATCTGTTGCGGGTGCTGGAGAACAAGAGCTTCCAGCGCATCGGTGGGGAGAAGCCCATCGAGACCGACTTCCGCATCGTCAGCGCCACGAACCGCGACCTGGAACAGGCCGTGGCGTCGGGACAATTCCGCGAGGACCTCTACTTCCGCCTGAACGTCTTCACCATCTTCGTGCCTCCCCTGCGTGAGCGGGAAGGCGACATTCCCCGGCTGGCCTCCTACTTCACCGAGCGTTTCGCGCGCTCCATGAGCAAGCCCATTCGGGGCATCCGCAAGGAAGCCCTTGCGCTCATGGACGAGTACAGCTGGCCCGGGAACGTGCGCGAACTGAGGAACGTGATCGAGCGGGCCGTGGTCGTCTGCAAGAAGGGGGAAATCGGCGTGGAGGACCTTTCCTTCCCCTTCCGGTTCCGGACGCGTTCCCTCGTCGGAAATTCGATCGAGGACATCGAGAAGGCCCACATCGTCAAGATCCTCGACCGGACCGAGTGGAACATTTCCCGGTCCAGCCAGATCCTCAAGATCGATCGAACGACCCTGTACAACAAGATCAAGAAGTACGGCCTGGCCAGGATGGCCTGAGGGGGGGCGATGGAATCTGGAATCTGGAACGCAGGAAGGGGCGGCACCGTTATCGAGAGAAGATGGCAACCGTTCGTAGTGAGGAACGTAGCGTAGCGGAGTGCCGCAAGCACCTCGGCCCGCCCCCGTGCTGCGCGCCCCTCCGCCTTCGGCTTCGTGGCTCACGACGAACGTCGGCCCTACTTGCCGTGGCAATCCGAGCATTCGAATTCGAGATCCGTGTCCTTGCCGTGGCAGGAAACGCAACGAAGGTGGGGGTCCTCGCCGCGCTCCCGGGCGGGACGCTCGAAATCGGAACGGTGGCATTCCGCGCATGACGTGTCCGCATGGCAGGTCGCGCACCCCCCCTCGACACGCTCGACGTGGCCGTCGTGGCGGAAGGCCACGCGCGTTCCCTTGCACCGGGGCGTGTCGTACACGATCGTATCCTTCGCCAAGACGGGGCGCGCGCCGGGCATGCCCGCGCCCGTCACCGGCGTGTCCCCCTTCGGTTCATGGCACGACGCACAGCGGATCGAAACGCCGCACTGGCTGTGGCAGTCCATGCACCGGGCATGATAGGCGCCCTTGAGGCCCAGGCCTCCCGCCGTTTCCACGCAGACCGGCCCGCCGTGGCAACATCGACAGGCCGGGAAAGACCCGGCCTTCGAATGATGGTGGCAGAAGGAGCATCCGTCTCCCATGGAAACCATGTCGGCGTGGCTCTCGTGATCGAAGCGGCAGGGCCCGTACCGGTTTTCGAGCCGGTCGATCACGACCGATTCCGGGCCGGATTCGCCGTGGCCTTTTGCGCTCACGGCGGCGGGGCTGGACGCGACGGACGGGGCCTGCGCAAGCGACGCGGCCGCCTCGTAGGGCCCCTTTTCGGGCTGATCCGGGTGTCCGAGCGAGCACGCCGGGCACGTGCACGCGACGGCGAGCATCAGCGCCGGGAGGATCCAGGTCGTTGCGTTTCCGTCTCTGTTCATGCCGACGTCCTTTCTCTGTTTGCCTCTGGCCGCGCGATGCGGGTTCCGGGTCCCGATCCGGTCAGGGGGGGACGTTCCACTCGTTTTTGCCCGCGAGGAGGCCGAGAACGAGCCTCCGGTAGCGTTCCGGGGAGAGGACATCCCGCAATCCGTCCTGGAACTCGCCCCCGTCGTACAGGGTGGACCCCAGCGTCTCGCGGTGCTCGTCGATCTCGGGCGCCACGTACGAATCGACCCAGGCAAGCCCCTTGAGCATCCAGGAGAGCACGCCCGCCCCGGTCACGCAGTGCTCCAGATCTTGTTCCAGATTCGAAGGCTCGACGGTCATGAGCCAGCCTTCCTCGAGGGGGCTGACGGTCACCAGGGCCGGGGCCTCCAGGGCTTCCACGTTGATCTCCCTCACGCTTCCCGACACGGGGGAGAAGACGGTGAAGAACCGGTTTCCCTGTGATATCTCACCGAGCGAAGAGGAGCGCAGCACCTTCTCGCCCGGCTTCTGGAGGACCACGCCGTCGAGAACGCCCAGCAGGGTGACGAGCATCGGGTCCAGGCCCACGCGAACGCGCCTGTCCGACTCGACGAGCGTCCAGGTATGTCCGGGATGGTAGAATCTGGACGCGTCCACGCTGAACCTCGACAGCCTCTCCACGAGCGCCGAGAGCCTTCCCTTCCGGCCGAGATCCCGACGCGACAGGCACGTGCCGGCATCGCCTCTCAGCGCCTTGTCCAGCGGGCAGTTCTCGCAGTCCATGTTCCTGTCGCAGATTTTGTAGGAGAGCACGCCCGCGTCCACCCACACGCACTGGACCTCGCCCTCCGGGATCATGTTGGCCTGGTTTTTCCCGTCTTCCTGCTTCATGGCCGTTCCTCCCCGCCGACCGGGTGGGGGATGTTTCCGGCGGATGTCCCCCCCCGGGCGGGCTTGTTCAAGGGACCAGAAAGAACGATCGCGCGATCTCCTCCCACCGCCGTGGATCCACGGCCCTGGCCATGCCGTCCACGGGCATGCCTCCGTCCTGCATCACCAGCCCCAGCGACGGATCGCGGGCGAGGCCTTTCAGCCGTTCACAGTCGTCGTCGAGCCACGAGCGCGCCAGGTCACCGGAAAGAAGGTTGTTCAGGTTCGCCTTCTGGCGGGGGACCTTCACTTTCATCAGCCAGGAATCCCCGTAGGGGTCTTCGGCGATCCTTCCCGGGTTTCCGAGGATCCTCTCGTTGATCTCCACGACCTCGCCGTCGACCGGCGAGGCCATCGGCAGTTCGGCGGAATCGACCTGGAGCGTCCAGCTCCTGTCTCCCTGCGTGACCGTCGTTCCTGCGGCGGGGAGTCCGACGCTCTGCACCCCACCGACCAGCTTCCGCGCGAAATCGTCCATGCCCACGCGCACGAGTCCATCCTCCTCGGGTTGCGCCCAGCTGTGTCCCCGGTGAAAGAAGTAGCCCTTGGGGAGGCGGAACAAGGTCTCAAGCGAGGGTTCGAGATCCACGGATGCGCGGGCCGCCTGCCTGGCCGGGGTCTTGAGCGCAAGCCAGAAGGGGATGAAGAGGAGGAGCATCGCGATGATGAGCAGGTATTCCAGGCCGTTGCTCTCGAACAGGTCCACGTAATGGAATCCGTCCATGACCTTCCCTCCACACTCAAGGGGTTTCCTCGTCCCTGGCCCATGCCGGAGGCTCGCTCAGGATGGGCATGCGGTGGACGATCCACCGGAAGACCCAGATCTCGCAAAAGACGATGCAGAGCGTGATGACCACCTCCATCCAGGTCGGGATGTAGCGCTCCGAAATCGGCACATACCACTTGAAGGCGATCACCGAGTAGCTGAGCCGGTTGAGAATCACCCCGAGCAGCGTCAGGACCGACGCGGCCTTGATCAGGCCGAGGTTGTCGGTCCGGGATCCCCAGAGGAACATCAGCATGGGAATCGTGACGAGGCCCACGATCTCCACCAGGTACCAGATCCCCATGCGCGTCCCGAGGAGGCTCCACTCGTGGCCGTTGAGGGTCACGAGGATCTGGAGAAAGAGGTAGACGAACATCGCCCCGGCGCAGGCCCGGGCCAGTCCCGTCAGGATCGAGGGATACTCGCGGATGCGCTTCTCGGTCAGCTTGTGATGGAAGACCCGGTGGGAAATCGACCCCTCGAAGATGACCATGGAGAGCCCGGCGAAGACGCTGGAGACGAGGAAGATCAGGGGGATGTACTCGGAGTACCACAAGGGGTGGAGCTTGCCCTTGGCCATCATGAACAGGGCGCCGAGACCCGACTGGTGGCCGGTGGAGAGCATGATCCCGATCACCGAGGCCCCGAGCACGAGGCCGCCGACGAGCTTTCTCGCGCGCCGCAGGCCCAGCCACTCCATCGCTGCAGGAGAGAATTCGAGGAAGAGGGCGATGTTGTAGAGCAGGAAGTGCCAGGCGACCAGGAAGAGAACGGAGTTGACGCCGAAATAATTGCCGATCATCGGGTTGAAGATGTTCCACCAGCGTCCCAGGTCCAGAAGGATGGCGCTCGCATAGAAGCAGTAGGCGAGCCACCCGTTCAGGACGGTGGCGCGCAGGATCGCGTGGTACTTCTCGGCCCTCAGAATGTAGACCGCGAAACAGAGCACGTACGCCCCCCCGGCGAAGGCGACACCCACCATGACCTCGAAGCCGATCCAGATCCCCCAGGGGAACTCCTGGGACAGGTTGGTCACCGCCTCGAGCCCCATGAACAGGCGGTAGACGATCAGGATGAACCCCAGCAGGATCACCGGCGCCGAGACGACGTTGAACGGCGTCAGGATCCTGCCCTTGGGCCGGAGCTCCCCCAGCACGAAGGGGAGGATGTCCTTCACTCCCCGCTCCTTGGACAAGGCTTCGCTTCTCTGCATCGCTTGGCTCCTAGGACGCGGTCTGGTTCCGTGCCTGCGGGGAAAGCCCGGTCCGAGGCGCCCCCGTCTCCCCGGACGCCTCCGTCCCGGCCCGCCGCTGTGTGAGGGTGTTCGTTCCGATGAGGATCGCCGGCCACAGGAGATCCACGATCAGAACCGTGTACATGAAACCGAAGGTGAGCCGGGGGTAGGAAGTGAAACCGAGATCCGTCCTGAACCCGATCTCCTCGAAAGGAACGGGGGAAAGGTACAAAACGCCCGTGCCGCCCACCTCCCGCTCGCCGTAGATGTGATGGTGGTACCGCCCGGGAGCCGAGGCGATCCGCCTGTGCGCCTCGCCGAGGAGTTCCCTCCGGGTCCCGAACACAAGCGCCTCCCTCGGGCAGGCTTCCACGCAGGCCGGAATCCGGCCCTGCTTCAACCGCTCCCAGCACAGGTTGCACTTCTGCACCCGGGGCGCGGGTTTCCCGTACTCGAATTTCGGGATGTCGAAGGGGCACGAGACCATGCAGATCCGGCACCCCATGCAGTTCTCGTTCCAGACGACCGGCCCCTCGGGCTTCTTCTCCATGGCCTTGACCAGGCACGGCGCCACGCATCCCGGCTGGTTGCAATGCATGCACTGGGTCTTGACGAACACCTCGCCCTTGCCGGTCTCGTACCGATTCACGACCGTCCAGGCCGTTTCCGACGTCTTTCTCCTGGTCTCGAAGACGGACCGATCGGAGAGGTCCGGCGCAGGGAAACCGTGAGCCGCCGCGCAGGCGGCCTCGCAAGCCCTGCACCCGATGCACCGGGTCGTGTCCACCAGCATGCCCAGGAACTCGCGGTCCGCCTCGCCTGCGCCGGAAGCGAGAACCCTGCCGGGATCGAGGACCATCCCCGAGACGGCGCCCGCGCCCAGGACCTTCAGAAAGTCTCTTCGATTCATGCTTGGGTCTCCTGAACCTCTTGTCGGTCCGACGGTGCGGGACTCGATTCCGTGGCCCGCCGCACGCTTCATCGACCCCACGGGAATCTGCTCTTTTGCAAACGAGATGCCGTCGAAAAATCGCCCGCCAATCCCTTTCTGAAGCCATTGCAGCCGGGCGGAGCCTTCCGGCGGTGTCGAACTTCGCCTCTGCTTTGTTGCATTCTTCCGCACGCGCCGGCTTCCCTTGCCCGCGTTGCCGTCCTCGTTTGTGCGCGTTCGGGCATTCCGCGCGCATCGGCGACTTGGTACGCCGATTGCTCTGATGCATCCTGGAAACGCGCCCGAAGGCGCCGAGAAAGGAGGCAACGATGTCCAGAAACGACAAGATGGAAATGGCGGTGGCGGTGAACATCGCCAAGGCGATTCTGCTCTACCCGGTGGTGGTCGTGACGGGCCTGGTCATCTTCTTCGTCTGCAACCTCGTCCTCCTGCCGATGATCTCTTTGATCCAGGCGGGCCGCTTCATCGTCGACAGGAGGTTCCGACGCCAGGTGCTCGGCAAGCCCGAATCGCTCGAGCCGTCCGATGCGGTCTACTACCACCCGACCCACACCTGGGCCCGGGTCGATTCGGCACGCGTCTCGATCGGCATCGACGAGTTCACCCATGCGCTTGTCGGAGACATGGTCAGCGGGATCGAGTGCAAAGACGTCGGCGAGGATCTCGAGAGCGGCGACAACGTCTGGACGATCCGGTGCGGGGATCGGTCGCTGGAGCAGATCATGCCCATCGGCGGCACGGTGATCGAGGTGAACACGAGACTGATCAGGAATCCCTCCTTGATCGCGACCGAGCCCGTGGAAAACCTCTGGGTGGTCAAGATCAAGCCCACGGCGCCGGTGAAGGACTTCAAGTCCATGCTCTCGCTGGACCATCTCCGGAAATGGAACGAGAAGGTCAAGGACCGGATCCTGGCGAGGTTCTGCACCGAAGCGGGCCTGGTGGCGGCGGACGGCGGCGACTTCGTCCCGGACCTCGCCGCGAGGCTCTCACCCGCGCAGTGGAGCCAGCTGGTGGACCAGGAATTCAAGTGAGGGAACGGTTTGAACGTCTGACGCAGCGCGAAAAAAGAAAGGGGCGACCCCGCGGGGTCGCCCCTGCACCTCTAAAAGCAGCCTGAAATCCGCCGGCTGAAATCTGAAATCGACAGTCGACCTTGGACTTTGGACTTTCGGCTTTCGACGTGCAACCCGATCCAGGAATCTCACGGCGACCGCTCCACCTCCCGCACCTTGACCTCCGCCGGGCGGAGCGCGCGGACCAGCGCATCCAGGATGGGGCGGGGGTTCTTCGGGCCGCAGGTGAAGATGTCCAGCGCGAGATAGCCGAGCTCCGGATAGGTGTGGACCGCCGCGTGCGACTCGGCCAGCAGAATCACGCCCGTGAAGCCGCCCCCCTCGAAGCGGTGCACCACCGACTCCAGGCAATGGAAACCGCCCTCCGCCAGCGCGCCGCCCAGGATCTTCATCAGCCCCTCGGCGTCCCGCACGCCCTCGCCTTCCGGGCTCTTCACGTCCGCGATCAGGTGCCTTCCCACCGGTCTCTCTTCAGCCATGGCGACCTCATTCCAGGTAGCGGTGGTAGTCCCACTCGTACAGCCGCCACACGACCGGGTCGTCCAGGCGGCTCACCGGGACCTCCTCGCGGGCCATGTCCGCCGGAAAGGCGAACAGCCCCGGAAGGAGATCCTCCGTCAAGTACCGCGTGGGTACGGATAGCCGGATCGCCTCGACCTCCGGCGCGGCCGCGGAAGCCACCGCGAACCCCCACGTGCCGAAGGTGGGGACCACCGTGTGGTAGGGGAGGACCTGGAAGGTCCTCCCCGGTTCCGGGCCGCAACGGGCGGACTCGATGGTCCGGACGATGCACCAGAAAGCCTTGCGCGAGCGGAAGGGGCTGGTGCACTGGCACCCCAGCGTCCCGCCCGAGGCGACGTGGCGCCCCACGAGATTGAAGAACGCCCGGGAGTAGAGCTTGCCGAGGGCCGGGCGGCTGGGGTCGGGAAGGTCCATCAGGACCACGTCCCACCGGTCCGTCGTTTCCTCGAGAAAACGCATGGCGTCCTCGTTGTGGATGCGAAGGCGCGGGTCGGAAAGCGCCCCGGCGTTCAGCGAGGTGAGCAGCGGGTTCGTGCGGAAGAGCCTTGTCACCGCGGGATCGATGTCCACGAGATCCACGCGGTCCACCTCCGCGTACTTGCAGACCTCCCGGCAGGCCAGACCGTCGCCGCCGCCGAGGATCAGCACGGCGTCCCGCCGGTCGGCCAGGCTCATGGCGGGGTGGACCAGCGCCTCGTGGTAGCGGTACTCGTCCACGCTGGAGAACTGCAGGTGCCCGTCGAGGTAGAGCCGGACGTCGTCCCGCCACCGCGTGAGCACCAGGCGCTGGTGCGGGGTGTCCTCGGCGTAGATGATCTCGTCCTGGTAGAGGCGGTTCTCGAGGGTCGAGACCAGGTCCCCCGCGGCCACGAGGCCGGCGATCAGGAGCCCCAGGGCGGAGACGACGAGAGCGAGCAGCGCGCGCGGCCGGCGGACGCCCGCCCGCAGGCGCCAGAGCAACAGCCCGCCGACGGCGACGTTGGCGAGCCCCATGACCAGTCCCGCGCGGGCGATCCCCAGAAAGGGAAGGAGGAGGAAGGGGAAGAGGACGGAGGCGGCCAGCGCCCCGACGTAGTCCGCCGTCAGCACGTTGGCCAGCGTGATGCGAAGCGAGCCCGTGTCCTTGAGGATGCGGACCACCAGCGGGATCTCCAGGCCCACCAGCACGCCCACGCCGCCCACGAGCCCCAGCATCGCCGGGACGTAGTAGTCGGTCAGCGCGAAGACGGCGAACCCGACCAGGGCCACCGACCCGCCGACCAGGCCCACGCCGGTCTCCACCGCGATGAGGGTCCCGAGCAGGTCGCGGCGGACGAATCGCGAGAGGAACGACCCCGCGCCCATGGCCGTGAGGAAGAGGCCGATCACGATGGAGAACTGGGTGACCGAGTCGCCCAGAAGATAGCTCGAGAGTGCGCCGGCGATCAGCTCGTAGACCAGACCGCAGACCGCGATCACGAAGACGCAGGCCACGAGCACCGGGCCCGCGGAGGGGGAAAGGCTCTTCTCGTTCGATGTTTCTTGCTGCATGGCTCGGACCCAGCGCCGCATGCGGCTCGAGGTGTCGATCAGGGATTCCAGATTTCAGGCATCAGATTCCAGATTTCAGCCGTCCGATTTCAGATTCCCGTAGGGCGAACGCAAGATCCTTCCGTCAAAACGGAAAGGCCGCAGAGGTTCCCCCCGGCTGAGCCCGCGCCCCGTTTTGCCAGCGAGACGCCCGCGCCCCCGGTCGCGGGCGAATACATGAATCCACGAATATTCCATTTCCCATTTCCCACACCTCTCTGCCTTCGCCCCGCTCACGTGATCGCGGCCGCGAGCAGGACGGCGAGGGCGATCAGCGTGCAGCCCACGATGATCCCCAGCGAGATGTTCTGGTCCTCCTCGATCTCCTTGCGGATGGAGAAGGGCGTCACCTTCTCCATCAGCCAGATGCTGAACCCGAACAGGATCAGGCCCACGAGAAAATAGACCACGGTGGGCAGCAGCTGCCAGAACTCGTTCTGGATGTTCTCCGGCATCCCGACGTCCTCCAAACTTGGGTTCGAGGGACTCGACGAGGCGAGACGTCATTTCCCCCGGAACGTTCCTCCGCCGACGAAGTAGCGCCCGTGCCGGTAGCGGTGGCCGGAGTGGCCCGTCCGGGACGAGCCTTCCCGGATGCTCACGGGTTTCTTCATCGGCTTTTGCAGTCCGATGCCGGCGCTGCTGGCCCAGGCCGCGGCAGCCAGGGCGCCGACCAGGCCGGCCACCAGGACGGGAATCCACTTGCTCATGGTCGCCCCCTTCCGCGCGGGGTCAGTCGTCCGTTTCGAACAGGCTCTCGCCCCAGCGCTTCTTCTCGAACAAAAACCGCCGGAAGACCTCCACGCCGGCGGCGATCAGGCAGAGGATCGCCCCGGCGAGGTAGTACCGTACGAGCACGGCGCCCTCCCGGACCTCGATGGCGACGGGTTTCCCCGCCTTCTCGAGGGCCTCGGGTTTCTCGCCGTGTCCCGCCTGCCCCACCAACAGGAAACGGTACGTGCCCGCCTCCTTCAACTTGAACAGGACCGTATCGGACTGGCTTCCCTCCGACCAGGACTCGCCGCCGGACGTGCCGTGGTAGTAGGACATCTGGGTCGAGAAATCGAGCACGACCTCTTCCCGGTCGTTGACCACGGCGCCGTCGAGGTAGACCCAGGCGTTGTTCACGTTCGCGGTGAACCGGGCCTCGCACACGGCGCCGCCCGATCCGATCTCGAACGGCGGCGTCAGGGTCTCCAGGGCGTACGCCTCGGGGGAGACGGTGAAGGAGGCGACCCGTTTCCCCTGCTGCAGCCAGGCGTATCCCGACAGCGCGAGGAAGACGAGCGCGAAGGCGCCCATCACCCAGACAGCCTGCCGGCGGAACGGACTCACGTCCGCGGGCTGGTTGGGCGCCACGCCCCGGGCATGGGGCAGCTTCGTCTCCGGGATGCCGAAGGCCTTGGCGACCTGTTCCCGGGGCAGGTACGCGGCGCGGAACCACTCGATCTCGCTCGACGTCCACTCGGCGGAGAGCATGTAGGGGGGGCTGATGCAGTCGGCGTAGGAGTTCCGATCGCCCACCCGGGCCACCCACGGGAGTTCCCCGTCCACCCAGATGATCTCCACGTTGTCCCGGCAGGTCTCGAAGACGGTCCATTTCCTTCCCAGGGCCCGGAAGCGGCTCTTGGGCCGCGCCCGGCGGGCCTGGAACGCGGGGGCCTTTTCCTCCAGCTCCTCGGCGAGGGAGAAGTGCCCCTTTTCCATGATCAGCCAGCAGTACCCCGCCTTCTTGGAATGCAGGAGGAACTCGTCGGAGATGTAGGTTCCCTCGTAGTCCTTCTCCTTGGTGCGGATATGCCCCGCGACGGCGTAGGTCTCCCCCTTCAAAACGCACGTCTGTCCCACCGCGAAGGGAACGCGCGGGCGTCTGGCGTCGGCGAGTGACCCGAGCAGGGAGGGCTCGCCCTCCGTGATGTCGAGCTGCGAGCCGCAGTGGGCGCAGACCACCGAGCAGGCCTCCTCGCCGCCGCGCACGGGCACGGTGGCGCCGCAGGAGGCGCATTCCACGCGCCGGAGCGTCAGGTCGAGATCGGCGCCGCAATAGGAGCAGGTCATCTGTTCCGCGTCGGGGTCCGGGATCTCGAGGGGGGCCGCGCAGGCGTAGCACTTGAGACCCTGGGTGCGGTCTTCCGACCGCACGACGCGCTCTCGTTTCTTCCCCGAGGCTTTCCGCTCGTCGGCGACGGCGGACGAGGCGCCGGCTTCCTGCGCCGTGCGATCGAGCTCGATCTCGCCGGAGCGAAGCCCGCGCCCGAGGAAGAGGCGCACGCCCTCCTCCTCGTATTCCATCGTGGCGAACTGTTTCCCGAGGCGGAGGTCGAGAAAGGGGACCGTCTCGCCCTGGACGATCTCGAAGGGCAGCTGTCCCTCGGCGCCCTCGAGCTCGGCGACGTCCTTTTCCTCCACGAGGAAGCGTTTTCCCGCGATCTTCACGCGGTCGCCGGGCTTCACATCCTCGAAGGAAGCGGGAGGTTTGCGCAGCTGCCGGGCCTTCTCGAGGGTGTACTTGCCCTCGTCCTCGCCGATCCACATCTTCTTGCCGTTCTCGAAGCCGAGGTACCACTCGTCCCAGAAGCCCTTGGCGTAGCCGTAGCGTGCGCGGCCGAGGACGGTGAAACGCTGGTTCTTGAAGGCGCCGGTGGCGCCGACGAAGAAGGGGCTGGGTGTGGGGTCGAGGACGGCCATCTTGCCGGTGAGGCGCGCGGCCTTCTCGTCGAGGACGATGGAGGAGTTGCAATAGGCGCAGACGACGAGGCGGGCGAAGCGGTTGTCGACCTCCAGTCCGGCGCCGCAGGATGGGCAGTTCATGGTCGTGCTCTGGAAACCCGTCACGGGAGATGAAATCGCCGGGGGGCACTCTAGGGCTTCTTCCGCGGCATGTCAATGGCAACCGTCAAAGAGCGTTTCGCGCTGCAAATAAGTCGTGGTCCTCGCTTCCTTTTCGTAGCTCCCCTTCATGGAAAGACCCAAGGGGTTGGATGGGGGTCTTGATGGGATGGGGTCTGGAAATGAGGGAGGGGCCGGGGTCCTTCCATCGCCGCCGGCAAGGGCCGTGGCCCTGAACTCCAGGCTTCTCACCTCGATTCAGGGCTTCGCTTCGTGTTGAGAGCCGCGTCGTCGAGGTGCTGCGGGCTGGAAGCCCGCGGTCCCACATGCGGCCGCGGTCCCGGTGCGGCTCCCACAAACAGCCCGTAGTTCGTGTAGCGATCCCGGGCACGGGAATACGCCTGTGGATCACGTTGATCCGTTTCGCCCGTAGGGCGATCAGGGTGATCAGGGGATCCTGAAATCTGAAATCCCTGCCGGTCCCCTGCTATTTCCCCGTGCCGGAGACGCTCATGTCGCCGAAGAGGATGTCGGGGGTGTAGGCCTGGGGATTGTACTCCACGACGTCGCCGAGGGCGCGGATGTTGTGGAAGTCCTCGTAGATGTTTCCGGCGATCATGGTGTCCATGCAACGCCCGACGGGCTTTCCGTTCTTGACGTAGGAGCCGATGCCCACGTTCATGGAGAACTCGCCGGCGAGCATGTTGCCGGCGTGGAAGCCGATGACGTCGTTCACGACGATGCCCTCCTCGAGGGAGCGGATCATTTCCCGGTAGGGGAGGGCGCCCGGCTCCATGACGAAGTTGGTGAACCGGGGGACGGGTGTCATCTCGATGCCCTTGCCCCACATGTCCTTCTTGAAGCCGTTGCCGGAGGATCCGCGGCCGGAATCCGCGCCGGTGGCGAGGTCGAAGATGAAATTCTTGAGGACGCCGTGGTCGACGATGGCCTTCTTGCGGGTGGGGACGCCCTCGTCGTCGTAGGGGACGGACCCCGGCGCGTAGGGGACGGTGGGGTCGTCGAGGAGCGTGACGAACTCGGGAAAGACGGCGTGTTCGACCTTCTTCTTGAGCGGGGTGAGTTCCTTGACCCAGTTGTCCCCGCTGACGCCGACCAGGACGCGGTAGAGCAGGGACCAGGTGGCGGAGGTGCGGAAGAGGACGGGCATCTTGCGGGTGGGGACCTCGACGTCCACGCGCGTCTGCTCGAATTCCTCGACCAGTTCGTCGACCTTTTCCTCGGGGTATTCGAACCAGCGGCAGGAGACGAGTTCCTTGTTGATGCCTTCCTTGCTTCCGGGAAACATGTGGAGGAGGTTGGCCGTGTAGATCGTCTGGTCGTAGGAGACGTCCGCGCCGGAGGTGTTCATCAGGTGGAACTGTTTCCGCTCCCGCTCGATGTAGACGTTCATCATCATCTCGGGGGCTTTCTTCTTCGCGAGATCGACGAGTCTCCATCCCTCGGTGGCCATGTCCCTCGCGGAGAGGCCCGCCAGGGCCTTGTCGTAGATCTCGCCGCCCTTGGGCGGCGACTGGCCGGGGAAGTTGAAGGAGACCTCGGGGCCGTGCTCGGCGGAGGTCATGGCGTCCTTCAGGAAGGCGTCGCGGTTCTTGCCGGTGAAGGAGCCCTTGGCCACGCCCAGGCGGCCGTTCTTGACGATCCGAAGGCTGACCTCGCGGACATCCCCTTCGAGGATGTCGTTGCTGATGCCGTTGTAGATGTTGAAGGGGGCCGCCTGGGTTTCGATCATCAGGACCTCGGCCTTGTCGGCGGACTCCGCGGCCATCTTCAAAAGCTTGTCCATGTCATCTGCCTCCGATCACGACGTCTTCGATTTTGATGTGGGGCCCGCCGGTGCCCGACTTGGAGAGCATCTGCATGTTGTACAGGGCCGCCCTCGTCTTCCCGCACCCGCCCCACTCGTTCATCTCGAAATCCTTGCCGATCATGGCGATGTTGCCGAGCGTCTGCAACACGTTGCCCGAGATGTTGATCTCGGAGACCATCTTCCCGAGCTCGCCCCCCCGGATCTCCCACCCGTGCCAGGCGCCGAAGGTGAAGATGTCGCCCATCGTCTGGCCCCCCTTGCCCCCGCACAGGTAGTACCCCTCATCGATCGAATCGACCATTTCCTGGAACGTCGAATCGCCCGCCTCGATGAAGATGTTGGTCTGCCGGACGATGGGCGCGTGCCGGTAGCTCGAGGCGCGGTAGTTCCCCGTGGGCTCGCCGCCCAGCCGGAAGGCCGTGTTGCGGGAGTAGAGCCGTCCCGTCAGGACGCCGTTCTTGATGAGGTACGTCTTCTGCGTGGGCACGCCCTCCTGGTCGTAGGGGTAGGTGCCCGGGGCCCCGGGGAAGTTTCCCTGATCCACGATGTTCAGGATGGGGCGGCCCAGCTTGAGGCCGATCTTCATCCCTTCCCGGAGGCTCGCGTTGTTCACCATGTCGTCCGACTCGGAGAGATGGCCGAACGCCTCGTGCGTGAAGACGCCGGCCAGATCGGGATCGCAGACCACCGTGTGGACCCCCGGCTTGATCCGCTCGGCCTTCAGGAGCTCCGCGGCGGTCCGCGCCTTCTTCTCCACCAGCTCGTGCCGGTCCAGAAGCCTCCGGTAGTCCTGGTCGTACCCGATGGAGAAGGAGGACATCTCGACGCGCTCGCCCTCCTTGGCGATGATCCGGCCCCCGATCCGGCACAGGAGGATCTCCTGCGTGATCTCCGTGCCCTCGGTGTTCACCAGGGTCTCGTCCGAGAAGCGCTCCATGTAGGTGATCGTCGTGCTCACCACGCCGGGGACCGACAGGGCGAGCTTCGCGTATTCCTCCACGAGCTTCCTCTTCTCCGCCTCGTCCACCTCGCGGGGATCGATGGCCGGGGTCGCCTTCACGTCCTCCACCACCACCGGCGCCTTGGCCAGCCCCTCCTTCGCGCGGCCGGCCCGCCCCATCACGCCCGCCGAGCGGCAGGCCCCGCGGACCGCCGCGCCCGCCTTTCCGATGTCCGTGAAGGACCGGTAGGCCAGGCCGCCGTCCTTCAGCGCCCTCGCCTGACCGCCCTCGATCACCGTGGAGGATACGCCCTTGAGGTTCATCTTCTCGTACTGGATGGTTTTCGAACGCGTCCTCTCGTATCGAAGGTCGGCGAATTTCCCGTCCGACAGCGTGAGGGCCTCTTTGAGATACGGCTTCATCGGACCTCCTGCCTGCTAGGTTGTGACCGTGGAGCGAACGCCCCCCGGAGCGCTTCGCACAAGACGAAGATCGTAGGGCGGCGGCGCGGGCAAGTCAAAGGGATTCACGCCGAAACCCCATCGAAACGGGCAACTTTCCTTGCGGATTCCGCCTCGAGCCGATAGAGTCTCGGTTTTCCGCACGACCGGAAACGATTGTCGAAGCATGCGACGAGGAGGAGACATGTCCGAGATCATCCGGGAAATCGAGGCCGACTTCCGCAAGGAACTCGAGGCCTACAACACCCCCGAAACGCCCGCCGTGAACCTGCTGGACGAGATCAAGCAGAAGTTCCTCGACATGAAACTGACCATCGGCGACAAGACCATCCCCACCTTCATCAAGCCCTACTTCATGACGAAGGAGCGGATGGACTACGTCCGCTACGCCCAGAATACGATGATGACCGTCATCGAGAAGATCGTCCGCCTCTACGACACGGAACCCGAGACCCGGCCCTGGTTCCGCCTGAACGACGCCGAGATCGAGCTCGCCGAGATCGATCGCGGCTGGCGCAGGGTCGTCTGGATCACCCGCAACGACGCCTTCATGACCGACGACTGGCTCAAGTTCATCGAGTTCAACACCGACAGCCCCGGCGGACCGATGTACTCCGACGCCCAGACCCGGCTCGTGGAAGAGACCCCCGTCATGCAGAAGGTCCTGAGCCGGTGGGAGACCTCCCACGACGAGTTCATCCCCCAGGTGCTGGACTGTTTGATCACCGCCTACCGCGGCTGGGGCGGCTCGAAGGAGAAGCCCAACATCGCCATCGTCGGCGGCCGCGGCTCCGCCACCCTGCCCGAGTTCCTCAAGATCATCGAGTGGTTCCGCGAGCGCGGCTACAACGCCGAGTTCACCGACCCGCGCGACGTCGAGTACGACGGCAAGCACTGCCTCGCCAACGGCATGCCCATCGACGTCGCCTACCGGCGCGGCTGGATCAAGGACTGGACCGACCACATGGACGAGATCCGGCCCCTGCTCAAGGGCTACGCCGAGGGCAAGGTCTGCGTGGTCAACCCCCCGCATTCCGTCCTGGGGGCCAACAAGTCCCTCATGGAGGTCTTCCAGCGGCCCGAGGTCCAGAAGAAACTCTACACCGACGACGAGATCAAGGTCATCGCCGACTGCGTGCCCTGGACCCGCCTCATGGAAAAGGGCAAGACCGACTACCGGGGCGAGCCCGTCGACGACGTCTGGGAATTCGCCCGGAAGAACCGCGAGAAGCTCATCCTGAAGCCCTTCGACCAGTACGGCGGCCGGGACGTCTGCATCGGGCCCCATGTCTCCGAAAGCGAGTGGGACCAGTGGCTCGAAAAGGCCGCTAGGAGCCTCTACGTCCTCCAGGAGTACGTGAAGATTCCCGAGGAGGAATTCCCCGTCGTCGAGCCCGAATACCGCTGGATGCCCAAGAAGATCAACGTCAACTTCTTCGCCTACAACGGGATCCACGCCGGCGGCATGGTCCGCACCTCCGATTCCCCCGTCATCAACATCTCGGCGGGCGGCGGGCTCACCCCGATTCTCATCGTGCACGGGAAAAAATCCTGAGCGGGAACGGAATATAACTGCTACCCTGATTCACAACAGGGGCGGGTGCGAGGGCACCCGCCCTTTTTTATTCGTCCCGGGGCGGCCGGACGACCCCGTCCCGCGCCGCCGGGAATACGGTTTTGGAGACGATCCGATGACCCTGAGAAAAACGGCTGTCCTTCTTCTTCTGCTGGGGGGAACCGCTCTTGCGCTGTCCGCCTGCAAACCCGCCGACGACGACGAGGCGAACGTCTCCGTCGTGAAATCCATGCTCGGCGAAAACTGGTCCTCAAGCGCCTGGGAGAACGCCTCCACCGACACCTATACCTACGACGGGTCCGGAAGGCTCGTCACCCTCACGGAGGAAAACTGGTCCGGGTCCGCCTGGGTCAACAGCGGCAAGGAGGTCTATACCTACGACGGATCCGACCGCGTCACGGAAAAACTCGAACAGACGTGGAGCGGCTCCGCCTGGGAGGACAACGAACGGACCCTCTACACCTACGCGCTGGGCCGCCTCAGCGAGGAACGCGACCAGAACCAGGTGGGCTCCGCCTGGGAGGACGAGTCGAGCTGGGACTACAGCTACGACGCCTCGGGGAAACTCGTCGGGGCCGACGGATACGACGAATCGGGCGCGACCCCTGTTCTGGACGACCAGATCGTGTGGACCTACGACGCGAACGGCCGCGTCATCGAGGAGACCAAGCAGCACGACAGCGGAAGCGGGCTGCAGAACTTCATCCTGTACGAGTACACGTACGATCCCGGCACGGGACTGCTCGATACGATGTTCGTTTCCTTCTGGTCGTCGGGATGGAGCGAGTCCCTGCGGACGCGCTACCAGTACACGGCCGGGGGACGGATCAGCCGCATGGAGATCTCCAGCGACCAGGGCGTCAACTGGACCACGCGCATCGACGTCGACTACAGCGGGGATCAGCTCGTCACGGAAACGTTTTCCACCTGGAACGGAAGCGCCTGGGCCCCCAGCAGCCGGCACACCTACAGCTGGGGCACCGCCGGCGGGCGCGTGCTCCCCGAGCATTCCCACAACGAGCCCCTGCGACAGAACCTCTTCAAACTCTATGGCGAGGAACTGAACCGCTACCTGGGGCAATGAGGAGGCTCTGGCGAGCCATGCGCGTCGTGGCCGTGTCGGGATGTCTGCCTGCAGCCGTGCAGGCGCAAGCCGAGACGCGGCGGGGAACAGCCCATGATCCGAGACGAGGTGCTTGCGGCACTCCGCCCGGCTGGGCTTCGTGCCTCACTACGAACGGTTGCACGTTTTCATAGAAAAGGGCATGAGAACCCGGGTCACGGTTTCTCTTTCCTCTTGACCCTTCCCGCCTTGCCTGAACATGAATGTTCAGGCAAGGGGGGGGATCACTTTCTCAGCTTCTTCAGCGCCTCGGTCGCTGCCTGGCGGACGCCGTGGTGCATCACCTTGGACGCCTTTTCGAGCGCTTCCAGGATCTCGGCGTCCTTCTCCCCGATCCGCCCCAGCGCGACCGCCGCGGCCTCGGCGGTCTTGTCATCCTCGTCAGCCAGGGACTTCGCCAGGGATCGCGCGGCTTCCCGGGCCCGGGGACCCAGCCCGCCCAGGATCTTCGCCGCGGAGCGGCGGATCGCCGGGTCCTCGTCCCCGAGCGCCTTGATGAACGCGGAAAGCAAGGGCCCCTCGTCCTCCCCCATCTTCAAGAGGGCGACTGAGGCCCGGAACCGGACCCGCAGAACCGGATCCCAGCACAGCACGGAAAGGGCGGGAATCGCCTTCCGAGCCCCGGGGCCCATCCGGCCAAGGGCTTCCGCGGCCCTCTCCCGGACCGATGCGTCCTCGTCGCCGAGACGCTCGGCAAGGCGCGGCACGGCGGAGACGACTCCCTCCCCGATCGAGCCCAGGACGCTTGCCGCGCCGGCGCGGATCGCTGCTTTCGGGTGGTCCAAAGCATCCAGGAGCGGCGCGATCGAGTCCCGGCAGATCGTCTTCAGCGCGCCCCGCGCGGCCGACCGGAGGATCTCGGCCTCGTTCCCCAGGGCTTCCACGATGAGGGGGACCGCTTTCCGGGCTTCGGGCCCGAAGGAGCCCAGCGTCCGGATGGCGGACTCCCGAAGAGATCGGCTCTGATCCCCCAGCACCGACAGAAGCACCGGGATCGCCAGCGCCGCGTCCTCCCCTCGGCCGTGGAAGAAGCAGGCCGCCCAGCAGCGGATGTCCGCCTCTTCCTCGGGATCGCGGAGGAGGTCCACGATGTGGGGAACGACCGCTTTCCTCACAGCGCCCATTTTTTCGTGGAAGAGAAGGAGAAAGCCCTCCCGCTGCCTTTCCGGGTCCTCGTCCCGGATCCTGTCGAGGCAGTACTCGGCGAGGAGGGGGACCGCCTCCCGGGTCGGTCCGATGCACTGGATGGCGTACATCGACAGTTCCCGAAAGACCGGGTCCCGGTTTTCGGCAAGGACGGCGACCAGATCCGGGAGGGCCGCGCTGGCCTTCCCGCCGAAAGACGCCGCCATCTTCTCGAGCGCGGAGAGGCTGGAAAGCCGGGCCGTGCGCGTCCCGTTCCTCAGGACCGGAAGGAGAAGCGGGATGGCCTCGGGTCCGATCTTCCCCAGGGATTGGGCGGCCTCCGACGCGAGGCCCTCCGCCCCGCCCAGCCTTTCGACCAGCGCGGGAATCGCGTCCCGCGCTCGGGGGCCGAAGTCTCCGAGAAGTCCGGCTGCATGCGCCCGCAGGCCGGGATTCTCGTCTTCCAGAAGCGCCACGAGACACCGGACCGCTTCCTCCACGGGGCCTTCTTCCTTGGGGAGGATGAACGTCAGCCATTGCGCCAGATCCCGCACCTCCTCGTCTGGACTCCTCATGATGTCGAACAAGGCCGGCAGGGCCGAGAGATCCAGATTTTTCAGCGCCTTTCCGATCCGGTCCGAGAGGCGCCGGTTCCCGTTCGCGCCGGCTTCCATTGTCGCATGGATCAGGGCCTCGATCCCTTCCTTCCCCATGGACAGGAGGCCGTCGATGGCCCGCTCCCGGTCCGCTTTCTTCTCGGAGAAGAGAAGCGCGCGCAAGGATTCGCGCCGACCGGGAGAGGCGGGCGGGCCGGTCTCCGGTTCCTCCGTCGAAGCGGCATCGGCCTCGTTCTCCGTCTCGGGTGGGGGGATGTCGGCGGGAATGTTTCCCGCGTGAGGAGCGTGGTGAGGGGCCTTCGGAACGTCGACCGCGCGCTCTCCCGAATCCCGAAGCGCAAGGCCCGCCAGAAGAAAAACCACCGGCAAGAGGAGCACGGCCAGCATGAGGAGAATCCAGACTCGACCTCTTCCAGGGCCCGCCCGTCGCGCGCCCTTTCTTGCCGATATCGCTTCGGCCGCCCGGGCTCCCGGCGACGCGGCTTCCGGACCGTCCGCCGCAAGCAGGGCGATCAGGTCCGACGGCGCCGGGAGCAGGTGCCGCGCCCCGGCGTCCCGCAGTTCCGCCTCGTCCCGGAATCCCCACAGCACCCCGGCCGGAATCATGCCGGCGTTCACCGCCGTCTTCATGTCCGTGTCCGTGTCTCCGACGTAGAGGATCGCGCCGGGACTCGCGCCGAGAACCGAGGCGATGTCCAGCGCCGCAACGGGGTCCGGCTTCGCCGGGACGTCCGGCTTCGCGCCGGCGACGGCCGCGAAGCGCGAGCGGGAGAGAAAACGCTCCACGCACCGCATCGTGAACTCGTGCGGCTTGTTGGAAAGGACGGCGAAGGGGATCCCGCGGGCTTCAAGGGCGTCCAGCATCGCGGGAACCCCGGGGTAGGGGGCCGTCGCGTCCGCCCAGCGCTTCCCGTATTCCTCCCGCACAGCGCGGGAGACGTCCTCCACGACGCCGGCATCGCGACGGTCCGCGGGCAAGGCGCGGCGGACGAGATTCCCGGCGCCCTTCCCGATCCACGGCTTGTACCGCTCGGGAGGATGGATGGGGAAGCCCCGGTCTTCCAGGACGGCGTTCGCGGCGTTCGCGATGTCCTGCAGCGTGTCGAGAAGCGTCCCGTCGAGATCGAAGATCACGGCCTCGAAGTTCATGGGGCCTCCACGGCTTTGCCGAGCGCCGACCCGATGAAAAAAAACCGGGGTTGAGAAATCCGAGGATGGATTGGAGTCCATCTTGAGACTTCGGCTTTCCCGGGAACCATGATCATACCGCGTACTGCCGGGCATGGATACATCGGTTGGGATTGGGAGGGCGAGCCGGCTCTATTCTGTGTTGTGGCTCGGGAGGACCCTCGCCCTCCAAGGCGGTCATGTACTCTTGTTTCTTCTGAAATTTCCGAGCAGATTGTGGAACGTAGAGCGAAGATCCCGGCGTTGCGAAGGAGGCTTTCTTGCAAGTCACGCAGGACATCCGCGTTCTCGTCTCCGCGCAAACGCTGCTTCTGAGACGGGAGGGGAAGACGATCCGCTCCTACGCCGTCTCCACGTCCCGTTTCGGCGTGGGCAATGAGGAAGGCAGCTACAAGACGCCCCCCGGGCGCCACCGCGTCGCCGGGAAGGCGGGGGCGGGCGCGCCGGCGGGGACGGTGTTCCGCGAGCGCGCTCGAACGGGCGAGGTCGTACTACCCGGCCCGTCCTCCCCCCTCTCCTCGGGTGATGCGATCACGTCGCGCATCCTCCGGCTCGAAGGCCTCGAGCCCGGCGTGAACCGGGGGGAGGGGATCGACTCCCTGGCCCGGTGCATCTACATCCACGGGACGCCCGAGGAGAGCCGGATCGGAATCCCGGCTTCCCACGGGTGCATCCGCATGCGCAACGCCGACGTCATCGAGCTCTTCGACCTCGTCGAGACGGGCACGGAGGTCGTCATCGAGGCGTAGCCGCACCCATCCCGAGGGAGAAACCCTGGCCTTCTCCTTTACGATCCGAAAGGGCCGGAAGCCTCCGGGGAAGGTCGGTAGGCGGTGCGCCCGGTTTTTCATCGCTCAGCGGGAAGCTTCGGACGTGCCCAGCACCTTCCTGAGTGCCGCCTCCGCCACGAGCCGGAGGTAGGGTTCCGGGTCGGTTTCCGCCACGCGCTTCAGTTCGGGCACGGCGTCCAGGGGCAACGGATCGAGCTCGCCCAGCGCCTCGGCCGCGTTCTTTCGGACGTACCGGTCCGGACTGCCCAGATCCACGACGAGGGAGGCGATCTTCCGCCTCCGATCCCTTGCGAGGGATTCGCGGTATCCCTCGTACCAGCGTGTCTTGTACTCGTGTGCGCGGTCGGCCGCGAAAAAGGCGTAGAGGCCGAGTCCCAGGGAGGCGAGGTCGAATCCCACCGCCGTGAGGGCGAGGTTCCGGACGGCGGGGGAGCCGGGTTCCCTGGCGCGCTCGTGCACGGCGCCGGCCAGGAAGGCGAAGCCGGCGGCGGTCAGGGCGAGGCTGGTGACAGTGGAGATCCGCTCGGCGTGGCGGTAGCGCTTGGAGGCCCAGGCGTAGCCGTGCATGTCCGCGGCGTCCTTCTGGAAGGCGGCGCTCGCGCCGGGGTCGCCGGAGAGCAGGTCGAAATGGCATCCGGCCGCCGGGAGGAGGACCAGGAGAAGAAGGAGCCTTTGCATGACGCGTGACCTCCGAGAGTACCGCCCTCCCCTATACCAGGGACGCCGCGGGCGGACAAGCCCCCGGAGCCGTCCGATCGACGCGGAGGCCGCGGGGCTCGCGGCCCCTGGGGTGGGAACGAGCTGGTAGAATGGGAGTGGAATCTTTTCGCGGGGCGATTCCACGACGCATGCCCCGCAAGGCCTTCGACCCCGTGTGGAAGCGGATCGGGGAAGAAGAGGAATCCTGACCGGAAGGAGACGCCCATGCCGCCGGCGAAACAGGCCGTGGACCGCTTGATCAAGGCGTTGAGGCTCGAGACGCCGCTGATCGCCGTGTACGACGGCGCCGATCCCGCGGCGTTCGAGCCGCTCGTCGAATCCGCCGGACATGCCTGCTGCTTTTCCTATTACAAACGCTGGCTCGAGGGGAAGACCCTCTCCATCGAACGGGAAGAGGCCCTTAAGGGCGCGCCCTGCCGCGGGTGCCCGGGAGGCCAGAGGGCGATGGGCCTCGTGAAGGAATACCCCTCCCACATGGCGCATTTCCTGACCGACGGGGAGGGCGCGCCCATGGGGGAGGGGCTGAAGGCCTCCCCCGATCTGGCCCAGGATTTTCTGGACCGCTCCAGGGCGCCCGAGGTCACCGGCGACCGGGTGCTGATCGGCCCGTTGCGGCTCGAGGCGTGGGAGACGGTGAAGACGGTGACGTTCCTGGTCGATCCCGACCGTCTCTCCGCGGTGATGACGCTGGCGACGTACTGGACCTCGGATCCGGACACGGTGCACGCGCCCTTCTCCTCGGGATGCGGGCTCTTGCGCCGCGAGCCGGAGAGCTACGGCGAGGGGCACGCGGTGATCGGCTGCACGGACCTGGCCATGCGCAAGTACCTTCCGCCGGCGCTCCTCTGCCTCACGGTCCTGCCGGGCCACTTCGAGACGATGCTCACGTACCCGGATTCGGCGTTCCTGAACAAGGAATGGTGGAACGAATTGATGAAGGCGCGGGGGAAAGGGTAGCGGGCCCCTGCGCCTCGATATGTTTTCGCGAGAACCTTTCCGGTGCTGCGCTGTTTTCTCGACCCTGATTCACATGATTCTTTTCTGATCAACATGATTCTTTCTGTAAAGGAATGGCCCACAACTCGAGATCATGTAGATCAGAATTGAAATCATGTCGATCAGGATCGAAAGACTTGCCGACTCCGGCTGTTTGCCCGTTTTGACGGCGGCTCTGCTTCTTTAGGAAATGTGGATGTTTGTGGTTTTGTGTATTTGTCCGTGGCCGGGAGCGCGGGCGTCCCGCCCGCAGCAACGACCGTGGGCGCAGGCGGGGCCCTCCCCTACTCCTGCTTCGAGCGAACCAGCTGCACGGCGCTTGTGACGCGGAGCCTGAAGCCTTCCGAGACCACGCTGCGTTGCCCAAAGGGCGCGAAGTCCGGTCCCGTGTGGACCACCTTCCCTCCCACGGTCATGGCCGTCTCCCCCTTCGTTCCCGGGGCCTCGGCCTTGCTGTAGATGTCCACCAGCTGGATCTCGGCGCCCCTCACCTGGAAGAGAATCCCGCTCACGCAGACGTTCCTGAACGTGTACTCGATCTCGTGCTCCACCGAGGATCCGTCCAGGAGATTCTCGAACTTCAAGCGGTCCCCGGACCGGGTGATCTCCAGAACCCCGACGGGAGCCCGGTTCATGTTCTCCTGGACGCGCGCGTACAAATCCCCGGCGCTCATGCTCCCGATGCTGAGGCCTCCCGCTCCGCCCCGGGCGGACAAGGACGAGAGCATCGATTCGTACCTGGAGATCCGCTTCTTGTCGCCCGCCGCGCGGGCGCACCGAAGCCCTGCCTTCCTCGCCTCCGTCAGGCCGACTCCGAATTCCACCTCCTCGAAGACCTGCAGCGCATTTCGGACCGCCGCGTCCGCATCGTCGTGGCGGCCCGTCCCCGAAAGGGCGTCCGAAAAGGGTGGGAAGGGGACCGCCAAGACCAGGCAGAGCAACTCGACAGCCATCGCCGGTGGTGGAGAACAGGACATTGCAATGGCGGGGGGGCGGGATTCTCCGGATTTCCCTCGCCGCCGTGCACCACAAAGGATGCGGAAGATGGAGACTGGGGTAAAAACTTGAAGTAGTTTGGGTATCTGAAGAAATGGGGCTCTACTTCGGGGCGGGCACACGGGCCCGCCCCAACTTTTTACCCCCTCACCCTTTCTCCCCCCTCGGACAGATCATCCGGCACGCCCGGTCGTTCCTGTCCGGAACGGGCGGGTCGGACGTGCCGGCGGTCCATGCGGGTCGAACCGCTACCGCGAATCACGAGATCGGCATCGTCTCCCGTGCCGTGGTCGAGGGGATCGACCTACTCGCGGAGCCGGAAGATGAGTGAGCGGACAGGATGTCCGCGGTCCGCGTTGCATGAATGGCCTCTCGTGCGGGGCTCCAGGCGGGACCACCCCCGAGAAGGTCAGAGCAGCGCCTCGGCGATCTGCACGGCGTTCAGCGCGGCACCCTTCAGGAGCTGGTCGGCGACGACCCAGAAGGCCAGGCCGTTGTCGAGCGCGAGGTCCTCGCGGATGCGGCCGACGAAGACCTCGTCTCGCCCCGTCGCGTCGAGCGGCATGGGGTAGAGCGCGCTCGAGGGGTCGTCGAGGACCTTCACGCCGGGCGCGGACGCGAAGATCTCCCTCGCCTCGGAGGCGGAGATCTTCTTCTCGAGCTCCAGGTGCACCGCCTCGGAATGGGCGCGGAGGACGGGAATCCTCACGCAGGTGGCCGAGACCTCGAGCGCGGGCGCCTCCAGGATCTTCCGGGTCTCGCGGAGCATCTTCATCTCCTCGAACGTGTAGCCCCCCTCCTCGAACTCCGCGATGTGGGGGATCACGTTGAAGGCGATGGGATGCTGGAAGGCCTCGGGCTTCGGCGCGGCGCCGTCGAGCACCGCGCGCGTCTGCTCGCGCAGCTCCTCCATGGCCTTCTGGCCCGCGCCGGAGGCGGCCTGGTAGGTCGTCACCACCACGCGGCGGATGCCCGCCTCGCGGTGAAGCGGCGCCAGCGCCACCACCATCTGGATGGTGGAGCAGTTCGGGTTGGCGACGATGCCCTGGTGCTCGCGGGCGCGGTTCGCGTTGACCTCGGGGACGACCAGCGGTACGCCGTCGTCCATGCGGTAGGCGCTCGAGTTGTCGACGACCACGGCGCCGCGCTTCACCGCTTCCGGCACGAAAGTCCGCGTCAGGCCGGACTTCAGCGAGGAGAAGACGAGGTCCACGCCCTCGAAGCTTCCGGGCTCCAGGGCTTCTACCTTCACCTCGCTCCCCTGGAAGGGGATGCGCTTGCCCGCCGAGGCCTTCGAGGCGAAGAGCCGGAGCGAATCCATGGGGAAGGACCGCGCTTCAAGGACCTTCACCATCTCCCGGCCGACGGCTCCCGTGGCTCCCGCCACTGCTACCCTGGCGCCCATGGCGGCCCTCCTTTCCTAGAACAGAAGTGTAAGGCGTATTTCGGATCCCCGTTTTCCAGAACGTCGCCGCCTTGGTTGGACCGCCCCTTTGCGGCGCCTCCCACAAGCTCGGCCGCTGAAATCTGTTCCGAGAATGTGGGAAAACAAGGATCGATGACCGCCTTGGAGGGCGAGGGTCCTCCCGAGCCCAGACACAGCCGGCTCGCCCTCCCAGTCTTCATGGTTTCTGGGAGAGCCTAAGGCTCAGGGCTGACTTCAATCCAGAATCCCCCCCCGTCCTTACCCCCACCCGTCCGCGTAGAACGCGCCGCGGGTCAGGCTCCCCTCGAAGTTCCCCTCCGCGTCCTCCCGCACGGCCACCACGTCGTAACGAAGCTTCTGACCGTCCAGACGGTTCCGCGCGACGTACCCCTTCGCCGCGCGGACGATCCGCCGGATCTTGTTCGGGTTCACCGCTTCCTCGGGCGAACCGGCGGAGAAGGACCGGCGCGTCTTCACCTCCACGAAACAGATCGTGTCTCCCTCCAGCGCCACGATGTCGATCTCGCCGAGGGCCGAACGCACGTTCGCGTCCAGGACCCGGTAGCCCTGTTTCTTCAGGAAACGACGCGCGAAATCCTCGCCGCGCTTTCCGCGGTCCTCGTTCCCGCCTTTTCCTTTTCGGAACATGGCGAACGGAGTTCCAGTAGATTCGAAAAGCAAAGGCATCGGGTTCGGGATTTCAGATTGGAGATTTCAGCATGTTGCCTTTGACATCCGCTGAAATCTGACGGCTGAAATCCGGAATCTGCAATCCCCAGCGGTGCTGTCCGCCGAACCTTGGGTTTCACCGAACGGGAAGGATCAATCCGCCTTCTCTTCCGGCGGCTCCTCGGGGACCGGCGCGCTCTTCCGCTTCTTCGCCTTCGCCTTGCCCGCGGTCCAGGCCCTCTCCTTCACGCGGGTCCCCTTGCCGACGCGCGAGCGGAGGTAGTAGAGCTTCGCGCGCCGGACCTTGCCCTTCTTCTTCACCTTCACGTCCACCACGGAAGGCGCGTGGAGGGGGAACGTGCGCTCGACGCCCTCCCCCTGCACGATGCGGCGGACGGTGAAGTTCCGCCGGATGTCCCCGCCGCGCAGGCGGATCACCGTCCCCGAGAACACCTGGATGCGGGTCTTGTCGCCTTCGCGGATCTCGACGTGGACGTCCACCGTGTCCCCGACGTCGAACTCGGGGGGAGAGGCTTTCCTGGCATCGGCCACCAGTTCATCCGCCATCGTCATCTTCGTTTCCTTTCAGCAGGTCGGCCCGTCGCTCCCGGGTCCTGGCCAGGGCCTTCTTCCGTCTCCACGTCTCGATCCGGGCGTGGTCGCCCGACAGCAACACCGCGGGAACGGCGAGCCCGCGGAAGACCTCCGGCCGCGTATAGTGCGGGTGGTCCAGAAGCCCGTCCTCGAAACTCTCCCGCGCCGCCGAAGCCTCGTCCCCGAGAACCCCGGGAAGAAGCCTCACCACCGCGTCCGTCACCGCCATCGCCGCGACTTCACCGCCCGTCAGGACGAAGTCGCCCAGCGAGATCTCCTCCGGCTCGAGCAGGTCCCGGATGCGCTCGTCGAAACCCTCGTAATGACCGCAGACCAGGACGAGATGCTCCTCCGAGGACAGACGGCGCGCCATCCCCTGCGTGAGACGCCGGCCCGCCGGCGTCAGGAGAACCACCCGGGGCGTTCCCGTCGCGTCCCGGGAAACCGCTTCCACCGCGCGGACCACCGGCCCCGCCTTGAACACCATGCCGGGGCCCCCGCCGTACGGGCGGTCGTCCACCTTGCGATGCCGGTCCTCCGTGTAGTCCCTGAGGTCGATCACCCGAAACCGCGCCGCGCCCCTGCGCGAGGCGATGGCCATCATCGAATCGCCGAGGAAGGGGCGGAACATGTCCGGAAAGATCGTGATGATGTCGATCCGCATTCCTTCATCCCCTTCTCCCGCTTGCCTCGCCGGCACGTGCCGCAAAGCGGACATTGAAACAGTTTCTGGAAAAAGGTCAAGCTTTCCAATCGACGGGCCAGGATCGACCGTGAGCCGGGTCGAACGGTCGAAGGGGTGGAGTGCTGCAACGTTGTCTGCTCTTCGGCAACGCTGCTGCGCCACTCCGCAACCGCTACGTGGCTCACTACGAACGTCAGACCGCGCCCCATCAAAACAGCTACAGCGCGAATGGCTCGCGCCAAACCGCGTTACGCGCGATCAGCGAATGGAGAGATCCAAGAAGCGTTCCCCTTACAACGGCGCCAGGAAAACGACCTCGTGTGAAAAACCCATGCTGTGGCATATCGTACTCAGCTGGGGTTCCGCGGCGAATGTCGTCATAATCCCATGCAAATGAATTTGTTATGAAAAACCTCCTCCGTTTGCCCCGATGGCTGTGTTTGAAAAGCCACAGTTGATCGTCGCCCGTTTCTTTGCCGAACTTTCCCGGCAAGCAGAAATGGGATTGTTCAATTCCTTGTCATTCATGACGTTGGGAAGATCCAGCACTGATTTCCCTGGATGATGGCATGGCCCGTGCTAATACCGAAAGCCGAACAGCCATTGGAGGAAGAATCATGAAGATGCACGCGAAGAACTCGGTTCTCCTGGTCCTGGGTCTTGCGATCCTCCTTCTCGGGCTCGGATGTCCCGAAGAAGAGGAGGTCCGTCTGGTCTCCCTTTCGGTGTCCGCCGACCTTTCGACGATCGCGGCGGGCCGGACGGCGACGCTCGTCGCCATGGGGACGTACAGCGACGACACGGTGGGGTCCGTCGAGGCGGTGTGGAGCAGTGCGAACGAGGAGGTCGCGCTGGTGTTCGCGGACGCGGCGGACGCCTCCCGCGCCCTCTTCACGGCGGAGGGGGAAGGGAGCGTGGAGATCACGGCGACGGCGAAGGACGGGTCCGGGGTCTCGGGCGCCGTGGAGATGACCGTGACGGCGGCCGTCCTGGATCGTCTCGAGGTGCTTCCGACGTCGGCGCGGGTGGCGCTGGGCATGACGAAGACGTACGAGGCGATCGGGACCTACAGCGACGGCGCGTGTTTGCCCGTCGAGGCGGACTGGACGGTGGACGACACGTCGGTGGCGACGGTGGACGACGGGGGCGAGGTGACGGGAGAGGGGCTTGGGACGGCCCTGTTGACGGCGGTGTCGGTGGAACGCGACGACCTGAGCGCGTCGGCGGGGATCGAGGTGGTGGGAGCGGTGCCCGTTTCCCTGGCCGTGTCTCCGGATCCGGCGCAGACGCCGGCGGGCCTGACGGTCGACTTCACGGCGGAGGCGTCCTTTTCGGACGGTACGAGCGGTCCGATCCCGGTGACGTGGTCGAGTTCCGACGACGCCGTGGCTTCCGTGGACGGATCGGGAACGGCCACGGGGAACGAGGAAGGGGCGGCGACGATCACGGCGACCTCGGTGGACGATCCGTCGCTGAGCGGAAGCGCAGGCTTGACGGTGGGGGCGCCGGTGCTGGTGTCGCTGGACGTCACGCCTTCCCCGGCTTCGGTGGTGATCACGCAAATGGTTTCGTTCACGGCGACGGGCGTCTACTCGGACAGTTCCACGTGCCCGGAGGCGGTGACGTGGTCGAGCTCCGATACGAACATCGCGACGGTGGACCTGAACGGCTCGGCGACGGGCGTGAACACGGGGTCGGCGACGATCACGGCGACGGCGGTGTCGGACCCGCAGGTCTCGGGCGCGGCGACGCTGACGGTGAAACCGCCCTTCACGAGCCTCTATCTCAACGACGCCAACGGCGGTTCGGGCAACATCCTCGAGGTTCCCTATGCGGGCGGCGCGGGGACCGTGATGTTCTCCAGTCAAATCCATCCGGGAAGCGCGGGCATGTTCGATCCTCCGCTGTGGGTGAGCTCGACGCGGGGGATCTGCACGAAGCCGGACGGCACGAAGCTCTACTTCCTCTCGACCTACGGCCACATCTACGAGTACGACTTCGCCTCGCAGAGCACCGCGATCGTGCACCTGAACCCGACCCTGAACGCCAACAAGGGCTGGCAGGGCCTCACGATCGACCCCCAGGGTCACCTGTACATGGTCAACATGACGACGCCCAGCTACGGGGTGGTGAAGGTCGACCTGACGCAGAACGTGAACGCGAACTACCCGGGCGTGCGGTCCCAGTTCTGCACCATCGGGTCGGTGAGCAACCCTTTCGACCTGGCGTTCTACCAGGGGGACATCTACGTCGCCTACTGGGGAGGCGTGGCGCGGGGATCGGCGGGGGGCGCCCTGCAGAGCTTCTACCCGAACGGAAGCGCCGTCCTCTCGAGCCTCGCCGTGGACGCCGGCGGGACCTTCTACGCCGTGGACACGTGGTGCAAGAAGGTGTACAGACTGGAGGATACGGATCAGAACGGTTACGTCCTCGGCGCCGAGAAGACCGACTACGCCGACTTCTCGACCGCCGGCATCTTCGGGATCTCGGAGCTGATGGTGGACGCCCTGGGCGACGTCTACGTGGCGGAGCTCTCCGGAGGTACGCCCGCGCCCCAGGGCATCTGGAATCTCCACGACGGCAACCAGGACGGCGACGCCCTGGACGCCGGCGAGCAGACCCTCTGGTCCACCGCGGTGCTGGGGTCGGCCAACGGCGGGGGGAACATGGCCTTCCAGTAGGCCGGAGTCGATCCGGTGGCTGTCTCAGGAAGCGCTCCCTGCGGGACGGGGAGCGTTTTCCTTTTTGAAGGCGAAAGCCTCACGCCGTGTCATCTGCTGCCATCCGTGTCATCTGTGACGGGATGGTCGTTGAGGAACTGGCCGGTGGCGAGGAGAACCAGCGTGCAGGCCTGGATGACGCGGATGCCGGCGGCCTCGAAGGCCGATCGGGCGGTTTCGGATTCCGTGCCGGGATTGAGGATGACGCGCCGGGGTTTGAGGTTCACGACGTCGTCGATCATCTTCTCGAGGATGGAGGGGCGGACGTAGATGGTCGCCGTGTCCACGTCCTGATCGATGCTCGCGAGATCCTTGTAGCAGGAGATGCCCTCCACCTGCTTCGCCTTGGGGCTGACGGGCAGGACCCGGTGCCCGTTCGCGGTGAGCCGGATCACGGCCTTGTTCGAGTACCTCTCCGGATTTTCGCTGGCCCCCAGGACCACGACGGTCTCTTGCATGGTTGCGCCTTTCCACAATGCTGACGAAACGTGCGCCGTTTTCGAAAGCGCACGGCGCCGGACCCTCCATTATGACGTTCCCGTCGCATCATCGCCAAGAATAGAAGATGGCAACCGCCAAAGGGAAGCACGAAACGCATGGAAGCCTCGGAGGGCCAAGGGGTTGTGCCGTCCGGGGGAATTCCGGCGCAGCGCAGGTTGAAAGACCGCTTTTCCGGGTCTACAATGAAGGGCTTTTTTTCGTCGGGACGACCGCAACGACGCTTGGCAGTACGAACAGGAAAGGAGCCTTTCATGGCCGAGGCGAAACAGGTGATGTCCCTGGACGGCAATGCCGCGACCGTGCATACCGCGCACGGAATGAACGAAGTGATGACGATCTACCCCATCACCCCCTCCTCGGTGATGGGCGAGCTGGCCGACACGTACAGCGTGCAGGGACGCCGGAACATCTTCGGGAACATCCCGAAGGTCTACGAGATGCAGTCCGAGGCGGGGGCCGCCGCGGCCGTCCACGGGGTGCTCTCGGAGGGATCCCTGTGCACGACGTTCACGGCGTCGCAGGGGCTGCTCTTGATGATCCCGAACATGTACAAGATCTCGGGGGAGCTGCTCCCGGCGGTCTTCCACGTCTCCGCGCGTTCGATCTCGACGCACGCGCTGTCGATCTTCGGGGACCACTCCGACGTGATGGCCGTGCGGGAGTGCGGCTGGGCCCTGGTGGCGCAGTCGAACCAGCAGGAGATCATGGATTTCGGGTGCATCAGCCAGGGCACGACGCTCAAGGCCCGCGTGCCGTTCCTCAACTTCTTCGACGGGTTCCGCACCTCCCACGAGATCCGCAAGGCCGAGCTCGTCCCGATGGACGTCATGAAGAAGATGGTGGACCCGGAGGACGTGGAGCGGTTCCGCGCGCTCGCGATGAACCCGGACCGGCCGGCGCTCAAGGGGACGGCGATGAACCCGGACGTCTTCTTCCAGACGCGGGAGGCCTGCAATCCCTACTATGCGAAGGTATCGGACCTCTTCGAGTCGTTCTGCCGCCGCTACGAGGACCTGACGGGCCGGTCCTACCACGCCTTCGACTACCACGGAGCCCCGGACGCCGAGACCGTCATGGTGATCATGGGTTCCGCCGCCGACGTGGCGGAGGAATGCGTCGACTACATGACGTCCCGGGGGGAGAAGGTGGGGGAGCTCAAGGTCCGCCTCTATCGCCCCTTCGACACGAAGCGCTTCCTGGACGCCTTGCCCGAAAGCTGCAAGAACCTCGTGGTCATGGACCGGACGAAGGAGCCGGGCGCGCCCGGGGAGCCGCTCTACCTCGACATCGTCACGGCGTTCGAGAAGCACATCGCGCTCGGCGACATCCCCGAGAGCCGGCGCCCCAAGATCGTGGGCGGCCGGTACGGGCTCTCCTCGAAGAACTTCACCACGGCCATGGCCAAGGCCGCCTTCGACCACGGCAAGCAGCCGATCGAGCGCGACCGGTTCCTCCAGGGCTTCACCGTGGGCATCGACGACGACGTGACGCGGCTGAGCCTCGAGGTCACCGAGGACATCGACACCGCGCACCCCTCGCTCCGGCGCTTCAAGTTCTACGGGATGGGCGGCGACGGGACCGTCAGCGCGAACAAGAACTCGATCAAGATCATCGGCGACAACTCGGACAAGGCGGTCCAGGGCTACTTCCAGTACGACGCGAAGAAGGCAGGCGGTCTCACCCTGAGCCACCTCCGCTTCTCCGACGAGAAGGACGTCCGCTCGAGCTTCTTCATCCAGAAACCCGACTTCGTGGCGATCCACAACAAGGAGTACCTCGGCGTCTACGACATGCTCGCCGGCATCCAGGAAGGCGCCACGGTGCTGATCAACACGGACGTGCCGCCGGAGGAGGTGTTCGCCTCGTTCCCGGAGGAGGACCAGAAGACGCTGATCGAGAAGAAGTGCACGCTCTACGCGATCGACGCCCACAAGATCGTCAACGGGATCGGGCTGAGGGGCCGCATCAACACGACCATGCAGGCCGCCTTCTTCAAGGTCACGCAGGTGCTTTCCGAAGACATCTACGTCCCCGCCGTGGAAAAGGCCATCGAGAAGACCCTCGGCAAGAAGGGGGAGAAGGTCGTCGACGTCAACAAGAAGGCCTTCCACCTCGGCCTGGAGAAGATCCAACGGATCCCGATCCCCGACCGGCCGGTGCCCTCGACCTGCCGGTGCGAGGAACTCCGCGTCAAGCCCGAGGACGAGGATTTCGAGGACGTTTTGAAGGACGTGATCGAGCCCGTGATGCACTTCGACGGCGACTCGATCAAGGTCTCCGAGATGCCTCCCGACGGCGTCTTCCCCACCGGGACCACGCGCTACGAGAAGCGGAACATCGCCACGCGCCTGCCCAAGTGGGTCCCCGAAAACTGCGTCCAGTGCGGCTTCTGCGCCTTCGCCTGCCCCCACGCCGCGATCCGCATCAAGGTGAACAAGAAGGCCGACATCCCGGCCGCGGACGAGGCCTACCCCACCGTCCCCCTCAAGGCCAAGGGCGCCGACGACGAGGACCGCTTCCGCGTCCAGGTCGCCCCCGACGACTGCACCGGCTGCGGCGTCTGCGTGGACATCTGCACCGGCAACAAGAAGCGAGAGACGCTGGTCATGGTCCCCAAGGACGAGATCCTCGACGACGCCCGGAAGAGCTTCGAGACCTACCTCGCCCTGCCCGACACCGATCCCGCCTGGACCGGCTCCAAGACCGTCAAGACCGCCATGCTCACGGAGCCGCTCCTCGAGTTCTCCGGTGCCTGCCCCGGCTGCGGCGAAACGCCCTATCTCAAGCTCATCACCCAGCTGGTCGGCGACCGCATGATCCAGGCGAACGCCACCGGCTGCTCCTCCATCTGGGGCGGGACGGCGCCGATCGTCCCCTTCTGCAAGAACAAGCGCGGCGAGGGCCCCACGTGGGCGTCCTCGCTCTTCGAGGACGCCGCGGAGTTCGCCCTCGGCATGCGGCTCGGCGTCGACAACCTCGCCGGCGACGCGTTCACCCTCCGCGAGAAAATCCTCGCCTCCAAGGACGCCCCCGCCGACGTGAAGGCGGCCCTGGAGACGATCCCCCCGCTGTCCGAGCAGATCCGCCAGGCGTCGTTCGAGAAGGCCCGGGACGCCGTAGACAGGATCCGCGCGCTGACCGAAAAGGCCCCCGCCGGATCCGACCTGGCGCGGCTCCACAAGGCCTGCGACTACCTCAAGTACAAGGCCGTGTTCGGCGTCGGGGGCGACGGCTGGGCCTACGACATCGGCTACGGCGGCCTCGACCACGTGGTCGCGAGCGGCCTGGACGTCAACCTGATCGTGCTCGACACCGAGGTCTACTCGAACACGGGCGGACAGCGGTCGAAGGCGACGCCGCTCGGCGGGGTGGCGAAGTTCGCCGCGGCCGGCAAGGAGGTTCCGAAGAAGGATCTGGGGATGATGTGCATGGCCTACGGGTCCGTCTACATCGCGAGCTGCAACTTCGGCGCGAACCCCGCCCAGACGTTGCGCGCCGTCCGCGAAGCCCTCGAATACCCGGGCCCGACGCTGTTGATCCTCTACGCGAACTGCATCGAGCACGGAATCGACATGGGCCGGGGGCCGACCCAGGCGAAGCTCGCCGTGGATAGCGGCTACTGGCTCCTCTACCGCTACGACCCCAGGCTGCTCCAGCAGGGGAAGAACCCCCTGCAGCTCGACAGCCGGGAACCCAAGGCGGACATGATGGACTACCTCAAGGGCCAGCGGCGCTTCCGCCGGCTCATGGACGAGCGGCCCGCCCAGGCGGAAACACTCTATTCGGAAGCGGTCCGACTCGCGAAAAACCGCTACAAATACTACAGGAAGCTCGCGGATCTCGACTTCGCTGATTTCGAGATCTGAGGAGCGAGCGATCTGGTCGACGGCTGTCCGGGGTGGACATGGACAGGAACCGCCGGGACATCCAGGTGCCCAACGTCACGGACTCGCTGGAACAGGTCCGGGGCTTCGTCTTCGCCTTCCTGGAAGACACGCCCTTCGAGGAGGCGGAGCGACGGCGCCTCGTCCTGGCCGTCGACGAGACGGTCGCCAGCAACATCCTCTGTTCCGAGGCCCTGGAGCGCGGGGGGGAGACGGAACTCTCGCTCGAGGTCGACGGCGAATGCTTCCGGGCACGGGTGCGCGACACGAGCCGGGAACCCGACCGGGTGCCCGAGGAGGAGTTCGAGAACGTCCTCGAGCGGGCCCGCAAGCACGAGATCGGGATCTTTCTGGTCCAGCAGATCATGGACGAGATCCGGTACACCTACTGCAAGGGGATCCGGAACGAGCTGGAGCTGGTGCGCTACCTGCCGGGAAGGAAGAGCGGGGACGGAGAAGGGGCCTAGGGAATGAGGAACAGGGATATGGGAAAAGGCGAGACGAGGATGAACGAGCCCCCTTCTGTCCCGGAGGAATCCGGGTCTTCCTCCTTCTTTTCGACGGACCTCTTCGCGACGCTGGCGGTGTCCGCCGTCTACTTCCTGATTCTCTTCCTCCTGCTCTTCTCGTACGTACTGACGTAGGGGCGCCCGCGTGTGGGCGCTCCCTGTTTCCTCCGTCGAGGGCGGCATGATGCCGCCAGGATTCCGATGAAAGCCCTGCTGCAGCGCGTATCCCAGGCGAAGGTGGACGTGGCCGACGAGACGATCGCCGAGATCGGCAAGGGCCTTCTGGTCCTGTTCGGCGTGGAGAAGGGGGACGAGAAATCCCAGGCGGAGAAGCTGGCGCGCAAGACCGCGGATCTCCGGATCTTCGACGACGAGGCGGGCCAGATGAACCTCTCGGTCTCGGAGGTGGGCGGCGAGGTCCTCGCCGTCTCCCAGTTCACGCTGGCCGCGGACACGCGCAAGGGGCGGCGCCCCTCCTTCATCCGCGCCGCGCCCCCCGACCAGGCCGAGGCGCTGTTCGAACATTTCAAGGAGACGCTGGCCTGGCGCGGCGTGCCCGTCCAGTCGGGCCGCTTCCAGACCGTGATGGCGGTCCACCTCGTCAACGACGGGCCGGTGACGATCCTGCTGGAGGCGTGAGGAGCCATTCGCGCTGCAGAATGGAGGTTGCGCGGGATCAGCGTGATGCGCGATCGGGATCGCACGGAACGCGACGCGTAGCGTCGGGGAGCGAGCCATGGACCGGGAGAGCCTCAAGGCCTTGTTCGAGCGGATGGACGAGGCGCTGGACGAGCCGACGCAGCTCGACATCCGTGGCGGGGCGGCCGTTCTGGCCCTCGGAGCGCCCGGCCGGACCACCATGGACATCGACGTTCTTCCGTCGTCGGTCTTCGTGGAAAAGACGCTCAGGGAGGCCTGCTCGAAGTCCGGCCTCCTCTTCAATCCCGACGACAAGGACCGGGTCGAGGCGGACTACCTCGAGGTCGTCCCGGAAGAGACGCTTGTTCTTCCGCGCCCCTCCGGGGAACTTCCCTACAACACGGTTTTTCGCGGCCGGCAGCTGACCGTCAGGACGCCCCCCGCCGCCGACCTCGTCGTGGGGAAGCTGAAACGACTCGATCCGGAGGATGCGGCCGACGTCGCCTTTCTGGTCAACACGTTCGGCCTGTCCGCCGACGATCTCCGCGAGAGTTTCGGGCGCCTTCCCGCCCGCTTCCAAAGGGACGCGGTGGTCGAGGACAATTTCCGCTACGTCCTGGAGGATTCCTTCGGTGCCTGATGCAAGCCTATCGAGGGATCCGGATCGTCGGGAGAGGTGGCGCCTTCTGGTCGAGACCATGGTCGAAGCCTGCCGGGAAGGCGGACCTCGCGAAGTGACCTACTGGGCCCAGCAGCTCGCCTATGCGCCCGTCGTCCCCCACGCTCTCTCCCTCTGGCTGCGGGACCGGACCCCTTCCGCTGAAGACCGGAAGGCCCTCCTCGAGGCGGTCCGTCTCGGAGCCGCCGGGCTGGACGCGCTTCCGGACGATGCCGGCCGGGCCGGCACGGCCCTCGCCCGCCTTTCGAGGCGCCAGGCGACGGCCATGGCGTTCGGGCGACGCGGCGTGCTCCGCCGCCTCGCCCGGGTTCTCGGGGGGGACGCGTCGGACCGCGCCCCCGGGTTCGTGCCGCGCAGGTTGCTTCGCTGCTACCCTCTGATCGGATGGGATCCGCCGCGCGACGCATTTGGATCCCGACCCGGGGCCTGATATTTCCTTGCCTTCCCCTGTCCAGCCGGGGTAAAAGGATTCATTCGCATTTTTTGCATGGAGGTCCGTCATGTCCACAGGCTTTTCACGATGCATTCCCCTCGTCGTCTTCGCGGCGTCTCTACTCGCCGTCTCGCCCGTTTTCGCGCAGGGTCCTGCGCCCTCTCCGGGGCCGGGCGTGATGCCGGAGAGCCCGTTCCCGGAGATCCACATCTCGGTCAACCCGGTGGCGCCGATCGGCCCGGCGGCCGACACCGGGCACACGGCCCTGTTCGGCGGCCTCGGGTTTTCCGGGGGCTACAATTTCACGCGCCGGTCCATGGCCTGTATCGGCGTGGACGGGCAGCTGGTCATCGCGGGCATCATCGACGACAGCGGGTGGGACAGCTACTTCGACACGTCGGGGACCTGGATCCACTTCAGCGCGGGGCTTCCGATCCGCCTCGGCGGCGGCGCGGCCAGTTTCTTCGCCCGGCCCGGGATCTGCTTCGACTCGTTCAACTTCGAGGCCAAGGGTGTGGACCCCAGCGACGGGGATTACGACCGGTTCACGTTCGACAGCGCCCCCGGGATCGGCATCTGCCTCGCGGCGGGCCTCGAAGTCAACATCGGAGACCGTTTCTCGATCGGCTTCATGGGGCAATTCGACTTCCTCTTCCTCAATCCCCACGAGCTGGAAGAATACTGGGCCGACGGGGGCAGTTCCGCCTGGAGCCGGGACACCCACGAAGGGTACGTCACGCCCCAGCTCTGGTTCCGGTTTCTCATCAAGTTCTGAGCGTTTCCCCTGCATACAAAACCCCCCGGATTCACGAAGGGAATCCGGGGGGAGGGGTCCGGTCCTGCCTTTCTACTTGTACACCACGATGCGGTCCTTGCCGAGGCCCTGGCAACGCGTGCAGATCGAGTGGCGCATGCCGTCCTTGTCGCCGGAGCTCCCGCCGCCGGCCGCGATGTAGGTGACGTAGCCGCGACCCTGGCAGGGCGGGCAGGGCTTCTCCTCGATGCGGACGATCTGCATCACCCCCGAGTTCTCCGCGTAGTAGGCGAGCATCCACTGGAACTTCATGTCCGCCGTGGCGACCTTCCACCACTCTTCGGGGGAGAGGGTCTTCTGCTTCTTGCCGGAGGAGCTCTTCCCGTATTTCTTCTTCGCCTGGTCCACCATCCCCTGGGGGATGCCGAACCGCTTGCCCAGCTCGTCGATGAGGCCGGAGGAGCCGCTCTTCCCGTAGCGGGATCCCTTCTCCACGATGAAGGTCCCCGTCCCGTACGTGGCCTTGTGGACGTTGTAGACCTCGCGTTCCTCGAAGGCGTTCTTGATCTCGTCCTCCTTGAGCCCGCGGTCCTCCACGATCTTCGCGACGATCTCCTCGGTCAGCTCCTTGTGGAGAATCTTCTTGGCGTCGGCGAGCTTCATCTCCTTGTCGAGCGCCCGCTTCCTCAGGATCCACCTGAGGTACTTGTACCAGTCCCGCACCACCACGCTCTGCATGTAGCGCACCTTCGCCTGCTCGATCCCGGTCATCACGTTCTCCGTGTCGTCCTGGATGATCTCGCTCTCCGGGAACGCCTCGCGCGCCTCTTCCCACGCCGCGTACGCCTCCTGGAATTCCTTCCGCGCCACCATGCGCATGATCTCCTCGATCCGCCGCCGCACCTGCGCCTCCCGGACCAGGTCCTCGAGGGCCTCCAGCCGGTTGCGGATGAAGGTGGGCTTGAACGCGGGCGCCAGGGCCTGCACCTCCACCAGGTGCTTCTTCTCCATCTCGAAATAGCCCAGCTTCCGGCACCAGGTCGCCAGGTCGTAGTGCGCGTCGGCCGTCTCGGGCTCCTCCTTCTCCTCCGTGTGCAGCGCGTAGGCCTCCTCCTGCGAATAGATGGAGAGAATGTCCATCTCGATGGGCTCGATCCGCTTGATGACCTCGGCCGGATACTTGAATTCCCCCGTGCTGCGCCGAACCCGCACGAACGAATCGGTCTGTTCGAGGATCTTCCCCTCGAGCATGTCCCCCGTCTTGAGATGGAGCCGGCTCGCCTCGATCGTGATCCGCTGCTCCATGTCGGAAAACTCCAGTCCCAGCGCCTTTCTAAGGCGCGTCCGGTCCTCGGGATGGATCTGCTCCCAGGAGAGCTTCACCACCCCGCCCGTGTCCCAGCGCTTCAGCACGAAGCCGTGCTGGTCCGACTCCAGCAACTCCCCCTGCAGGAAGCTGCCGTCGGGAAGCCTGACGATCTCCCCGCTTCCGCTCGTCGCGAACACGGCCAGCACGAACACGAGAAGCCAGCCCGTCCAGATCTTTCGTCCTTGCATCGGGCGTCCCCCTTTCTCGACTGAAATCTACAATCTGAAATCCAGAATCCCTGCGCCCTCCATCGGGCCCCGGAACCGGCTAGTACGGCCGCTTCAGGATCACCTTCGGCACCAGCTCCGGAACGGCCAGCCCGCCCCCCTTCCGCCAGTAGACCTTGATCTCGGCCAGGACGGCGAACCCCGCCTCGTCCAGGGGCGTGAACCGAACGCTGTAACGGTAGTTCGGAAAGCCGGGAACCTCCACCGGCCTCTTCACGCCGATGTCCTTCAGGTAGTCCGACGCGTGCGCCTTCTTGCCCGCCCGCACCCGCTTCCGCTTCCAGGCGTCGATGGCGGCCACCGTGTACCCCGCCTCGATCTCGGCCGCGATCGACTGGGCCGCCAGCGCGACGTTGGTCTGGTCGACCGCCTGCTTGTGCACGTCCACGCCGCGGGCGAAGAGCGCCAGCACGGCCGTCACGCCCACCGTCACGATCGAAAGCGCCACGAGAACCTCGACCAGGGAGAACCCCGCCCGGGATCCGAGGCCGCGCGCCCCGCCGGGCGGGCCCCCGGACCCCGCGTGTCCCGCGTCGATGCGCCGCATGTCCATGATTCCTCAAAACATCAACGCCCCCCGGATCGGGGCGGGCGTTCAACGGTTCTTCCCGGACCGCGCGCCGGTCTTTCTCACGGCACGGACCCAGGGAGGGTCCTCGGGCGCGTGCCTCTCCAGCAGCTTCGACATCCCCTCGCCCACCCAGTGGCCCCGGTGGGCCGGCAAGGCGACCGTCAGGACGAAGGTGCGCCCCCCCCGGACCTCCTCGCCCGCCTCGTGCGTGACGGGCTTGGACCCCCGGGCCCCCCGGGCCTGCTTCCTCGTCTTGAAGGCGAACCGGGTCCTCGACTCGTACCAGATCCATTCCGTACCGACCTTCACGTACCGGTAGAGGGACGGATCGTCCTCCGTGGGGAAGTCCCCGGCCGAATCCACCGGGATGTCGTCGTCCGATGGGTCGAGCGGCCGCGCGAGCGTCGCGCGCATCCCCGCGTCCCCGGCCACGGCGCACACGACGATCCGCACCTGGCGGGGAAAGACGTCGTCGGAGGGGTCGTGGCGCGACCCCGCGCCGGCGGCCAGCCAGAAGACGTTGGGGGTCTTGCGCCCCTCGCGGCTCTTCGGATCGGGCAGGACGCCCCGCGTGGAGTCCCAGATCACCTCCGGCCCGCATTCGCCCCCCAGCGTCCGCGTCAGCGCCTTCTGGAGGTCCCACGTGGTGGTGTACTGCGTCCAGAAGAGGAACCCCAGGTAGAGGACGCCGTCGGCCACCGGCGTGCACCGGGACGTCACCTCGTCCTTCTCGTCGATGTTCTCGTCGATGAAGAGGCTCCGGGAACCCCCGATGGGGGAGCGGACGCCCCGGTAGAGAACGTCCGAGTCGGGGTCCGGGTCCATGACGTAGACCACTTCCATCAGGCCGCCGAGGGGCTTCAGGTTCCCGTGCGGATCGCCGCGGCCCTCGATCACGCCGTCGAACCGGTCCGGCGGCCCCGTGCCCGAGGCCCGGAGGGCCTCGTCGGCGCCCTCGTCCTCGAGGGTCCGCACGAAGCGGAGCCGGTAGCGCCGGTTTCCGTCCAGGTCGCAGAGGAACCGGACGTCCACCTCGCCCGCGTCGCCGGGTCTCGGCACGGCCATGTTCTGGAGGTCGTCCTGGATCTGCTTGAGCACCATCTGGGAGTGCTCGAAGATCATCCGCCGGTCCTCGGTCCCCCGCCAGGTGTCGATGCCCGAGCGCAGCGCGACGACCAGCATGCTTCCCAGGACCACGAAGATGGAGATCGCCACGAGGATCTCGGCGAGCGTGAAGCCGCGCGTCGATCCGGGCATCAACGCCGGATTGCGGTCCTCTTGTTCCATCACGTCGCTTTCAAATGGCCGCCCCGGTATCCGACATGCCGTTTCTCCAGCTTAGCGGTTCAGCGCCTCGTGGTGAAGGACGCGCAGGGGCTGGGCGTAGCGGACCTGGAAGTTCTTGAGCCGGGGGGTGGACTTCCAGGCGTCGCTCGTGAAGGCCCCCTCCTTGTAGATGAAGTACGCCCGCACCTCGATGGAATCGCCCTGGGTGCCGATGACGTTCTCCCCGGCCGGGTCCTCGAACACGTAGAGCCCGCCGGGCTCGTTGGTGGGTTCGACGTTCCAGTCGGGGGCGCCGTCGACCCGGACGAAGATCTTGATCTCGTGGAAGGTCTCGTCGGGGATGTGCTGGTCCCAGGTGATGCGGTCCCAGTAGGCGTCCCGGGCCTGGAAGGAGGCCTGGAAGTAGGCCATCTCGGGGACGGAGGCCTGCTCGCGGTAGCCGTCGAAGTACCGGAACGGCATCAGCACCGCGATGTCCCCGTCGGAATGCGCGTCGGCCTGCGTGCCGAAGGCGCCCCGGAAGAGGCCCTTGGAATCCGGGTTCTCGGAGGGGACCACGAGGGCCCCGGCGTCGTGGCGGTGGTAGCCGATCATCTCCTCGTTGACGAGCACGTAGCCTTCGGGGGGGAATCCCGAGAGCGTCAAGAGGGGAATCCGGTTCTCGTCGGCGGAGATCCGGCTGGCCAGCGCCGAGGATTTCACGAAGGAGAGGTTCATGATGTATTCCCCGGCGTCATGAACGCCGGCCTCGGTGCCCAGGATGCCGCGGGTCAGTCCGGAGAGACGGGACCCGTCCCGCTCGGAGAACCCGATCAGCTCGTCGCCGATTTTGAGGACGCCGGTGTCGGGAAAGGAGTTCAGGTTGACCTTGATCTTCACGGGTTCGTCATCGCCGCTCCCGCTCGATCCGCCGCCCTGGACCGTGAAGATCGCGGTCTGCCCGGACGCCTCCCGGGCGATGTCCAGCTCGGCCGCGTCCTCGTCGATGGCCGCGCCCAGCCGGTAGAGGCCGCGCCCGGCCGTGGCGAAGCGCACCTCGTCCAGCGTCCCCGCGGTCCCCACCCCCGACGCCGATTCGCCCAGCGTCACGTCGCCCTTCAGGTTGCCGCCCGCCGTCTCGCCGGAGGGGAACTTCAACAGCCGCGTCCCCTCCACCTCGAACGGGAAGTCGAGGCACTCGGTGAAGGCCACCCAGGTGACGTCCGCCCAGTTCACCATGGCGGTGTTCCGCCTGAGGATCTGGGTGCCCTGCTGGGTGATCAGGGTCACGACGTCGAAGCGGCCGCAACGACCTTCTTGCGTCTTGAAGACGGGGACGATCTCGGCGCCGGCGTCGTGTTCGTTCCGGAGGGTGAGGTTTCGTCTCCGGAAGTCGTAGGAGAAGTCGAACGGTTCCTCCTCCGGCGGATCTTCTCCCGGCGGGGGCTCCTCGGGATCCTCCTGGAGGGAGTCGTTCTCCTCGCCCTGCTCGAAGATCTCCTCGATGACGTCGTTCTCGGAGCGGACCAGGTAGACCTGCCCGTTCTTCTCGCAGATCACGTCGTAGACGAACCACTCGTTGTCCACCTGGACGCGGGCCTCCTCGGTCTCGTAGTCCGAGGCCGCGCTGACGGGCAGGGAGATCATGATGACGTGGATGAAGTCCAGCTCGAAATCCTGGGCCTCGGTGTCGAACTGGCCCCGCTCCACGTCCTTGAAGGTCTCCTCGTCCTTGGAGTCGTAGTAGACCATCTCGTACTGGATCTGCACCGAATCCGCGGTCGAGGTCCCTCCGGAGCCGCCTCCCGGGTCGCCGGGGTCGCCGCCTCCCGGTTCCAGCGTCCCGCCCTGGTAGTCCCGGGGATCGCTCGTCCCCCCCGGGGTGGACCCGCCGCCGGACGGCACGCCCGGCGAGGAGGAGGAGGCGGCGTCCATGTAGAAGCGGAAGAGGAGCAGGAAGCCGCTGTCCGGGAATCCTTCCGTGTCCTTGACAGGGATCTCGTCGTCGCCGGCGCCGAGGAGGATCGGGGTGGGGGGGGCCGCCTGGGGCATGAAGATCCCGTTCGAGAGCCCGCCTTCGGGCGAGGTGCCGCCGCCGGGCGTGGTGCCTTCCCCGGGTGTGGTGCCGCCGCCGGGTGTGGTGCCGCCGCCTCCGGAACTCGATTCCCAGGGTAGACGGACGCGCGTCTGGGTCTTCTCGCCGATGGCCGAGGAGAGCGAGGCGCCCCCCTCGGGAATCCGGGTGTTGAGGGGGATGGAATAGCCGAAGACCGTCACGGCGGATCCGGCGGGATGGAAGGCGAGTTCGGTGCCGCGCTTTCCCCGCCCCGTCTTCACGTCCCGCTCGGTTTCGTCGTCCGTGTCCGCGTCGCCGGGATCGGAGGACCCTCCTGCGGTGCCGCCGCCGTCATCTCCGGTGTCGCCGGCGCCCTCCTGGTAGTCGGGGGTTCCGCCTCCGCCTCCGCCCGACCCGCCTCCGGGATCGTATCCGGGGGTGTCGGGATCCTGGGGCGTGTAGGAGCCGGACCCGTCGTCGGTCTGGGCGTCGGGATCGAATTCCGGATAGGGGTTGTAGTAGAAGGACTGGCCGCCGCGGGTCGTGTAGTGGATGGCCTCGTTTCCGATGAGGAGCACGCCGGCCGTCGGGAAGCCGGAGGCGTCCTCCACCACGATCTCCTCGACGCGGCCGGCTTCGAGGTCCTCGGCGAGCCGGGTGACCTGGATGCTCCCGTCCGCGTGGCGATGGACGAAGTTCCCGACGGGCCGGCCGTCGAGCATGAGGGACATCTCGCCGTAACGCGTGCTCTTCCAGGCGGCCGCCAGGTGGTACCACACGTCCTCCTGGAGGAGCTCGGACGCGCCGTCGAGGCGGACCTCGGAGGCGATCGGCTCGATCGTCCCGTCCGCCATGCGGAAGACCAGCTCGCCCGTTTCGCTGTCGTGGAAGAACTTGATCCGGTTGAGGTACTCCAGGCCGGGATCCTCGGCCATGTCGAAGAAGGTGGTGCAGGACGGCGCCTGGGACCACTTGGGCTTGAACCAGAATTCCACGGTTCCGGCCTTGACGTCCTGGCTCTGGGTGGCCGGATCGGGACCGAACTTCGTCTTCCCCTGGTCGAAGTGCACGCCCGTGCCGTCGAGGACCGGTCCCTCCGGCGTCAACTCGAACCCGTCGAGGAACTGCCGGTCGAAGTGCTCCACGAAGCCGGACCCGCCCGAGGAGAGCTCGATGACGAACGCGCTTCCCCCGCCGGATTGCAGGACCTGCCGCTTGTCGCCTTGCTCGTCCCCCCCGTACATCCGGGCGGACTTGAGCCGGACGTCGCCGGCCTCGGGGTCGCGGTCGTAGCCCGGGAAGACGCTCTCGATGGAGACGGGCTCGGGCCAGGTGCAGACCTTCCGCCCCTGGGGCGCCCAGAGCTTCTGCTGGAAGTCGTACTGGCTCTCCAGGGTCAGCGAGGCCGTCTGGGGAGGGGTGAGCGCCACGATCTCCTTGAACCGGTGGGACGCCACTTCCTTCCCCGAGGGGGCGTTGATGATGCCGGTGACCTCGAGCGTGTAGGTGTCGAACGACTTGTAGCAAAGCGGCGCGGTGGAGACGAGGAGGCGGTAGTCGTTGGGGTTCCGGGCGTTGAGGAGGATGGCCCGGAGGCTGGACTTGGAGAGGAGGCCGGTCTCCCGGGAGAAGGACTCGCCGTCCCCGCGCATGTCCTCGCTGTCCCCCCCGGCGAGTTCCAGAAGCGCCGCCTGGAGATCCTCCCGGCAACGGATGCAATTCTCACCCGCGTCGTTCTCGTAGTGGATCAGGTGGTCCGCCGCCGCTTCCGCCTCCTCGCGCGTCACGCACATCGAAGGCCGGACCTCCTCGCCCGTCTTGGGGTTGTCGAACCCCTGGTCCATGAGGCACTTCAGGCCCATGAACAGAGAGACCAGCACCTCCCGCGGGGCCGTGTTCACGTTCACGGGATGACGCATGGCGGGCTGGACCTCCCAGGTGTCCTCCGGCTCGAACATCATCTCGAGCTTGCGGTCGAGAACGACCAGGCGTCCGTTCCGCCAGGGGCGGTTTCTCATCACGCGCGCGTACACCACGGTGAGGTCCGATTCCTCCGCCGATCCGCTCTCCTCCTCGGCCCAGGAGGAAAGCTTGCGCGTGATCTTGAGAAGCGTGCCCGGAGACATGTGGCGGCCGTTCTTCACCACCAGCGCGTCCGCCTTCTCCGAATCGTCCTGCCACATCACCCTCTCCACCCGCACCGGAGACGTCCATCCGTGCTGCAGCTCACGGTGCGAATGCACCGTGGCGAAGGGGGTGATCCTGTCGATCTCGGACGGGGCGAACGCCGTGGCTCCCGTGTCGTGGGGGGGGATCTCGGATACCTTGCGAATGTCGGACAGGGACTGGTACGGATGGAAGCGCGTGTTTCCGGAGACGGGATACCCGCCCGCCTTCCAGGCCCGGAAATCCACCACCAGGTTGTTCTTCTTGTGCGACGCCTGCTTTGAGTAGTACGCGTCCTGCATCTGCCCCCGCTCGCACCCCGTCAACTTGTTGCCGTCGACGTCACGGTAGGAAACCACTTCCTGCTCGATCAGGACGTACCCGTCCACCGTATTCGGATCGCCGTCCGCGTAGAAACCGGAGGCGTCGTCCACCTCGATGCGCGACGTGTCCTCGGTGAGAGGCTCCAGCAGGACGGCCCCGCCCGCCAGGTTGCCGAGCGCCCAGGGCGAGGCGGAATTCAGGTTCAGCTTCGCCTGCTCGTCCTCCACTTCCACCGACCAGAGGAATCCCTGGGGATCCGTGAAATCGGCCTCGACCCGGGCCGCCAGGTCCTTGCGGGCGCCGAGATCCATGTCGACGCTGAATTCCTCCAGCGTATCCCAGTCCGGCGTCTGGAAGGGCGGATCGTAGCGGCCGGACTTCTCCAGGGTCTCCTGCGTCCGGTAGAGCCGGGAGACCGCGTAGTTCCGCGCCCCCTCCGCGAGGATGCGCGCCTGGGCCTGGTAGAACTGGGTCCGGCTGGTCTTCTCCTGCAGCTGCATGGATACCGTGAACGGCGTCGCGATGGCCACCAGGGCCAGGAGAATCACGATCACCATGATCAGGGCCACGCCTCGGGTCCGGTGAGCATGGAACTTCATGCCTTGTCTCCCAAAAGCCTCGCCTCAGGGTGGTGCAAACCCGATGCCTTTCCCCGAGCAATTCCCTCGAAGGGTGGAAAATTCTATCCTCTTTTCAAACAAGGGATTACACAGGAAGTCCGTCTCTGTGCCCCAGCGGGGGCCCAGGATCCGGGGGCTCCGACAACCTATATTACAGCAAAAGAAGGGGAAGTGACAACCAGGTTGTCGGTCGAGGGCCTGTGAGAGCTCCCTTTTCTCAGAGGATGTGGAAAAATCCGCTCGCGCAGGGAACCAGGGATTTTTCCACAGCCCCTCGGTCAAGGCGTCCTCTCGGCCTTCTCGATCCTGGGGACCCCGTCCTCGAAATGTTCCGCATTCAGGAAGGTACCCGACAGGGTGACCGGATCGCCGATTTCGATTTCCGGCTTGCAGGGTCGTTCCATGTCGGCAACGAGGATCCGCCCGGGTCCTTCGCCGACCAGGCATTGTTTTCCGTCCCCGGCCATCCAGAGGAGGGTTCCGTGGGCTTTGAAACCGGTTCCGTCTTGAAGGCGCGAGATGTCGTTCCAGGCGATGGGGATGTCGGTTCCCTGTTCCTCGTAGAAGAGGGAAGCGTCTTCGGGTTTCCTGAGGTCCCGGTTTCGCCTGACGAGCAGGCGCACGGCGCCGTCGATGGTGACGGGGACGCCGTCGGCGATCAACGTCTCGCCCGGCTGGAGTTGGGGGGGCCAGGTTCCCGTCCATCGATTTCGATCGAGGAGGAGCGTGAGGAGGGGTTTTTCCTTCAGGAAGAAGCGTGTGATCGTGCACAGGCAGGATGCGTCGTCGGGTCTTTCGACGGTTTCGAGGACGCCGACGACCCTTTCGATGGGCGCGTCGGGAGGGGGGTTTGTTTTTTCGCCGTTGTGGGCGGGAAGGGTGGTGAGGCTCTCGAGGACGTTTCCGAGGAGGAGGAGGAAGCCGACGGCGGCGAGGACGACGAAGACCATGGCGAGGAGGGGTCCCTTTTTGCGGGCGGTGGTGGGTCGTTTGTCGAGGGTCATGGCCTTGGCGAGTTCGACGGAGAGTTTCTTTCGTTCTTCGATTTCCTTGGCCATGCGCCATGCGGAGAGGACCTCGTCGAGGTCTTTCAGGAGAGCCTCGCAGTCGGGGAACCTGGACGGGGGGTTTTTCTCGATGCATCGGTAGACGATGTTGGCGACCTGGAGGGAGGTCTGCGGGGCGAGTTCCCCGATGGGGACGGGGATGTCGTGGAGGTGTGCGTGGAAGACGTCGGAGGGGTCCTCGGCGTCGAAGGGGACTCTCCCGGTCAGGAGTTCGTAGAAGACGATGCCGAGGGAATAGAGGTCGCTTCGGGGCGTGGGGTTTTTCCCGGCGATGCACTCCGGCGCCATGTAATAGGGGGTGCCCATGATCCGTCCGGCGTCGGTCTCTCCGGGTTTTTTCTTGCCGGCGTTGTCGCTTTCTCGGGGGGGGATGGCCAGCTGGAAGGCGAGTTTGGCTAGTCCGAAGTCGGTGAGGAGGATGCGTCCGGAGGCGTCGACGAGGAGGTTGCTGGGTTTGATGTCGCGGTGGAGGAGGCCGGCGCGGTGGACGTGGGCGAGTCCTGCCGCGGCCTGGCGCACGATGTCGACGGCCTCCTGCTCGGGGAGGGGTCCTCGTTTGTCGAGGAGGCTGTCGACGCCTTCGCCCTCGACGTATTCCATGGAGTAGAAGACGGCGTCTTCCTGGCGGTCGATGGCGTAGATCTGGACGATGTTCGGATGCCTCGTCTTGGCGACGGCGAGGGCTTCCCGCTTGAAGCGTTCGAGGAAGTCGTCGTCCCGGGCGAGATGGGATCGGAGGGTCTTGACGGCGACGTAGCGGTTGAGGTTGGTGTCGAGGCACTTGAAGACGCGTCCCATGCCGCCGGCGCCGATTTCCCGGATCACCTTGAAGTGTTTCAGGGTTTCGAGGGGCGGGTCGGGCGCCGGTTCGACGATGTCCTCCCGGTTCACGTCCCGCGTATCGCCGCTCTTGTCCGCGTCCATGAGGTTCGGTCCAAAACCATGCAGGGTCGGCGTGACGGCCCTGCGGTGGAGGCCGGGAGGATGGACACCGCGCCCGCCTGCGCACGCCGGGGTCATGATAGGCATCCCTTGCGGGGAGGGTCAATTTTTTCTTGACAGTTCGGGGGGTTCGACCAAGAATACGGCTTCATCGATAGGCGCCGCCCTTCGGCGCGCGTTGGTCAGCCATTCGGTTTGTTTGCCGCTTGGGAGGTCCCATGAGTGGGAGCGTAACTCGCTGGGCCGTGCCCTTTTTCATCATGGCCGCGGTCGTCATTGTTTTCGCGCCGAGCGCGGCGCAGGCCCAGGGGGAAGCCAGGAGGCTTCTGGACGAGGGCAAGCAAGCCTTCCTGGAGGGGGATTACGAGACGGCGATGCTCCGTTTCGAGGAGGTGATGCGTGCGGATCCTTCCCTGGAGGAAGCATTGCGTCTTCGTGAGCGCGCCGGGTACGCGTTTCTGGTGGAGGTGCTGGCGAAGGGCGGGAAGTACAAGTCGTTCGCGGAATGGCTTCTGTCCCGGGCGGAGGGCTTCGACGACGAGCGGAAATCGAATCCCGAGCTGATCCAGGAGATCATCGACGACCTCATGAGCGAGGACATGACGCGCTACCAGTGGGCTCTGGAGCGGCTCGAGTTCGAGGTGGGGGAGTATGCCGCGCCGAAGCTGTGCGAGATGCTGGGCAACGAGACGGACCGGAAGGCCCGCGAGCGTGCGGTCATCGCGCTGAGCCGGATGGGTGCGCAGGTCGTCCTGCCGGTCATCGAGTGCCTGAACAGCCAGAACATCCGCCAGAAGCAGGGGGCGGTGATCGTGCTGGGGAACATCGGGGACCTGCGGGCGGTGGCGGACGTCAAGCGCCTCTACGAGGATCCCAAGGAGCCGGCCGAGGTGAAGGATGTCGCGACGTCGGCTTTGCGCAAGATCGCCAGACGCGACCCCGGTCAGCTCCGTCCCGCGCGCGAGTACTACTACAACAAGGCGATCATGTACTACCAGAACCATCCGGCCATCATCAAGAACTACGACCGGAACTGGCTCTTCTGGAAGTGGAACGACGAGACGGGGACCCTCGACATGGAGAAGGTGCCCCAGTGGCTCTACAACTTCCGCCTCGCCGAGGAGGCCTGCTACGACGCCCTCGACATCGACTACACCTACACCAACATCTGGCCCGTCCTGGCCCTGGTCAACGTCGCGGAGTACAACGAGGTGCTCGTCCATCTCCGCGACGCGCCCGCCGCGATCCAGGACAAGCTGCAGGAACTTTCCGACAAGAACTTCGCCGGCTGGGTCGGCGGCATGGTCGTCGGCGAGCGGGCCCTCTACGACGCCCTCGACATCGCCCTCCGGTCCCAGGACGCCCTCGTGGCGGTCTCGGTGATCCGGGCGCTCCGATACGTGGCCAGCGGAGGGGGGATCCCTGCTCGGGGCACGCAGCCCCCGCCGGGCATGCTGACCAAACCGACGGCGGCCGAAACGCCGCCGGGGGGCGAGGCAGCCGCAGTGGGCGACCGCCGACCGGAGCAGGATCATCCCCTCCTGGGCCCCGCCGGCACGCCCGGCGCGAAGCTCGGCGCCAAGGGCGCCTGGCCCCTGCTCCAGGCGCTGACGTACCCGGACAAGCGGGTGCGGTACGCCGCCGCCGTGACGCTCATCCGCATCCACAACCGCTCGCCGAAGCTGCGGCGCAGCGCCTTCGCGATGCAGAACGTCGTGCTGCAGGTCGTCATCGAGGCCCTGGGAGAATCGGGCGCCCGCTCGATCCTCGTGGGAACCCCGGACATCCAGACGCGCAACGACCTCGTCGGCGAGATGGTGAACATGGGCTATTTCGCCTACGGGGCCGATTCCGCGGCCGACACCTTCAAGCGGGCGCTTCGTTTCCCCTCCGAGGATCTCATCATCCTCGACATGGACATGGCCACCGAGCTGATCATCCACGCCTCCTCCGGGGACGTGGAACACAAGGAGACGATCATCGACGCCCTCCGGGCGGACTACCGCACGAAGGACGTCCCCATCCTGGTCCTCTGCGACGCGAACCAGCTGGACCGGGCCAAGGAGCTCTTCCCGGAAGGGCGTGACGTGAAGGGGTACATCACCACGCCGATGAATTTCTCGGAGATCAAGATCCAGCTCACCGGCATCTTCGCGGCCTTTCCGCTGGACGACAAGTCCCGCGCCACGCGGATTTCCCGGGAGGCCGCCGAAGCCGTGGCCTCCATCGATCCCTTCTTCACCACCTTTGCCCTCAAGCCGCCGGTGAGCGGCGAGGGAGGAGCCGGGGGAGGCAGCCAGCAATGGCGCGACGTGGTGGCCGCGCTGATGGCCGTCATCGAGAGGCGTCCCGACGAGGTGCGCATCCCCGCCCTCGACGCCCTGGGCCATCTCGCGCCCGCCGACGCCATCCCCGCCATCACGCGCGTGGTCCACAACAAGGACGCGAACCTCCCCAAGGTCCGCGCGGCCGCCGCCCACACCCTCGGCGAGATCTTCCTGCGCGCCCAGTCCCTGCCGGAGGAAACCTACGAGGTCCTTCTCGACGGCCTGCGGGACGAGTCCTCCCTGGTGCGGGAGGCCTGCGGCGCGGCCCTGGGCAACGCGCCCATCAAGGCGGAGGAACGCTACAAGGCGTTGAAGAAGGCCCGGGTCAACCCGCGGAAATAGCGTTCAAGGGCACGAAAAAGGGGAAAGGGGAAAACGGATGTCCGTTTCCCCTTTCCCCTTTTCTATGTCCCCTTGGCGGGAGAAAAGCCTTGCCTGGCCCCGCTCATTGCAGCACGCCGTGCTTCTTCCCCACCTTGGTGAAGGCCTCGATCGCCCGGTCGAGGTGGCGCTTCTCGTGGGCGGCGGAGAGCTGGACGCGGATGCGCGCCTGGCCCCGCGGCACGACGGGGTAGAAGAACCCGACCACGTAGATGCCTTCCTCGAGCAGTTCGGCGGCCATCTCCTGGGAGAGTTTGGCGTCGTTCTCGAACTTGCCGAGCATGATGGGGACGATGGGGTGCTCGCCGGGGACGATGTCGAACCCCGCCTTGGTCATGTTCTCCCGGAAGTACTTGGTGTTCCATTCCAGCTTGTCGCGGAGCTCGGTGGTCTCGGAGAGGAGGTCGATGATGGCGATCGCGGAGCCGACGATGGGGGGGGGCATGGTGTTGGAGAACAGGTACGGGCGCGAGCGTTGCCGCAGCAGATCGACGATCTCCTGGCGGGCCGCCACGAAACCGCCGGAGGCGCCGCCGAGGGCCTTGCCGAAGGTGCCGGTGATGATGTCGACCCGGCCCATCACGTTGCGGTACTCGGGCGTTCCACGCCCGGTCTTGCCCACGAAGCCCGTGGCGTGCGCGTCGTCGATCATCACGAGGGCGTCATACTTCTCGGCGAGGGGGCAGATCTCGTCGAGCCTGGCGATGTCCCCGTCCATGGAGAAGACGCCGTCCGTGGCGACGACCCGGTACTTCGCGTCCGAGGCCTCCTTGAGCTTGGCCTCCAGGTCGGCCATGTCGCCGTGCTTGTAGATGAAGCGCCTGGCCTTCTTGCTCAACCGGATGCCGTCGATCACGGAGGCGTGATTGAGGGCGTCGGTGAGGATCGCGGCGTCCTCCCGGTTGAAGAAGGGCTCGAAGACGCCGCCGTTGGCGTCGAAGCAGGCGATGTACAGGATGGAGTCCTCCAGGCCCAGGAAGTCGGCGAGCTTTCTCTCCAGGACCTTGTGGATGTCCTGGGTTCCGCAGATGAAGCGGACCGAGCTCAACCCGTAGCCCCATTCGTCGAGGGCCTTGTGGGCCGCCTCGATCACCTTGGGGTGGCTCGAAAGCCCGAGGTAGTTGTTGGCGCAGAAGTTGATCACGTCCTTGCCGCCCTTGACCTTGATATCCGCCCCCTGGGGCGTCATGATCACCCGCTCGTCCTTGTAGAGCCCCTGCGCCTGGATGTCCTTGAGCTCCTGTTGAAGTTCGTCCTTCAGCTTGCCGTACATGGGTCCTCCTTCTCAGGTTGTGAAAAGCCACGGCGCGGCGCGGTCATCGGCTTTGTCCGCGCGCCTCGAGCCTCTTCTTCGCGGCGTCGAATTCCCCGCGGTCCGGGAACAGGACCACCTTGGCCGATTTCCGGGGCCTCTCGATCATGCGGTCGAACCCCTTCTGGAAATCCTCCAGTCCGTACATGTGGGTGATCACCGGCGTCGGGTCCACGCGGCCGCTGGCCAGGAGATTCTTCACGCGGTACCACGTATCGAAGATCTTCCTCCCGTTGATGCCGTGGATCTGGCCTCCCTTGAACACGATGCCGTCGTTGTAGTCCACGGGACAGGGCGAATCGGGCGCGATCCCGAACGCCGTGATCCGGCCCGCCTTGCGCACGAAGCCGAAGCAGTCCCGGATGGAATCGGGGCTGCCCACCATCTCCAGGGCGATGTCCACCCCCCAGCCCCCGGTGTGGTCCATCACGAACGTCTCCCGTTCTTCGGGCGTGGTCTTGTTCGTGTAGATCTGCTCATCGGCGCCCATCTTTCGCGCGATCTCCATGTTGAAGTCGTACTTGCCGAAATGGAGGATCTTGGACACGCCGCAGGCGCGTGCGATCCCGATGGCGAAGAGCGAGATGGGGCCGTCTCCCGTGATCAGCATGGTCTTTCCGGCCACGTCGGCGTCCTCCCCGAGCACGGCGTAGCAGGCGTTGCCCATGGGCTCCTGCACGGTGGCGAACTCGGGGGGGATGGAGGGGTCGTTCACCCAGCAGACGGACTCGGGAATGGCGAAGTATTCGCCGAACGCGCCGTCGCAGTTGACCCCGAGAATGCGCATGTTCTTGCCCACGTGCGGGGATCCCACGAGCGCCTGCAGGTCGCCGGGGTCGTAGATGTGGGTTTCCGCGGACACGTAGTCCCCGACCTTGATCCGTTTCACGTGCGCCCCCACCTCGATCACCTCGCCGGCCACCTCGTGGCCCAGCGTCTGGGGGAGGTTGTCCGCGCCGATATGGGAATCGGCCCACGGGTCCCACTTGTAGATGTGGACGTCGGTGCCGCAGATGGAGGTGGCGCGGACCTTCACCAGGACCCATTCCGGGTCGATCTCGGGGACCGGGGTGTCCACCCACGCGGCGCCCACGTCCGCGTTCGTTTTCCGGACCGCTTTCATGTCGCCCATGTCGTTCTCCTCACTCGATGTCGTCGGTGGCGATCTCCGTCTTCTTCTCCAGCATCGCCCCGAGCAGGGGCCCGAAGCTCATGCCCTCGTGGTCCGCCCCCGGCTTGGTCTTGCCCACGATCAGGGGCGCGATCTCCGCCCCGCTGCTCACGTTCGTCAGGATGGAGTTGCCGGTCTCGACCGTCTTGCCGCACTTCACGACGCGGGAGATTCCCGAGATGACGTCCCAGACCTTCCTTTTCTCGTTGTAGAGGACGTTGATGCGGGTGTCGTAGACCAGGCGCCCTTCGGGAAGCGGCCGCGCGTCGATCAGGCGCATCTGCTGGATGGAGGCGTCCTCGGTGAAGTGGTCGAACGGTTTCAGTTCCTCCTCGAAGGCGTCGTCCGACAAGACGACCATGTGCCGGCCGTCGTAGCGCTGGTAGAGCTTGTCGGGGATCGAGCCCACCGCGCTTTTCTTCATGTGGATGAAGACGCCCTTTCCGCCCGTCGAGTTCCATTTCTTCAGCACGTAGCCCCCGCTTTGCGCCATCTCCCGGACGGACCCCGCGCTGATCTCGTCGCCCAGGAGGGTCACGGGGCGGGAGATCGTCTTTCCCGTCTTCTTCTCCCACATCCTGAAGGCCGCTTCTTCCTTGGTCTTGGAGCGGAGGTCGTCGATGGGCCAGGGATTGATGAAGATCGTCTCCGGCGTCTCCTCGATGATCTTCCGCCCGAGCCTCTCGCCGTAGAAGATGGGAACGTGGATCCTCTCGATCCGGCGGTAGCACATGTCCAGCGGGACGCCGTGCACGTGCAGTTTTCCCCCCTTCACGACGGGGTTTTCGTCCGGCGTCACCCGGTAGACCTCGAGGCCGGCGTCCTTGAAGCCCTGCAGGGCGATGCTGTGGGCCGCTTCTTCCTCGCTTTCGGGGTAGGGGCGCGTGAAGACGCCCACGCGCGGGTCGCCCTGTCCGCCCCGGGCCTCGAAGACGTCCCGGAAGGTCTGCACGATCCTTTCCAGGATCTTCTCGGGGTGCGTGGGGTACTCGACGCGGTCGGGCTTCATCCCCAGCAGCTTCAGCTGCTGGAACAGCCGGCTGGACCAGATGTTCGGGCAGGCGGGATAGGAGTTGCAGCACGGGCCCTCGAGGATCGTGGGGCGGATGTCGGTGATCCGCTCCCCGTTGTCGGCCGCCGCGCCCGTCACCAGGATATCCAGTCCCAGCAGGTAGGAATGGGGCAGGCCCAGGTGTTCGCAATACTGGAGATAGGCGTCGAGCGAATTCATGCCCACCTCGATGGCCTTCTCCCACCCCTCGTCCAGAAGCCAGGTGGGCGAATCCACGTAGGCGTGCATGATCGATTCGTTGCCCCGATCGCCGGAAAGCAGTTGCAGTTCTTCTGGAATCTTGACCATCTTCTCCTCCACAACGGCGTGAAACGCGTTCCTTTTCGAATACCCCGGGCAAAGAAACCGCCACTATACGCGCGGGACGGGGAGGGTGTCAAGTTCCAGACAGGACGAGGTTTTCGCGGTGCAGGCAAGTCATGGAACACAGGGGGATCAGAGGAATCAGAGGGCTCAGGGAGGGGCGAAGGTCCGGGCGGGTTCACACCCTCCGCGCCGTCCGCGTCATCCGTGTGGGAATAAAAAGGGGGCCACCAGGACGAACCTGATGGCCCGAGGCGTGAATGAGGAGGTTAGGGACTCCTCTAGAATTCCACCATGATTTCCGCGATGCCCAGGGACATTTCCTCGCGGGCCCCCAGCGTGTCCTTCCAGAAGAAGGCGTCGAAGAGGAGGCCGGCGCCGAGGCCGAGTTTCACGCATTCCTTGACTTTCCAGGAGAGGCGGATGTTCAGCTCGTTGCCGTAGAGCTTCCGGTAGGAAGACCCGCCGTCGGGAGGGTTGCCGTAGACGTCGTGACTGGGCGGAAAGAGCGCGTGGAAGGTCCCGAACCGCACCGACAACTCCACGGTCTCGAACCGGGCGCCGATCTCGGCCTTGATGGCGTTGTAGTTGGAATCCACATCCAGGCCGAATTCGTTGTCCTCCATGATGAGGAAGGTGTCCACGTCCTCGAAGGAGACGTAGTCGTGGTTGGACTGGTGGGGGTCGCCCCGGTCGCCGCCGATCCACCACAGGGAGAACTCGGCGAAGGGGGTGAAGGAGAGCTGTTTCTCGATCTTGATCTCGGGTTCCACGCGGACGCCGCCGTAGCCGGCGTGCGCGCCCTGGTGGATCAGTTCCTTGCCGTCCGGGCGGTAGGCCGCCGTGTACTCTCCGAACTGCCCCATGTATTCGGCGAAGACCTCGAGAAAGGGGAGGGGTTTGATGGAGAAGCCGAAGCCCAGCGCGCCCAGGGCGGTGTCATCGTCTCCGGAGATCATGGACAGGACGGCCTGGATGCGGGAGAAATGCTTGTGCTTGTGGGTGCCGGTGATGTCGAAGGTCGCCAGCGGCCGGGCGACGAAGAAGACGGTGTCGGTGTTGGCCATCTGGGTTTCGAGCACCTTGCCGACGGCGAAGTCCACGCGGAAGGGTTCGAGGCCGGTCTTGTCGCGGGAGAGGATCCATTCCAGCTGGACGCCGGCGAAGGCGGAGTTCTTGGACTGTCCGGCGTACTGGTTCCACCAGGCGTTTCCGCCCAGGTAGGGGTTCCAGTGCATGCCGAACCCGGACGACCCGTTGGGCAGGTTGGCGGCGATGGGGGTGGTGGGATCGGCGGGGTCGTAGGCGGGGGCGTAGATGCCCGAGACGGATTGCGGCATGCCGGTCAATCCGGGATCGGTATGGACGGCTCCGGTGAAGGGGTTCTCGGAGGCCAGGAGGTTGCAGAAGAACTCGTCGCCGTTGCCCCGGAGATCGATGCGGACGTTTTTCGAGCCCACGTAGAGGTTGGTGTACTTGCCGAGGAATTCCTTGGAGTAGGCGTAGATTTCCTCGAGGAAGACGAGGCTTTCGCGTCTGCCGAGGAGAGGGGAGTCGACGCCGTAGGACCCGGGCCCGAGCCCGAGGGTGAGGACGGCGCCGAGTTCGTCCTTGATCTTGGCTTCGAGCGAGACGTTCATCACCGGCACGCCGATGATCTCGTCATGGTCTCGGGTCCAGGTCCCCGGATTGTGGAGATCGCGTTGTGGAAAGACGGAGTCGAAGGAGTCTTCGCGGAAGACGCCTTGGAGTCCGATATCTCCGCTGATCTCGATCTTGTTGGTGGAGCTCCTCTTGGTCTTGGTGGTGACGTCGGCGGCCAGGATGGTAGACGGCCCCAGGACCATGAGGGCGAGCACCCCGGGAATGATCCGTTTCATGCGCCCCTCCTTCTTGCATCCGGAACGAATTTCGGACGCAACCCTAACGCTTCCTCGATTCCGTGTAAAGACAAAAAATTTTCTTTTGCACTATATTTTGTGCTTTGATTGTGGATAGACCCATAAATATGTAATCTTTCCAAATTATAAATTATAAAGGCCACGAGTCAAGCGGAAAATTTACATTTTATAAAATATAATTGGCTTCCACCTCGCGGATTCACGCTGCACCCGTTTTCAGCTTGCTTCCGTTTAGGAATTGTAGTCAGCCGTGAGCCTTCGGCTCTCCCGGAAATGATGATCATTTGGAGGGCGAGCCTCCCGGCGAGCCATGGTCTGGGCTCGGGAGGGCCCTCGCCCTCCAAGGCGGTCGTCGATCATGATTTTTCCCGAATCTTCGGAACAAATTTCAGACGGGACCACGGCGATGCCGCCGGCGCTCGCGAGGGGAAGGGGCTGGTATCTCCTCCCGTTTCCGGGTACACTTGCCTCGTTTTTCCGAGAAAAACTCCGGCTCCAGGGCAAGGGGGGCGCAAGCCTCCCCGAGCGGGTTTTCCTTGAGATCGACATTGCGAGGGGGCTTCGATCATGGCGAGCGCGAGAGATCGCTGGGGAGGGCGGCTTCCCTTCATCATGGCGGCCATCGGGTCCGCCGTGGGACTCGGCAACGTGTGGCGCTTCCCGTACACCGCCTACGAGAACGGGGGCGGCGCCTTCTTCATTCCCTACTTCGTCGCTCTCATCACCGCCGGCATTCCGCTTCTGGTCCTGGAATACGCCCTCGGCCAGAAGTTCCAGGCCGGCGCGCCGGGCGCGATGGCCAGGATCGGCAAGCGCTGGCGCTGGCTGGGATGGTTCGCGATCTTCGTGGGCCTCTCCATCTCCTTCTACTACTGCCAGATCATGGCGCTCTCCTGGCACTACATGCTCGCCAGCCCCTCCAAGGCCTGGGAAGCGCCGGTGGACAACCGCACGGTCTTCGAGAAGAAGTACCGCCTCTACTCCTGCGAGACCGAGAAGAAGCGCATCGAGGCCGAGCTCAAGCGGAAGAAGATCAGCCACGTCCGCCTCTTCCCCGAGGAGGAGAGCAAGGCGGTCAAGGACAAGCTCGCTTCCGAAATCAAGGAGACGTGGGGCGACGAGACCGTCGTCTACAAGACGGTACAGGAGGTCGTGGATTTCGCCTCGTCGTATTTCGAGAACCGCGAGCAGCTCGAGAAGGAGGACCCGAAAGTCCGCTTTGCCGTGATGTCCGCGGAGGAGTTCGCGGCACTGGACGAGGCGCTCGCCGCCTTCTGGGCGGAGAAGGAAGGGCAGCGTTACGCGGACGCCGGGGCGGACGACGAGCTGGGAATCCTGCCGGAGGAGAAGATCCGGGTCATCGACCGCCAGGAGAACGTCGGCCTCTACTTCATGGAGGAGGCGCTGGGCGGTTTCGGCACGGGCGTGGAGAACTGGTCGCGCGCCACGGTCCGGAATGACATGATCGACCGGGCGCTGGAGATTCTCGAGAAGCCCGAAGGCGACCTGAACCGCCTCTTCAAGACGGCGACCCCGGAGGAGACCGCGGCGGTGGAGGCCGGCGAGGCGGAAAAAAACCCGGACTGGGATTTCACCCGGATGATCCCCGGTCTCTCCAAGCACGCCTCGAGCGCCTACCAGGATCTGCGCGAGGCCCATGCTGCGCTGACGGCCGTGGAGGAGCCTCCCGAGCCCCTCTGCGAGAGGGAAGCGGACGCCCGGGCCGACCTCGTCAAGGCGCTCGAGGCGAAGCGCCTTCAGCGGAGCAGCGCGTTCTCGTTCTCGTGGCACCTGGTCTTCTGGGCGTTCATCACCTGGCTGATCATCTTCCTGATCATCTTCAAGGGCGTCCATGTCGTCGGCAAGGTCGTCATGATCACGGTGCCCCTGCCGGTGGCCCTGCTGGGCATCATCATCCTCCACGGCCTGACCCTCAACGGGGCCGGACAGGGGCTCGAGTTCTTTCTCAACCCGGACTGGGATCTCATTAAGGACACGAGCGTCTGGGTGGCGGCCTACGGGCAGATCTTCTTCTCGCTGTCGCTGGGGTTCGGGATCATGATCGCCTACGCCAGCTACATGCCGCGGGAGTCGGACGTCTCGAACAACGCGTTCATGACGGCCTTCGGCAACTGCTGCACGTCCTTCTACGCCTCGTTCGCCGTGTTCAGCGTCCTGGGCTACCTCGCCGTCGCCCTGAACAAGGAGGTCGCGGACGTGGTCAACGCGGGCCCGGGTCTGGTCTTCGTCACCTACCCCGTCGCGCTGAGCGAGATGGGGGCGATCAGCGGCGGGGTCGTGGGGTTCCTCTTCTTCCTCTCCCTGCTGACGCTGGGGATCGATTCGGCCTTCTCGATCGTGGAGGCGTTCGTGACCGGCGTGCGGGACTACCTGATGAAGGTGAACAAGACGCTCCTCACCGCCGTGATCTGCGGGATCGGGTTCGTGGCGACGCTGCTCTACTGCACGCGGTCGGGACTGATGTGGCTCGATATCGTGGACAACTGGATGTCCAACTACGGCCTGCCCATCGTGGGGCTTCTCGAGTGCATCGCCATCGGCTACTTCTTCCGCATCGAGGAGATCCGCGGCTTCGTCAACGAGCGCTCCGAGATCCTCCTGAAAGGGTGGTGGGACGCCTGCGTCAAGTTCGTCACGCCGGCCATCCTCTTCGTCATCCTGTTCAAGCAGGTCCTGGATGATCTGAAGACGCCCTACGGGGGCTATGACAAGGTCCTCCCCGACGCCGTCAACGTCATGGGCTGGGGCTACTTCGGGCTGTTGATCCTGCTGGCCTTCCTCCTCACCCGCTCCTGGCTCCACGTCGCCTGGGTCGCCACCGCCGTGGTGTTCGGCTTTTTGCTCCGGCTCTACGGCCTTCCGCTCCAGCACGCCGTGCTGGGCGGCATCGGCTTCATGCTGCTGTTCGGCGGGCTCGTCACCTGCATCCAGGTGGCCCGGCAGAAGGGAGAGGAGAAGGAGGAGGAGGAGGAGGCGCTGCACGCCGGCGCCCCGGAGGACGGCGGGGAAGCGCCCGAAATGCCGGAGACCTAGGGCTACAACGCTGACTTCATCCTACAACGCTAATCTGCGCAAGTCTCTCGAGCCTGATATACCTGATCTTCTTTCTGATCTACCTGATTTCCTGGGGGAGGGAAGGGAAAGATGACCCCCTCGAGAAAAAACGGGGCTCGATCATGTGGATCAGATCGGCGCGAAGCGCCATCCGGTGAATCAGGGTCGAAGGACCTGGGTGCTGCTGGGGCCACGTGTTTCGCGTTGTAGGATTCATACGCTTTGAGCTCCGCGATCTCTGCGGTGGGATGCTCATGCAAAAAATTCACGGGGGGAACCTTGGAGGGCGAGGGTCCCCCCGAGCCACAACATAGCCGGCTCGCAAGGAGGCTCGTACGTATTCGGGGTTCACCGAATACTTGCACTCGCGGAAACAACGCAGCGTCAGAAGTCGAAGTGCTCCACGCCCTTCCCGTCGCCGAAGCAGATGCCCATGGCCTTGGCGGACATGACCGTGTCGTGGTTCTTCGGCACGGCCTTCATCTTCTTGATGGCCTTGGCCAGGGGCGTGGACACGATCTTCGGCGTCTTCAGCCCGACCATCCGCCCGTACTTCTCCTGGTGGACCAGGCGGGTGGCGGCGGCGCCCAGACGCGTGGCCAGAAGCCGGTCGAAGGTGGTGGGGTGTCCGCCGCGCTGCAGGTGGCCGAGCACGAGCGACCGCGTCTCCTTGCCCGTCCGCTGGCGGACCTGTTCGGCCACCCACTCGGCGATGCCGCCGAGCCGTTCGACGTGGCCCGCCTGCGCGCCTTCCCGGACGACCCGCTGGCCCCCCCTCGGCATCGCCCCCTCCGCCGCGACCACGATCGTGAAGAACCTCTTCTTGCGGTCCCGCTCGCGCACCTTGTGGCAGACCTCCTCCACGTCGAAGGGGATCTCGGGCAAGAGGATCGCGTCCGCGCCGCCGGAAACCCCCGCGTTGAGGGCGATCCATCCGGCGTAGCGCCCCATCACCTCCACCACCATGCAGCGGCGGTGCGCCTGGGCCGTGGAATGGAGCCGGTCGATGGCGTCCGTCGCGAAGCTGACGGCCGTGTCGTACCCGAACGTCACGTCCGTCCCGAAAAGGTCGTTGTCGATGGTCTTGGGGACGCCCACGACGGGGACGCCCTTCTTCGCAAGGCCGTCCGCGATGCCCAGCGTCCCGTCGCCGCCGATCACGATCAGCGCCTTGAACCCGAGCTGCTTGAAGTTCTTCACGACCTCGTCCGAGACGTCCTTCTCGACCCATTTCCGTCCCTCCTTGACGGGGTACTTGAAGGGGTTGCCCCGGTTGGTCGTGCCCAGGATCGTGCCGCCCCGGTTCAGGATGCCCCGGATGTCCACGGGGTCCACGCGCACGATCTTCTTTCCGCGCTTCAGGAGGCCGTCGAAGCCCTCGAGGATGCCGTAGACCTCCCAGTCGAAATGCCAGGCGGTCTTGGTGGCGGCCCGGATCACGGCGTTCAGCCCCGGCGCGTCGCCGCCGCCCGTGCAGAGCGCGATCTTGGTCTTCTTCGTTTTCGCGGCCATGGACGGTCCTCCTGCGAAGAAAGAGAGGGAAAACCGGACATCGAGATACTCGAACCGTCCCCGAAATGCAAGCGCAATTGGAGCCATTCGGGGTGTCGGCAAGTCGTTGGACTCCCCTTCGTTTCGTAGCCCGCCTCCTTGGACTTTGGACTTCTTCGTGGAGCACGAAGCCCTGAAGCAGAACGCTCACGAGGACCGCCGGCTTCCAGCCGGCAGCACTTCAGGTCGGATCGCGCCTGCCTGTCGCCGTCAGCGACGGCAGACAGGGACATCCTGTCCGCAGCACACCGGCAACGCTGCTGCGCCACTTTGCTCGCGCTCCGTGGCTCACGACGAACGTCAGCCCGCGCCCAAGAAAGACAGCCACAGCGCGAATGGCTCCATCAGTCGGGAAAGCGGAAGGTCCGCCGGTTCTCGCGCCACCACGCTTCCCAGTCCGCGGCCGAGGAGCCCGCCTCGGCCCCCGTCAGCGCCAGAAGCGCCCTCCTCGCCGCCGACGAGAGCCCCTTCGATCCCGACGATTCGGCGCGCTTCAGCAGGCCGAGCAGGGCGTCCACCGCCCGCTTGTCCGCGATGCGCCCGAGCCCCTTCGCGATCGACGCCTGCACGGCGACGGAAGCGTTTTCCTGCGCGGAAGCGTCCAGGATCCTCACGGCACGCCGGTCGCCCGTCCGCCCCAGCGCCCGGTACAGCGGCATGAGGACCAGCGGGTCGTTTCCGGCCCCGGAGAGAGCCCTCGCGAGCTTCGGGAACAGCCGCTTCCCGGACACGCGCTCGAGGCCGAGCGCCGCTTCCCGCCGCACCGGAAAGGAAGCGTCCGAGAGCAGGCCGGCAAGAGCGCTTCCTCCGCCGCCATCGAGGCTCAACCCCCGGGCGCAGAACAGGCGGGCCCTCGGATCGGACGCGGACAGGGCCTTCCGCGCGACGCGGGACGCGCTTCCGCGGATCGGGAAGGGCTTCGCTTCGGCCGGCTTCTCCTCGTCCGGCGGTTCGGCCCCGTCCGCTTCCTCCCCCCTGCCGTCCCCTTCCCCGGGAGGCGGGGGAGGCGCTTCTTCTGGAAGGTCGGGCGGCCGGAAACCGTCGCGCGCCGACGCCCACCAGTCCCGCCACGACCCGGGGGCGTTAGGTCCGTCCTCCTTGCCGGTGAGACGGCGAAGCGCGTCCGCGGCCTCGGCCCTCACCTCCGGGTCGCGGTCCTCCAGCGCGTCGAGCAGGACGGGGACGACGCCGGGGTCGCGGGTCTTCTCGAGGGCGCGCACGGCGGTGCGCCGTCTCGAGGGGTCGCGATCGGCGAGCAGGGCGAGGAAGAGGGGGACGCCTTCGGGGCTGGCGCGTGCGACGAGGAGCCCGAGGGCGGTCTTCTCGTCGCGTCTCGACCCGCCGAAGACCCAGGGGGCGGGCCGGGCGACGGCGTCGAGTTCCTTCCCGATCGCTTCCGGGTCGGCCTTCGCCACGGCGAGGTAGACGAAGACGCGATGATCGGACAGGGGACGCAGCACGCAGGCGACGGCGTTCTGCTCGGGATCCGTATAGGACTTGATCTTGCGGCTTTCGAGCATGCGCTCGATCTGCTCGCGGGGTTCGTAGGTCTCGGGATCGGCGAGCCCGAAGTTGGCGTAGACTTGTCCTCCTCTCCACCGGTGGTTCTCCGTCGCGCGCTCGGCGCAGCGGCCGACGGAGGCGGGGGGGGTGCCCACGCCGCGGTAGCCGGCCTCGAGCAGCGCGTCCAGGTGGAGCCGCATGGGCAGGGCCATGCGCTCGCACCAGCGAAGCGGGGGGAGTCCGCGTTCGAGGCGCAACAGGGAGAGCTCGAGCGCGAGGCGGCGCGCGGAAGCCCAGAGGTTTTCTTCGGCGAAGGGGCGTTCCCCGGCCCGTGCGGAGCCTGGGGAGGCCAGGGCGGCGCATCCGATCAGGACGGCGGCCGCGAGAGGGAGGCCCCGCCCTCTCTTCGCATGCATGCAGGTGGAACGCATTTCCCTCATGATACACGAAACCGCGGACGGGCTCCGGTGACGGGTCGTCGATTTCAGATTTCAGCCCGGGACCACGGCGATTTGCCTTCTGTTTCGTCTGTTTCATGGTTCGTGACCGGTCACCCGGTTCCCGTCCGTGCTGTGGGTTGCATCAATGCGGTGCCGGCAAAGCACGGCCAACACGGGTCACAGGTGACGGGTTACA